>Ga0209698_10003382_pt1 | contig 17852 bp, 19 predicted proteins | sample LitLauG_LLR_2012_FD_187203 | JGI IMG/M metagenome (GOLD analysis project Ga0209698, IMG submission 187203) | Freshwater sediment microbial communities from Pennsylvania, USA - Little Laurel Run_MetaG_LLR_2012 (SPAdes) (version 2) | ecosystem: Environmental > Aquatic > Freshwater > Creek >...
GAGCTTGGTCACGTGCTCGCGACCCGCGCCGGGATCATCCTTCACCGTGACGATGGCCCACCCCACGGCCTGTCCCGGTGCGTGGTAGGTGACGTCGCCGCCGCGGTCGGTCGTCACGACGTCGGCGTCCAAGAGCTCGGGGGCGATCAAGAAGTGGTCCTCCTGGGCGCGCACCCCGCGCGTGTACGTCGCGGGATGTTCGAAGAGCAACAGGTAGTCCTCGCTCGCCTCGAACAGGGCGCGCTGCAGGTCGTCGGCCTCGGCGAAGCTCACGCGCCCCAGGTGACGGCGACGCAGCATTAGCGCTCGCTGGCCACGTCGAGTCCGGCGAGCAACTCACCGACCCGCTCGAGGTACTGGGCCGCGGCGGCGGTATCGCACACGCGGTGGTCGAAGGAGAGCCCGAGGATCACGCGTCGACCCACCTCGAGCGTGGCGACGCCCTCACGCACGACCACGACGGGCACCATCCGCACGGCGCCGATGCTCAGGACCGCCACTTCGGGCTGGATGATGATCGGCTCGGTCCATAACGTGTGCGCCGAGGTCGCCGAGGCGACGGTGAAGGTGCCCCCCATGAGATCGTCGGCGTTGAGCTGACGCGAGGCGAGGCGCTCGTCGAGTTCGGCCATCCTTCGCGCCAGGGCGCGCAAGGTGAGCCCGGCGGCGGCGTGCACCACCGGCACCAGCATCCCGTCGTCGTCCACGTGGCGGGTGAATCCCACCGAGATCGTGCGGTGCAGGGTGAGCTGATCCTGGTTGAAGGTGGCGTTGAGGAACTCGAACTCGGCCAGCGCGCGCACCGCGGCGACCGTGATCACCGACTCGTCGGTGATGGCGTAGCCGTCGGCACTCACCCGACCCAGCTCGTCGACGCGATCCATGACACTGGCGTCGACCTCGACCGCGACGAAGCCGTGCGGAGCCGACAGGACCGAGACGCTCATGTGCTGACCCATGCGTCGGCGACCGTTGGACAGGGCGACGGTGACCTCTTCGGTCGGCCCCTGCGCCACGGCGCGCTCCGCGTCACGTCGGGTGATCGCACCCCCCGGGCCGGTGCCCGTGACCGTCGAGGCCTCGACGCCGCCGTCGCTCAAGATCCGACGCACGACGGGCGAGACCACCACGCCGGTGGCCCCGGCGTTGGCGGCGACGTCCTCTCGCGGCGCGCTCGCGGCGGGCGAGGTCGTGGTCGTCACGGCTCCTTGCGCTTCTGCAGTGGGAGCGTCGGATGACGCGACCGCTACGCCGCTCTCGTCGATGACCGCGACGCGTGCGCCGGTCTGGACGGTGTCGCCCTCTTCGGCCAGGATCTGGGTCAACACCCCCGCGGCCGGCGAGGGCATCTCGGAGTCGACCTTGTCGGTAGAGACCTCGAAGAGGGGTTCGTCGCGCGCGACGGCGTCGCCCACCTTCTTGAACCATTGGGTAATGATCCCTTCGGTGACCGACTCACCCAGCGACGGGAGGGTGACGTCAGCCAACGTGGATACCTCGACCGGCGAGGGCCAGCAGGGTCTCGCCGAACGTCTCCGACAGCGAGGGGTGCGGCTGGATCAGCGCGGCGGCCTCCTCGGCGGTCGCTTCCCAGTTGACGGCGTAGTAACCCGCTCCGAGCTGCTCGGTGACCCAGGGTCCGGCCATGTGCACGCCGAGGATCTGACCGGCGCTGCCGTCGGCTCGCTTCTCAGCGATGATCTTGACCACGCCGTCGGTGTCACCGATGATCTGGGCACGGCTGTTGCCACCGAAGGGGTCCTTCTTCACGACCACCTCGTAGCCGCGCTCCTTGGCGCCGGCCTCGGTGAGCCCGCAGAAGGCGACCTCGGGGTTGGAGTAGATGGCCCACGGCACGCGGTCGTAGTCGACGGGCACGACCGGCTCGCCGATGATCGTCTTGATGGTGACGACCGCCTCGGCGAAGGCGACGTGGGCGAGCTGGGGGGTCCCGGCCACGACGTCGCCCACAGCGAAGACGTGCGGGTTGGCGGTGCGCATGTAGCCGTCGGCCACGACGAAGCCGCGCTCGTTGATCTCGACGCCGGTGCCGTCACCCAGCAGACCCTGGGTGCGCGGACTGCGCCCCACCGAGACGACGACCATGTCGACAGCGACGTCCTCGGCGCCCTCCATGTTGATGGCGGTGCCCTTCTTACCCGGGGTGTGCCCGGTGATCTTCACGCCGGTCTGAATCTCGATACCGCGCTTCTTGAAGGCGCGCTGCACGACCGTGGCGACTTCGCTGTCGCACCCGGCCAGGATCGAGGGTAGACCCTCGAGGATGGTGACCTTGGTGCCCATGTCGGCGAGCATCGAGGCGAATTCGCAGCCGATCGCGCCGCCGCCGATGACCGCGGCCGTCGCGGGCAACTTCTCGAGGTCCAGGAACTCGTCGGAGGTCAACACGTACTTGCCATCGACGTCGAAGCCCGGCAACGTGCGCGGGACCGAACCCGCGGCGATGATGACGTTGGTGCCCTCGGCGATGACGCCCGCGTCAGCGCCGTCGACCACGGTCACGACCTGATTCGCGTCGAGTCGACCGGTGCCGTCGAAGATGGTGACCTTGCGACCCTTCAAGAGGCCCGAGACGCCCTTGTAGAGGCGATCGACGATCTCGTTCTTTCGCGCCTGGGAGACCGCGAAGTCCACCTTGACGCCGGTGGTGGTGATGCCGAAGGCGCCCGAGTGCTCCAACGTGCGGCGCACGTGCGCGGTCTCGAGGAACTCCTTGGCGGGGACGCAACCGCGGTGCAGACACGTGCCGCCCACCTTGTCGCGCTCGATAAGGGCGATGTTGAGTCCGGCCGCCGCGCCATAGAGAGCGGCGGCGTAACCACCGGGGCCTCCTCCGATAATGACGACATCGAACTTCTGGACCTCGTTAGCCACGGTCATTCCCTTCAAAGAATCGGTAGTGTCCCCCGCGCAATCCTAATGATTCCGCGCGGGAGCGGAAACCGTTACGCGACCGAGTGTCGACCCCGTTGCGAGTCAGCGGCCTCGGTCGCCAAGGCGTCGACCAAATCGTTCATGGGATCGCCCGAGTGGCCCTTGACCCAGGAGAAACTCACCTCACGTCCGGACGCGAGCACCAGGGGGATCAGTTCCTCCCACAGGTCGCGATTGGCCACCGGTTGGCCCTGGGAGTTCTTCCAGCCACGGCGCAGCCACCCCACGTGCCACTTGTCGTGAAAACATTTCACGACGTAGGTGGAGTCGCTCACGATCTCGATGGAGCCCTCGGGATGCGCGCGCAGGGCTTCGATGACCGCCAGCACCTCCATGCGCTGGTTCGTGGTGTGTGCCGCGGCCCCGCTGGCGAACTCCTCGGGGCCCGCCGCCCACGCCCAGCCCCCCGGACCCGGGTTGCCGCGACAGGAGCCGTCAGTGTGGATACGGGTCACGGATGGCGGGTGACCCAGGCGTCGGGGTCGTTGCTGAAGCGCGTGACCGAGACGGGGAGTTCACCGCGCAACACCTGGCCGAGGGTCACGTGCTCGAGCACCTCGCGCAGCGCCGCGCGCACCGCGACCCAGACGTCGCGAAGGTGCGTCGCTTCGCCCTCGTAGTGCAGGGTCTCGGGTCGCATGCCCCGCACGCCGGCCAGGGGGCCCGAGACCACGCGAAGGATATCGGCGATCTGGATGTCGTCGGCGTCACGCGCCAAGCGAAAGCCCCCCTCGGGGCCGCGTTGGCTGGTCACCAGGCCGCCGCGGCGCAGGTCCGACATGATCGCGCCGAGGAACTTCGAGGGCAGGTCCTGCTCCTGGGCCAGGTGCTCGGCGCTCACCGACGTGGTGCTCGCGGCCAACGTCAAGAGTGCGCGAATGGCGTACTCGGCCTTGGCGGGAATCTGCATCCACCCATTCTGCCCTACCGGGGGCCGGGGTAGGTACCTAATCCCTCCTAGTGTGGTTGTCGTGTCTGACGTGGCTTCGCGCTCGCTCTACCTGTGCGTCGGGGTGCGCGACGATATGGCCGATTTCTTGCCCGCTGTCTTGCGTGGCGGCGTCGACGTGGTGCAGTTGCGCGAAAAGGTCGCGCCCGACGAGGTGCGCCTCGCCCAGGCCCGCTTGATGGTGCCCCTCTGCCGCGACGTCGGCGTGCCCTTCGTGATGAACGACTCGCCCGAATTGGCCCTGGCGGTGGGCGCCGACGGCGTGCACGTCGGCCAGGACGACGCCAGCGTGTCGCACTGTCGCCAGGTGCTCGGACCCGACGCCATCGTGGGACTCTCGACGCACGCCGACGAGGAGTTCGATGCCGGCCTGCGCGAGGCGGTCGACTACCTGAGCGCGGGGCCTATCGTGGCGACCCCGACCAAGCAGGGTCGAGCCGGTACGGGCGTCGACTACGCGGTGCGCGCCCAGGCCCGCAGCGCGCGGCCGGTCTTCGTCACCGGTGGCGTCACCGACCAGAACGTGGCCGCCCTGGTGGCGCGAGGGCTACGTCACTTCGTCGTCGTACGCTTCCTCACCGAGTCGCACGACCCCGAGGGTTCGGCGCGCGCGCTGCGCCACGCGCTCGACGACGCACTGTCGGCGGGCGCGCGAACCTAGCGGTGGCGGTCCAGCCAGCCCAGTAGCGTCGCCACCATTCGCGGGTCGGCGCGAAGTTGATGACCGGCCCCCTGGATGATCCGCAGCTCGGCTCGACCGTCGGCCGCGTTGAGCAGCAACCGCGCGTCGCCCACCGGCACCTCCATGTCGTCAGAGCCGTGACCGATGAGGAGCCGGCGCGGCGGGAGCGCGGCGACGGACCCCAAGGGGTCGACCGCCATCACGTCGGCGCGCAACTGCGCGGCGTCGAGCAGTTCGCCGGGGTCGCCGACCACCCCGGCGACCTGCACCGATCGATGGAAGTCCTCGGCGTCACCGCACCACGCCGCCAGGTTGGCCGGCGAGGCGAAGGTAGCCACGCCGCGGATGCGTTCATCGTGCGCGGCGATATTGAGTGCCAGCGAGCCGCCGAAACCGAACCCCGCCAGCGAGATCCGCGGCTCACCCTCGGCGACGCGCTCGATGATCACGCGAAGGTCCGACATCCACTTCGAACCCGAGAACGTGCCGGTGCTCGATCCCACCCCCGAGAGCGTGCCGGTGGCGACCAACCACCCTGATTCGTTCGAGAGGTGTTCGGCCAGCTCGGGCAAGAGCCCCGCGGCCTGGCGCCCCATGCCCATCGCGCGCGGTAGACCGTGCACCAGTATCAAGACGTGGTTGGCCAGGGGACGCGTCTCGGAGCGCGCCACCCGCAGGTCCAGCACCGAGGCACCACTGGTGAGTTGTTCGTGGTCGATCATCGCGCCCCATCGTAAGTCAGGTCACGTCGCGCGCGGGTTCTGGCAGACTCGGGGCATGCAGAACGTGGCCTTGGTGTGGTCCGACGCGGCAGCCGAGGTGCACCGTTTCGTCGTCGGCCCCGTCGACAACAACGTCTACGTCGTGCGCTGTCGGCGTACCGGGATCGCCACGTTGATCGACGCGGCCAACGAGCACGAACGACTCCTCGAGGTCGCCACCACCCTGGGGGTCACCTCGGTACTCGAGACCCACGGGCACTGGGACCACATCGGCGCCGTCGAGCACGTCCGCGCGGCGGGAATCGACGTCTGGGTACGCCCCGAGGACGCCGCGATGCTGCCGTCGTACGACCACCTGCTCGACGACGACGCCGTGCACCAGGTTGGCGACCTGCGACTGCGCCTGATCCACACCCCGGGGCACACCCCGGGCTCGATCTGCTTCGCCCTGGTGGACACGCCCGTGCTCTTCAGCGGCGACACCCTCTTTCCGGGCGGTCCCGGCGCCACGAAGTTCGAAGGGGGCGACTTCGCCACCATCATCACGAGCATCGAGGAGCGTCTCTTTCGTCCCTACGACGCCCAGACCATCGTGTGGCCGGGCCACGGCGCCGCCACCACGCTCGGCGTCGAGCGACCCCACCTGGACGAATGGGTCGCGCGGGGCTGGTAGCGACCGTGGGCCCAGTACCGGCGCCGAGAGGTCCCCGGTAGGCTGTCCCCCGTGACAACGCCCCTGCTCGAACTGAGAAATCTCCACGTGGAGGCCGACGGCGCCGCCATCTTGCGCGGCGTGGACCTGGTGGTCCACGCCGGAGAGGTGCACGCGCTCATGGGCCCCAACGGCGCCGGCAAGTCGACCCTCGCCAACGTCATCATGGGACACCCCGGCTACGTCGTCACGGGCGGCACGATCCTCTACCAGGGCGAGGACATCGCCAATTGGACGCCCGACGAGCGAGCCCGCGCCGGCATCTTCCTCGCCTTCCAGTACCCCGAGGCCATCAGTGGCGTGTCGGTGGTCCAATTCCTGCGCCAGGCCATCGCCGCGCGCAAGGGACTCGAGGAGTTGAGCGTGCTCGAGGTGCGCCTGGACCTGATGGAGTGGATGGACCGCCTGGGCATGGACCCGGCCTTCGCCGAACGCCACCTCAACGACGGGTTCTCCGGCGGCGAGCGCAAGCGCAACGAGGTCCTGCAGATGGCGCTGCTCGCCCCCGCGCTCGCGCTGCTGGACGAGACCGATTCGGGCCTCGACATCGACGCCCTGCGCATCGTCGCGCGCGGCGTGCGCACCGTGCGCGACGAGCATCCCGAGATGGGCGTGCTCGTGGTCACCCACTACGTCAAGCTCCTCGAGGAGATCAAGCCCGACCGCGTGCACGTCCTGATCGACGGACGCATCGAGACCTCGGGTGACGCGTCCCTGGCCCAAGCCATCGAGGAGCGCGGGTACGACGAGTTGCGTCCGGTCGCGTCGTGACGCTGTTCGACCCCCACCTGGTGCGCGGCGACATCCCCGAGTTGCAGCGCGTCATCAACGGTCGCCCCATCACCTACCTGGATTCGGGCGCGTCGTCGTTGACCCCACGCGCGGTCATCGAGGCCATGGAGCGCTACTACCGCAACCACCACGCCAACGTGCACCGCGGGGTCTACCAGACCGCGAACGAGGCGACCGCGATCTACGAGGGCGCGCGCGACGCGGCCGCGAGGTTCCTCAACGCCCCCGGGGGCGCCGAGGAGATCGTGTTCACCAAGAACGCCACCGAATCCTTCAACCTGCTGGCGCGCTCCTGGGGCGCCACCTTCCTCTCCCCCGGCGACGTGGTGCTGGTGAGCGAGATGGAGCACCACGCCAACATCGTGCCGTGGTTCCAGCTTCGCGAGTCCCACGGGGTCGAGGTCCGCTTCATCCCGGTGGGCGACGACTTCCGCCTGGACCTGTCGCGCATCGAGGAATTGATGCGCGGCGTCAAGCTCGTCTCGGTGACCGGCATGTCCAACGTGCTCGGCACCATCAATCCGGTACGCGACCTGGCCGACATGGCCCACGCCCACGGCGCGCTGATTGCGGTCGACGGCGCCCAATCCGTGTCGCACCTCGCGACGGACCTGGTGGCCCTCGACATTGACTTCCTGGCGTTTTCGGCGCACAAGATGCTCGGTCCCACCGGACTCGGGATCTTCTGGGCTCGCGAGGAGTTGTTGACGTCCATGCCGCCCTTCCTCGGCGGCGGCGGGATGATCAAGGACGTCAGCGTGGACGGCTTCTCCCCCGCGACGGGGCCGTCGAAGTTCGAGGCGGGCACGCCGCCCATCGCCGAGACCGCCGGCTTCGCCGCCGCGGTGCGCTACCTCGAGGGACTCGGTATGGCCAACGTCGCCGCCTACGAGAAGGAATTGACCGGCGACGCCCTGACGCGCCTGGCCCTCGAATTCGACGGACGAGTCCGCGTGATCGGTCCGGCCGACACCCTCGAGCGCGGCGGCGTCATCTCCCTCGACGTCGCGGGCGTGCACCCCCACGACGTGGCCCAGGTCCTCGACCAGTTCGGGGTCTGCGTGCGTCCCGGACACCACTGCGCCAAGCCGCTCATGAAGCGCTTCGGCCTGGCCGCCACCGCGCGCGCCTCCTTCGGCCCCTACTCGTCGGTGCGCGACACCGACGTGCTGCTCGAAGCACTCACCCACGCCGTCGAGATGTTCGCGTAGCCGTGTCGAACCTCGACGACCTCTACCGCGAGATCATCCTCGACCACTACCGCTCGCCACGCAATCGCGGCGAATTGGCCCCGCCCGCGCACCACGTCGAGGGGTTCAATCCCCTCTGCGGCGACGAGATCGTCGTCTACGCGCTGATCGAGGACGGGGTCTTGAAGGACATCAAGCTCACCGGGCACGGCTGTTCGATCTCCCAGGCCTCCTCCTCGCTCATGAGCGCGGCCGTCAAGGGCAAGACGACCCAGCAGGTGCGCGAGACCATCGCCACCTTCAAGCAACTCATGACCGTGCACGAGAGTCAGCTCGGGGGTGAGGCGAGCGGGTCCGACGTCGAGGCCGACATCCGCCGCCTCGGTGAGCTCGCGGCCCTGGCCGGTGTCGTGAAGTTCCCGGTGCGCATCAAGTGCGCGACCTTGGCCTGGAACACGCTCACCCAGGCACTCGACGAGACGTCGGCCTAGTCCCCACTCACTTGGGCGTACAGGGGGTCGGGTCGAAGAACTGATCACCCTCGGGCGCCACCGTCGTGGTGGTGGTCGGCGCACTCGTGGACGCCGCCAGATTGACCAGGAACGAACCCTTCGAGGGGATCACGACCGACGACGTCGCGGCGGTCGTCGTGGTGGGGATCGTCCACGTGGGCGTCGCGCCGGCGGAGTTGACCGGTGGCGGATTGGTCGGACGCTCGAGCTGGGTGCCGAAGATCTTGAAGAGCATCTGTTGCATCGCGGGCTCCTGGACGAGGAGGATGCTGCCCAGGTTGCCGTAGCTGCCCGGCGTGGTCGGCAGGGTGTAGGTCAAGAGGTTGGCCGGGTCGATGCTGTGGAACTTACCCGCCAGCCCGATCAATTCGCCCAGTGAGAAGTGGTTGTCGAGGGCGATGCCGGCGGGCAGCTTGGACAACAACGAGTTGAGGGTGAGGGGGTTGTAGATCCCCTTGGCCCGCGAGATCATGCCCTTGATGAATTCGTTCTGGCGGTAGATGCGCCCGTAGTCACTGGTGACGTCATAGTTCCACTTGCCGCCCTCGTACCACTCGTAGTGGCGGCTGCGCACCAGGGCGAGCGCCTGGAAGTTCGTGACCAGCTGGCAGCCGGCGTGAGGGATGTTGAGCGCCGAGTAGGCGTCCTTGGCGGGGTAGGGGAAGTTCATGTAGACCCCGCCGATCGCGTTGGCCGCGTTGATGATGCCAGCGAAGCTCACGACGATCACGTGGGCGATGGGAATACCGAAGTTGGCGGTGATGGTCTGGGCCAACAAGGACGGTCCGGTGCCGAAGTTGACGTTGAGGCGATTCGCCTTTCCGTAGAGGTTCTGGTTGGCCAGCAGCGTCGTGACGGTGTCGCGCGGGATCGACAGCACCGTGATGGTGCCCTTGGCGGGGTCGACGTGCATGATCTTGACCACGTCGCTTCGTTGTCCGCCGGCTTGCCCCGTCGACGCGCCGGTCTGGGCCGCCACGTAGCCCGACAGGCCGGCGCGCGAGTCCGACCCGATCTCGAGGATGTTGAAGGGCTGGTTGCCCACGCGCGCCACCTCGCCGGCGACGTTGAGTTTGGGGATCTGGCTGAAGCGCCAGTTGGCGTAGAGGTAGCCGCCGCCCAGCAGCAAAATGATGACCGCGACGACCGAGGTGATGGAGATCCACCAGGCCTTGTGGCGACGCCAGCCGGTGCGCGCCTCTTTGGGGACGCGGGTCTTGTGCTTGATGCCGGCCTTCTGGTCGATGGCTTCGCCCAGGGCCGCGAGACGGTGGGAGTTGGCGAGGCCGCCCGGATGAGGCGCGGAGCGACGCGTACGACCACGTGCGTCGTCAGAGGTTCCTGAGGGCATTGGACAACTTTACCAGCGGATGTTAAGAAACCGGTTTACTTCTACCCAATTCGAAACGGCTCGTAGCCGTCCTTTTCAAGGATTTCGGCCAATTCCGGGCCTCCGGTGGCCACGACGCGACCCTCGGTGACCACGTGGATCATCGTCGGGGTGAGCTCGTGGAGCAGTCGACGGAAGTGGGTGATCGCGAGCACGCCGCAGTCCCATTCGCTCGTCGCCTCTTGCAGGCGTCGTGCGACGGCACCGAGCGCGTCAACGTCGAGACCGGAATCGATCTCGTCGAGCATCGCGAACTTCGGGCGCAGAATGGCCAGCTGCACCATCTCGGCGCGCTTGCGCTCGCCACCCGACAGGTCGACGTTGACGAAGCGTTCGAGGACCTCGGGACGCAGTTCGACCCGGCGCGCCTCGTCACTCATGCGCTCGGTCAAGTGGTCACTCGATGCGCCGGCGGCGACCAAGAGGTCGCGCGGGCGTACGCCCGGCACCTCCATGGGGTGCTGGAGGGCGAGGAAGAGTCCGTGACGGGTGCGCTCGGTCGCCGAGAGCTCGAGGAGTTCGACCCCGTCGATCATGACCGATCCCTCGGTCACCCGGTACCCCGGGTGTCCAGCGATGGCGTGGGCCAGCGTCGACTTGCCCGAACCGTTGGGTCCCATGATGACGTGTACCTCGCCCGAGGCCATCGTCAGGTCGAAGCCCTTGAGGACCTCCTTGCCCGCGACCTCGACGCGCAGTCCCGCGATGCTCAGCGTGCTCAACTCACCACCACCTGGAGTCGTCCGTCGTCGTGCACCACGTCGTAGTGGCGTACTGGTCGCGTGGCCGGGAAGGACATCGGCTCGCCGTCTTTGAGGTTGAACATCGCGCCGTGTCGCGCGCACTCGATCTCGCAGGTCGCGGCGTCGACCTCGCCCAGCGCCAAGGAGAAATCCTCGTGGCTGCAGCGGTCGTCGAGCACGTAGACGTCGTCGTCGATGCGCACGACCACCAGGACGCGGTCGTCACGGGTCACCTGGACCGCCTGGCCGGACACGTAGTCATCGAGAGTACCGATATCGAAGGTCGTCACGGCGTCACGATCTCCACGCGGCCCAGGGTGGCGCCCAGGTCGCGTTCGACGACCTCGGCGAGTTCGTGGGGCAAGGTGGCGAGCATCTCGTAGAAGAAGCCCTGGATCATCAAACGTTCGGCGTCGGGACGCGTGACCCCGCGCGATTCGAGGTACCAGCGCTGCAACTCGTCCAAGGGTCCCACGCTCGAAGCGTGCGCGCACATGACGTCGTTCTCGCGGATGTCGAGGTTGGGCACGCTGTCGGCGTGCGCGTGCGGCGAGAGCAGCAGGTTGTGATTGGTCTGGCGCGCGTCGGTGCGCTTGGCACCCTTCTCGATCTCGATCAGCCCGGTGTAGACCGAACGCGAGCGATCGGCCACCGCTCCCTTGGAGAGCAACGTCGAGCGCGTGCGGCCCACTTGGTGGAACTGGCGGGTGCGAAAGTCGTGCACCTGGTCGGCCGCGCCCAGGAACGTGGTGCGTAGCTCGTTCTCCGCGCCGATGCCGACGAACTCGGCATCGTTGCGCGAACGGTTGTAGTGCCCGCCCAGTGAGATGACCGCTTGGCGCAGGCGTGCGTCGCGCCCCAGTCGACCCGTCGAGCGCGCGATGTGCCACGCCGTCAGGTCGAGGCGCTGATAGGTGCTCACCTGCAAAGAGGCGTTGTCCGACAGGTCGAACTCGGTCAGCGGCACCACCAGGGCGTCGACACCCCCGTCGAGGTACTCCACCACCGAGGCCTGGGCGGACGTGCCCACCTCGATGCGCAACTGCGGGAACGACGCACCCGCGGTGGTGGTGTTCAAGATCACGATGGGCGAGGTGACGTTCGTGCCGGCGGCGACGCGCAGCGTGATCGTCGCGGGGGTGAGGGCGCAGTTGAGTTGCGCGAAGGCGTCGGATTCGTACTTCTCGCTCCACGAGGACTCATCGGCGATGACGTCGACCCCGTCGAGCTCGCCGTCCACCGAGGCGAGCGCGCCGTCGACTACGCGGACCACGAGTCCGGCGCGCTCAGCCAGCGCCGCGGCGAAGGAGGTGAGTGCGGGTCGTTGCGCCGCGCCGGCCAGGGTGAAGCGATCGAGGTGCAGGTCGCCCAACGGGGCGTAGCGCCACACCTCGTCGACGGTGGTCGGCAGACCCAACGCCTGGAAGCTCGCCCACGCGCGGGCGCGCCCGGGTGAGTCGACGCGCGCGGTGACCAGTGTGTGGGCGGATTCGGTGAAGGTTGTCATATCAGGGGGCTTGGTGAGTGTAACGGCGCCCGATGATCTCGCGCTCGGGCCGTGCGCTCAACGACGCCAGAACTTCCAGCCACGACGCTGCTTCTTCTCCATCTCATCGAGGACCCGCCGTCGTTCGGCGAACAGCTCGGGAGCGACGGCGTCGATGATGTCACTGGCGGCGTTGAGGATGTCGCGGCGGTCCTCGACGGGCACGTCGGTCGACGGCGGCTCCTCGACATTGGGTCGGCGCGCCAGGGAACCGTGCGACCAGCCGACGTCGGCGAAGCGGCGTTCGTAGGTGAGGCAGTTCTCGGGGCAACTCCAGGGTTGGTCGGGGGCGTTACCGAGCACACAGAAGCGGGCCACTTCACCAGAGGCGTAGGTACGGCTCTGGAAGTGCTTACATTCTTCACGCATTCCCATGTCGTCTCCATTGTGTCACGCTCGTCGCGAGGACTCGTCACGAAGTTCGCGACGAAAGTCCTAGCCGATCGAACCTTCCATCTGCAGCTCGATGAGGCGCGACCACTCCACGGCGTACTCCATCGGCAACGTTCGCGTCACCGGTTCGATGAAGCCGTTGACGATCATGCCCATGGCCTGGGTCTCGGTCAGCCCGCGACTCATGAGGTAGAACAACTGGTCGTCGCCGATCTTGGAGACCGTGGCCTCGTGGCCGACCGACGCGTCCTGCTCGCCGACCTCCATGTAGGGCTTGGTCTCGGAGATGGACTGTTCGTCGAGCAGCAGCGCGTCACAGCGCACGAAGGCCTTGGCCCCGGTGGCGCCCTCTTCGACCTTGACCAGTCCGCGATAGGTGGTCTGGCCCCCGTCCTTGGAGATCGACTTCGAGATGATCGTCGAGGTGGTCTCGGGTGCGCAGTGCACCATCTTGGCTCCCGCGTCCTGGATCTGGCCGGGACCGGCGTAGGCGACCGAGAGGACCTCGCCCGAGGCCTTGGGGCCCATGAGATAGACGCTGGGGTACTTCATGGTCAGGCGCGAGCCGATGTTGCCGTCGATCCACTCGACGTGGGCCTCCTCCTCGGCGCGGGCGCGCTTGGTGACGAGGTTGTACACGTTGTTCGACCAGTTCTGGATCGTCGTATAGGTGATGCGCGACCCCCTGAGGGCGACGAGCTCGACAACGGCCGAGTGCAGCGAGTCGGTCGAGTACACCGGCGCCGAGCAGCCCTCGACGTAGTGCACCTGGGAGCCCTCGTCGGCGATGATCAGCGTGCGCTCGAACTGGCCCATGTTCTCGGTGTTGATGCGGAAGTACGCCTGCAAGGGCTGGTCCACGTTCACGCCCGGGGGCACGTAGATGAACGACCCACCGCTCCACACCGCTGAGTTCAGGGCCGCGAACTTGTTGTCGTTGGGCGGGATGACCGTGCCGAAGTACTTGCGCACGAGGTCGGGGTACTCGCGCACGGCGGTGTCCATGTCGCAGAACAGCACGCCCAGGCGTTCCAGGTCCTCACGGTTGCGGTGGAAGACCACTTCGGATTCGTACTGCGCGGTGACCCCGGCGAGGTACTTGCGCTCGGCTTCGGGGATGCCCAGGCGCTCGTAGGTGTTCTTGATCGCGTCGGGGAGGTCCTCCCAACGTTCCACCCGGTTCTCGGTGGGCTTGATGTAGTAGTAGATGTCATTGAAGTCGAGGTCGGGCATGCGATTGGCGAACCACTCCAGCATCGGCTTGCGCTCGAAGCGCTTGAGCGCGTTGAGGCGGAAGTCGAGCATCCACTGCTCCTCGGACTTGATACCCGACATCTCGCGCACGATGGCCTCGTTGATGCCCTTCTTGGGTTTGAACACGGGGATCTGGTCGTCGGACCAGCCCAGCTGGTAGCGACTGAAATCCAAGTTCTCGACGGTCATCATGCTCCTTCGTGGGATTAACCCTACGGCCATGTTACTAACTCGACACGGGTTCTTGACGAAGAAAATCGCGACATCTGGCAGAGTGGAGCCATGTCCCTGCCCCCCCGCGTCCCCCAACGCCCCTTCGAAATTACCCGCCACGGCGACACCCGTGTCGACCCCTACTACTGGCTCAACGAACGCGACAACGAGGAGGTTCTCGCGCACCTGAGCGCCGAGAACACCTACTTGGCCCAGGAGCTCGCCTACTTGGCTCCCCTCGAGTCCGAATTGTTCGAAGAGATCAAGGCCCGCATCGAGGAGACCGACATCTCGGTGCCGGTGCGGCGTCGCGGCTGGTGGTATTACGAGCGAACGCGCGAGGGGCTCAACTACCCGATCAATTGCCGCCTCGCGGTCCGCCCCGGCGACGAGAGACCGCCCCACATCGACCCGGACGTCGAGATCGAGGGCGAGCAGGTGATCCTGGACGAGAACGACGAGGCGCGGGGCCACGACTTCATGTCCGTGGGGGTGCTGGCCGTCAGCCCCGACGACGCGTGGGTCTGTGTCGGCGTGGACGTGATCGGTGACGAGCGCCACCGACTCAGTGTGCGTCCCCTCGCGGGCCAGACCCCCCTCGACGACCGGATCGAGGACGTCTGTTACGGCTTCGCCTGGGCCAAGGACAGTCGCCACTTCTTCTACACCCGTGTCGACCAGGCCAATCGACCCTGGCAACTCTGGCGTCACGAGATCGGCTCGTCCGCCGAGGACGACGTGCTCGTCCTGCAGGAGGACGACGCCCAATTCAACGTCGCGGTGGGGCGCAGTCGCGACGACGACATGATTCTGGTGGCCGTCTCCTCGTCCTCCACGTCGGAGTACTACTTCCTCGACGCCGCCGACCCGACGGCCGAACTCACCCTGCTCGAGGGGCGCCGCCAGGACGTCGAATACGGTGTGGAGCACCTACGCGACGCGCGGGGTCGCCACTGGTGGCTCAAGATCACCAACGAGGACGCCACCGACTTTCGCCTGCTGGCGCGACTCGTCGAGGACGTCGACGCGCCTTGGCGCGAACTCATCGCGCACCGACCGGGACGGCGCCTCGACGGTGTCGACGCCTTCTCCACCTTCCTGGCGATCTCCGAGCGCGTCGACGGCTGCGCCGCCGTGGGCATCGTGACCCTGCTCGAGGGCGAGGACCCCTTCGCCGACCTGGCTGGTCGCCTGCGCCTGGTCGACGGGGGGCCCTTCCCCACCACCGTGTCCGTATCGGCCAACGCGATGTCGGAGGCGACGAGCCTGCGCGTCTCGATCACCTCGATGGTGACCCCGCGCCTCGTGGCCGATGTCGACGTCGCCACGGGCGCGGTGACGGTCTTGAAGCAGCAGCGGGTGCTGGGCGGCTACGACGCCAGCCGCTACGTGACCGGTCGACTCTGGGTCGAGGCCAGTGACGGCGTGAGGATCCCGGTCTCGGTGGTGGCGAGCCGCGACGTCGTCGACGTCGCCGAGGATGGGGAGCTGCGCGCTCTGGCACCCTCGCCCCTCCTCCTCTACGGCTACGGCAGCTACGAGATCTCGATCGACCCGGGCTTCTCCTCGCTACGACTCTCGCTACTGGACCGCGGGGTCATCTTCGCCATCGCGCACGTGCGCGGCGGTGGCGAGATGGGCCGGTCGTGGTACGAGATGGGCCGCCTCGCCCAGAAGCCGACCACCTTCAGTGACTTCGTGCGGGTGGCGCACCACCTCGTCGACGAGGGGTGGACGACGCCGAGCCAGTTGGGCGCGCGCGGCGGGTCCGCGGGCGGTCTTCTCATGGGCGCGGTGATGAACCTGGCGCCGGACCTCTTTCGCTGCGTGGTGGCCGAGGTCCCCTTCGTCGACGCCCTCACCACGATGCTCGACGAGTCGCTCCCGCTCACCGTGGGCGAATGGGAGGAGTGGGGCAACCCCGACGCCAGTCCCAGCGCGTATCGCACGATGAAGTCGTACGCGCCCTACGACAACGTGGTCGCCCTCAACGAGGACGGGTCCGCACGTGTCTATCCGCACGTCTTCGCGGCCGGGGGGCTCAACGACACGCGCGTGGGGTACTGGGAACCCGCCAAGTGGGTACTGCGTTTGCGCGACGCCAACGCGCACAACGTGGCCTACCTCAAGACCGAGATGGGTGCCGGTCACGGCGGTCCCTCCGGGCGTTACGACGCGTGGCGCGACGAGGCCCAGATCCTCGCCTACCTGATCCACGAACTCGGCGCGACCCCGTAGGGGGCCACGCCGTTCTTGACCTTGGGGTGTGTGGGGAGATGGACGCCGAGGACAAGAGCGACGACGATCCCCGCGGCGAGCACTAGGACGATCACCGTCCACGTGAGACGACGGCGACGGCGAATCCGCGGGTGTGGCGCGTGGCGCATCGAACGGTCCAGGGCCCACTGCTCGTCATGGCGAAGGTGGGGCACACTGAGCGGTTCTGACGAGGGCGCCACGTGGTCCCCGAAGACGAACTCCTTGTTGGGATCGAGGCGGGGCAGTTGGACGGCGTGGGGCTCGTCGGGCTCACTGCCGTCGAGGATCTTGAACCCGCGCGAGGGCTGGTAGGGCGAGGGGGGCAGTGTCGGGCGCGTCTCGGACCGCGACGAGCGCGACGGCCGCGACGAGCCCACGCGTCCGCGCAACAAGAAGGCGAGGACCAGGACCACCAAGACGAGGCCACCGGCGACCTGGACTAGCAACACGAGGCCTCCCTGGCGCGCACGACTCTCCTCCTCGTCTCGAGAGTTAGCGTAGCCAGTCGGGCGCGGTTAGGCGAGTTCGCCGAAACCACCGCGGAAGTAGATCAAGGGATGACCGCTGCGCGCGTGGACGTAGGTCGCTTCGACGACGGCCACGTCATGGTCGCCGTGCGTCGTGATGCCCGCCACGCGCCCCTCGATATGGGCGAGAGCCCCGTCGAGCAACGGCGAGCCCTCGGGCCCCTTCTCCCACGGCGCACCGTCGAACTTGTCCACGCCCGAGGTCGCGAATCGCCGAGCGAGGGATTCCTGGTCCACCGCCAGGATGCTGATCCCCACGATCGCCTCCTCGCGCACGAGTCCCCACGAGTGACCCTGCGATGACGCGGCGAACGTCACCAGTGGCGGATCGAGGGACAACGAGCCGAAGGTCTGGCACGTGAAGCCGGCCGGTCCGTCTGAGGTCGTGGCGGACACGATGACGAGGCCGGAGGCGTAGTGCCCGAGTACCTCTTTGAAGTGCGCAACGTCCAAGGTCACCCCGCGACCTTAATGCGAGGCGGCCTCGTCACCGCTCAGGGCCGCGAAGCCGCCGCGCAGGACGACGAAGCCGTCGTGGACCAGCGCGTCCAGGAGCGCTTGCAGGCGTGGCGCCTCGACGGGGGCCAGTTCGCGCTCGAGGCCGGCGACGTCGAGTGGCCCCCCGGCCAGTGACCTCAAGATGCTTCCGCGCAACTGGCGGTCGGACCCGTCGTAGGCCGCCTGGGGGCGAGAGACACCCGCCGACCGCGGTGCGGGGTCCTCGCCACCCTCTCGACGCCAGCGACACGTCGCGCGAACCGGACACTCGTGACATCGCGGCGCCGCGGTGCAGTACTGCGCTCCGAGGTCCAGCATCGCTTGGTTGAACGCGGCGACGCCGTCGCGCGGCAACAGGGCATCGGCCAGGCGGTGGGCCTCGCGCGGGCGCAGCACCCGGTTCGCCAGGGCGCGCGACAACACCCGGCCCACGTTGGTATCGAGCACGGCTACACGTGAGCCGAACGCGAACGACGCCACCGCGTTGGCCGTATAGGGTCCGACTCCGGGCAGAC
>Ga0209698_10003383_pt1 | contig 17851 bp, 17 predicted proteins | sample LitLauG_LLR_2012_FD_187203 | JGI IMG/M metagenome (GOLD analysis project Ga0209698, IMG submission 187203) | Freshwater sediment microbial communities from Pennsylvania, USA - Little Laurel Run_MetaG_LLR_2012 (SPAdes) (version 2) | ecosystem: Environmental > Aquatic > Freshwater > Creek >...
CGCTCAATTCAAGCGTTTGACGCCACCACCCTGGTAGAGCTAGCAGACACGTCCGGCGGAGTCATCGAGCTGCTCGCCGCCGTCGGCGATACGGTTGTGGAATTAACACCTTTATTGAGAGTCTATGGCGCTGTCCGGCCCCTCGATGAACGAAAGTTGCTGCATGCCATTGAGATTGGTGACGAGCGCACCTTCGAACAAGACCCCAAGTACGCGATCCGCCTGCTTGTTGATATTGCCATCAAGGCATTATCGCCGGCAATCAACGACCCCACCACCGCGGTGCAAGCGCTCGACCAGATCGAAGACTTGCTCCTTCGTCTGGGGCAACGCCATCTGGAAATGGGAACGTATAACGACTCCCAGGGTAAATTACGGCTGGTGGCTCCCTTCCCTACTTGGGAAGATCTGCTGCGCCTCTCGTTCGATGAAATTTGCGCCTATGGCGCCACCAGTGTGCAAGTCATGCGTCGGATGAACGCTCTTGTCGCCGACCTGACGAACGCCGTTCCAGATCAACGTCGGCCAGCGCTCAAGCATTGGGGTGTGCGGCTGAAAGAAAGGGTCGCACGGTCCTTTCCGGATATTGAGGAGAGAATGGATGCTTCAAAGGAAGATCGTCAAGGTCTTGGAGTACCCCGCCAGGATTCTCTCAATAATTCGTAAGTAAACTGAACTAAATTGATTGTCATCTACGTGCGTTGGCAAAGTGTATCTAGAACAAGCCCAGTCTTTTTGCTGCACAGCCAGAGCAGCCTGGTTTCTTATTACTTCAAGTTCACAGCAGGCCCGCTGACTCGCTTCGCCTTGAGGTCCACGTTTACCTCAACGCGATTGGCAATCTTGATGAAGGGTATCCCGCTGTTCATCCCGTAGTCTTTCCGGTCGAACGCCATTGTTCCTTTAACAGTGCCGTTTCCAGTTCCTTTGCCGGTGAGTGTGAGTTCCAGTTTTTCCGCTTTACTCACACCGCGGATCGTGAAGTTTCCGTCCACCTCAAACGTTTCAGGGCCGGTTTGAACTATTTTCGTGGACTTGAACGAAATCGTGGGATTCCGTTCAACATCGAAGAAATCCTTACCCTTCAATTTGCCGTTCTTCATCCCGCTTCCGGTCTCCACGCTGGCGGCTTGAATCGTGATATCCAGAACACCGGTCGAAAGTTCAGGCGAGGTAAATGTTAGTGTCGCGTTCCATTTGTCGAATGTTCCCGCTATGGGGACCGACGCTTCCACGTCGAACTTAATGGAGCTTTCTACCGGCGTGACCTGGAAAACAGGAGCCTGTGCACGAACCATTGACGGCAACAAGGCCGACGCGATGAGGCAAACGATGCTGAGTTTCATGGACAATTTTCTCCCCGACAATCTAAGTGAATATCCTGCGTTCAAAGTTGCGCCTGAGCAACTGGCACGATTATTAGGCCACGGCGTAACTCCATTTTCTGTCGTACCTCTTTCCCCGAACAACTGGGGGAATCCCTAGTGAAATATGTCGGAAACCTCGGCCGCCGTTCCAGGGGTTCTCGGCAGCGCGGCTGCCCGGTTTCACCAAGCAGCGCACTGCTGTCCCCCGACTAGGGATTTCCCTAGGTGAATGCCCCAGTAACTATCCCCCATTCTAAGGACACGAGGCCGTGGAGAGTCCATGCCCCGTTGCCTGTCGTTCTGAACAGGGATATTGTAGACCTGCTTGGACCCCGACATTCGGCAAAGTCAAGACCACAACGTCAAGTCAATGAGGGAAATCGAAATGAAATCTTTAATTCGCGCGTGGATGGGAATGCTGGTCATACTCCCGATGCTCGTAGTCGCCCCAGGTAGGGCGCAAGCACAGGCTGCATCGACCCAGAAAAGCACTGCGGCTCCGTCCGATGCAGATACCCAGAAGAAAAACATGCAGGCCTATATGGATCTCCTGCGTAAAGACGTTCGGCAGCAGAAGGCCGAGATTATGGGTTCCGTTATGGCACTGAGTGCCGATGACGCGACAAAATTCTGGCCCATCTACAGCGCATACGACGCGGAACTCGCAAAACTCAACGACCAGCGCGTCGATAATATCAAGGAATATGCCCGCACCTACGACACCATGACCGACCCAAAGGCGGACGAGTTGATCCAGAAGTCGTTTGCCTACCAGAAGCAGCGCGCAGAGCTCCTTGCAAAAACCTATGGACTCATGAAGACTGCCGTCGGGGCAACGACCGCGGCACGCTTCGCCCAGGTTGAGCACCAACTGCTGCTGATCATTGACCTGCAAATCGCCTCGTCACTTCCGGTTATCACGGCTGGCTCGTAAATCACCCTGTTGAGGAGCATCCCGATGCGAAATTCGCTGATTCGAACTGCAGCTTTGTCAGTCGCAACACTTATTGCCTTTCCTCAATTTGGCGCGGCATCCTGGACTGCAGACTACTCTGCAGTCCCAGGTACCACCCCATCGGCAGGACCTCAAGGCAAGAAGAGGATCACCGTGCCTGCGGGAACGCGCATCCTCATCCGGATGGTTGATTCCATCGACTCCAGCAAGCAGAAGACGGGGTATCGCTTCACGGCAACTCTGGAAACCAATCTCCAGGCAGAAGACTCGGTCGTTGCACCCAGGGGCACTACCGTTTATGGCCGGCTTGCACAAGCATCGTCGGCGGGCCGAATGTCTGGGAGTTCCGACCTCACCCTCGAGCTAACAGACATCGTCATCAATGGCACGGCCTATCCCCTGCTCACCAGCACCTATGAAATCAAGGGCAAGGGAGAGGGTAAAAATACGACTAAGAAAGTCATCGGCGGAGCGGGATTAGGCGCCTTGATCGGCGGCATTGCTGGAGGCGGAAAAGGAGCTGCCATTGGCGCAGGGGCTGGAGCCGCAACGGGAACCGCGGTCGCCGCTTCCAAAAAGGGTGAACAGCTACAAATCCCGAGCGAATCGTTGCTTGAGTTCCGGCTTGAGCAGCCCGTGGCATTACCCGTGGCCGGATAACTTATTATTCAAAGCTTGAAGCTAGGGTTGGATCAACACCAACCAGAAGCTACTTCTTAGGGATCGCCCCGTCGCATCCGGTACGGGTTTTCGCCGTTGCTCGTCCGTCTGTGCGCAAGGACCGCTGGCCCGCAATTTCGAGTACAACCATTCGTAGCTGAACCACAGCGCCCAGATCCGCCCCCTGAGGGAACCGAAGTTCTCCCCATAGGCGGGTTCTCGCAATCCGCTCCCATCATTCATGCTTACTCGCTTCACGCCTTGTTTTCCGCACCCTCAATGACAGGAACCATCATCGGAGAATTGCCCCGCCGCTGCCATCGCTCCCAGCGAGCGGCCACACGCCATGATTCGCTTGTTCAGATCGTCGTCTTGCAGCGCATCCGGAGCAATGTACGTGAGGTTGGCCCGGATCCCGATGTATTTGTCGGTCAGCCTCCCCATGTTCTGATACGCGTTATTCATAAGCTGGTAGGCGCTGCGATCAGCCGACGTATTGGCAGCAACCGACGCCAACCGAAGATTCGTGACGGCGTTCGCGCGAATCGGCGCAAACAAACCGGCGGACAGCGGAATGCCGCCTTGGATCGCCGTCTGCAGCGCGCTATGCCACTCGCGAAGTGTGGACATGGCCTCGATTCCTGCATTTAGAAAATCTCTCGAAAATCCTTGATTGGTTGCCGTAGCCTGGTCCGGCCCCGGTTGGGATGCCGGTACTGGAGGCGCGCTCGCCGCTGCCGCAGTGCTGTTCCCCGAACCGACTGGAAGGCTCAGCGCCACCATCTTTCCCGATGAGCTAAGCGAACCATTGAGCGCATTCGCCAGCGCCTCCAACCCAACGTACGGATGCCCGTTCACCTGGATCAACGGCACGTCCGTCGATTGTCCATTAAGAATCAGTGTGCGTTTCGGCCCGGCACTCTGCGAAATCAAAACCGCAGGAAGTATCAGCAGAAGTGCCGTTAAACATGATGCGATTGCCGGTTTATTGATCATCACTAAGCTCCTGAGAATCTCCATCCATATTCCGTCACACTCATTCCTGTATCAGTGGTTTACGAAACTAAGCGAGAACGGTCTGCGGGGCAACTGGGGGAATCCCCAGCCTGCCCCTTGCTCAATTAGACAGTCATACTTGCCAGTCTTTCTTGGCAGTTTACCTTCTATTCTGTTAGCATGACTATGATGAGCCGGAAAACGATGGAAGCTTCTGTGATTGAGTTGACGCAGGCTATCGGCATGTTAGTTCGCCGCATCCGCGCGGCGTCTGCTTCTCATGAACTCTCCTTGACCGAATCCTCCGTGATGGCGCGCCTGGACCGCGAAGGCCCTGGCACCACCGCCGAACTGGCTCGGGCAGAACGCATGAAGCCTCAGTCCATGGGCACCACCATTGCCACCCTGGAAGAACTGGGCATGGTGGAACGCAAGCCCCACCCCACCGATGGCCGCCAGATGAACATCGCGCTGAGCGCCAAAGGCCTTGCCATTCGCAACAGCTCAAAAGACGCGAGGCGCACTTGGCTTGCACTGGTGATCGAGCAACTGACTGAGGAAGAGCGCGACACCCTCTTCAAGGCCGGCGAAATCATCAAGCGCCTGGCGGAAAAGTGATTCCCGCCTCAGGAGACGAACGCACGTCGTGATCAAGGGCCCCAGCAGTCCGGAAACCCCGCAGAACACCGCTCCCAACGGTTCCATGTCCCACGCCTGGCGAGCCTTGCGCTACCGCAATTTTCAATTGTTCTTCGTCGGTCAAAGCATTTCCCTGATCGGCACTTGGATGACGCGCCTGGCCACCAGTTGGCTGGTCTACCGAATGACCGAATCCGCCCTTCTTCTGGGGGTTGTCGCCTTCGTCGGTCAAATCGTCGCCTTTGCCGTTGGTCCATTCGCGGGGGTCTGGGTCGAACGCCTGGACCGCCGCAAGATGCTGGTGTGGACCCAAGCGGCCGCCGCGGGGCAGTCGCTTGCCATGGCCGCCCTTACCCTGGCCCACGTCATTACCCTCTGGGAAATTATCGCGCTTGCCGCCTTGCAAGGCCTGATCAGCGCCTTCGATATGCCTGGACGTCAGTCTTTCCTGGTGCAGATGGTGGAGGATCGCGGCGACCTGAGCAACGCCATAGCCGTCAACTCCTCGATGGCCAACGGCACCCGTCTGATTGGCCCCGCTATCGCCGGCATTGTAATTGCCGCGTTCGGCGAAGGCTGGTGCTTCCTGATTGACGGCCTCAGCTACTTCGCAGTGATTGCCTCTCTGCTGGCGATGCGCATTCAGGTCTCGGAAGCTCGCGCCAAAGCACGCAGCATGGTTGGACAAATACGCGAGGGTTGGGACTACGTCCGCGCGTTTCGCCCCATCCGCGCGATTCTCATCCTCTTTTCGCTCACCAGCCTGATGGGATTCCCGTACGGCGTGTTGCTCCCGGTCTTCGCCGGAAAAGTGCTGTACGGCGGCGCGCACACACTTGGCTGGCTTACCGGTGCCTCGGGAATCGGAGCGCTGGCGTCGGCCCTCTCCCTGGCGGCCCGCAAATCCGTCGTCGGACTCACGCGCATGTTACAGATATCCACCGCGGTCCTGGGCGTGGCGCTGATTTTCTTCGGGATGTCGCACACGTTATGGCTTTCTCTTCTATTGATGGCCTTTGCGGGCTTCGGCTTGATCCAAAACGCTTCGGTCAGCAACACCATCATTCAATCACTGGTCACCGAAGACAAACGCGCCCGCGTGATGAGCTACTACACCATGGCGTTTTTCGGTGCGGCACCGCTCGGCAGCCTGCTGGCCGGCATGCTCGCGCAGCAAATCGGAGCGCCCCACACCGTCATGCTTACCGGCGCGTGTTGCATCGCCGGCGCCATGTGGTTCAGCTTTGAATTGCCGAAAGTCCGCGCCGTCATGCGGCCCATCTATCAGGAGATGGGACTTCTCCCCCGCACCGGACTGAACGTCGTCGCCGCTCCGCAGGAGGCAGCCGAGTAATTCTCTAAAGCAATCGCATCAAGAGCACCGGCCCGCCAAACACGCGGCGCGATCCCACCGACATGCTGCTGGGACTTTATATACATTCGCAACCCTGAGTTCTTTGCCATGCCGCGCGGTAAAGCCGTTCGCGGTGCTTTCACATTTCTGTCCCGAGCTTCGCGATTTTGTTCGTCCTTACGCTACAATCGCTGCGCTGCTCTGGAGACACGCATGCGATATTTCATCGTGGCAATTTGCGGATTGATTTTGGCAACCGCGAGCTTTGCGCAAGGCCAGACTAAGCTGTCTGTAAAGTGGGAAGAGCTGACCGCGGCGGATTTCCACGACGCCATTTCCAAATCGCAAGGCGTGTGCCTGCTGCCATTCGGCATCCTGGAAAAGCACGGACCGCACTTGCCCCTTGGCACCGATCTGCTGAACGTCCGCTATGTTGCCGAGCACGCCGCCCACCAGGAATATGCAGTTATCTTTCCCGAATATTATTTTGGCCAGATTTCCGAAGCCCGTCATGAACCCGGCACCATCGCCTACAATGCGGACCTACAGATGAAACTCCTCCAGGCCACCACTGACGAGATGGCTCGCAACGGGTGCAAGAAAGTAATCATCGTGAATGGCCACGGCGGCAACGAAAGCATGCTGCCCTATTTCGCCCAATCGCAACTCGACTCACCCCACGACTACGTGGTCTACGTTCAATGGGGCCACGAGGCCACCAAAAAAGTAGGTGCCGAAAAAGAGGGACCGGACTGGCACGCCGGCGAAACCGAAACCTCCAACATGATCGTCACGCGCCCCGATCTCGTTCACATGGATCGCGCCAAAGACGAATCCGGCGCCGACCAAAAGCGCGTCAAGCTGCCGGAAAATGTCTATACGGCAATCTGGTGGTACGCACGCTTCCCGAATCATTACTCCGGCGATGGTTCCACGGCCACCAGAGCGCAGGGTGAGGCCGATGTGCAAGGCTGGATCAACGCCGTCGTCCGCGCGATCCGCGCGGTCAAGGCAGATGACGAAAGTCTGAAACTCCAAACTGAATTTTACGAGAAGAGCCGGCACCCGCTGGACACGCCCCACTAACAAAAAAAACCGATCGCAGGATCGGCCAAAATCAATCGAATTCACGGATAAATCGGTCAGCGCGCGCGGCGCAAGGCATCAATCCACGCAGCCAGCATGTCGTTGTTGGGCGGCTCCAGGTCAAAAAATTCGATTCCCATTCCGACGCGCGGCTTGACGATACGCACCACCACCAGCGCCTCGAGAGTCTGCCCCTTGCGGTGGAGCTTCATTCGAGCCCGAGCATTGAGAGCTAGCGACTTGCTAGTGCACACAAAACACCCGCCCAGCGAAATATCCGAGGTAACTCCATCCACCTGTCTTCCACTTTCCAGGTCAATAAGTTCCACGTCCCCGGCAAACGGAAACCGGATGGCGTAGCGGCGGTCCCGGACTCCACCAAGCCCGGAATTCAATCCCGTGCGATCTGGCATAGAAATGACTTTGCTCACCTGAGACACCTTGCAATGCAGCGGCGCGAAAGAAGCCTCAGGAACCTGGCGACTCCCACCTGCCTAGTCTGCCCCAGGCCACACCGATTGGAAATGGCCGAGAGGTAATTCGGGGCGAAAGGGTAAACGAGCCACGTTGAATCTCCTCTCGCTTGGTTATTAGTGGGTACGACATACTCGCATCCTGCGGCGAGTTCCCCATATTTTCCGCGTGTTAGCCTGAATTTATTGGAATTTCCCCATTGACCGAAATTATGCGCACCGAAGGCATTCGTCAGAGCGACCGCGTGAGCCTGCGCCTGGAGGTCGAAGCCTCCTGGTACAGCAGTGACGGCGTGGCCGTGAAAAAATCCGCGGAATCGCTGCTCGTCAGCCGCAACGGTGGAGTCATCCGCCTGCAGGAAAAGCTGTTTGCTGGCCAGGAGATCTCGCTACGCCGGACCCTCGAAGGTGACGCCGTCAAAACAGCACGCGCAAAAATCGTCGCCGAAATTGACCGGGATGCGGAAGGATTTTTGTATGCGATCTCCATCCAGGAGCCCCGCGCCGATTTCTGGGAAATTGATTTTCCGCCTCCGCATCAAGGCGAAGAAGCACTCGCACGGATGCTGATGGAGTGCAGCTTTTGCCAAAGGCGAGAAGTCGTCTACCTGAACGAGATGGAGCTGAAGTCGTTCGAAATTCGGCGCTGTGTGGCGCGCGTTTGCCGCCACTGTGACGCGCCCTCCATTTGGATCGAAGCTCAATCGGACGTGCTCGTGCCGGAAACGCATCCCTCGCGTGCCGCGGTCGAAGAGCGTGTGGTGCCACGGCGCAATCGTACGCGCGTGAAGGCACGCGTGCTGGCCTGCATCCGGCAGCGTGGTTTTCAGGAAGAAGTCGCCGTTTGCGAGGATCTCTCCAAAGGCGGCATCAGCTTCCGCAGCCGCAATAAATATCCGGAAGGCTCACGCCTGGAAGTGGCCGTCCCCTATACGCCCGGCGCCGGAGCGATCTTCGTGCCCATCCGCATCGTCTTTTCACAACCAATCGCGTCAGCAGGATTATTCCGTCACGGCGCCGCTTACCTCCGCCCGCCCGATTAGCAAATTCCACCAAATTTACAAACCGTGATCACTTCTTCCCGCCTGGCGAGAGAATCGCCTGCCAGTTGAGAATCGCGTTCCACAACATTCGCTGATCCCCGAGATTCAAATCTCTGTGGAGCGGATTGAAATTGAAACTGATCACGTGCCCGTTACCAACCGGCGAATCCAAAATTGCCGGACGCCCGATCAAATTCCCTTCCCCCCAAATCTGACCGCTGACAAGTATTGGCACACCGGAAGTGTCACCCCATTCAAGGACCACCGTGCTCGCGTCCGTCGGCCCGTCCAGGCACGTCGTACAATACGCCATGCGTAGCCAATTCCGTGGCGTTGAGTATAAGGGGAAATTCTGCCGGAACACATAGGTGTGCTGCGGATACCCATAAGCGATCGGATGATCCGGCCGGTCAAAGGTAACCCGCAGATGCGAACCCGGCGTCCGTGTGATCGCTTGCTGTGCCGCCGCGGCGGATTCGCTGCCGCCCCCTTGCGAACTCCGCGGCACACCGCCCGCATCGCGCCTCACGTTGCGCACGATGCCCGCTTCCAGTGGGAGCATCGATCCGCTGCCCAGCGTGATCATCAGCCCGCCGTGTTCGATAAATTCCTGGATCTTTGCCAGCCCTTCATAGCCGATTCCGCCGGTGATGTCGTCGGATTCCGCTGGTGTTCCAAACGCGGGACTCGCCGGCGTTTTCTTGAAGGGCATCGGACTCCACCGCCTCGGTATCCCCTGAATCTGTTCGGCAAGCTCCAGGTCCACGTGCCCATAGAGCAGCACATCAATCTTGTCGTTCAGTTTCCCGGCGCGAATATCCTCGTCACGCAAATAAATGTAAGGAACGTGCCGCTGGTCCAGCGAATATCGCAGCCACCCAATCGAATCCGTATCTGCCCACGGCACCCACACCCCAACACGTGGAACCTTTGCGGCGTGATGCGGCACTTCCGGGACAATAGCCGTCCCACCGAAGATTAGCGCCAACCGGTCTGCGATTCCTTGAAGCGCCTCGTCCAACCCCGGTTGCTTCGGCAGAATCCATGACCCAGCGGGATACTCCACTCCGCCCAACGCAAACGCACCCTCGGCAATTTGAATGTCGAATTTCGCTAACTCATACCGTGCTTCCAGCAACTCTTCCTGCCCGGTATCTTTCAATAGAAACACTGGCGCGGAACTCGACACGCTTCCCTTCGGATGCGGTGGCTCTCGCAAGGCAGTGAGATCTGCCGAGTGAATCGAAGCGTCGGCCGTCGGCAAAACCTGCAGATGATAGTGCGCGGGCAACTCCCACGAAACATCGTCATAAGGCTCGGTGGCATCCTTCGGGTAATGCTGTGCCGAAAGCAGATCCACTGCGTAGTTCCGATACGGCTGGTCGAGCCGCACGACGTAGGTCCCCGCCGGATAGTCTCCATCTTTCAATTTGATCGGAGCATTCGCGCGGTTGACTTCGATGTGCTGACTCATCAGCCGCGCTACCAGTTGCGCAACACGCTCCGGATCACCCTGATCCTGCTGAATCAGAAACGCATGCGGCGCCCCGTGCAGGCCTTTCTCATATGAATGGACGCCTTTTTCATAAAAATGCCGCAGAAACTCTTTGGAATTTGTTGCCGTGTAATCGAGCGCCGCGAGCATTCCGGTCTCGTTGTAGTTCACATTGTCGCGCGCCGACCACAAGAACTTCCCACTTGGTGGGGGTAACAAGCGGTACCACTCTCGCGAAGTCTCCTCTGACGAAAGCGTCCATTCCAGCGTCTCCGCCGTGCCGTTACCAAACGTTTCATAGCCGCGCCCGATGGAATTGTGGTTCATGGCCACGGAATCGAGAAAAAGCTCCGAGAATCCTTCGCCAAAATTCCAGGTCGAAACCCCTGGCATCCCCAGCCCAGTCATGGTCTGCAGTTCATGAAAGCTCAGCGCCAGAAACTCGGCCAACGTAATGGGATCCACATCGGGGTTGTAGGGACCCGTGCCGTTCCAGGTCATCAGCAGCGGCACGGCTTCGTGAAGGTCGTGAACCACAGTGGGGTGCCAGTCAAAAAACATGTGTGCCACGGCCTTGGTGGTCTCCTGCGTCAACTGGTGCGCGTCTCGATTGATGTCCACAAAAACATACTTACCCCAATACGGCGGCGCTTGCCGCGGCAGATTGGCGCGATCCGTTTTCCCTTTCAGGTAGCGATAGAACCACTCGACCTGTTTGTCGCGCCCATCGGGATTCGCCACCGGATTAATCAGGACTACCAGATTCTCGCGAATCCGCCGAATCATCGGCTGCTCGGAAACCGCGAGGCGATAGGCAAGCTCGAGCACAGACTCCGTCGACCCCGTCTCGTCGGAATGTAGCCCCGCATTGAAATAATAAATCGGCCGAGATGCACCAATAAGTTGCTCGGCTGCGGCAGGGGAACTTTTTCGTGGATCAGCTAGCGAGTCGGTCGCGGCGCGCAGTTGCTCCAGGTTCGCAATTCCCTTCTCATCCGCGATCGCTACCAGGATGATTTCGCGCCCTTCTTCAGACTTTCCGATGGTGAACACGCGCACTCGTGGCGTAGCTGCCGCCAATGCCCGGCAATAGGCATATGCCTTCGCGGAATCCACAAATTCTCCGGGTGCGCCCATGATCCGCCCGAAAAACACCCGCGGCGAAGGCACGGTGGAAGAAGCAGGCAGATATGCTACCCAGGGAGACAGAAACCGCGCTTCTGTCGTGTCCTTGGAAATTTCTTCGATCGAGCCAGGTTCGGGAGTATCCGGAGAGACTTGGGCCTGTGCGGAGAGAAGTGCGGCAGAAAACATGAAGAAAAAAACCGAGGAAAGAAACCGAGTGTTCATGCGCCTCCACTCCCATCCGCAATGCACAAGCAGGATATGGGCGAAGGGAGTGTACTACACCCGGAATGTCTCGGAACTAGTCGAGCGCCGGAACCGCGGTCCGCTCCGCGCGACGCCGGTGCAGATAATGCATGGCAATGTTCAGATAAATCGGCCCGCAGGGTGTCTCTACGCAAAGCACCATTGCTTCCGTGTCCGTGCTTCCCGCCAGTCCTTCTTCGCTCATGTGAATCTCCGGCGGGAACACCTTGAAACGGAAACCCTGATCGTTCAACAGCGTCACGCTGTTCCCGATCACCATGTTCGCCAGTTCGCAAACGGTTTCGCGAATCACCTGTTCGCTCTCCGGCAACGCCGCGCCCGCCAGTTGGCTGGCCACGCGCATGGCAACATCCGGCCCAAGGTCCAGGATCACGCGCCCTTCGATGTCTCCCTTGATGGCGATCAGCGCCGCAACGCCTTTGCGCCGGTACGTATCTTCATCCATCGAGAGATCGGCAATCTGCGTCGGCGCCTGCAAGGCTTCCGCAAACACCGCATCCGCTGCATTGATAAATGGCTGAATCAGTTCCATTCTCATGCTTGGTGCTCCCCCGCCAGCGCAACGGGCGCGCCCGCGGCATTTGGATCGTCTCCCAAAACGTAACGCAGGATTTCGTACAGCACTTCCGGCTTCACCGGTTTCTGCACAAAGTGCTTCGCACCCTTCTGCAGAGCCGCAAGAATATTTTCCTGGTAGCCGACCGAGGAAACCATCACGATGCGCGCCTCCGGATGTTGCCGTACGATACGCTCCACGGCTTCAATCCCCTCCATCTGTGGCATGGTGATGTCCATCAGGACGATGTCTGGCTTGATGCGGTTGAATTCCGCAATCGCCGTCAACCCGTCGCCGGCTTCTCCGGCCACTTCGCCGCCGAACATCTCGATCATCTTCATGATGTTCTTGCGCGCGAAGACAGAGTCGTCCACCACAAGGTAGCGGACCGGGCGTTGGTCCTTTCGAAGTAGCGGTGCGAACTGTGCCATATACCTCTCCTTTTGCTCCCGGCCTCTTCAGGCACGCGGAGTGGAAACTGGAACTTTTTCGTTCTTCTCGGATTTCTCCGCACTGTCGGACTTCTCAACCGGGCCGCGTTCCGAACCGTAATTCGCGATCAGATGCGCGGCCATCGCATCCAATGGAAGAATCTTGTGAATGAAACCCTTGAGGATTGCGGCCCGCGGCATCCCGCTGACCACGCACGTCTCCTCGCTTTGCGCGATGGTCATGCCGCCGGAAGCCTTGATCGCCCCGATGCCTTCCGCGCCGTCTTCGCCCATCCCCGTCATGATGATGCCCACCGAGGTGAGTCCAAATTCCTGCGCCACGGAATGGAACAGTACGTCCGCCGAAGGGCGATGCCCATTGATCGGCGGCGTATCCGAAAGCACCACCATCTCCCCGCGCGGCATCCGCCGCACCATCATGTGCCGGTTTCCCGGACAAATCAGAACCCGCCCCCCAATCAGCAGGTCTCCGGACTTCGCCTCCTGCACTTCCAGCCCGCAACATTCATCCAGCCGTCGCGCAAACATATCCGTGAAGCCTTCCGGCATGTGCTGCACAATCACGAAAGTCGCCGGGAAATCTGCTGGAATTTGCGACAACAGATATTGCAGCGCGTTTGGCCCTCCGGTGGAAATCCCAATCGCAATCACTCGATTCGGCGGCATCGCGGGACGTGTACGTTTCTTGGAAGTGGTTGCCAGCGGCTCCGCGGCCGTCTTCGGGATGGCCTTCGGGCCGCCCGCGCGTTTCGCCACCTTAATTTTGTCGGCAAGTTGCGAGGCCACCGGCTCCAGGTTGCCCGCCGCTGCGTCCCTCGGCTTGGCCACGAAATCAATCGCGCCCAGGGCCAGGGCCTTAAACGTCGAATAGGCCCCTTCCTTCGAATGCGTGCTGAAGACGATCACCGGCATCGGCGCACCGCGCATAATCATGCGCAGCGTTTCCAGGCCGTCCATCCGCGGCATCTCCAGATCCAGCGTAACCACGTCCGGATGCAGTTCGGCGATCTTCCGCAGTGCGAAGGCGCCATCCATGGCCGTGCCGACGACCTCGATCTCCGGGTCGCGCTCCAGGATCATGGGGATTAGCTTCCGCATCAGCGCGGAATCGTCCACCACCAGCACTCGGACGCGATCCTTCATGCGATGGCTCCTAGGGACAGGGATCGAGAGAGACGTGAGAGAATTGCCGGAACATTCAAAATCAGCACTACCGTTCCATCTCCGAGTATCGAAGCTCCACTGACCAGATCGCTGGACACGATCTCGCCTGGCAGCGCCTTGATCACCAGTTCTTCCTCACCGACAAGGCTGTCCACCACCAGGCCAAAGCGCTTCTCCGCCAGGCCAATGACCACCACAAAATTCTTCGTCTTCTTGGCGCCAGGCGACTCCACTGGATGAATGCGATTCAGCTGATTCAGCCGCACCAGCGTCAAAATCTGGTCGCGCAGCCGCAGCACTTCCCGCTTGTCCACCTGATGAATTTCCTGATCATGAATCCGTGTAATTTCCACCACCGCGGAAAGCGGCACGGCAAACAACCGGCCTCCCACGCGGAACAACAATGTCTGAATGCTGGCCAGGGTCAGCGGCACGCGAAGCTGGATGGTGGTGCCCATGCTCTTGCTGGAAGTGACTGACACGGTCCCTTTCAAGCGGTCCAGAACCGTGCGCACCACATCCATGCCCACCCCGCGGCCGGAAACTTCCGTAACTTCCGCAGCCGTGCTGAAACCGGGCTCAAAAATCAGGTTCATCACGTCCTGGTCGGCCAAGCGCGCAGCATCTTCTTCCTTAACCAGGCCATTGCGAACCGCGTGCTTGCGGATCAAATCCAGGTCAATCCCCCGCCCATCATCTTTAATCTCAATCACTACTTGCGTGCCCTGGTGATGCGCATTCAGTGAAATCGTGCCGCGGGCGGGCTTTCCAGCGGCCAACCGTTCATCGGCAGGCTCAATGCCGTGATCGACCGCGTTGCGCACCAGGTGCGTCAACGGTTCTGAAAGCGCATCGAGTATGCCTTTATCAAGGTCCGTGTGCTCACCGGAAACTTCCAGGGCCACGTCCTTGCCGCACAGTTTGGCAATGTCCCGCACCACGCGGGGAAATCTGCGGAACAGTTGTTCCACGGGCACCATGCGAATCTTCAGCACGCACTTATGCAATTCATCGAGCACCCGCGACTGGAATGCGAGCGCCTCCGCCAACTTCACCCGGATGGGATCCCGCGAGTGGTGCACATCGAATTCCGACAGAGTCCGGTTCAGCATGGACTTGCCGATGATGAGTTCCCCCACCAGATTCATCACCGCATCAATCCGCGCGGCATCCACGCGCAGCGAACTCTCCGAAACCGCCGCCACCGCCGACGCGCCGGCTGCCTGACTCGCAGTTGTGGCCTCCGCCGGCTCTTGCGCACGTGACGAAATCTGCGCCGCCTGGGCTTCCAGCAAATCTCCCAACAACTCGTGTTCCGAAGACTGCCCTTGCTCGGCTTGTTCAATGCGAATCTCGGATACCACGGCCGGAATCTGGCAGCGATGCGAAATATGTTCGAGCGGGTGCTTGCTGGAAAGCGACGCCTCAACAATCTCCACGGACGCAGCGGCCAGATTGTCCTCGGGCCTCAGCGCAATCACCGTGCCGCAGGCATGCAGCACATTGCGAATCAACTGGAACGCCGCGGCACGCATGGCGCTGTTCGGGTCCACGCGGAGCGCAATGTTGAAGACACTGTCCCCGCGGAGTTGCGCCTCCGAGATCATCAACCGCTCGTATTCGCTCCAGTCAAATCTCGCGGGCAGCCCGCTCGCCGCCGTTTTTGCCGCTTTCTGCGGATTCTGCGAAACTTCCAGCATTTCCTGAATCAGCGAGCGCAGCGCAACCGGCGGAGGCGGCTCAACCTGCTTCTGATACGCGCTGAGCATGCTCTCAAACGTGTCTACCGCCGAAAAAATCACCTCGGCAAGTTTCGAACCCTGCGCCAGTCCAATCTGCGGAGAGAGAACATCTTCCAGCTCATGTGCAATTTCGCTGAGCTTCGAGAAGCCGCAAGCCGCCGAGTCGCCTTTCAGTGTGTGCACCGCACGGCGCACACCCCGAATCAACTCTTCGTCCGCCGGACGCTTTTCGAGCTGCAGGCCTGCATCATTGATGGTCTGCAATATCTCGCCCGCGCTCTCAAAGAAGAGCGCGCGCAGCTCCGCACCCCGGTCATCGGACAAAAAACTCAAGCGCCCCCCTCGATGCGTTTGTAGGCGGTGCCATTATTCTCGTGGACCATGCGAAATTTCTGTGTCAGGCCAAACAGGCTCTCCGCATGGCCTACGAACAGGAATCCGCCAGGGTTCAAGCAGTGCCAGAATTTCTCAATCAGCCGCTTTTGCTCCGCTTCGTCGAAATAAATCATCACGTTGCGGCAGAGAATGATGTCGTTGCGGCGCGGCAGGAATTCCGTCTTCAGATTGTGGAAGTCGAACTGGACAATTTCCTTCAGTTGCGGCTTGATGGCGTATTTGTCGCCCGATTTTTCGAAATACCGCAACCGGGTGGTGTAATCCACCGGCTCCATCTGCAGTTCGTTATAGATCCCTTCCTGCGCAGTCCGAAGGCTGGCGTAGCTGATGTCCGACGCCACGATTTCCAGTTTCCACGGCGGGGGAATCAGCGGCTTCGGAGAAGGCATTTCAAACGGAAGCGGGTTGCGCAGATAGTAGTAGGCCAGCGCATCGGCGATCAACATGGCCACCGAATACGCCTCTTGCCCTGTCGAACTTCCCGCACTCCAGACGCGAAGATTCCAGTCGCGGCGCTCCTGCTTATGGCGCAGGATTTCCTCGAGCACGGATTTCTGCAGCAGATCCAGTTGCGGGCGGTTCCGGAAAAAGCTGGTTTCGTTGACCGTCAGGTTTTCCAGCAGCAGCGCCAGCTCGGCGCGCCCTTCGCGGCTGGTCAGCAGCCGGTAGTAGCCGTAGAAGGAATCCATCTGGCAGGCTTTCAACCTGCGCTGCAACCTATCCTTCAAAAAGTGTGAGCGGCGCTCGTCGAAAAACATCCCGCATTCCTGGTAAACGAGCGTTTGCAACAGCTTGAGTTCGGCTTCAGTCAGCTGAATCTGCGCGGTTATCGTGCCCATATGGCGTGGTGCGAAAATCCGAAGCGCCGGTAGCGCGGCATAGCGCTACCTTGCAAGCGCGACGGGTTCCGCGGCCTCCTCAAGCTTCCGGAAATCGGATTGGCGCAGGAGCCGGGCAATGTCCAAGAGGATGATCAGGCGCCCCTTCAGCTTGCCGACCCCGGTTACGTAGTTCGACTCACCTTCCGCGAACACCGAGCCAGGGGCTTCGATTTCGGAGGGCGGTATTTTCAAGACTTCCGAGGCCGAGCTGACGATCAAGCCCACCAGCTTGTTCTCCAGTTCGACGACAAGGATGCGGTTTTTCTTATCCTGCTGGACCGGCGTGCTGCTGAATCTTTTCCGCAGATCCATCACAGGAATAATCTTCCCGCGAAGATTGATCACGCCTTCCACAAGGTCTGGCGCGCTGGGCACCGTGGTGATTTCCGGCACGCGCACGATTTCCCGCACCGAGCCGATGCGGACACCGTACGTCTCATTGCCGATGCGAAAGCCGACGATTTGGAGTTCTTTCTCCATTTAGGTCTCTCCGCCTCAGGAACGCGTCAACTCGGCGTACTCGAGCTCGCCAGATTCCTGTGCTGACGAGTGGCGCCGTGAGGGCATTCCCTCGCGGCGATGGCGCGTCTGGCCGGCACGGTCGATCACGAACCGATCCATGGTGTCGAGCAGGTTGCGGGACAGCTTCAACATTTGCTCGGCGGCGGCCGAAAGCTGCGTGGAACTCGAAGCCGACTGCTGCACGAGTTCGCGCATCTTGTCCATCGCGCGCACAACCGCCTGCGCTCCCGAAGCTTGTTCCTCGACAGCGGAATTGATTTCCTGGGTGATTTCCGTGAGCCGGTTGGTGGCCTTGGCAATCTGCGCGGAGCCGACCGACTGCTCGTTGGTCGCCGCGCCAATCTCCTGCGAGAACTTATAAACTTCGGTGACCACGTCGGAAATTTTATGCAACGCACTGCCGAGGTCGTTGCCCAGGTTCAGGCCTTCTTCCACGATGCGCGTGCTGTGCTCCATATTTTCCACGGCTTGCCGCGCTTCGCGCTGGATACTCTGGATCAGGTCGGCAATTTCCTTGGTGGATTGTGTGGACTTTTCCGCCAGCTTGCGGACTTCGTCGGCCACAACCGCGAACCCAAGTCCATGCTCGCCGGCGCGCGCCGCTTCGATCGCTGCGTTCAACGCCAACAGGTTGGTCTGTTCGGCCAGGTCGTCAATCACTTCAATGATCTTGCCGAT
>Ga0209698_10003384_pt1 | contig 17850 bp, 18 predicted proteins | sample LitLauG_LLR_2012_FD_187203 | JGI IMG/M metagenome (GOLD analysis project Ga0209698, IMG submission 187203) | Freshwater sediment microbial communities from Pennsylvania, USA - Little Laurel Run_MetaG_LLR_2012 (SPAdes) (version 2) | ecosystem: Environmental > Aquatic > Freshwater > Creek >...
CTTTTGCCCTTCGAGAACGGAGCTCGCCCCGGGCGCCCCCAACAATTCTGCGGCATGTCTGGCGATTTGCTGATCCTCTTCAGCGGGAAGAATGCGCACCACGCAGCGCGATGACGTGTCACTGATTGGATTGAGCGCGGACTGGTTTCTCATGTCATCGAGAAGCACGTCCATCCAAGACAGGCCACCGCAAATCTCCGCGCGCGTCTCCCTGTCGTTCTCGCCGATGCCGCCGGTGAAAACGATTAGCTCGACGCCTCCAAGCACCGCGGCCATCGCCGCGATTTGCTTGCGTACGGAATAACAGAACATAGAAATAGCAAGGCGGGCGTCGGCATTTGAAGACGGCGCAGAACGAAGACGGCGCATGTCGCCCTCAAGTCCGCCTATTCCGAGCATCCCGGATTGCCGGTCCAGCATGTCCTCGACCGCAGTTGTGTCATAATGTTTTTCGCGCACCAGATAAATTACCACGCCAGGATCGAGATCGCCGCTGCGCGTCCCCATCATGACCCCGCCTGTTGGGGTCAGCCCCATGCTGGTGTCGATTGATTTCCCCGCCTTGATCGCAGTAACGCTGGCGCCATTGCCGAGGTGGGCGACGATGATGCGCTCGGGCAGATCATCGCCGAGTTGCTGCAGAATGGATTCACATGAAAGACCATGGAATCCGTAACGCTGAATGCCTTCTGCCTGTAGCGCCATTGCAACGGGGAGGACGCGCGCGACATCCGGCATTCCGGCGTGAAACGTGGTGTCAAAACAAGCGACCTGAGGCAATCCGGGGAAACGCTCTTGGGCGGCGCGTATCAACGCGATGGTTGTCGGAAGATGCAGCGGCGCAAAGGCGGTGGCAGCCTCCAGGCGAGACAGCACGCCCTCATCGATGCGGCAATGGCGCCTGAGCAAGGGTCCCCCATGGACGATCCGGTGCCCAATGGCGTCAGGCGCCGGCGTCTTCGCGTTGGCGAGCATATCCCCGATGGCGATAATCGTGTCGCGCGGGCTTTGCATGCTTGCCGGCTCGCAAGCCAGGGCCCCCGTCGCCGCCTCACGCCTGGCGTCAATAGACTCAAAGCGGCCATGGACTGACTTGACCTGACCAGACCACAGCGTTTGCACGCCCCAAAGGTTAGCCTCGTACAATCCGAATTTGAGCGATGATGATCCACTGTTCAGGGCGAGCACGCGCACACCCGTCGCGGCCGTCTCGGGCCACACCGGCGCAGGCGCGGCTTTCATGGCCGCCATCGCCAATTGCAAATCTCGGGAAGGTCTTCGCCGTGCTCGCTGATATAGAGCGTGTGGCGCTCCATATCGGTCCAGTAGCGCGCCCTGGCGTTCGCCACTTCATCACTAAACCTCGGAATGCGCTCGATGGCGTCAAGCGCAAGCTGGAACCGGTCGAGATTGTTTAGGACCACCATGTCGAAGGGCGTCGTTGTCGTGCCCTCGTCCTTAAACCCGCGCACATGGATATTGTCATGATTGCGCCGGCGGTAGGTGAGCTTATGAATCAGTGCGGGATACCCGTGAAAAGCGAAGATCACCGGCTTGTCGATGGTGAACAAATCGTCGAAGTCCTGGTCTTCCAAACCGTGGGGATGCTCGGATTGCGGTTGCAGCACCATGATATCGACGACGTTGACGACGCGAATGCGGATGTCTGGAACATAGGCGCGCAGCAGCATCACGCAGGCGAGCGCCTCAAGCGTGGGCACATCGCCCGCGCAAGCTAAGACGACGTCTGGATCGCCAGCATCGTTGCTTGCCCAGCGCCAAATGCCCGCGCCCGCGGTGCAGTGGCCAACGGCGGCATCCATGTCCAGCCATTGCCAGCTGGGCTGCTTTCCCGCGATGATGAGATTGATGTAGTTGCGGCTGCGCAGGCAATGGTCGGTCACGGACAGGAGGCAATTTGCATCCGGGGGCAAGTAGATGCGAACGACATCGGCTTTCTTGCTAGCGACGTGATCGATGAAGCCAGGATCCTGGTGGGAAAATCCATTGTGATCCTGACGCCAGACATGGCTGGTCAGCAAATAGTTCAGCGACGCGATCGGACGCCGCCACGAAACCTCGCGGCTCACCTTCAGCCATTTTGCATGCTGGTTGAACATTGAATCGATAATGTGAATGAACGCTTCGTAGCAAGAAAAGAGTCCGTGACGGCCGGTCAGCAGGTATCCTTCGAGCCAACCTTCGCACAGGTGCTCGCTCAACACTTCCATGACGCGTCCGCTGGCGCTCAGATCGACATCGACAGCCTCGACATCACCCATCCAAGCCTTGCCGGAAACGTCGTAGACAGCCTCCAGCCTATTGGACGCCGTTTCATCCGGGCCAAACAAACGGAAGTTCTGTTTGTCGAGATTGAGCTTCATCACGTCGCGGAGAAATGATCCAAGCACCCGCGTCGCTTCCGCCTTGACACTTCCCGGGGTCGGCACACCCACGGCGTATTCATGGAAGTGAGGCATCGACAATGGCTGCAGTAAGTCGCCGCCATTGGCGTGCGGATTTGAGCCCATCCGCCGGTGTCCGGTCGGCGCCAGCGCCGCGAACTCCTCGCGGAACTTGCCGTCTTCGTCGAACAATTCGTCAGGCCGGTAACTTCGCAACCAGGCTTCGAGCTGCTGCAAATGCTCTGGCTTGTTGAAGTCGGCGATAGGCACTTGGTGCGAACGCCAGGTCCCTTCCGTCTGTTTGCCGTCAACGAATTTCGGACCGGTCCAACCTTTCGGCGTGCGAAACACGATCATCGGCCAGCGCGGGCGCGCGACGCCTGCCTCACCATCTTGAACGCGAGCGGCGCTTTGTATGCGTCGAATATCTATTAAGACCGACTCGAGCGCGCCTGCGAGGCTCTGATGCATGAGCGCAGGATCGTCACCCTCGACGTAATGCGGATCATAGCCGTAGCCGCGCAAAAGCGCAGTGAGCTCCTCGCGGCTGATGCGCGCCAGTATCGTCGGATTGGCGATTTTGAACCCGTTGAGATGAAGGATCGGAAGAACCGCGCCATCGCGCGCGGGATTCAAGAATTTGTTGGAATGCCAGCTGGCGGCCAATGCGCCGGTCTCAGCCTCGCCGTCACCGATGACGCAGGCGACGATCAAATCGGGATTGTCGAACGCCGCGCCAAAGGCATGAAGCAGCGAATAGCCAAGCTCTCCACCCTCATGAATTGATCCCGGGACTTCCGGCGACACGTGACTGGAAATCCCGCGCGGCCAGGAAAACTGGCGAAAGAGCCTGCTCAATCCGTTTCTGCTGCGCTCGATCGCTGGATAGCGTTCCGTATAAGAACCTTCCAAATAGGTCTGCGCCACGATGCCGGGGCCACCGTGCCCCGGCCCGATGACATACATCATGTTCAGATCGTGCTCTTTGATCAGCCGGTTTAAGTGGACATAGAGAAAGTTAAGGCCAGGCGTTGTGCCCCAATGACCCAGCAAACGTGGTTTGATATGCCCAAGCCGCAGTGGCTCTTCCAGCAGCGGATTGTCTTGCAGATAGATTTGCCCAACGGACAGATAGTTTGCGGCGCGCCAATAGGCGTGCATTCTTGCGAGCAATTCCGGAGACAACGCGTTTGGCAAATGTGCGCGCGCGTCAGCTTGACTTAGTTCGGACATCTGCGCGCACATGAAAGCGCTCTAACGCCATGTCGGTTGGATGCAGCGGCGCGCCAATGGCCGGTCACGCGTTTGGTTAGCATGTAAATTCCAGCTCTTCCCTAAATGGCGCGTGTCGCATTTCCCGGTCATAGAAAGCCCGACATCAACGGTGTTTGTTGGAGCATCTGGCAAGTGCCGAAAAGCCACGCCAAAGCGCCACCGCCCTTCGAAGGACAGCGCCTCTCTGGGCGGTCAACGCTTGAAGTCGCCAAGAGGTCCCACGTCTGGCAACAAGACCGGCGCGGATTGCCTTAAATAAGCGCACCAATTTGGCTGAGTAGGGTCCGAACCTCGCGGGTGACCGCGGATTGGTGATAGCGTGCATGCACCGCCGTCGGCACAACATCATCAACACCGGCGAGAAGGCCCTGCGGCTCTACCTAATTTGCGGGCTCCGCAACACCGCGACACCGTCGTCGAGGCGACGCGTGCTGATGCTGCGGCCTCCAAAGAGCACTTTCGAAGGACAAACGAGCGAATGAGTTTCGCCGTCGCTAGCGCGGGGCCAAAGACTCAGGCGCCGGGCCGGCGGCCGCCATTGCCAACCGCGCCAATGCCGGCATTGATTTTGCGCCTGATTTAGTCATGACAGAAGCGCGGTGATTCTCAACCGTGCGCTGGCTGATGCCGAGGTCGGCGGCAATGTTCTTGCTTGGGTGCCCGTCGAGAACGAGGTCCATGATTTGCCATTCGCGCGGCGTAAGCGATTGCAAACGGGCCGCGGCCTTGTCGTGCGCGGCAACATTGATGGCCCTGCGATAAATATGCCTAAAAGCGCGTTCGATTCCCGCGAGCATGTCGAGGCGCCTGTAAGGCTTCTCTATGAAGTCGACCGCCCCCGCTTCCATCGCAGCTACGGCGGCGCGCGCGCCCCCGTCGCCGCCAATGATGATGGCTGCCGGATACTGGCCCTTGAGGTGTAACCTGCCCAAAAGCTCTATGCCGCTCATGTCGGGAAGGCGCGCACCTATGACCAGGCATGCCCACATGCCGGGGTGAAACGAATGGAAGAATCCGTCGCCGGATGGAAACGTCTCGACCATCCTCCCCCCTTCTTCCAAGGTCGCGCCAATTGCGTCGCTGCAATGAGGCTCGTTATCGACCAGAAAGATGTTGAGCGCTGTCGAAGACGTACCGCCAGGCTGACATGGCATCCTTCTAGCCTCCGGGCTAACGCGGAATTGATCCGGACCGTTAGGACCAGCGCTGCCAACAGACAGTTTCAGAAGCCAATGAAGCTTTTGCCGCAGATGTTCACGATGATCAGTAAACGCCACGTCCAGCAGGAGGTTCCGGCAGCCCTGCGCACTCGCGGGAGCGGCGTTTGAGCACATCTGCCCATATCCGCGTCCGCCGGATGGAGAGGCGCGGCGCTCCTGCCCGCGCGCGGTCGAAGGCGTTGAAGTGTCGATGGCTCAGGCGACCCCAATCTTGAATACGCGCCGAGGCGAAAAGACGACGATATCTCGGGGGTCTAATTCCTCAGGAAGCGCGCTTCACAGGCGCCAGATCGTTCAAGGCCAATCAGCGTCAACCATCTGAATTGGGCGTCAGGAGCGCGAGGCTTCAGGGCGCTGCCTGTGTCGATTGAGTAGTTTCCGAGCCTGTCAGCCAGACACCGCCTGGCCCACCCTCAGACCCCGTGATGGACCGGGGACTTCGCCTCGCGCACGTTTCGAGACACCGAAGGTTTGGCAATGAATGCGATCACCAAGTTGTCGATGATGAAGGCCTTGGTCTACCACGGGCCAGGCAAGAAGGCCTTCGAGGACCATCCGAAGCCGACAATCACGGCGCCCACCGATGCGATCGTCAAAATTACGAAGACGACGATCTGCGGAACCGATCTGCACATCCTCAAGGGCGACCTGCCGAGCTGCATGCCAGGCCGGATTCTCGGTCACGAAGGCGTAGGCGTCATTGACAGCGTCGGCTCGGCGGTCACCGCGTTCAAGGCCGGAGACCGGGTGCTGATCTCGTGCGTCAGCGCCTGCGGCAAGTGCGAATACTGCCGAAAAGGCATGTTCTCCCACTGCACTACGGGGGGGTGGATTCTCGGCAACACCATCGACGGCACTCAAGCCGAGTTCGTGCGCACGCCGCACGCCGACACCAGCCTCTATCCCATCCCGCAAGGCGCCGACGAGGAGGCGTTGGTGATGCTGAGCGACATCCTCCCCACGGGCTTCGAGTGCGGCGTACTAAACGGCAAGGTTCAGCCCGGCGCCTCGCTCGCCATCGTCGGCGCGGGTCCAATCGGGCTCGCAGCCCTGCTGACATCGCAATTCTACTCGCCGGGAGAAATCATCATGATCGATCTTGATGACAATCGCTTAGAGATCGCCAAACGCTTCGGCGCGACACAGACCATCAACAGCACCGACGGCAAGGCAGTCGAGGCCTTGATGAAGCTGACTGACAAACGCGGCGTCGACACGGCGATCGAGGCGGTGGGCATCCCGGCGGCCTTCGAACTCTGCGAACGAATCGTCGCGCCGGGCGGCGTGATCGCCAACATCGGCGTGCATGGGGTCAAAGTCGATCTGCATCTCGAAAAACTTTGGGACCGCAACATCTCTATGACGACCCGGCTGGTCGATACCGTCAGCACGCCGATGCTGCTGAAGGTGCTCAAAGCCAACAAGATCGACCCGAAAAAACTGATTACCCACCGGTTCAAGCTCACAGACATCCTCGAAGCCTACGAGACCTTCGGCAACGCCGCGAAAACCAAGGCGCTGAAAGTGATCCTTGAGGCCTGAGCCTGCTGCCCGCTCCAGGGCGCCCACATCCACATCAAAAGAAGGCACGACACCATGACCTATCAAAGCCTTAGCCCGTTTAACGGCAAGTTGATCAAGGGCTTCGACGACATCAACGCGGCGGAATACGAGACCAAACTGGCGGCAGCTCAAACCTGTTTCGAGACCTGGCGTCACAAGACCTACGCCGAACGCGCAGTGATCATCGCCAAGGCCGCGCAATTGCTCCATGAACAAGCCGACGCCTTCGCGCACACGATGACTTTGGAAATGGGCAAGCGGATCAGCGAGGCCCGCGGCGAAGTCGAATTCAGTTCCAGGATTCTCGCCTACTACGCCAAAAATGCCGAACGCTTCCTGGCCCCGGTTAAGCTCGACCCGACGGTAGGCGAAGCCCACATGGAAAGCAGCCCGATCGGCGTGATCTTCGGCGTGGAGCCGTGGAACTTCCCGTACTATCAGCTCGCACGGATCGCGGGTCCACACTTGATGGCCGGCAACACGTTGGTGGTGAAGCACGCGGGCATCGTCCCGCAATGCGCTCTCGCGTTTGAAAAACTATTGCTCGACGCGGGCGCGCCGGTGGGCCTCTACACCAACCTCTTCATCTCGCACGAACAGTGTGACCGCGTTGTCGATGATGCGCGCATCAAGGGCGTCTGTCTGACCGGCAGCGTGGCGGCAGGACAGAGCGTTGCATCGCGCGCCGGCAAGAACCTTAAAGTCTCATCTATGGAGCTTGGCGGCAGCGACGCCTTTATCGTGCTCGATGACGCCGACCTCCATCACACCATTCCCTGGGCGGTCTGGGGACGGATGTACAACACGGGCCAGACCTGCTGCGCGGCCAAACGCTTCATCGTGGTCGACAGCATCGCCGATAAGTTCATAGAACGGTTCCAAGCCGCGCTCACCGCGCTCAAAGCTGGCGACCCGATGGACGAGAAGACAACGCTCGGTCCGTTGTCGAGCGAAGCTGCGTTGGTGCAATTGCTCAAACAAGTCGATACCGCCGTCGCCAAGGGCGCCAAGCTGCTGATGGGCGGAAAGCGCATTGAGCGCGATGGCTCTTACATGCAGCCCACAATCTTGACCGACATCAAACCGGACAATCCCGCGTTCCGGGATGAGTTCTTCGGTCCAGTGGCTCTTTTCTTCCGGGTCAAGGACGAGGCCGCAGCCATTGCCCTGGCCAACGATTCCGATTTCGGCCTCGGCGGCTCGGTCTGGACCAAGGACGTCGCGCGCGGCAAGCGCGTCGCCTCCAAAGTCGAGACCGGCATGATGTTCATCAACAACATCGATTGGTCGGATGCTGAGCTTCCCTTCGGCGGCATCAAGAATTCCGGGTACGGACGCGAACTTGGCGACATGGGTATCCAGGAATTCGTCAACAAGAAGCTCGTGCGCACCGCGACCATGCACGCTCCTACCTAGAGCGGGCTTCGCGAGGGCGCCTCGTTCCGGCGCCCTCGCCCGCTGCTTTGCTCACGAGAACTGGAATCAGCATTTCCATGTACGTCAACGTCGCCGTCCTGAAGGAGACAAAGCCGAACGAGCGGCGTCTGGCCCTGACGCCCTCGGTTATCCCAAAGCTTATCAAACTCGGCGCGAAGCTGCACATGCAGGCGGGGGCCGGCCACGCGATCAAGCTGGACGATTCCGTGTTCAATGATGTCGCCGTCGTTGACGATCGCGCCGCGATGGTGGCCGATGCCGACATCGTCTTGGCCGTGCAGCCTCCCGCGTTAGATGTCATCGAAGCGATGAAACCCGGCGCCATTCTGGTGAGTTTCATCTACGCGCCCAGCGAGCCGGAACTTGTAAAACGACTGCTGGCGAAAAAAATCACGTGTTTTGCCATGGAACGTATCCCGCGTATTTCGAGGGCGCAGGCCATGGACGCTCTCACAAGCCAATCGGCGCTGGCCGGTTATTATGGGGTCGCGCTCGGCATGAACCACATGGCGCGCGTACTGCCCAAGATCACCTCAGCTGCCGGCGTGATTGGCCCGGCGAAGGTTTTGATTATGGGCTTGGGCGTCGCCGGACTAGAAGCCATCGCGACCGCGCAACGGCTTGGCGCCGTTGTCGAGGGCTATGACATCCGTCCGGCGACGAAGGAACAGGCGCTTTCGCTCGGCGCCACCTTCGTCGACACCGGCGTCGACGCGACCGGCAAGGGCGGCTACGCGCGTGCCCTCACGTCGGAGGAAAAAGCTAAGGTCGATGCTGCACTAACCAAGCATATCCAGGCATCTGATCTGATCATCACGACCGCGGCGATCCCCGGCAAGCCGTCCCCCAAATTGATTAGCAAGGCGCAAGTGGCGGGCATGAAAGCCGGCGCCGTTATCGTCGACCTTTCCGCCGATGGCGGCGGCAATTGCGAGGACACGCGGCCAGGCGAGACGACAGAGATTGGCGGCGTCACCATCCTAGCGCCTTTGAACGTACCCTCGCTTCTCGGCGCCGACGCCAGCGAACTCTACGCAAAAAACCAATTCAATCTCCTCGCGCTGATGATCAAGGACAACATCATCACCATAGATTGGACCGATGAAGTGATCGCCAAAACGGCGCTGACCCATGACGGCAAGCTCTGCGAAGCCACACCGGGCGATAGCGCCAAGGCCAAGCCAAGCACATCTCCGGCGCAAGCGGCCTAAAGAACGATCGGATGCTCGCAATGAATTTTGACGTCGCGATGACTGGATTTGTCGCCCTCTACATTTTCATGCTCGCGGCCTTCGCCGGGTGGGTGATCATTGGCGCCGTACCCGCGATCCTGCACACCCCGCTGATGTCGGGCTCGAATTTTGTGCATGGCATCGTCGTTGTCGGCGGTCTCTTCGCTCTCTTCAACGCCAGCAATGCCCAAGAGCAGGCAATTGGTTTTTTTGCCGTGTTGCTGGGCGCCGGCAATGCCGCCGGCGGTTATGCGGTCACGGACCGGATGCTTGCGATGTTCAAGAGTAGCGGCGCCAAGGCCAAGCCTGCCCACCACCGCGGCCGCGGCCGGGTCCACCATCTAAAGAAAAGCTGAAGCGCGCCCATGTTCACACTGGCCTCTCAAATCGTTATCGGCGCGGCTGACCTCTGTGCGGCCTTTCTGTTCATGTTCGGCCTGAAGCGCATGTCTTCTCCTGCCACCGCGGCGTCCGGCATTCGTGTCGCCGGTCTCGGCATGATCGCAGCTGTTCTGGCGAGCTTCCTCTATTTGTTTACGGTCGGCGCAGCCGCGCGGCCGCACATGATCGTCAATGTCGGCCTCGCGGTGACCGCCCTCATCATTGGCGGCGCGGGCGCCTGGATCGTCGGGCGTAAGGTCGCCATGACCGCTATGCCGCAGATGGTGGCGATCTATAACGGCATGGGCGGCGGCGCTGCTGGCGCCATCGCCGCGGTGGAGTTGTTCGGCGCGAAAACGCACGGTGCGACCCAGCTCATTGTCACCTTGCTCGGCGCATTGATTGGCGCGGTCTCATTGTCGGGCTCGCTGATCGCGTGGGCCAAGCTCGATGGCGTGCTCAAGAAGCCCCTGCGCGTTCCCGGGCAACAAATTCTTAACGCTTTGGTCATGCTCGCAACACTCAGCGTTGGCGGCTACATCGTTTTCGTGGCGCTGAGCGGCGCGGTCCCGATCATCGCCATGCCCAGTCTGATTTACCTCTTCTTCGGCTGCGCTTTGATGTTCGGCGTGCTGATGACGCTGCCGATCGGCGGCGCCGACATGCCAGTCGTGATCTCGATCTACAACGCCTTCACCGGCTTGGCGGTTGGCCTTGAAGGCTTTGTCCTGCAAAACCCGGCGCTGATGATCGCCGGCATGGTGGTCGGCGCCGCAGGCCTGCTTTTGACGGTGATCATGGCCAAGGCGATGAACCGCTCCATCGCCAATGTGCTCTTCACCAACTTCGGAACTGTGGCCAAGGGCACACCTGGCGCCATCAAGGGCGACGAACAGCCGGCGGAAGCGTCCGATGCCGCCATCAAGATGCGTTACGCCGCGAGCGTCATCATCGTGCCGGGTTATGGCCTGGCGGCGGCCCGCGCCCAGCAGAAGCTCTACGAATTCGTCAAACTTCTGCTGGCGGCAAAGGTGGCCGTCAGATTTGCCGTCCACCCGGTGGCCGGGCGGATGCCAGGACAAATGGACGTGCTGCTCGCCGAGGCTGGCGTGCCTTACGACATGATTTTCCAACTCGACGACATCAATGACGATTTCGCCACAACCGACGTCGCGTTGATCATCGGCGCCAACGACGTGGTCAATCCCGCTGCGCGCACCGACAAGGCTTCACCCATTTTCGGCATGCCTATTCTGAACGCTGATAAAGCCCGCCAAGTCTATGTGATCAAGCGCGGCCAAGGCAAAGGCTACTCGGGCATCGTCAACGCACTGTTCTACGCACCCAATTGCAACATGGTCTACGGCGACGCCCAAGCTGTGTTGGTCAAGATGATCGAAGCCGTCAGAGGCCTCGGCGCCGCCGCCGCCTAGTCCACGACCAAGCGGTTTTGCCTTCAGTCACTTCTCGAACGGAAATTGACAATGATGCAAGCTGTCGTCACTGCATTACGGAGTGATGCGGTTTGCAGCGGCCTCGCAAGCAGTCGGCTCGCTTGCACCAGAGAGTGAAGCGCTACAGCGGTCGCTCTGATGAGCTCGGGCGGGCGCCCTTCAGCAGGCGGCGCAACGCCGTCGGAGCCCAGATGAGAAGCGGGGAGCTGCCATGAGTGTGGCCGCACGAAGCGCGCGTGTTGGGCGATCATCGTCGAAGTTCGTCCTCTATGCCGCGCTTGTCGGCAACCTCCTTGTCGCCCTCGCAAAAGCCGCGGCCGCTGCCTGGACCGGAAGCTCGGCGATGACCAGCGAGGCCATCCACTCCTTCGTCGATTCCTTGAATGAAATTCTTCTGCTGTATGGCATCCGCCGTTCAGACCGCCGGGCCGACACCGACCATCCGCTCGGCTATGGACGAGAACTCTATTTCTGGAGCTTCATCGTTGCGCTTCTCGTCTTCTCGCTCGGCGCTGTCGCTGCCGTCTATGAGGGCGTGGACCATCTTCTCCACCCAGAGCCCATTCGCGATCAATTCGTCAACTATGCCGTGCTCGCCATCGCGTTTGTGCTCGACGGCGCCTCCTGGCTGATCTCGCTTCGCCAATTCGCGGCTGCCAAAGGCGACCTTGGTTTCTATGACGCGTTCCGCCGCAGCAAGGACCCGCCCTCTTTCATTGTTTTGTTCGAGGATAGCGCCGCTCTTCTTGGCATTGTCGTCGCCGCAGCCGGAACCTTCGCCAGCGTCGCGCTTCAAGAGCCAATACTCGACGGCGTTGCGTCCGTTATTATCGGCGTCATTCTGGGAGCGAGCGCTATCCTGGTCGCGCGCGAAAGCAAGAGCTTGCTGATCGGCGAACGCGCCGACCCCCAACTTACAAAGGCCATTCTCGATATCGCGGCCGCGGAGCCTGGCGTTTCGGGCGCCAACGGGCTGCTGACGGTGCAATTGGCGCCGGATCAAGTGGTCGCCGCGCTCAGCGTGGAATTCAGCGACGACATGAAGACAGGAGAAATAGAAGAGCAGGTGATTGCAATCGAGCGCAAAGTGCGCGAGGCGCATCCCGAGATTGTCGCTCTGTTCGTCAAACCGCAAACGGGAAAGACTTTTCTGACCTCGCGGAAGGAGAGGTTCGGCGACGCGGCCCCGTGAGGGTGCAATCCTCGCACAAAAGGCGCCCGCAACTGATTTCGCGATGACGGGGGGCAACAAACGCACGCTCAGCTCCGAGCGAACGCTATCAGCGGCGCGATGTCACCGCGATCGGCCCCCTGGAGCGCGGCGACATAAGCCCGGCGGGTTTCGGCGATGGCGACGAGATTGGCGCTGCCCCAAGTGAAGCGGGGTTGGCCGAGGCGCTGTGCGAGAAGATCGGCGGCGAGGCGCGAACAGCGGCCATTGCCGTTCGGAAACGGATGGATCGCCACCAGCCGGTGATGGAAGCGGACCGCGATCTCATCGGGCGGATAGGAATTGTGGAGGGTCCAGTATTTCACGTCGTCGAGCAGGATGCGCAGATCGGGCGCGATCTTCCGAGGCTCGACGCCGATATTGCGCTCGCTCTTTCGGAATTGGCCCGCCCAGCGCCAGACATCGCCATACATGCGCTTGTGCAACGCGCGGATGAAGTCTTCGGTGAGCGCGCCATGGCGCGCACGGGGATTGAACGCCCAGCGATCACCCTGATCGATATTGACCTGCTCGGCCTCGTTCAATTCGCGCCGGAGCGTGATGTAGCTCGGAATGAGCCCATCACGCTCCTCAGGCGTCAGCGGCGTGTTGGCCTCGTCATCGCCGTCGAATAGCGGGGCATCGCTCACGGCATATCCCATAGCCGGCGCGGATCGCCCGAAAGGATTTCCAGAGCAAGGCGCTCGCGCTCTTGCGCGAGATCGCTTTTGTCCAGCGCCTGGTTCTCCAGCCGCATGGAATGATGCGTGCGCTTGAGCTGCGCATCGGCCGCCGCGCGTGCGCGCGCCTTGAGGATATCGTCCAGCGGCTCGTTCGGCACCAGCGCATAGACCAGGGTGCAATCGAGCCCCTCCGCCACGCGGCGGAGCGTGGCGAGCGTGACCACATCCTCGGTCTCATCCTTTTCGATGCGGGCGATCCTGGATTGGGACACGCCGATGCGGGCGCCCAGCTGGGCGGCGGTCATGCCCAAGGCGTCGCGGATGGCCTTGACCCATCCTCGTGCCGGGCGCGTGAAGTCAGACGCCTTGCGCAAAGGCGCAAGGCGGCGCTCAAGCTGCTTGCGGGCCAGGCCTTCGGCGGGGGCGACAGAACGCATATATGCTACATCCTCAGTCAAACCATAACATATATATTCTTTCTGACTCGTTACAATAGAACATCTTCGTTATGCGCCGAACCCTCCTGAGAGGACCTAGCTTTGAACTAGCGTCCCACGTGAACCTGCTCCTTGCCGACCCCAGCGAAAGGCCACCTCATGAGCATGTCAGCTCAAAAAGAAGTTGTTGTTGTAATCGGCCCCGGCCTCATTGGTCAGGCAATCGCGCGCCGCGTCGGCGCCGGCAGAACCCTGCTACTCGCCGACCTAAAGCAGGCCAACGCCGAAGCCGCGGCTGAAACCCTGTTGAATGCCGGTTTCGACGCACACACCGCGACAGTCGATGTCTCATCCTGCGCGTCGGTTCGTGCGCTTGTCGCAGCAGCGACCGCCTTCGGAAAGATCACGCGCGTCATCCACGCGGCCGGGGTCTCACCGTCTCAGGCATCGCCACAGACGATCCTCTGCGTCGACCTTTGTGGAACGGCATTGACACTGGAAGAATTCGGCGACGTCATCGCAGAGGGCGGCTCGTGCGTTGTCATCGCTTCGCAATCTGGGCATCGGCTTGGCGCGCTGAGTGTCGAACAGAACGCCGCCCTTGCAACGACCCCGACCGAAGATCTGCTGAAGTTGCCGTTTCTGCAGCCCGCCAAAGTGAAAGAGTCGCCGCACGCCTATCAGCTCGCCAAACGCGGCAACTCACTCCGTGTCATGGCTGAGGCGGCGCGCTGGGCCAAACGCGGCGCGCGCGTCAACACAATTAGCCCGGGCATCATCATCACCCCCTGGCGCGCGACGAACTCAGCGGCCCAAGGGCTGAAGGCTATCAGCGTATGATCAACCTCTCGCCGGTCGGACGCGCTGGAACGCCTGACGAAGTCGGCTCTGTCGCCGCCCTGCTGATGGGCGATGATGGCGCTTTCATCACGGGTAGCGATGTTCTCATGGATGGCGGCGTCACCGCCTCGTATTTCTACGGCGAGCTCGCCCCGAAATGATCAGGAGAGAACGGCATGAGAATCCAACGCAATGGCGCCACCCCTTCACGAAGGGACCGGCTGAAACCTTTACCGGCAATGTTCGCATCGACAGTCCCTTTCAAGCCGATGCGCCCGGCCGCGCTGGGGGCGCGATTGTCGCCTTCGAACCCGGCGCTCGGACACATTGGCACACGCACCCGCTCGGTCAGACGCTGATCGTCACGGCAGGCGTCGGCTGGACACAGTGCGAAGGCGGCCTGATCGAGGAAATCCGCGCCGGCGATGTCATCTGGTGTCCCTGCCAACGCCGTCACTGGCACGGTGCAACGCCTACAACGGCGATGACGCATGTCGCAATTGCCGAGGCGCTCGATGGCAAAGCTGTCGACTGGCTGGCGCCGGTTACCGACGAACAATACCTTGCAGGCCCCACCGGAGGGCGCAGCGCACAATGAGGATGGGCATCAGAGTATGCCAGACGCCACTTCGCATCGCCCGGTTTGGCGCCGAGCGAATCTGCGTCTGCTTTACGAGAGCGTCGGAAGAAAAACAATCGCCGCTATATCCCGCGCCGGTCTCAATTCCGGACACTCGCGCGGATGGCGAGGTTCGCGTTCGCTCACGACGGTTTTGCACTATTCAATCGCAGCCGACCCGACGGGGGCGCTGCTGCTTTTCATGATCTTGATGAGTTCGGCAATGGCCTCGGTCAACTTGAGAACCTCCTTCTCCCGCAACTCGTCAATCTTCTGGTGCAGAAGCTCGATCTCCAACTCCGCTTTGATGTTGATCTTGTAGTCGTTGGCCGCCTCTCTGCGATCGATATCCTGCTGCCGGTTCTGACTCATCATGATGAATGGCGCAGCATAGGCCGCCTGAAACGACAGCGCGAGGTTGAGCAGAATAAACGGATAGGGATCCCATTTCTGCACGAAGGCAGTGATGTTGAGCACAATCCAAAAGATCAAAATTGTCGTTTGGACAATTATGAAGCGCCACGAACCCATCGTGGCCGCGACGCGATCGGCCACTCTCTGGCCAAGCGTCAGCTTATAGTCGGCGCCGTTTGCGATTGCCTCTGACCTGACATGTTTTCGCAATGCCCTCAGTTCGCCCAGCAGCCGATCTTCCATCTCGCCAAGTTCATGTTCTAACGCGTCCACGGATGGCATCAAGAATTCCTCTCTCGCGAATTCCCACGGCTGAGGACGGGTCCGCGGGCGTCACGATAGGCCGATTGGGACGCTGATCCAATGCCAACCACGCGCACGCGACTTCAGGCATGGCGAAGTTTGTGGCTCGGTGAAAGCCAAACCTGTGGCACATCCAAGGCCGCTGTGCGTTACCGCTTTAGTACGGTCGCGGACAGACAGCCGCGTCCAACCGATTGGCCTTCTTGGATGGAACCTAAGAGTGATGGACTTCACACATCCGGCACAAATTCTCGCAGCCAACATCGCACGCTATCGTCAGCTCATTCGGCAAGAAGCCGACCCAGAGCAGCGGGCGAGGTTGCAAGCGGCCCTTGACCGAGACCTGAAGGCGCAGACCGCGCCCGCCCGCGGTTCGCCGAACAATTAGTAGTGGGGCGTTCATGAAGCACGCGCTTATCGTTGGTCACCCTGACCCGGAAAGTCTTACGATGGCGATGGTCGCCCGGTATGCGCAGACCGTCACAGCACTAGGGCACGCACATATCGTTCGTGATCTCTATCGGATGGATTTCGATCCACGGTTAAAACTCACCGAAATGCCGGACCGCCCGATCTGGTCGACCTCTCCGGACGCAGCTGCTGAGCGCGAGCTGCTCAAGGACGTTGATGTCTTCGCCTTCATTTATCCACTTTGGTTCAATTCACCCCCGGCGATCGTCAAGGGCTACATAGATCGAATTTTCGGCGCGGGCTTTGGCTACGCGGAGCTTCGGCACGGCGGCCTTGAGCCGCTACTGAGCGGGCGGCAATTGATCACAGTAACCGCATCGGGGTCATCGACGGCATGGCTGAACGAGCAAGGCTCATGGGAATCGCTGCGCTCGCTCTTCGATACTTATCTCGGTCGGGTTTGTGGACTGCGCGTGCGTCCACATATCCACTTCGATTCAATCACGTCTGGTCTCAGCGGTCGTTGGGCGGACGTCCACCTCAAGACCCTTGAGACTAGAGTTAGCGAATATTTTTCCGACGCCCGCGCTGAGTATTGAGCGCCGCCGCTATTCCGGCGCTGGGCGGTGTGGCATCGCAAGATGCAGGCGGGCGAAAACACGCTGCTCCGAGAAGGTGCGTCCGCCAACAATGCCCGCAGCGCGCCCACGCCATGACGCACGCGCTCGATTAACCCCACATATACACCAACGCCTGACGTCCTTCATCGTAACGATGTGGAACGATATCGGCTGGCCGCAGTTGGCCTCCGGTTGGAGATCATGCAATGGCGAACGCAATAGTCGACGAAATTACTGAAGACCTCAACAAATCCGTTAAACGCGCATTCAATCGATTGGCTGAAGGCGCGGAATCAGCCTCCCACATCGCTCATGACATCGCCTACGATGCCGGGTCGAAGGCGCGGAGAAGCGCCGAGGTCGTCCGCCGCGAAGTGCGCGACCACCCCGTCAGAAGCATCGCTTTCGGTCTCGTGGTCGGCGCGCTCACTACGCTTCTTCTGACCTCGCTGGGTGCGCGTCGCACACACTAGTAACTACCGGAGGCGAACCGGCTTCGTGTGGGCTTGTTGCGAATCCGCGATACGGTAGCCGGCGCGTCAAAGCACCGGCAGCGGTTTGTGCGCTTCGCGGCCATGATGAAAAACGTGATCTTCATTGCGGGCGTCGAAGCGCTGGCCGCACACGTCACAGACCTTCTCCGCCCCGTTTCGCGGCCTCTCAAACGGGGGAAGCGGCGGCAGGTTGCGATCAGTCTCGCGTTTCATGGCCCCGAACAGATGCCGATTCGATGCGGAGCGTCGGTACGCTACCGCACATGCCAGTGAGACGCCGCCATACGCCATTTTTGGAGCAACGTGCGCTTTTCCCGCTAAGTGCGATAGACGGCGTAGACCACGACCAGCGCCGCGATTACGCTTGGTATGACGAATGGCGGAATGAACCAAACTCGGGCGCCTCGCGCATTTAGCGAGGCTACTTCGTCGGCGCCATCGCCCTCTTGGAGCACAGACGACGGTGTGGCGCTGCCGGGATGCAATCCTGCGCCAGCGTCATGGCGCAGATGAGCTGCTGAAGAAATCGCGCCACCCTCGTTTTCCCAGGATGCGTGACCCTCAATAGCCCCGGCGCCTGGCGGCTGCGCTGCCAATTTCATTGCGCCGTCTCCTTCGCAGGTTGGCGAATGAGACACGCGCCGAGACGCTCCCCCTTCCACAATTTAACAATTGGAGACGCAGAAACATTGGCGCCCGCCTGAGCAAGCGCTGCGACCTTGTCGTCTACCGCACCGAATTCGTTGCATTGGGGGTAGCGTCCAAGAGCGTGGTGTAAATTCTCTAGCGCCTTGGGGCAGCGGACGATTTTAGTCCGCGCTGCCCTAAGGCGGAGGGTGGTCATCGGAGAAT
>Ga0209698_10003386_pt1 | contig 17839 bp, 11 predicted proteins | sample LitLauG_LLR_2012_FD_187203 | JGI IMG/M metagenome (GOLD analysis project Ga0209698, IMG submission 187203) | Freshwater sediment microbial communities from Pennsylvania, USA - Little Laurel Run_MetaG_LLR_2012 (SPAdes) (version 2) | ecosystem: Environmental > Aquatic > Freshwater > Creek >...
AAGATATCGCAGAATAAATTGATGAAGAGATTTGAATGAAGACAAGACCGTCCGTACTCCCTCAACACCCAATATTTTCCCCTAATCCACCCACTTATGGCTCGGAGTGACCAGGTATTTCCTCGCTGAACCGCCGGTTGCCGCTCGTATTCACGACCGTCAGAGGGACGGAAGTATTGTCGCCAGGGTGTACGCTGAGGTGGCGGATCGAGGACGTGTCGCCCGCAGCCTTGGCGAGGGGGGATGGCACCGCATGCCGTGCGCTCCCCGTAAAGATGAGAATCCGCGTGTCCTGAAAGCGCAATTCCCGTGCGGGTTCGCCAAGGGTCCGTACGGCGACCTCGCGGGATAGCTTGAAAGCGGGGTCGTCGAGGATGACGAAATCGACGGGCGGTATTTTGTGGCGATTGTCGAGCTCCTGGGTGTACCACTCGACATTTGCTACCCACAAAAAGGGATTGAACGCGCCGTCCACGGCATAGACGCGAAGACCCTTGCACGAGAGGAGCGTGGTGATGCGGGACTGCCAATAGCCGCCCAGACCGTACTTCAATCCGTTTTGCGACACCGCGTTGTCGAGAAACTGGACAAGCGGAGGCCGGTAGTTCACAATATCCGTTTGCGGGCGCGGGGAGGACGCGAGACGAACACAGGGAACAATCAACACAATCAGGCCCACGGAGAATGTGAGCGCCTGGCGGACCATCGGGGGAGAAATCCGGTGAACGAACCAGGACAGCAACATGGGGAGACTGAAGAGAGGGATAAAGAAGACGGACTGCAGGTAGTGAGTGGTCCAATCGTATTCTTTGAAAACAGTGAGGCCATTGCTGCCGCCCGCGATGACCGCGCCGATGCTGCATAGAGCGGAGAGCACAGACCAGGCACAAAAGAGGCAAAGCATGCGCTGACGCACATCGACGCGTTGCGGATGCCGCCCGGTGAGCGCACGTCGTGTGGCGGCGACTATGGCCAAACACACCAGAATCCACGTCACTGCCATTACGTGAAGGGGCTCCAGCGAAAACAGATGATCCGCGGCGCCGCGCGCGAAGACGCTTAGGGCCGTCCAGGCGGCATCGGAGGAAATTTGCGCCTGAGCGGACAATGCCGTAGTGTGAAACAGAACCCGATTGAGGACGACGCCGACGCCCGCGGCGGACCAACCGGCAATGACGGGTCGCCAACAGTTGCGAAAGGCGAGGATGTTGAAGAGCGTGGCGAACACAATGGCGCCGGTGAGCGGAAGCAACATCTGCGGCAAGAATAGGAGGTTACTCATGCCGGCGAGCAGGCAGACGGTAGTATACACGATCACTATCTCCGTCGAAACCCTGGCACGGTCGGAGGCCTGCCGAATTAATAACAACCCCAAGCCCAGAGCAGCGAGGGACATGCAAAGCCCGCCCACATGTGATTGCGGGAGAAAGAAGCGGTACAGATCGGGATATTTCAAACCGGGGTGACCGGCCACGAAGAGCGTTATCGTGACGGAGACCGCCAGGAGGAAAACGTTCTGCAGCGACGGATTGCCGAAGCCTACCGCCTCACGAATCAAGAAGAACGCGGCGACAACCAAGCCAACCTGAACGAACCCGGCCAGAAGCGTTGCCGTTATGGGATTCCGCGTTATGATCCAAAACAATCCTGAAAGAAAGACGTCTGGAAACCAGCACGGAGCGATGGAAAATCTCCATCCGGAAAGGGAAAAACCGTCGCCTAGAACGTCGGTTGCGACATTCACCGGATATAGCGTGTCACTCGAGATCCACACCTTCAAAGATCTGTGGCCAGCCGCTCCTAACTGGAAGACGAGGCAGGCCATGCTCAACATGAGCCCCAGCCAGGCGATCAGTGATGCATTGCGGGTAAGCACTTTCCACGCCTGCAGCTGGCCGGTTTTCACGGGTTCTTGAATCGCTGCCATCGAAATTACCGGGCCGGGGCGACGCGTCTATGGCCATCCGCAGCAAAGGCCGGTGTTCAGGCAATGACGTTCTCGCAGATGCTGGGCTGAACGAGGCGTTCGTCTCGTCCTTAGGCAGCCTCGATAATGCCAACTCGCATTATATGCCACTTCCTCCATGAGGAGCGGAGAGAAAGTGTGGCGCGGCACATTATCGTTCCTCGTCGCTCCGTTTTCTTGCGCAATAATACTTTGAGATGGAAACTTGGTTGCCTGGTTGGAACTACCGCGCCAGTTGGTTGATCGAACGTCAGGCCTTTTCCGATCCAGATTATGACTTTCGGATCGTTCCGTTGTCACGCTGCCTGACGCAGCCATTTGACGGTGCGACTGCGCGGAGGTTAATCAATTTAAAGACCCACCATTCGGACATCAACCTGTCGCGCGGCGGTCGGGCCAGGACGCACTCTGTCCAAGATCGCTGGCAGTGACCCGGCGCGTCTGTCAGTCGATTCCGGTCACTCTGACCCCAGTGAATCTAACCTCAGGACCGTCTGGCGTCACAATCCGGAATTCGAGCGGACGCTGTCCGTCGGATGAGAATTCCAAAGCGGACAACTCGTTCGTCGGCCCTGTCACGGCGGCTAGCACCGCCCGACCATGTTCTGCTGCTACGTCCGCACTGACCACCACGTTATGGGACGAATTCAGGTTGAACTTCACTCTGTACTTCCCCCGCGCCAGAACCTGGTAAGGCCCGTAGCATAGAAACCCGGCGCGGCCCCCGCTGGTAAGAGAGCCGTCCACCCACCGTCGACCGATCTGGGTCGAGAATTCTTCCGGTCGAATATCCTGGGCGTAGTCTACCACCGCAATTCTCCAATCCGATGCTTCACGACGCAACTCGACCCCGCTAAATGAAAAATCTGCCCGGGCTTGACCTGTAATCCGGAAGGCGATTGCCTCGAACGACTCCAGCACAATCCACAGCGGGGAGAGCTTATTTGCCGGAGCCTCCTCCACGTCTAAAACTCTGCTGCCCGCGGCGACTTCAACTCGGAGAAGCGGCCCGGAGCTTTCGTGAACCATCAAGGTCGCCTTGTAAGCGCCACTGTTCAGCCTACAACAGGGACCGAAAACGAGCAGGCCAGAATCATCGCGACCCTTCCCAGAGATCGTGCCGGCTGGCGTCCGTTCTGTCAAATTAGTACACGAAAACCTGCTTGACGGGATATATGTCGGTGGGCCGCCGGATAACCTTCCAGCTGGCAAAGCAGGGATCCGGTACAGATGGAACCGGCCTTGATTATTCACGAGAGGCAGGTTTGGAAAGCCGACTGTGGTCAAAAAATATGCCCCGCTCACATCCGGATTCAAGATGCAATACGGTGATCCGCACATGCGCACGTCAAAGAGTCCCATTATCTCTAAATACGAAATCATGTCGTCCGTAAGGCCACCGATCCTATTCGCCTCCAAAAATCGGGGCGTCAGCGGAATGAAGCGATTGTCGAAGCCGGGAGGATATCCGGCCACAAGCAGCTTCTCAAGCGTCTTCGTTTGCTTTGGGAAGAGAGCAATTATAGGAGCTGTTCGTACTGCTATGCCGGCAGTTACTTCGGAGATATCGTGCCCGACGCGCGCCAGAGCGTACATGTTGAGCAACAGCACGAAGCCCGCCAACAAGGGAGCGAACCACCGCCTGAAAGCAACCAGCGAAATGCCCGCGACGATGATAATGAGCAATCCGTTTCGCAGAAGATACCGGCTCTCAAACTTGGTGCTGCCCAAAGGTGACAACGTACCGACCGCATGCGCCCAACTCGCTTCCACCAACGGCGGCACGTGAAAATCATAGAGCAGCACACCGAACAGGCACAGCGCCGGCAGGGCAAACAGAGCCAGCGACCTGATCCAGAACGGGCTCGAATCGAAATATTCACGGGCACCGAGGGCGGCAACAGCAAGAGTCAGCGGAAAACAATAGATGAAGTATCGCTCTCGCAAGAACCCGGTCTGGCTACCATCGGAGAGTGCGGTAGTGCAGACCAGTATTCCCATGGTCACGGCAACAAAAATGCCGGACGAACGGACGTCCCTGCACAATCGACGCAAACCCACACAGAAGGGAGCCGCGACTACCAGTCCGGGAGCTATGCAAGCGTCTGTAAGATAAGCAACGAACAGGGCCGGAGATGGATGTCCCCAAGTGCTTGCCGGGCCGCTGTAAGCTCCCAGCGCTGAAGCATGGTGGGCCACCTTGAATTCCCACCACAAGCCCTGGAACAGAAAAGCGCCTGCCACAATCAGCCCCAGCGATGCGGAAGCCCTTGGCCGTGATACCTGAAACCGGCCTATCGGGGGAGCCAGCAAAGCGGCCAGAGCGGTTATGACGAAGCAAACGAGGAAGGTGAAGGTGGCGAACCGATTAAGCGTCATCACGCCGAATACGGCTCCGAGCAATGCTCCGGTTGCGAGATATCCAGAGCGCAGCCAGCGCAGGCAAAGCCAGAATGCCAGAAAAAAGAGCGGTAGTTGCAGTATTTCACTCATGTACATGCCTGCATAGAATGTCTGTGGCAGCAACGTGCTGGTAAGAGCAACGGTGGCCGCCGCAGTATCACCGAGTCCAATATCTCGACATATCAGATATACGGGGAACAGAAGAACACACACCACTAAAACGCTCAATACAAAGAGGCTCAGTCGTGGGCTCTCCGATAAAGAACGCCCCAGTGCCACAAATGAGGGAAAAAGAGGCGGAACAGTGGAGGCTACAGCGCCTCGCATCATAAAACCCCTGCCGGCGCGAACGTTCTCCCCGGTCAAGCAGTACTGGACCTCATCATGCGCGATATAAGGCGCCACCCAGACACCGTGTAACAGCCAGAGGTGCATCGATACTGTGGACACATACAGCGCAATAAGAAGAACTGGCATGCGCCTAGAGGCATCCCTGGTAGCCTGCGGAGCGCAATTGCTATCTGGAATCCGAGTGCGCGCCGGCATTTGCTTACTCCTTCAGATACGGCCGGTGAGCCCCAAATATGGCTGATCGAGCCTTAGCGGCGCTCATGGCGCCCGTTTTGATCATTACGGCTATGCGCGACCGGTCGCCGGCGTCGCGCACAGGAGATCCGACCAGCATAATTGAGGATTATACATCGCCGTTTGCCTTTCGCACGAGCTCCGTGCCTCGTTATTGCGGGTGGGGCGCGCCGATGTTATTCTCAGATGGGTGGCGCCGGCCTAAGTGGCGTTGTTGGTTCCATTAGGTTCGAAAAGTCACGAGCGTTATTTCGAGTTCGTTTTTGCCACGACGGAGAGCGGCTTGGCTGATGGGTGCGGAGTATGTTCTTTGCTCTGCTGCACATTTGTGGCGCATGATCGTTACCTAGCTATAGCTAAGGGCCACAAATCGCGACCGGGGCCAGAAATCGGAACGCGGAGGAATAGCGCCCACCTGAACTCGGGCCGTGGCCTATGAAGGATTGGGCGGGTTGAAAACTACGGACAGTCAGCTGAACTGCATTGTTTTTGCTACTTTCGGACGACCTATTACGACATGTCATCTGACGGATTGTTGCGGGTGCCACCGCGATCGCTGAGCAAAGTCTTCCTGGAGGCTGTGGAAGAGAAGCGGAGCGAACTGGCGCCGCTGACCCCGTTTATGCGGCACGTCGCCCGCCTGACCGGCTTCGGCGATGCCGCGCTCGCGAAGCCCAAGAGCCGGGCCCATTTCGTCTACTGGTTTTTCGATACCTACCACCGCTTGCGGGCGCCCTACCGGTGGCCGGTCGCCCCCCATCTGTTGGAATGGCTGAATGCGCCGGCCACCCCAGCCCCGGCCGATGCACCGCCCGGACGTGAACTCTACCTCACCCGGTTTATGGATCACATGCACCTTCGGCATAAGCCGGAATTCGACACCCTGACCTGGGACGGATTTCTGCAGTTCCTCACTTGGTTTGCCTACGATTGCACTACCCAGTGGAACCTCCCGTGCGCGCTCCTGCCGGAGGATCTGGCCGCTGTCCTGAACGAACCTTGGCAGGGAAGCCGCCTGCCTCTGACCCGGGGCATGGCGACGCGGATGGAGTTGGCGCACGCCGGCCGGTACCGGACCGACGACACTGCCGCCGCGCTGGCCATGTCCTTTGAGGCGGTCACGGAGGTGCTCAGGACCGGCGATTCCCGCCTCCTGCCCGAATTTGTGACGCGCTATTGGATCGCCCGCATAGACCAGGGCGTTGACCTTACGCGCTATCAGTACCTGGCCGAGCGGGCATTCCACCCGGAATTGGACCCGGCTCGGACCGCTGAGCATTCCCGCCACTATAACGACGGCCTGCACTTCGAGGGACTTCGGCATGCTGACGTGCCGAGCACCACCGGCGGCGGCGACGGGCGCGGTCTCGAAGTGGCAGCGCTGCGGCCGCCGCACACGGCCCTATTGGTCTATCGAGACCACCACACCATTTGCGGCCTGAGCCGGGCCGGCAAGACGACCGTCGACGTGTTGCGGCAGGCTGCCCAGCCGGTCATCGACATCGATTTCGCCTTCCTCCGTAATTTCATGCGGGAGGAGTACGCTTACAACACACGCGGGTTCTGCGGCGCCACCAAGGCTTTCCACCTGCTGAATCTGAACCCGGAATTTGTGCCGGAGTGCCTACTGTCGCACCTGACCAAGGTCGCTGAATCCGACTACCTCATCGGGCAGTTTTACTGGGAACTATCGGACATCGGTGCCTGCCATGAATGCGGCCTATCGCTGGTCGACGAGGTGTGGGTTGCCAGTGAGTACCTCAAACAGGTATACACGCGGCGGATCGATGCGCCGGTGATCGTCGTGGGCCAGGCGGTGGAGGCCTTGCCTGCTCCCGGCCGGCTCACCCGCCGCTCCCTGGGGCTGCCCGAGGACAGCTACTTATTCCTGTTCTCCTTCGATGCCAACTCAGTCGTGAATCGCAAAAACCCGTTGGGGCTGATCCAGGCCTTCGGCGCCGCCTTTCCGTCCGGCTCGGAAAAGACCGGTTTGGTAATCAAGACCATGAACACCTCCAACCCCAACCTGCAGCCCGGCGACCGCGCACACTGGAACGCAGTCCTGAAGCTGGCGGCGAAAGACCGGCGCGTGAAAATCCTGGATGCCCGGTTTAGCGAAGACGAGATGGCCGATCTGTTCGAGATCTGCGATTGTTATGCTTCGCTGCACCGCGCCGAGGGTTTTGGGTTCGGCCCAGCCGAAGCCCTGGCGCGCGGCAAACCGGTCATCGCGACGGGCTACTCGGCGGTAACCGATTTCTGCACGCCAGAGACCGCGCTGCTGGTGGACTTTCAACTGTCGCCGGTGACGCCCGGCGCTTATCCTTACATGGATCCCGGTCGCAGCTACGAGTGGGCAGACCCGAATCTGGATGACGCCAGCGCACGGATGCGCGAATTGTATCAAGATCCGGAAAAAGGTCTGCGCCTCGGACGGCAGGGAAAGGAACTGATGGCCCGCGAGTACAGCCTCGGAGCGCTTTGGAGCCGTTACCGTGCTCGTCTGGCGGTGCTCGGAGCAGTTGAGCGAGAATAGGTTGCTAATGCGTCACGTTCTGCTGGAAGGACCTTTTGAGTCCGACTACAGCCTTGCCATAGTCAACCGGCGGCTTGCCAAAAGTTTCCTAGCCCTGAACGTCTCCCTGCGACTCTACCAGCGCGACAATACCACTTTGTACCCGCCTTCCGATGTGTTTCTGGCGGACAACCCCGATCTGGCTCCGCTGTTCCTCGACACTTTGCCGAGCCTCCCAGCCGATGTTCACTCCCGCAACATCTACCCGCCGCACACCGACCGCTTTGCCGGCACGCTGCGCGCCATACACTGTTATGGCTGGGAGGAATCCGGGTTTCCCGCCCGGTACGCGGAGGAGTTCAACCGGAGTCTCGACCTGGTGACGGTGACGTCTGGCTATGTGCGGGACGTCCTGCGGGCCAACGGCGTTCAGCTGCCGGTCGCAGTCGTGGGGAATGGCGCAGACCATATCCTTGAAAGCGATCCCCTGCCTGCCGCGGACATCGACACCAGCGGGTTTGTGTTCCTGCACGTGTCATCCTGCTTCCCGCGCAAAGGGCCCGAGGTACTCGTGCAGGCATTCTGCGAAGAATTCACCCGGCGCGATGACGTCCGTCTCATCATAAAGACCCTCGAGAACCCGCACAACCGGATTCGGGAGATTGTGCAGGAGGCCTCCGGCCGGTGGCCCTCTCATGCTCCCATCGAGGTCGTCTTCCGTTCCTTCGGGTTGCCGGAACTGCGCTGGCTGTACCAACAGTCCGGCAGCCTCGTCTCGGCCAGTCGCGGTGAGGGTTTCGGTCTGCCGGTCGCGGAAGCCATGCTGGTGGGGTGCCCAGTGATAGCCACGGTTTATAGCGGGCAGGCCGACATCTGCACGGAGGGCAGTTGCTGGCCCGTCGAATACCGGCTGGAGCCGGCCAGAACCCATTTAACGGAGGGCGCATCCTACTGGGCCGAGCCGGCGCTCGCGTCCTTGCGTGCGCAGATGCGCGCCGTTTATGAAGCTACCGGCGCTGAACGTCGCCGCAGAACCGCGCGGGCCGAAGAGTTCGTCCGCCGGCGTTACACCTGGTGCCAGGTCGCAGAGCGGCACTGGGCGGCCTGCTGCGAAGTGCTCGAAAACCGGCCCAGGCAGGTGCGCGTCCTCACCCCACGCCGCATCGGATTCGTCACCTCCTGGAACACCCGCTGCGGGATTGCCGAATACACTCGCTACCTGGCCACCAGTCTGCCAGCGGACTGCCGGCCGATGATCTTCGCCAGCGAAGCCAGCGAGACGGTTCGACCGGATGAGAATTATGTATCCCGGTGCTGGACCCCGGATGACGGGGTGGAAGGTCGCGGTCTGGACGCGCTGATTGCCGCCATCTTGAACAGCGGTGTCGAGGCCTTATCGGTGCAATTCAACTTCGGGTTTTTCGCGCCCTCCCGCTTCCAGCGGCTGATTGAAACGCTGCGCCAGCACGGCATCGTCACAGCTGTCACCCTGCACGGAACCCAGCACGACGACCTAGTTCGGATGCGGCAGGCGCTCTGGGGCAGCGATTTTTGCATTTGCCACCGCCGCGAGGAGGTCGAACGCATTCGGACGCTGGGCCTGGCGCGAAACCCGGTGTGGCAGCGGCACGGAATCCCGCAGCCTCCCTCCGGCCGGGACGCGCTCCGGGCCAGCCGGAGACGCGGGGCAGGTGCCTTTGTGGTGAGCTGCTTCGGGTTCTTTTTGCCCCCCAAAGGAATTCACGAATTGGTGTATGCGAGCGCGCTGGCGCGGCGGGTCAGCCCGCTGTTGCAGCTCAGCCTGATCAATGCGCTCTATCCCAATAAGGAATCCCCGGAGTATGCCGCGCATTGCCTTGCGCTGATCGCCGGCTACGAGCTGAACGGGTCCGTCTCGCTCAACACCGATTTTCTTGATGATCGCTCCATACTTGGAGAACTGGCATCCACCGACCTAGTGGTGCTGCCCTACACCCATTCCACCGAATCCTCGAGTGCCGCTATCCGCTTACCGATCGCCTCGTTGACGCCGGTACTTTGCTCGGACCTGGGGATTTTCGACGAGTTCGGCGAGTGCGTGCACCGGTTCCCGGCACGCGACCCGGTCGCGCTCGCCAACGCCATCCTGCATCTGGTGCGCAATCCTCAGGAACTTGCCCGGTTCAGCGCGCGCCAGGCACAGGTGGCCGCCGAGTTGGCCTGGCCCGTCATCGCCAGTCAGTTCGCCCAGATGCTTCTGCTGAGAGAAACCGCGCCCGTATCCGGGTGAAGATCGGAGTGCGGATCTTATCCATCGTGCGTCGAACACCGGGAACCGGTCGCTGGCCGAGTGTTCGGCGGCCAGTTGCACCAATACACAGGTAGGCCGCGCCCTCGATGACCATCGCGCCGAAATCGCAGTAGCCCATCTGGAAACGCCGCAAGGTGGTGGGCTGGCCAGATCCCTGGCAGAACCCCAATTCCAGACGTCATCCGCGCCGGCGTCCCTCAAAAATCGTGTGAATCGCTTGGCTGGCGTGTTCTAACAAATACGGGCTCGCGGCGGTTGGCAGCCACTCCGTCAAGTCGCCTCCGATTCTTCGGGCGAGATTCAGCGCCGAAACGCGCGGCGAAAGCCGTAATGCTTCCGCGGCGAAGTGCGTCATAGCATCTACATATTTTTCAGGATCGTTGTTCTTCAGCGATTGCCGGCCGAGCTCCCCCATAACCCGAAAAGCGCCGGGATCCGCAAGAAAGGCGCGCAGGTGGAGCTGAATGTCCTCGACTTCGTGTTCCGGCCGGACAAATGCGGTGGTATCTTCGGGCAGAGATGCGTACCAGCCTGTACGGCTCACCAGCGTGGGCAGGCCATAGTCCCAGAATTGCAATTGGCTGCCGGAAGCCTCTCCCATCGACGGGTAACGAAGATTGATCGCCAGGTCCGCAGCGCTTAGCTTCTTCTCTACTAGGCTTTCCGGCAGAAAGCCCAACAACTTCACCAGCGGGCTCAGACCCAGTCTTTCAATCTGTGTCCGGATGTGGCCCTCGTCCCAAAGTTGTCCGCAGACGTCCAGCTGGAACTGCTCCCTCTCGGGAATCCCGGCTAACGCGTCGAGCACTGCTTCCAGCCGGCGGTTCCGGCTGAGGTAACCAAAAATGACCAAACGGTAGGGTGGGTGTGGCGCGGCCCTCCGTGCAGCTAACCATTGCCGGTAGCACGACTCCCCGGCCGCCGCATAAGGGTGGTCGAGGACAGCCATGGGACACGCCGGGGTTTCCTTGCTTTCTGCCAACGCCCGGCAGTGCGTGATGACGCCCAAGGCACAGCGCATGGCCTCTCGCGTAAGCGGGAACTCTTGTGCCATGAACTCGGCGCTGATACCGCCTCTACAGAACGCTTCCCCAGCTCGCCGGCCCTCCCCGCCATACCATCGTTCCAGCGCGGCTAGATAGCTGGCAGGGTCCTGCCTGTACCGGACCCAACGCGCGAAGAAAAAATCGTGGAGGTGAAGGTCGTGCAGAACGATAATCCCGGGCTGGCAGACGCTCACCTGCCAGATGCCGCCATGAAGGTCTGGTTGGTTCCCCAGATTGTAAATGGAGACCGTGCCGTTATTGATCTCACGCCACGGAGGAGCGGCCGGATCATAGCGTGCAACACGCGCCATGCGCCGCAATTGCGGGGCCACTTGATCTTGGTCCGTCCAAAGCACCACCTCGTGACGCCGCGCCAGCACCGGCAGGAGTTGCATGGCATAATTATGCGCGATGCCGCTTTGCGCCGGTGGCAGCGGCGAGAACCAGTTAATCTTCACAGCAGCGTCTTCACCACGTTCTCCCAGGAGATATTGAGCTCCTCGTAGCGTGCGCGTCCAGCCTCGCCCATGGCTGCGGCGCAAGCACGATCAGCCCACATAGCATCCATAGCCCGCGCTAGCGACTCCGGAACGGAGTCCGACACCAGCCCCGTCTGACGATCCGCAACAAATTCCGACGGGCCACCGGAATCCGCGCACGTGATCACGGGCTTGGAGGACAACATAGCTTCCAACGTTACATAACCGTAATCCTCGTCCACGGACGGAAAAAGTACTCCCAGGCAGTTAGCATACAAGTCCCGTTCTTGCTCTTCCGAAATGCCGTCAAGCCGCTCTACCTGGTGTTCCACTTTAAGCCGCCGCATCGCCTCCACGCAGACAGCCAGTTCCCCGGGGCTGTCCTGGCCGGCAAAACGGACCAGCGTTCTCTCCTTGCATTTCGCCAGCGCTTCAATGACCAGCAACCGGCGCTTCAGTCCCGTTACGCGGCTCGGAACGAAGAAGTAATCGCCGGCGATACTGTTATAAAACAGCGAGGCGTGCGCGGGAGGATGGTACAAGGGCACCCCGGTTATGCCGCAGAAACGCTGCAGGCAGTCCGAAACATTTTTGGAGACCGTATACACCGCCTTGGCTTCCGGGATCAATTCGCGATCGGCCTGACGAATCGCTTCCCGAATGACGGGGCCATCGGGGTGGTGAACCAGGTCTCCAGTTCTCGGATGGTCCCAGAGTTCATAAGCCGGTCGATGTTGGTGCATTAACCAGATGACTTTGTTCGAATGAGAAACCAGATACGCGGGAAATTTCAGCCCGACCACTCTGTCGATTCGCACGCCACACGTTTCGCTCAAATCCAGCAGCCGGCAAGCCAGCATATGGTCCGGGATGCAGTTTGGCGGGTACGCCTTGAAGGGGATACAGATCAGTTCGGCTTCGTGGCCCGCCGCAGAGAGAGCCCGGCAGAGGTTATCAGCCAGAATCTCCGCGTCACTCCGGATAAAAGGCACTGCCGAGGTGACTACCAGGACCTTCATGCTAACAGCTTCTCCAGCACGTTGCCCCAGTGGATGTGCAGGTCATCGTAACGGAGCCGGCCCGCCACTCCCCACCGCCGCGCCCGTTCACGATCCTTCCATAAAATGTCCATGGCCGCTGCCAATGCTTCCGGTGTGGGTTCTGCCACAATGCCGGTCTGGTGGTGCATAACGAACTCCAGCGGGCCGCCGGAATCCGTACAGGTGATGACGGGCTTTTGAGCCAGCATGGCTTCCAGGGTGATATAGCCGTAATCTTCATCCAGCGGCGGAAAGATCACCCCCAAGCTACGGGCGTACAGATCGCGCTTCTCCTGTTCGGATACCACTCCCAACCAGTGCACGCGGCTCTCAATGCCATCTTTGCGCGCCAGCCTTGCGCATTTCCGCTCGAAACCCGGTTCCTCCACCGCCCCGGAAAAGCATATGTGGACCGGGGAGCGCGTCTGGACCAGCGCCTCTACGACCAGGTTCTGCCTCTTAAGCGGGTTGATCCGGCTGGGGAAATACAGAAAGTCTTCCGCTGGGCGCGTATAGAAGAGGCCGGCATCCCTGAGGGGAGGATAGAGCGGAATGGCATTCAGCCCGCAAAAAGTCCTCAAGCGGAGGGAGACATTCCGCGAAATTGCGAAGAGCCCGCGACTTTGCGGCAACAACTTCATATCCGCGGCATGAATCGCCGCGCGCACGTCATGACCATTTGCATATGTGTGCAGATCGTTGAGCGGATGTTGCCACAAATCATACGCCTGCCGGTGTTGGTGGACCATCCAGATTACCTTTCGTGGATGCGGTATCAGGTAAGCGGGAAATCTCAGCCCGATCACGCGATCCACGGGCGTACCGGCTGTTTTACCGAGGTCCAGGAGCCGGCACGCAAGCATGTGATCCAAAATACGCTCCGGCGGATAGGACTTGAAAGGTATGGCGACGATCTCAGCCTGATGGCCGGTTTCAATCAACACCCGGCGCAGATCCTCGGCAAGGACCTCGGCGCCTCCGTGCACAAATGGAACTCGCACTGTGACGATCAGTATTCGCAAATCCGCGGCCTCTTGCAAACATCGGGCCAAAAATCTTGAGCCGATGACGACGCCACTCCGGGCCCCTGCCACCTTCGTCAGGCCGGCTGCCGGTTCGCCTCCCGTGCGCGTGTCTAATCGATGCGCTGCCGGCCGAGGTGTAACTGCCAGAATTCCAACCCGCCGGAAATCCCGGCTCCAGCGATGAGGCACCCGAGCAGGTATGGCAGCGGATTCATGACCCTGCGTTCCCCTCAGCCGCGCTGGTATCGGCATCCGCGATCCTGACGGCCATGCCTGCTTTCAGATCTTCCATCGCGCGGCACAGGTTCGCGTTCTCAGCGCGCGCCTCGCCAAGTTCGGCAGCCAGCTTGTGGATACGCCTGTCAGCGCTCTGCAATATCTTGGCCTGTTCTTCCAAGACGCGCAGGACGGAATACTGGAAAAGCACTATCTGAGGTGTGTACCAGAAAAGCATCCGCTGTACGATCTTGACCAGCCGGGCACCCATACGGCCCCGAAAGCTCGGCGGCTCCGGCGGTAGCTGCCCCACCATGGCGTAACTGGCAAGCAGTGCCGATAACACCGATCGCAGTGCCGCGAATTCAGCAGAGGACGCATCATCGGTTCCGACTCGTCCGAGCCATTTGTTTGCTTCCGGAGGGCGGTACGTCCGCTCCATTTCGTCTCGAATCTGTTGTAGAATCTCCTTGCCCATGCCGTCACGCGGCCTTACGCGCGCAGACCGACTTCACTGCGCGAGAAATCGCGCTCCACTCCGAGCGCCCGGCAATCCGCCTCGACCATTTCGCGAACCAAAGCTTCGAAAGTGGTCCGCGGCGTCCATCCCAATCTCGTCCGCGCCTTGGTGCAATCGCCGAGCAGAACATTGACTTCCGCGGGACGGAACAGCGTTGGATCGGTCGCGACATAGCTTCTGTAGTCCAGCCCGGCGTGAGAAAAAGCCAGTTCCACAAAATCCCGGACAGAGTGCGTCTCGCCGGTAGCTATTACGTAATCGTCCGGCTCGGGCCGCTGCAGCATGAGCCACATCGCTGTCACGTATTCACGCGCATGCCCCCAGTCACGCCTGGCTTCCAGATTGCCCAACTGTACGTTGTGGGTCTGCCCCGCCAGGATACGGGCAACGCCGGAGGTGATTTTTCGCGTAACAAATTCAAAACCGCGCCGCGGCGACTCATGATTGAACAAGATACCGCTGCTGGCATGCAGGCCATACGCTTCACGATAGTTCCGTGTCAACTCGAAGCCGCACACCTTGCTGATACCGTAGCTCGAGCGCGGGTGGAAGCGCGTCCGCTCGGTTTGCGGTAACTCTTCCGCTTTGCCAAACATCTCGCTCGAACCCGCGAAATAGAACCGGCACTTCGGAGCCAGGTCCCTGACCGCGGAAAGCAGAAAATGCGTGCCGTTGATGTTGGTGTTGAGAGTTGAAAACTCGTCGTCGAACGAGTAGCTGACGAAGCTCTGCGCCGCCAGATGGTAGCATTCGTCAGGCGCCACCTTGGCGACCACGTGATATACGCTCGCAAAGCTCTCCAGCGAAGCGGCATGCAGCGTCACTTGGCCACGGACGGCGCTCAAGCGTACCAGCCGGTGCTCAGGATCCTCCAAGGCCACACGCCGGACCACCCCGTGGACGTCGTAGCCTTCCGAAAGAAGGAACTCGGCGAGATACGAGCCATCTTGCCCGGTAATTCCGGTAATCAGCGCACGTCTGCCCATAACTTATTAGCGTGCCAACCCAGCCGGCGAAAACGGGTTGGTCCATTAACCGAATTTCGCAAAACCGAATTCACCATTATACGCGACCGCTAGACCGACGAGAACATCCCATTTTGACCCGGTAACATTTCCCGGCCTTGGAAAGCCACCTCCCGGCAGGAGCTGGGCTATACCTCATAAGCCAACCCTAATCGCAAGATGCCTTTCTGCGATAATGCATACTTCTATGTGCGTTAAGGTCGGCCGGCCGACATGCCGGATACCTGGGTTCCTGCTTACCACGACACACCACGTATTGGCCTTCGATGGCCAGGACCGCTTCTTTTGTGTCCATTCTGGGAAGGGTCTTTATTACGGGATCGCCCAAGACGGCCAGTACATCTATATATCCTGCCGTAACCAGACCGAAGGACCGGTCGACGCAACAGCGCGCGCCGAAGAGATCGGGACTGTCTTGATACTCGATGCCGTCTCGCTGCTTCCAGTCACTGAAATCCGTCCCGACGACTTTCGGTTGCGCGATATACATGGAATCTCATATTTCGACGACAAGCTATGGGTCACCAGCTCTTTCGACAACCTTGTGGCTGTGTTTGATCCCACCTCACACAGCTGGACGAAATGGTACCCCTCCAGGGACCTTTCGGCTCGCGATCACGACGTGAACCATTTCAATACCATTGTTGGCGACGCAGAAAGTGTTTGCCTCCTCGCTCACAACAACGGACCGAGCGACCTGCTGCTTTACGACCGCTCTTCCTTGGACCTCAACGCTGTACTCCAGTTGGGGTGTCAGGCTCATGACATCTTTTCCGCCCCTGGCGGCATCGGAACGTGCAGTTCAGCCGACGGGATGCTTATTGCCAGCACAGGATGGAAACTTCGTACCGGCGGATTTCCCCGCGGGGTTGCTTACGGCGATGACTTTATCTTGGTTGGCCTCTCACAAATCGCCAATCGGTCCGTTCGTCATGAAACGTCAGGCATCGTGCGGCGCTTCACGCCAGAGTGGCATTATGCTGCCGATTACCTGTTGCCCAGGGTCGGGATGGTGCTGGCAATTCTACAAGTAGACCTGGATGTCAGCGCCATCGCCGCTTGGGAGCCTTTCGAAGCTGACTGCTTCTGTGGCGAGTACAATCCGTTGGAACCCGGAAACGTGTACCGAGTTGCCGAGAACGGAAACACGGTCTTTGCACCGGAATGGCATCCAGCTGAAAAGACTCACCGCTGGACGGCCGCCCGGAAATCTCGCATGACTATAGTCGTGAATCCCGGAGAGAAAGTTCTGGCTATTACAGCATCCAGTAGTTTTCCCGGCTCATATTGGACGGAAGTCTTACTGAACGGCCAAACTCTAGGGTTGTTGCACTGGTCGCAGCCCGGATCTGCCAGTTCGGCATTCGTGCTGCCTCCCGGCGTGCAAGGAGCTTGCGAAATCGTCTTTCAAGTCCCGCACCTCTGGCAGCCGTCCGCCCATGTATGCACGGTTGATGATAGAAAGCTCGGCGTCAGCGTACAAGAGTTGAAACTGCTATAACCCCGCCTGACGGGACAGGCGCGCTAACAACACCGGTTCTTTAGCGAAACCGCTCGCTGCCCTCGATGCACCGCGGCTCTCGGCCCACAAACGCACTAAACGTGACTCATCCGATGTCTCTATGGAGCGAAGTAACCGTTCACGTCGAGGATGAGCGCCGTCGAATTTGTGGCGAACGCGTCGATCACGCCGCTTGCCGTCGGCACAATCGCGGCATTGGAGACCACACTCCCATCAAGAGAATTCAATGTGGACACGCACGGCGCGGTTCCGCCGGCCGGCCAAAGCGTCAGATAGCCCAGTGTCCCGGCCGGCACAACTGTCGCGTTCAGCGAGTATGCTTGCGCTTCCGGTGGCAACCCACATGAGCTGGATACTGAAAAGCTTCGGATCGCGGTAAGTGCCGGTCCACCTAACGGACCCGGTGGATTACGCGTATCGACAGTGCGGCAAGGAGTCATCCCGTAAAATGACAACCCGCCGGTTCCGGCCGGCGCGAAGTAGCCGTTGATGTCGATGATCAGATCTGTTGTGTTGGTGGCATACGTGTTAATAGCGCCACCAGTTCCGGCTGGGACAATCGCGGCATTCGCGGTGACCGAGCCTGTGGGTGCGTTCAAAGCCGATACCACCGGCATGGGAGCGCCGGTGGGCCAGACGGTAATATAGCCTAGCGATGCGGCCGGTACCACCGTCAAGTTCAATGAATATGCTCCGGCATTCCCTGGCACACCGCAAGCACTCGCTGACACGGGTATCACTCGCGTTTGACGTTGCGCGAGTGCTGGTCCGGCAAGAGGACCTGCGCCACCGCGCGTATCCGCGACACGGCAGGGCGGTACCGGGTAAAATACTAATCCTGCGCTTTCACCCGGCGCGGCAAAATAGCCGTTGATATCGATGACCATATCGGTACCGCCCGTAACGAAGACGCTTACGCCTCCGGCCGCACCGGCGGTGACGATCGCCGCATTCGCCTTCACCCGCATATCGAGCGAGTTCAGGGTCGAAACGGTCGGCTGTGGTTGTCCGGCAGGCCAAATCGACAAGAACCCCAACGGAGCGTACGGAATGACCGTCACGTTCAGCGCATAAGCGGCGCCTGGAACGATGGCGCGCGAGGGCGAGGAGTCCTTCTTCTCTCGCGTTGCGGCGATCAATGTCGCCAGCGCGCCGAGGGCCATAAGGCCGGCGGCAAGTATAATTCGCCGCATGCGAACCTTTCCTG
>Ga0209698_10003387_pt1 | contig 17837 bp, 11 predicted proteins | sample LitLauG_LLR_2012_FD_187203 | JGI IMG/M metagenome (GOLD analysis project Ga0209698, IMG submission 187203) | Freshwater sediment microbial communities from Pennsylvania, USA - Little Laurel Run_MetaG_LLR_2012 (SPAdes) (version 2) | ecosystem: Environmental > Aquatic > Freshwater > Creek >...
CCGAGAGGCGTTGGCTCGCGCTGCAGGCGCACCAGCACGTGATCGCCCAGCGATCGAAAACCGGGGCAACGTCCCAGCCACGAATCAACCCGCTCACAAATTCGGAGCAAGTGGGGATGACGCTGGGCCCAAGGTTCGAGGTAACTGGGAGGCACGGCGACTCCGATTCCCTGTACCGATTGCACAGAAAATTCAGGAGCGAACGCCCGTGCAATGGATCTCACCGAGGGATAACGGACCTCGATCAATGTTCCGTCGGCGATTCTGGCGCTGATTCCCTCTTGTTTGAAGCGGCGGAAGGCCCTGACTTTGTCCCCCTTCGCAAGGTACCAGACTATTTCCCACATACAGTACGGGCCCATCCAACATAGGACGGCAGTCGCGCCAGGCTTGAGCAGTCTGGCGACACCGCGAGCGACACTCTTGAGATCGTGGACACAATTCAGTGCGCCAAAGTTTGAGAAGGCTCCATCGAACAATTCTTCGGCTGGAAGGACGCCGAGGTCTTCAGCGCGAAGGACAATCGGTCGTACGAGTTTCTGCAGTCCATGTTGCTGAATTTTCTGGATGACCATGCTGATCATTTGCGACGAAGGGTCGCACGCAAGCACTCGTATATTCCGTTCCGCGAGGAAACACGCGTCTACGCCGGTTCCGCATCCAATCTCCAATGTGTGGTCCCCGGCGTGAAATGTCTTCATCAGCTGACGCCAAACCTCCGACCGCTGCGCCTGGCCAATTTTGGATGAAGTGAAGGTTGCGTCGTATCGTTCAGCGACCGCATCGAATGGCGCAGCACAGGCCTGTTGTGGTATAGCCGACATTTTCACTATGCCTCGACCTCAGTCAGCGTAGCTTTTAGACCTGCGCGGGCTTCGGCGATTCCGTTGCGTAATGCAGCAAGGCTCGCGCTATCCGCATCCGGCTTGATTCCCGTGCGCTTAAGTTCTACTTCACTACGGAGCAATTTGTCGGCGAACTTGTAGAACTGGCGTGAATGGCGATTGCGAATACGGAAATCCCGGTCCGAGCCCTCAGTCCAAACCTTGAGACCCTCCACCCGGTCTGCTACGTCGGAAAAATAAGGCGTCCCCTTAATGGGATAGGCGACCGTAGTAAAGAAGATGTCGGGATCGGTCGTCTTAACGTGTTCGACTGTGGCTTCAATGTCGGACAATTCCTCCCCCTCGTAGCCCCACATCAAGAACATTCCGGTTTGAATTCCAACTGACCGGCAGAGCGCAACCGCGGTTTGAACTTGTTCCACTGTCACGCCACGCTCCATGGCGTCAAGGATGCGTTGCGAGCCGCTTTCGGAGCCGATCCAGACTCGAAAGCAGCCCATCTCCGCCAGTGTCTCTACAACCTGCGAGTTGAGTCGGTCGGCCCTCGAAATGCACTCAAAGGGCAACTTCAAACCACGGCGCTTCAGTTCGGCTGCATATTGAAACAGCCAACCGTGGTGAATGGTGAAGACGTCGTCGGCCATCCACGCCATCTGTGGCTGGTACCGATTGATAAGCCATTCGAGTTCGTCTGTGACGGAGATCGGCTTCCTGCGGCGATGTGTTTTCCCGAAGACCTCATGGCTGCACCAGCGGCAGTGGTATGGACAACCTCGAGCAGTGATCAGGGAGACGGAGCCCATTCCGTGGTGCTGGCGCCAAACGTCTACGTATCGCGACATGTCGATCAACTCGCGAGCGGGCCAAGGTTGCGCGTCGATATCCTTGATCTGTTCGCGCAGCTTAGTGCGCACGACAGAACCGTCTGGCGACCGAAAGGCGATCCCGTCGATTTTGTGCAGGTTGTCGACCGCGTGCCCCTGTAGCGCCGGCACCAGTTCTTCCAGTGTAATTTCGCCTTCACCGATGACGACTACATCCGCTCCCGCTGCCAGATATTCCTCGACATACGCGCCCGGCTCCGGTCCACCGACGACGGTTTGCCACCCCAGTTGCCTAGCAACACGAAGAATTTCGACCACGTTCGGCCGAGTCATGAGATTCGCGTAGACCCCGAGAATGGACGGTGGACCCTGCTTCAGCAGCTCCCACAACTCCTGTCGAGATGAAAATGTGGAATCGAAAACTTCGGCTCGCACGCCCCTTTTGCGCAGATGAGAGCAAATGTAAAGAATTCCCAGAGGCGGATAGGGCTTCATGATTTGAAGCTCTTTAGGGTCCTCGTACAGGAAATAACCGTGAGTGAGAAGAATGTCCATGATGGTGATCAGCTGGCAAGAACGTTTAGAAGTTCATCAAAGGTTGTGGCATAGCTCTGAGCTTGCAACTGCACCAGCTTCTCCCGCGAGCGATTCTCGAGAAAAGTGGGGCGCGGATTTCGGCAGGTTCTTTCCAGATGCATCACTTGCCGCCACAATTCTTCCGGCTCGTGTTGGGCATGCTCTTTTCTCTGTGCAGCTGTGCCTGAACCGGAATTCCAGCAATCGACCTGAGCGTGCAGGGCATCGTGAAGAGCCCGATAGAACTCGTTGGTGTAGGCGCCCTGGAACATCATCGACAGATCTTCACTATCAGACCAGTTGGTCTTCTCTCCGAGCTGGGCCTGTACGTGATCGAAGAATTTAGTTCCAGGAAGCGGATAAGAGACGGAAACACCAATGTCATCGGGACGCGTGTCGCGAACCAGTTTGATCGTGTTCTGAATGTCTTTCCAGGTTTCACCCGGATAACCGAATTGCAGGAAGTAGCAGGCTCGAATCCCTTCGCGCCGTAGATTCTCACGGGCTTTAGCGATTTGCTCGACGCGAGTGCCTTTATCCATGGCATCCAGAATTTTTTGCGATCCGGATTCCGCGCCCACCCATACCTCCGCACAGCCGGAGCGGCGCAAAGCAGATACGTTGTCGGGACTCATCAAGTCCACCCTGGATTGCATTTTGAAAGGAATTGCCGCATCCAACCGCTGCACTTCGGCCGCAAGCTCACGGACCCATTTCGGACGCAATCCGAAAATGTCGTCGGCAAACCAGAGATGCTCGGCACCGAAGTCATATTTCAGCTGGCGCATCTCTTCTGCGACACTCGCAGCGGAACGAACCGAGAACGAATCCCCATAAATCGGCTTCGCGCACCAATTGCAGCGGTAAGGACAACCACGGCTGGCAACAATGTTCAGTGAAAAATATCCGTGAGCCGACTTCCACGCCCTTCGGTACTGATCGGTATCGATGAGATCGCGCGTGGGGAACGGCAGCTGATCCAGATTGCTTATCAAGCCGCGCCGCTCGGTCTTCACTATTTCTCCGGTTTTTTTATCCTGATAGGCCAGGCCGGCAACGTGATCCAGTGCGCCGTCATTTCCCTGCAGAAGGGGGTTGACCACTTCGAGCAGAGTCCACTCCGCCTCCCCGAGCAGCACGCAGCGAAAACCCTTCCGCAGATAGTCCAACGCGTGGTCGGAAGCATCCGAGCCATTCACCACTACAGTGGCGCCAGCCTGACGAGAGCTTTCCAGAATGTGATACGCCACGTCGCGCATTCGCGTCAGACACATCTTGGAAAGAAAATTAAAGTTGTCTTCAAACACCACGACAATTCGAGGCCGATGTTGTGCGAGAGCCGACTGGAATCCCGCTTCCGGATCGTTCAGCATGGTGTCGAACACGGCGACAGACATGCCGGCGCTGCGTAGGAGCGAGGCAGCATAAAGCGTACCGAGCGGAGGATACGGCTGCATCTTCCGCATCTGCTTGCGGTCGTAGTAAAGGTGATAGGAATGAGTCAGTAAAACATCCGCCATTTTCGTTGCCCCTGAATCGAATCAGCACACTTCCTGCGTACGCTCGGCCAGAGGTTGTCCGGTCAAAAGCGAACGCCGAGTGACAACTTTCTCCACGGCGCGCGACAACCACAACTCCCACGGAAACGAGTAGCGGCTCCTGCATATCCGCCAGCGGACGGGCGCCCCAAGGATCCGCTGTACACTCCGACGTCCCCATGGGACCTTTCTTGTGACCTTTCGAATCTGATTGTTTAGAAGAAAGTATTCGAGGCTTCTGCGCAGTCGCCGCAGGTCTTCGCCCCGCAGCCAAGGCAGTACGTTCGTGCCCAAGGCCAGCGTTTCCCATTCCTCGAGAGACTGAGGCTCCCGCACACCCATTTCCTTAAGCTGAGGCCAGATGGGGATGCCTGGGTAAGGCGTAAAAATGTTCGGCGAAAAACTGACGTTGGGATAATCTTTGGCTATGTCGCTCATGACCCGGAACGTCTGCTGGCGATGGGCCTCGGTCTCGCCGGGGTAGCCCAAAATGATGTTGAAGACAATATGAATCCCGGCCAGATTCGTCTTGCGTGCGGTCTCGACCATTTGTTCCACGTGTTGAAACCGCTTGTTCATCAGGGCCAGCACTTCCTGCGACGCGGACTCGGTACCGAATCCGATATGGTGCACTCCGCTTTCGGCCATCAGCCGAACATCGTCATCACTCATCAGCGCCAGAAAATCTGTGGAGGTTTGGAAGTCCCACTGAAACCTGATACCGCTGGCAACAATTCCTTTGGCGATCGCCACGGCACGCCTGCGATCAACCAGGAAGTTGGAATCGAAGAGAGGGACGTGTTGGATGTTGTAGCGTGGAACCAATTCAGCAAGATCGTTGACGACCCGTTCGGCTCGATAGGCGTTAAAGCGCCGTTTGTAAAACACCTGGTCGGTGCAGTAATTGCATTGGTAGGGGCACCCTACGCTACTGGTGTACGCCAGCTGCCGCACGCCATCGGTGCCGGCGTAAATACCAGGGTCTGCAAGATGGTAGGCGGGTGCCGGCAGCGTGTTGATGTCTGCCACGGGGCGTTCGGGTTCGTGAACGATCCTTCCGTCGCCGTCTTTGAATGACAGGCCACGGATTCCATGCCAACCCTGCCCGTTAGCGATTCGTTGAGCCAGTTCAAGCAAGGTCAGTTCGCCCTGACCTCGCACGATTGCGTCTACGAAAGGCTCGCGCAAGGTCTGCTGTGTGGCCAAGCTGGCGTGCCAACCACCGAACACAATGGGCAAGGTTGGGCGCAGCTTCTTAACCGCTTTCGAGACGCGCACCGCGGCCCCTATATGCGGTCCAGTCAGAACTGAAATACCCAGCAGGAGAGCATCTTCCGATTCATGGAGGATCGTGTTTTCATAATCCGGGGAAATCAGATTATCGACCAGCTTGACTTCAAATCCGTCCTGCAACAGAGGAGAGGCGAGACAAAGCAAAGATAAGGGCGCACCCAACGGCGGTCCGTCGTAAGGAGGGTAGAACAGAACGACTTTATTCGTCCCGGACAAGCGCTTCACTTTCGAGACTTCGGCAACAAAACTCTAGGTTGGGAGGCCTGCCGATTTGTCATCGGATTGTCAAATGTCTGTCACTTTACCGAAGCCGAGAAGTGCGATTTCAGGCGGACGAGGGCGCCGCAATTCGAGACGATCGCCGCAACAGAATATTGCAGAATTTTGACAAAACTGAGACAAACTCCCGCATGGCAGTTGGTACTGTAGCGGCCGAATTAAACCTCAAGTTTGCGGATCGGTCTGTTGGTGTTAGCGGTGGGTTGAGTATCGGGAGATGATCCTCTTCTATAATCCGAAGGCCACCCGGCCGCGCAATCGCCGATTTCCGTTGTCGGTTCTTTCGATTGCAGCGGTTGTGGAGGGCAAGGAAGACTACGAGATCGTCGACGGCAATCTGGATCCGAATCCCACCGAAACTCTCGTTGCCATCCTCCAGGAGCGCCAGGTAGAAATGCTCGCGGTCACCGTTATGCCGGGTCCGCAGACCGTGGGCGCGGTGGCGAGTTGCCGGGAGATTCGTTCGCGCTTTCCCCAGTTGCCTATCGTCTGGGGAGGCTATTTTGCGTCCAACTACACACCCGCTGTGCTCAACGCGAGGTATGTCGACTATGCAGTGCGCGGCCAGGGAGAGCAGACGTTTCTCGACCTGCTGGAGGTAATTCGGGGACACCGCGATCCTAAGGACGTTCCTGGACTCTCGTACAAGACGCCGGATGGTATCGTGCGCCACAATCCGGAGCGCCCCATGAAGAGTCCTGATGATTTCCCATGGTATCCGTATCACCGGCTTCCCGCGGAACGGTATCTTCTCCCAACTTTCTTAGGGCGGCGCACGGCCGTTCATCAGGCGAGCCTGGGCTGTCCGTATCGCTGCAATTTCTGCGGCGTTGTCACGTTTTCCGGCAGCCGGGAAAAGATGGAATCTCCTGCCCGTACTGAGAGCATGCTGCGGCATCTGGTGGACGCTTACGGAGTCGATGCAGTCCAGTTCTATGACAATAACTTCTTCCTGCGTGAGGACCATACGCGAGAACTGGCGGACCGTCTGGCACCCCTCAATCTGCGCTGGTGGTGTGAAGGACGAGCCGACGTCATGATGAAATACTCGGACGACACACTCGATGCGCTGCGACGTGCCGGCTGCACCATGATCTTCTTTGGCGCCGAATCAGGATCGAACGAAATTCTGAAAGAGATGAACAAAGATCTCCGCGCAGAGGACACAATTGCGCTCGCTTCGCGCATACGGCAGTTTGGCATTATCCCCGAGTTCTCCATCATCTTCGGAAACCCCAAAGATCCAGAGGGCGACACGCGCGATTGCATTACGTTCATACGGCAATTGAAGCGCTTGAATCCCGACGCCGAGATCATTGTTGAACACTACACCCCGGTGCCACAGCGCAAGCGCATGTACGGTGAAGTAGAGGACAAAGTTCAGTTCCCGACTACGCCTGATGAATGGGCCACGGAGCGCTGGCAGCGCTTTGCCACGCAGAAAGACCCGCAGACACCCTGGCTGCGACCTACCACGAAACAACTGATCGACAATTTTGAGCTGGTAGTGTCGTCCCGTTGGCCGACTGTCCAGGACATCAGGTTGCCGAAGTGGGGTCGACTGGCTTTGAAGGCACTGAGCAGTTGGCGTTATCGACTCGGAGTGTACGCGGCGCCGCTGGAACTGAAATGGATGCAACAGGTAATCGAACTGCGAAAACCCAAGGCAGAGAGTCTGTGAGCACAGTGACAAATCTTGATCCTGCTTTTGCCATAAGCGGCGAACCTGAGATTGCTGCGCCGCATCGTTGCCGTACCATTTCTGCCGCGGAAGGTTACGAGTGTTGGGCCCCGATCTATGACGACGTTCCCAATCCGCTCCTGGCGTGTGAAGAACGTTATCTGCTGCCATTACTAACGGATGTAAGCAACAGATCTGCCCTGGACCTGGCATGCGGTACAGGCCGATGGCTGGAAAGACTCGTGGCGCAAGGCTGCGAGTCTGGAGTGGGAATTGATTGCTCGCTCTCAATGCTGCAAGTTGCAGTAAAGAAGAGTGCGATAAGAGGGAGGCTCGCGAGAGCAGACTGTGAGTCCCTTCCGCTTCCCTGCGCCGCTTTCGACCTGGCGATCTGCTCATTCGCTGTGGGACATATCCGAGACCTGGAATCCATGGCGCGCGAGCTGGGACGAGTGACCAGGACCGGAGCTGATGTCTTCGTGAGCGATCTTCATCCTGAAGCGTACTTGAGGGGCTGGCGGGTCGGTTTTCGGAAAGGCAGCACCGCGATTCAGATCGAAATGCAGTCACGCGCTGCCGAAGAAATCGTCCAAGCGTTTGGCGCAAACGGTTTCAGGTGCCAGACCCACGAGTCTCTCTGGTTGGGTGAGCCGGAAAGGCTACTCTTCGCAAAAGCTGGCAAATCCCAAGTGTTCGCAGATGCCTGCCGCCCGCCAGCGGTCCTCGTCTGCCACTTCACACGGCGCGATTGTCGATCCAACACGCTGGACGCACCTAGGTCGTCTTCGATCCCCCAGTCGGAGGACGAACATCTGTGAGGAGATCCCCGGAAGAAGATATTGTTGACTTCCTGAGCTTTTCAAACGATGCGCCTGACTGTGCGAATGAGTTTCTGACAATTAGCCAACGGAGATGGAAGCACCTCCTGCAGTGGCTCGACGACTCGGGACTGGCTCTTTACTTTTTACAAAGACTCAAGGACACGAGTAGAACCAGCGCGGTCCCCGCTGGGGTGACGTTGCAGTTGGAACAGAACTTCATTCGTAATCGGCGGCGTGTCGATGATATGGCGCGGCGGTTTAACTCTCTCAACAGCCGGTTCGATGATGCAGGGGTCTGCTATGCAGTGATCAAAGGTGTATCTCTTGTTCCTGAATTCTGTCCCGATGCCCGGCTCCGCCATCAGGGCGACTTCGACTATCTCGTAGACGAGCGATCATTATTGGTAGCAGAACGGATTATTGTCGAAGCGGGATATGCATCGAAGCAATCGCAGTCGAAAAAAGAGCTGGCCTTCGTCATTCCGGGCGGCCAGCCGAGCCGCGACGCTGACCAATATTCTGCACACGCGCCTCATGCAGTTGAGTTGCACCTTGACATCTGGGACAGCGACATGCACAGACTGCCTCCGCTCCCTCGATTGTTTGCCGTAAAGGAAGCTGTGACCCATCACTGGAGTGGATTGACGTTTCCCGCTCTGAACGACGCAGATGCGTTTCTGCTGCAGATATTGCATGTGTGTCATCATTTGTTCACTCTTTGGGTGCGAATGGCGAACCTGTTCGAGATCGGATACTTCTTGAACCGTCGCTCACTCGATGCCGCGCTCTGGAACAGGATTGAACAGCGTGTTGGCGATAACCTGTTGTTGCGAGAGTTCGTTGTCGTTGTAGTCGAGATGGTGACAAAGGTTTTCGCAGCTCCTGCTCCACCACTCGTGCGCGCTTGGCTGGGAGGAGTTCGACCCGAGACTCGAGTATGGATTGAGAATTATGCCCGCCAATGTGCTTTCAGCGGATTGCCGGCATACCAGTTCAAATTGTTCCCGAGCGCAAAGCTGGTTCTCTTCCTGCACCAGCAATACCGGGATAACGCATCGGTTGGGAGACACCTGGTCGGACAACGACTACTTCCCTCTTCGCGCCTTTCCCGCATGGCATTGTCGATAAGAAGCAGGCCGTCAGTACTTTTCGAGGCGCGTTGGTGGAAACGCCATATGATTGTCCGCCGAAGCATTTTCCATGCCCTGGCCGGGCTGCGCTACGTGTGCGAGATTCCCCGTTGGCGATGGCTGAATCGGGCGAGCTTGCAGGCCGCCTCTGCTTCCTGGACGAGTAATTCGCTTTCGTCGAAGAAAGCGTCGTGAACCTGAAAACAGCTGGAATCAACTAAAGGAAGCGAGCAGGCACGGTTGTCATGGTTTCGTCATGAAATACACACCAATACGATCTCGCACATTGCCGTTTCTGATCCGTCGGATTTTGCAGAATTTTGACAATTTTGAGACAAATGCCCCACCCCCGATTGGTACCTTTTTGGTCTCACTTCGAGTTCGATGTGTGATCTATGTGTGACCCGACGAAAGGCACTCCAGTGAAATCGTCGAAAAAAATCGTATTCTTCGTTGCATCGTTTTCTAGTATTGAGGCGACTGCGCCCCTTGGCATTCTGGCCATCTCAACTCCTCTATTAGAAGCGGGATACGAGATCTGCATCATCGATGCATCGATTTCCCCAGACTACAAGAAGCGAATCATGCAGGAAGTAAAGGATGCTCTCTGCCTGGGGATTTCCCTGGTCACCGGCCCCATGATCCGCGAGACCGTGGAAGTTGCCAAAGCGATCAAGAAGTGGGATCCTGATTTTCCGGTAATTCTTGGGGGCTGGCATCCTTCCCTGCTCCCCACTCAGACGCTCGAAGCGGCCTACGTGGACATAGTTGTTCGCGCCCAAGGGGAAGAGAGCATGTTGGCGGTCGCCGACCGCTTGCGGGACGACGCTTCCCTTGCCGATGTTCTCGGGGTCGGATTCAAGATCGACGGCAAGCTTCACTTCACTCCTGAGCGACCGCTGAAAAGGCTTGAGGAAATGCCTGCCAAGGCTTATCACCTTGCTGATTTCGATGCTTACGAGAAGATCTGTGGCCGGCGCTGGGCGATGTACGTCTCCAGCCTTGCTTGCCCCTTCAACTGCGCTTATTGCACAAACGCCGGAGTCTACGGACGCAAGTGGAACGCCCTTCCCGTTGAACAGGTAGTCGCCGAGACGATCGAACTGACGCGACGTTATCGGCTGGAACTGTTGTGGCTGGCGGATGACAATTTCCTGGTTGACATCGACCGATCGCTCAAGATCGCAGAAGGGTTGATTCGGGCGGGAGCGAATTTCAAGTGGAGCATTCAAGCCACCACAAACCTGACTGCTCGTCTCAGCATCAATGAGTTGACCCTGTTGCGCCGTTCCGGGCTACATCAGATCTGTCAGGGGATCGAGACGGCGTCTCCGACCGTCATGAAGCTGATGAACAAAGATTTTCAGGTGCTCGGCGACATCTACCAATCCACGGAGCGTTGCATCAAGGCGGGCGTCATCCCATCGTTCAACATTATTTTTGGATTTCCCGGAGAAGGCCCGAAAGAGAGACGTGAAACCGTCAACTTCATGATGGACATTTGCCGGAAGTTCCCCGGCGCAGAATTCTGGACGAACATCTTTACGCCATATCCAGGTTCGCCAATTTTTCATCAGGCGGCTCAATTGGGGATCGAAGTTCCAAAGACTCTCGAAGGCTGGGCCGACTATTTCCCGCGTTATACCGTTCTGCCCTGGCTCAAAGGCACTGATCACCAGCGTGTCCAAACCATGCGCGATTACCTGCGTATCGCCTTCGACCGCGAACCCATCGCCACCGCCGGCCACGGACGATTCGCCAAGGCCGTGCAGCACATCACCGCCTACCCCGCCCGCGTACGCTTGAATTTCGATTTTTACAGTTTCCCGATCGAGCTGTGGATCAACCGTCAATTGAAGAACATTGTGAGATTACCGAAACCGAGCGTAGACGCGAAAAGGCTTCAGCCAGAAACGGCGCCGACGTGCACGTGATTGCTTCAAGCGCTATCTCCGCGCAAGGCGATAGCATTTGATGCGGCGACAGCATTTGCCGAAACACCAGCTTTGAAAGGGTTTCGCGTAGTTCCGCATCGCGTTCGCTTCCTGCATGCATCAAGCAACCGAAAGCCGCCCCTGCCCCGACTCTTCTGACATCGATCACTTGTCGGCAAGCCCGCCGCCATCACCAAAGTTCCTCAAATGGCTGCCTGCCGTCGAATGGTGCATGATCGCGATTCTGTCAGTGGCCTTCATCGGGCTGACCCTTGTGCCAGGATGGCGGTCTCTGAAGAGTGAATTCCCAGATTACTACCTGGCAGCGGAGCTCTATCACCAAGGTACCTCGCTCGATCGCGTTTATGAATGGACCTGGTTTCAGCGTCAAAATGATCACTTGGGAGTGCGCGAAGGTCTGGTGAGCTTTGCGCCTAACCCTCCGACATCGATACTGCCACTGCTGCCGCTGACGAGCTTGAAGCCGCTTGCTGCGAAGCGCGTCTGGATGGCATCGAATCTCGTACTACTCGCTCTTTCATTGTTTGCGCTTCGCTCTACGACACAGTTGAGCTGGCGCCGCGTCATCCTAATCGCTCTGCTATGCACTCTTCCGCTCAGGGTCGATTTCATGTTTGCGCGATACTACGTATTGATCCTGTTTCTTATCTGCGCTGCCTACTATGTCTCGCACCGAAACAAGCATTGGGCTGCGGGAGTGGTATGGTCTGCTGCAGCGGCAATGAAGCTATTCCCCGCACTTTGTGTGATCTTATTCATTCGTAAGCGGAATTGGCGAGCCCTGACTGGCTTTGCGATCGGAGCATTGACGCTCGTGGCCATTTCACTCAGCCTGTTCGGGGGGGAAGTCCACCAGGTCTTCGTCCGAGAAGTCTTGCCTCAAGCCTCGCGTGGGGACTGGCTCGGGCCTTACTCCTTGTCTCAGAACTCCTTTATCACTCTCTGGAGCCATCTATTTCTGATGGAACCGGAACTCAATCCGGCGCCATTGATCAATTCGCCCATCCTTTACGCGCTGGCGATGGCAATCACGGTCACCGCGCTAGTGTTTGGATTTTTGCTATCGATCAAAAGCGACAACACTTCACATTCCGAAGCATTGCGTTGGGCGGCGCTGCTGCCGCTGATGTTATTGCTTTCCACCTACTCGAGTGCGGACCACTCGTGCATCCTGATCTTTACTGCCATTGTTGGTTTTGACGCCTTGCTTGCCACAGGTAACTTCAAGACAGCTTTGACGTTTCTTGTCCTGTATGTGATTGCGTCTGCACCAATACCCCTGAGGATGACGAACTGGCTTCCACACAGACTCATCGCTATCACCGCGCTTTACACATTGCTTCTGTACAGCATGTTGGACGGTGGGGCTAAGCGACAAGTAAGGCGCTGGTGGGCTGTCGGCCTCGTATCGGTGATGGTTCTTGCTATCCACAACTACAGCCTCGCGAACCATACAGAGGATTTCAGCCATCGCCTACCCTTCGGTACCAATGGAGATCGATTGGCCAATCCTGTTTCTGTGGGCAATGGAGTGGCCTTTACCGAGATGCGGACCGGCAAGTACCGGCCGATACTTTTCATTAACGGCGTTGCCGACGACATGTCATTGCCAGGAGATGCTCTCTCTGTTGCTGGCTCCCGGAGCAGCGATCTGCTGTATTCTGAGTTGGCGGGCCAGAGATCATACCTCGTCAAGATTCCGGCCGTAGGCGTTTCCGAAACGATCAGCGAAGGCCAGGATCCGGCACTATCGTCCAATGGCAAGTGGCTCGCCTTCATTCGAGAGAAACAAGGAGTGCGCACTGCGTGGCTGTCGGGAACAGACTCTTCGATTGCGCCGAAACTCGTTCTATCAGACACCGACCAACCACTCGACGTAACGGTAACGGACGACGGAGATGTAATCGCAGCCGCTGGAAGGGTAAGCGATCCCTACTTATTGCTGGCTCGTCGCGGAATGCTCCATGTAACCCGCCTATCCGAGTTTCCACATCCAATTAGATATCCGGCAATATCTCCTGATGGCAAGCGACTCGCATTTAGCCTGCGTGAAAGGGGATCCTGGCATCTATTCGTTCGGACGGTTGCGACGGGATACGAACAACAGCTAACACACGAGCCTTGCAATGCAATTTCTGCTTCATGGGCAGATATTCACACTCTGTTGTACGCGACTGATTGCGGACGGGGTGTTGGCTCGAGCGCCATCGCACGAGTCGTTCTATCAGACTAGCTATGACCAATTCGATCGAGCACGAAATACGATCACACTCCGCCGGCTGGGCCCCTGAAACTGAACCAGGCCTCGATGTGTCTGTGGTGATGCCCTGCCTTAATGAGAATGCAACTATTGGCAAGTGCGTCTCAAAAGCCCTGCAAGCAATCAAAAAACTGAATCTAAGAGGTGAGGTAATCGTCGGAGACAACGGAAGCACAGATGGATCGCAGGAGATCGCTATTGCCAACGGGGCCCGGGTGGTCTCAATTACAAAGCGAGGCTACGGAGCAGCGTTGCAAGGTGCCATCTCGGAGGCTCGTGGCCGATTCGTACTGATGGGCGATTCTGATGATAGTCACGACTTCGCACAGCTAGACGTGTTCCTGAGTAAATTAGGCGAAGGGTACGATCTCGTCGTGGGCAACCGATTTCGCGGAGGTATCCAACCCGGTGCTATGCCCCTCCTCCATCGCTACGTGGGAAATCCAGTTCTGTCAGGAATCGGAAGATTGCTCTTCAAGAGTCCAGTCGGCGACTTCCACTGCGGCCTGCGCGCGTTCCGCCGTCACAGCATCGACCAACTGCGCTTGCAGATGCTTGGGATGGAGTTTGCCAGCGAAATGATCGTGAAGGCGACGGTCTGCGGTCTGCGCCTTGCGGAGATTCCAACCACCCTCTCACCCAGTGGCCGAAAACGCGGCTCCCACGTACGAACCTGGCGAGATGGCTGGCGCCATCTTCGCTTTCTCGTGCTTAGCAGCCCGACGTCCTTCCGCAGAAAATCCTAACCTCCGACCTCGGGGCTCGGGCGAAGAGGGCGACGTATTTTTGCGCTCCCAGATTCTGTGCCCATTAGCGAACCGCTCAGCAACGTGGTAATGCTGTTCTAAGTACGCACGTAACGGAGCCAGGTGGTTTCCATTTCCTCCAGTCGGGTCATCCAGACCCTGGTACCAGGACACGAATCGCACCTGGTGATCCTCGAGCCCCTGGACAACGTTTTGAATCTCCTCAGGCCTGGTGAAGTCGTTGGGCCTGATGAATGCCACTCGGCTCGGATTTCGCAGCCGCAGATTAAAGCATAAAAGGTGATCACCGAAAAAGTAATCAGATGGTCTGGTTCGCTCTAGCACCCATTTCGTTTCCTGATAGCTCCCAAGTTCGAAAAAAGCCGTACGCCCAGTCGGAAGATCTAGATACTCTTTCCATCGCGTCTGCGTAACGACAGGGTGCCCGATGGCCAGAATCGCGACTGTAGCCCACAGGATTTGTGACAGTGCCCGCTCCAGCTTGAATGGAAAGGTCAGAAACCAGACCAGCAGGATCAATCCAAACAGAGATACAGTATATAACCTGTTCCAAGCAGGGGCAGACGCGATCGAGAGGAACAACGAGAGCCCGGTGATGTTGATGAGCATCAATCGGTCCCATGGTTCGTTCGGCCGCAATCTTTCCTCTCGCCAGTAACGGACGAAAAACAAAATATAGACCAACGGAATAAGGAGATGTACGAAGGGCCATGCCACCAAGTCCGGCCAGTTCGCCCAGCCGTGAACCGACGGGTGTCCGACCATATAGGTCCTCCAGGTACTGGTCTCGTCGGCAGAATAGTACCTGGCAACGAACGTGACGGTGTAATACAGGAACTCATTCAGTCCCACCTTCCACAAGAAATAGGCGTTGAAGGCTGCGAGCGTCGCCAAGTAGCTCGCCACCAGGTAAGCCTCCTTCTTAACCAGTGCCCCCCACTGTTCTTTCTCTCTAAATCGCTCCCACGCGAGAAAGAGACCCAACCCAACGAGGCCCAACACTAGCGACTGGGCGAAGCATGTCCCCACCCCCCACAGAACTCCCGCCCAGGCCACCCGTGCGATAGTTCTTTTTTCCATCACCAGCGCAAGCGCGGACGTGGCGGCAAGCACGTTAAACAGATGGTGGGTTGCGTCGAGATAGCTGGCATACGGCAACGTCAGAAATAGCAAACCTGGGAGAAACACCGCTGGTCCCGTCATTATTTTGGACGCAATCTTGATGCTGAGCCACATCGAGACAACTCCGACCACGACCAGCATCATCTGCGGAATCCATGTCCTAATTCCAAAAACCTTAAAAAGACCAAAGTAGAGCAGGTCCGTACCGGGCAACGTGAAATAGTCATAGTCCCGGTAAATGAGTTGACCGCCATACATGCGTGCCGCATTGTGCAGGTAAAGGGACTGATCACCGGTTGCCACCCGAGGCGTTGCGGGAAGAACGAAGACCTGCAGATACAAGAACAATGCGCTGCCCAGCAAAATGAGCGGAACAAGCCAGGTCTTAGGATGGAGATCTGGCTGGTTCGGCTTCCGGGACTGGGCTGGAACAACAGACAGAGTAGCGAGATTCATGTTCCGGCTTCCTTTGCTGACAAATCGTCAAGTGGGCCAAGAAGCTTCCACGGTCTTGCCCAACATTCGCCTCATCGCAGCATTTTCTCAATGATAATGGAAGCCGTCTTGGGATCAGTTCCATATTGGAGATTGTAGATTGGTCGACTGGCGAGCGCATTCAGGGCAGCGGTGACTTGCGTGTCAAACTTTGCGTCGTCGCGGAAGAGAAGGAAGCTGCGCAGCCTCGAGACAGCGTCTTCTTGCCTAATCTCCGTCAGCTGTGGTTCCCCTGTCATAACTCGTTCGAGGAAAAAACTACAGATCGGAGTGACCGGGAGTGCGCGGCCCGCTTGCAACGGGGCCTTGTCGAGATAAAAGAAGGAGAGCTCACCGCGAGTCGAGCGATGCGTTGACTGTCGCAACTCCGGCAGGAACTCCAGCGCTTCGGGGCGGAAGACGGCCGGAAACAGATCTCCCCATGCGTGAAGGGAATCGCCTTCCATATCGAGGAACACCGTCTGATCGGCGTGAAATTCCATTCCCAGTTGTGACGCGAGATAACAGGCAGTCGTTTTGCCTGAATTAGGTATCCCGAAAACCAGAACCCCCCGATCCTCCAAACCGACGCAGCCTCCGGACAGAGCCGTAAGACCAAGAGTGGGAGCAGTCACGCAGAACAAGATATCAAGCGGACGGCTGTTCTTAATTTCTCGTGTGTCATCGACAAACGGATCGGCAAGAAAGCCACATGCCTCGCGCCTCTCAGTATCGATCGCGAGAAAACCTCTCTGGCCTATATTGACATACCGAAGGCCTGTATCCGAAAACGCAGAAAGATGTACGTCTAGGGTTTGCACCCGCGGATCCGATTCGCACACTATGCGCCAAAGGAACCGCGGGGGTCCTGTCGTTCCGTGTTGGTGCCGCTCGAAAAACTTGGAAGCAAGATCCAGCAGAGCCTTGGCATTTGTTTCAAGGCGCACAGTTCTCCCCATCAGCCGCAAGTTTGCAGCATGCGGCGTGGAGGTAAAACGGTGCAACAGGTCTGGGCGCAACCCAGCGAGGTCGCTATCGTGAAAGGTATGGGGCTGGCCATTTGATCCTGCCTTCGGTACGTGTTTGGCGACTGTATCTATATCGTCCTGCCTACCGAGCCAGTTTGGGAATGATTCGACTCGGAATTATCGAAAAATGCTGAGACGATCTGCTCTGCAATCACCTGGGGCGCTCCGCCAAAACGCAAGTTCCAGCAGGGGAGTGCCGGCAGATTGTTCAAAATCCGCTCTTGTCTCCGGATCACCTCCGGAGTCTCCATGAGCAAATCCTTTTCGACGCACGCCTTGACTTCGCTTCGCCGCATGCGCGTCAGACAAAAGCTTGAGTCCTGCTGCCGGTCAAGAAAGATCAGAGCCCGAGGCTCACATCCCGACGAGGCTCGCTCCCCGAAACGCTGATCAGGTTCGCAATAAAATACGCGCTCGTCGCCCTGAACGGCGTTTGGTTCTTGATCACGAATACCATCGAACCAGGATGCGCCATCGCGCCTCAGTTTAAGCGGTCTTGGCAATCCGTACGCCAGTATCCTCTCTTGCTTTAGGGAACAGAACGTCCGATCGTCGGAATGTAATTTGAATCCAGCCTTTGTCAACGCCATCGCCAGTGTCGATTTACCGGAACGTGAGGGACCCGTCAAGATCAGGCCTTGGTCATGCCTGGAGACGCAGGAGGCGTGCAGTTCGACCAGTCCGATCGAGCCGGCCAAAATAGACATCAGCATTGGAAACATCACCATCCTCCAATATGCGGCATCGCCGGCCATACCGCTCGAAAATCGCCCGATCACTCGGCACTTGCGAAGGTCGGCAAGCATTGAACTTCTTTCGTCGAAGCCTGCGAAGACAAGGTGATCCAATCCTCTTACGTAAGGCTTCGGCCAAGGTGGCCGCGATCGATCGGTCTCGTCAACCCAAAACCGCAGGCGAAAGTCGACCTCGCCCGTCTTAAAGTGTGCAGGCTGAAACGTGTTGCGGGCGGCGTCGAGTATCTGTTCGGAATTAGTCGAGAGACTACACACCGCACCGGCTGCGATGTAGTGTTCGTTCAGCTTGGTCTCAGCGTCTTTGTGCAGAAAATCCGGGGGATGCATGGAATTAGTCTTATTTAGAGCGGTAAGGGCGCCTCCACCTAACGACATCATGTTCGTCAAGCTGGGCAGAAAACTTGTCACGTTTTTGTCAACAACTTGTAATGTTTTATTCGTCCAGGCTGGCGTGTCAGTGGACGGTTGAGCGTGACATTCATTTCCGTA
>Ga0209698_10003388_pt1 | contig 17834 bp, 10 predicted proteins | sample LitLauG_LLR_2012_FD_187203 | JGI IMG/M metagenome (GOLD analysis project Ga0209698, IMG submission 187203) | Freshwater sediment microbial communities from Pennsylvania, USA - Little Laurel Run_MetaG_LLR_2012 (SPAdes) (version 2) | ecosystem: Environmental > Aquatic > Freshwater > Creek >...
CATAAAGCGTGACTGTATTGGGATTGGTGTTAGAGAAAAACGCATAGATCGGATTGGTTTCTGGTAGCAAAGCACTGGTGATCGTTGTGCCCAGAGCTGTGTAAACGTCTACGATATCTTGCTGTGCATTCAGTTGATCCAACATCGCTGTCAGCTTAGTTGCAGATGCCCAGCCTGCATAGTCTGGAGACGATGACAGTGAAAACGAATAGGGTGTTGTTTGCAACACCTTCGTCTTACAAAATGATAGGAACATCTCAAGTGCGATCTTACTACCCTCTATGCGTGAATAACGCACGTAACGGATCAGCACTAAGAATAGGTCTGCAACGATATTTGCGAATGCGCCTGGGTCGTAGATGGGTCCATTTTGATACCCAAGACCTAACAACATATCGATCCCGAGATAAGATCCCGTCGGATAAGATTGACCATTATAGGTGAACATCGACGGGATAGAAGCTGAAGACACATCTGGTCGAAAGGCACAGGTTGGTGCATATGCTGTCGGTAACAAGGTTGGTGTTTCTCGACAACTCCGATGCACACAGTAGTAGTACAACGCCAGAGCATCTTTTCCACTGATCGAAAATGTTGTCTTTGTCGTTGGATCTGTAATCGCCAATGTTGGTGTATAGTATCCACTCGTGATCGCCCAAACCAATGTGTCAAGTATGAAGTTATTTAACAATCCTCCATACTTCTGATCAACATTGATTTTCTGAATCTCAACCAGTTTACTGGGTAAGATGTTGAGCGGTGTTCGACTGATCCGTGTTTCTTCAGCAGCCACATATTCAGCTGTGTTATTCGTTTCAAGCCCTGCGTTGATCAGCTCCACATTGAGCGTTTTCATTGTCTCGGGTGCTAACAACTGAAGACTTTGGGCGTTGTTCGTTGGAATAATTGTTGAAACGAATTCGGGTGTCCACTCACAGGTGGCTGCTTTGGTTGCTGTGTTCATATAAATCGTCTTGCCTACTAACCCAACATTGATTGAGTCAAGCAAGTTATTAACCAAGATAACCAGATTGGATTGTTTGCCTTTGTTCTGTTCAAGATATCGAAGATTACGATACAGAAACAAGGCTTGCTGAGATGTCAAAATATCAGAGTAGTCTCCGATCCCATGACTTTGTAGATAAGACCAAATATGAAAAGAATGTGTGGCAGACGTGTGAAGGTATTTGATCCGGGCTGCAAATATGACGTTCGGTAATGACTGCCAGAAGACGGACCAGAACGTCCAGATATAATAAGTCTCATATGACAGAAATGGAAAATACCAACGCGATGCTATATAGGCGATTGCTTTCTTGAGCTCATAGATGATACTATCTTGTTCAGTATCTTCTAAAATACCATCGCCCCACCCTAGCAATGTAAAGTCAGGTGCTGCAATTGCAGCCGATAGGTCGACGGGATATATTATGGATTTGATCAGGTCCGTCTGATCCGGATACGTATTACAGAAGGTGGCATAATATGGCGTGCCGACGACATAAGCCTCTCTCGTTCTCGGACTATTGGCCAACATCTCAACGGTGAAGTTCACTTTTTGAGCTGTATCCAGAGACTGTATGGTCATCATAGTATCAGAGCTATGATACTGTCCAGAGAGATTCAGATAATACTTGAAGGTCTCGGGTCGTGTAAGATCGACAGAGATCCCTTTGGCTTGCAGGTTGGCATTGATCTGAGTCGCTAGTGGACTGAAAATGATCGTGCAACTGTTCAGGAAGTCGATGACTTCTTGTTTGTAGAGCTGAAGATTTGCGGACAAAGTCGTCCTCCCTATCGATAACTACCAATCTTTTGTGGAGTAAGACGTGGCGAATAATCGCTCATCAAACAATCGTCTCATGGGATTTCTTCAACGTCTTGTCGGTCCTCCTGCTCCGATCATAACCACAACGACTCTCGGCACTGACCGTGATACGTCTCTTAGTGAACGTGAGCAAGACGCCATTATTCGTCGCATCAGTCAAGCAACATCACCTGCTCCTCAACGCAGTGGTGATTCGTATGCCAAATATATACGTCCGATGGCCCGTCGGATCGCGGATCTGAGACTGGATGCTCGCATCATCGAAAAGCTGGCACCTGAGATCACAAAAGCCTGTGAGATCGTTGTTCCGTCGATCATTTCACCCACAGATATGCGGGATGGTGAAATTTCTATCAAATCAACAACAGAAGCATTGGATGAAGATACCAATGCCAAAATCTCAAGTGTTTTACATGAGCATTTTAACGGACATCTAAAGCTTTCAGAGAAACTTCCTGATTGGATTAAGGAGTGTCTCTATGGTGCAGGTTCACAGCCTTTATTGGTTCTTCCTATCACAGAGATCGATACGATCATTAGTGATCCAACAGCTGTGATTTCCAAAACCAAAGTTTATGCCCGTGAAAACTTATCCACACAATGGGAAAAAGTCAGTCGTGAAACAGAATCAAGAATCGCAGCTATAGAGTCCAAATCGATTCTTGGTATTGCTGACTGTGCTCGTCGCGTTCCTGATCCAAAGCATTCAACGCTTGATGCCGAGACACTTAAACCGGCTGTTGAGTCAGCGGTCTCAACCTTCCTCCAAGATCTAGCTTCGGCTCAAAAGAAACCCGATGGCTTATATGATTTTGCCGCCCAGTGGTCAAAAACATCGATAGGTAACAATCGTGGTCTTAAACACGAGTTACAGATGTTCGCAACAGCAGCCATAGAAGCTGTTAGTATCGATGATAATCCGGATGTTTTAAAGTTAGATCGTGCTCGTAAGAGTGCAAAATCAGCTGAAATAACATCACGTTTGGTGAACAACTATAGTCTTGCAACACTCATTACGGTTAATCCCGAGACCAAACCTAGTGTTGGAGATCCAGTTGTCTATGAGCTTGCGCCAGAGAGTGTTATCCCTATATTCACACCTGGCACCCCTTCTGATCACTTGGGTTATTTCATTGTTCTTGATGAGTTCGGCAACCCTGTCAGAACAACAGAAGACAGTCCCGTTGTCAACTTATCCGATAACCGTCAAGTCACTCCAGCATCTCTTTACAAAGCGTTTGGGTTTGATGACACATATGCCCTGAAGGGTGGTCAACTCAAAGTCGAACAAGACATATTGATGATGAACATCTATCAAACCATCATCGATGCCCATCTCAAATCACGTCTTAAATCCAACGGGTTAAGCAACCTCTATATCGGTGCTCCCTCAAGCGTGTATCGGTGTATGTTCGCTCGCTATCTCAGCCTTCGCAAGACACGCTTACTTTTTGTTCCGCGTGATCTGATGACCTATATGTGTTTTCGGTACAATGATGATGGAACAGGTCGGAGTAAGATCGAAGATATCAAGTTCGTGCTCTCCTTGAAGATCACACTCTTGATCTGTCGGATCATGGCTTCGATGAATAACGCCATTAATCGTAAAACACTTACAATCAATTTTGCTGAGAATATGGGGGATCCTATCGCCTTCATGCAGATGGCCGAGAAAGAATACCTCGACAAGATGGTCACCAACTTCACTTATGATCCAACAGAGATCACGCGCACGTTAGCACAACGATCTCTCACGATTAAAGCCCGTAACCTTCCAGGTGCTGAAGCATTTGATATTGCCTCGGAGCCCAATGAAGGACGCGATACACGCCCAGATGACGGGTTGATGGAAGATCTCAGTAACATGATGATCCTTCAACTTGACGTTCCAGCATCAGCTTACAACATGCTTGGAGAACATGAGTTCAGTCGTTCAATTGCATCGAACAACTTGTTTTTCAGTCGTCGTATCGCTGCTTATCAGAAGCCCGTATGTGCTCAGGTTGCCCGTCACGTGCAACTCTACACAGGTATGTCAAAAACTCTAAAAGACAAGATCGCAGAGATCCTCAGTGCGGGTAAATCTTCACGTGAAAAGAAACAAGCAAACGATACCGGTACAGCTGAGGAACGATCTGAAAAGATAGACGATCAAGTGGCTGACGTGATTCGTCACATCAAAGCTTCACTTCCGTCTCCGAGTGTGGCTCCGAATAAGACAGAGTTTGAAGAACTTGATGCTATCATTACAGCTCTTAACACAGCCTTCGAAGCTGTGTTTGATAACGACCTTGGAAGCACAGATGATAACCCCATTGCTGTTATCAGAGCTCTGGTTAAATCGGCTGCTGTTCGAGATTACATGAACAAGATCGGTATCTTGAGGGATGTTACGATTCCACAGTTGGATGATCCAACCTTCCTTTCCAAACTGTTCACAGACCATAAGCTGGCATTGATTAATATCAGCAAAGGTCTTAAACAAAGCACAACGATGACTCAACCAGACACCGACACAGATACATCCACCTCAGGGGGTGGCCAACCGTTCTAAAAGAACTTTGGGGGACACGACGACAGGCCAGTGGCCTGTCGTCGGTTCCGTCATGTTAGCTGATGTCTGGATAGAGTCAGACGGGCGCCGCCGGAATTGTGTCATAATTGACAAAATCAGCTCGCTGTTGATCAGCCGCTGCTTGAAGACCCATGTTGTCAATGCCCGGTTCGACTGCAACAGCCACTGGCACTGCGATGTCGAAGTTGACTTCATGCAGTTTGAGTGAGCTGGCGATGATCTGAGCGGCGGTCTTTGTGTTGCGGTTGTGTTGAAGGATACCGTGGAATGCGATCTGGCGTTCAGGAAGTTCCGTGTGACCGATCACACGCTTCGTGCCGTTCAACCCTGTTTCCTGAGGCCACATGTTCGTAATGAAATACCCGTCGATGATGTTCTCCGGACGCATGGTCGCATCAAATTGAATGACCATGATCGTCATCGTAAACGATGACATCAGCATCGGAAACATCGAGCTTTGTGGATTGATGGCTGCCAGAACCGAGGCTTGTGTATCGGGATGTTTCATCATCTCGATCCACATCTTGACGAAGTTCCACACAAGGTTGCCCTGCAACTCCGGCCATGTGAATGTCGGCGTGACAGGTGTGCGCTTGGCATTGGTCGGCATGGCAAGCTCTTGTCCGTCCTGTCCCACAGGGACAGATGCGTGTTCAAGCTGCAGACCGAATTCGATACCTGTGATTTCCTTGGCATGCCGTTCTACCAACGCCTTGAGGGTATCAGGGGCGTTGGCGACGTTGGCGAACATCGTTGGAATGTGTGTGACCACAATGACCGCTGGCGAGAGTGTCAGCGGTGTTGCACCATCGATCTGTGGTAGGTTCGGACCATAACCGAGCTGTGCACCGTATTGGATATCGGCGATTGTATCAGAGTCAACAGCCCCAATCAAACCAGCATTGGTAATCAGGCCTGCAGTGTAAGGACCGAAGGGCGGTACAGGACTACCGTCCAGGGTATAATTGACATTATCCGACATGCTTTATTCCTCACGCGGCTCTATTGATAGGAACAATGACTTTCCAAACACGGTTCGGCATATTGCCCGATACCGTAGTTGTCACCGTCAACTGATATCCGAGTGCGGTATCGATGGCGGTCTGTGACACCACTGTCGACGTTGTGATCATGCCATTGAAAGCCACGCTCGCTGCTGCATCGATGGCTTTGGAAATGTCTTGATAAAGACTTTTCGGAGGATCATCACGACCAACAAAGATCGTCCAGATCCGACGAATGATCTTCTTCAAGTAAACTGTGTAATCAACGAACACATCGCTGGACAACAGAGATGTATCAATCGGATAGACAGAGAGAAGATCCGGATAGAACAGGGTTGAGACATCGCAGTATTGGATGTAGTTGAGACCGGTGCTCCAGTTCAACTGCATCTGTGCTGACGACGCCGGCGTCCAGTTCAGAGAGGTGATGTTGAAGATCGTGACTTCACTGTTCGGACGACCCTTGGGTTCGCCACTCACATGATCGGTCCCATTGAAGATACACCGCTTGATCATGCGATCAAGGTTGGCGGGAACGATGTTCGTGTAAACCTGGGTATCAGAGAGTGTGCCAACTTGCTGATAAATCGAAGCCCGACACGCCTGCGTGCCAAAACTCGTCGATTCCGGATACAGAAGAGCGGCTGTCCGCAATGCTGATCCTGTTGACTGGTCCTGTGCAGCTGTGTTGGCCGGGTTGGCGACGTCCTGCGTCGAGAAATCGATCTTGACGTCATCCCGCAAGCCGTAGATCGACATGATCGCTTGCTTGGTCGGGAGTGCATAGCCAGAATCGTAGATGTGGGTAAACGGATAGCGGAAGGTGTTACCAACTTCTGGGTTGATCTCACCTGCCAAGAACGCCATCGTTTGTGTTTCAAGCATCGTCTTGGAGAGACTGCCGTCAGAACCACCCTGAAGGTATTCAACGACGTTTGCATTGAGCACAGATACAGCGCTTGCTGCAACCATCAGATGTTCGTAGGGGTTCCCATTGCCATCAACACCGGTCATGATGTTGATCTGATAGGGACTGATCGATCCCAGTTCTGGAGAGACAGCCAGTGCTTCCGAACCGATCTGCCCTGCGTTCTCGCCATAGACATAGAACTGGTAAGGTAGACCAGTTATGCCTCTGAAATTGTTGGCGATCACTTCCTTCAGATCATAGTAAGTGGATGTCGTTGTATCAACGGCGCCCGGTTTGAATGTGAAGGTTTGGGTCTGACTGCTGTAGATATCGATGATGGGCGATTCGATGTTGCTGTCAGTCGTCAACGTAACGGGTTGAAAACTGTAGATCATCGCACCGATGTTGTTGACGATGTTCGTGTCAAACCCACCATCGTAGAACAGACGGAACCCTTGTCTGTTACCACCACCCCCAACCGAGGCTTTGAAGGCGATCAGAGGATATGTGGTTGTTGTCACACCGCCGCTGGATGCTGTCGTTGTCTGAACCGAATTCACAGTTTCAGAGGAGGAAAGAGGCCGCACCGAATACGACAATGTTACGCCAGGTTGTGTCACGGCGGTTACACCGTCGGACTGAAGCATGGGCACCGGAAGTCCACCTGAATCATAAACGATCGCACCATTCGAAGTGCGTTGATACTGAGGAACCGAACCTGGGGTAACCGTGCACAGAAGAACGAGTGAAGCAGCGACAGCAGCCGGATCAGCCAGACGTACGAAGTACACCTGCTGATAGGGAAGAGCCCGCTTAAGGAACACGTTCGGATGCTGGAAGTAAGGCGAGCGCTCGTTGAGGATCCCGCTGCCAAAGATGGATGTAAGGGCGACAGTCCCTCCGAGCGTCGGAACACCGACAGGTCCGGATTCCGCAAACCCCATAAACAGAGGCAAGTGGAGGGGAAGAACGGTTGGGTCAGGCGGTTGCGTGACCGGAATGTCCTTGACGTTAATTTCGACATGCGGAAATGCGTAACTATTTACCATTCCAGGAAACTCCAGCTCCTCAGTGATGTTGCGCAGGGAGTCGGCTAAGATGACGATATCGACAGCCGATGGGACGTGTAGAACTGATCAGTTCTAAACCATGCTATGGAGCATTGTTTTGAGGACCGACCAATGGATTTGCGTTCAAGAAATATCTTTGACACACTCATGGTGCGCACCACTGTTAATCAGGTTCTGATGCAAGAGTTAACAACATTCATAGCTCAGAACAGAACCTGTCGCTTGGGTCAAGGAGAGGTAAGGACGCTGCTATCAGGACGATCGTTAGCAGCAACCGTGATAAGTTCTTTGTTCACACGTGCTGTTCAGTTGCACAAGGAAGAGCTATTCGGATTTGTGCGTATCCCGACAACCACACCAGCACCAGAGATTGTCACATTTAATCATGTGACATTTGATCTCAAGCAAATGGTGGCCGTTGATGAAACCGGAGGATTACTCCGTGTGATTTCAACAGTACCAGAGTTTGTTAATAAAATCTTCTACAACGTCACACCTATGCTGCGTCAATCGGGTGAGCTGATTGATACAGGGGCATTTCAGTCGCAAATGATGCGCGATCTTCTAGTGAGGTCTTACTACGACACGAAGTCAGTGGTATGGTTGACACCATCCCTTCTGCGATATTTGTGCCGATTCTATAATATGTCGATGTCCGCCACCGTGGGCTCTGTTTATAATCTCACTTTTCCTGAACAACAAACAGTCGCCACTGTGTTTTCTCTTTACTTTTTGCAATGTGTTTCTAATGCTGATAGTGCAGAAGCTATGATCAAGACAGCAAAACTTGGTCTTGGTTCTCCAGATCAGATCCAATCTGTGATCAGTCTTCTGAAGGATGTTCTTGCAGAGCGTTATGCAATGATGTCTCTTGATGACGTGTGCCTCGGTATCACCAAACTTGGCATCGCTCGTTTAGAAACCGTTAATCGTCGGTTCCTTTATACGAGACAACGCAGTGTTGGTCCTGATGTGATGACATCGATGCTGGCTCTTGAATATCCTCCTTACTGGTGTTATCTGGTTCTGTTAGTTCTATCAGGTCGTAAGATGGGACTTTTGTCAACATTCAAGCGTAACGATCTGACACGGGATGCCCAAGCGTTCGTTGACGATCTCATGAAGTCCCAATCGTTCCTTCCCAGCCTGTGAGGTGTGTGTGATGTTTGAAGGTCTTATTTCGTCTGTTCCTCAGAAAATAACTCGGAATACAGAGGGTCGTCTTACGAAAGATCGTATTCTTGAGATTGCTGCTCAAGAATCATTCCTTGGCAGTATGTTCAAAAGCAAGGAAGAGAAAATCGCTGACCTTCGCAAAGAAGCTCTTGCAAAGTTGTCCAGCAAAGTCAGTAAAGTTAACGACTGGTTAACAAAAGACATAGATGAAGCAGAAATGCGCATCGAGGCTTATCTCAAGCATACGAAGAGTATTGCGGATGATATCCGTGGAAAGAAATTCATCAAGTCCAAATTTGATACTCTGGCTGCTACCAGTATGATCCCAAAGTATCATGTTCTATATTCGGCTCTCTTTCAGATGAATGATCTCCATAGATACTTAGATCAGAAGGTTGCATGGTTGACCGGTCAATCATCAAGAGATCCGGACGACGAACATGGAAATATTCACGATCTAAACTCAGCCTATCTTTCCGGAGCCGGAGAGATTGATACACCTTTCGATTATCTCAGTGGTCGTGATGAACTCGTATACTATGCGATTCATGAGGGTGACCTTTTGAAAAATGCAGAGTTTCCCGATGACTTTGTTCACCGCATCACATCGTCTTCGGGTCAAGTTGTATCAAGCATCAAGTCACTCATTGGTAAGCGTAGTTATTTGGATCGTGTTGAGTCTTTTGTCAAATCAATTATCAACAAGCCGAGCACCTCACCGAAAGACTATGCCAAATCTGTTCATTTTCATGAGGGTAGCTATGAGAGTATGGCTTGGTTTCTTGGTGGTAGCATTCGTTCCTCATCTTGGTATCTTCATGAAGCAACAAAAGCCGCTTATCTGATCGCTCATCATTGTTACGAGTAAGAGGTGCTCATGACGATCCCACAGTCGGCCGTTACCCGTGCGCTCTCGACGTGGGTGTTTCAGCATGTCTGGAACGAACCTGAATACGAGAGCAGCGGTACCGTTCAACTTCGACCTGCAGGTTCACGGTTCTTCGTGAATGCGATCTTAACAACAGGCGACCCTATAGCTCTTCCCACACCTTGGATTCAATACGCTGCGTTTTGGGTTGATATTGAACTCATGAACGACACCGTGATCATTCCGAATGATACATGGATTGGAACGGATCAGTTGGGTGAAGATCATCGGACTCTGTTTCATGTCTATAGCGAAACAGGGCTGATGCTTCCGAAAGCGTGTGTGTTCCTGTATCATGGACGCGATAGTCGGATCGTCTATGTGGCTGTTAACAAAAATGCACTGCTAGCGATCGTGGGTATCGGTAGCTGGAATCAACTCTATATTTCCACATATCGCTATGCGCCAGCGAGCCCTTCTGTTCTTACGATCGCCAGCTATCAAGTGTCTAACCCTGATCCGACCAACAGCAGTGCCGGATCTGTGCATACAGCGATTACTTCAGCTGTATCCAGATGTCCCAAAGGGACCTTCCTCTATGTCAATGGGTATGATCGTATAGCGACTTCGTCTCTTACACTCATGCCTGGTGATTATGTTGACATCTATACAGATACCACAGTGTTTGGATCTTATACGGTTGACCTCTCAAATACTGCAACAGGGTATTTCAGTTCACTCTATCAGGGTTATAGAGAGGTCCTGCATTGTCCACGCGCAGCCAACCCTACAAATTTGATCCTGACGAATGAGCTTCTCACTTTCACAGCGCGACGCAATAGTGATAGTGTTGGATGCTTCATTCATCGCAATGAACCGAATGGTATCACTCAGATCACGCATAGTGATGTGGGTATTGATACAAACATAGTTAATGCCTATAGGACATCACTCGGAACGAGTGACATATCCATTGAAGTGCGATTGCGGTCAAATGGTGTCACATTGGTTCGTGATCGTAACTTCATTGATTATCTCTATCTGTGTAATGACGCAACGATCCTGTCGTTGTTGATCGGCACAGGTGATCCAACATTACCTTTCTGGACGGCTGCAACGCTTGAACAGTCTGCCTATGTTGAATATATGACAACACCTCCCATCGTTGTGAGCACAGAGACCTTGTCGTCTTATGTTAATGGTCTTGGCTACTACACGGTGATGTCGGCGATCTGTCAACACGATAGAACTTTTGTGGTGAACGAGCTTCCTGTTAACGACATTGCCGTTCTCAAACCTTTGATCCTCTCAGGGATGCAGGCCTATCCTCTGGTCTATCTTGATGGCATTAAACTACGCGACACACAAGTCGATTATGTGAACACCCATCAAGACAAGATCTTGTTTAGTCTGACACCCGACGTTTATGTCAGACTAAACCAAACCCTTACTGTTGAACTGATCGAATCTGGATCAAGTGTTCCCTATGAGGTAAGTCCTCTATCGACAGCCTCTTCATTCACAGTTCCCTTTTCAGGTGTGACTGTTTATGAGGTTGTCCAACTTACCACAGCTGTTATCGGTTATGGTATATCTGCAACAACAGCATATATGCCTGTTCCTTGTGGTATGGGGACAAGTATACAGCTTGTTACAACGTCAAATGGTGGAACCACGCTTACGTTCCAGCCAAGCACTTATGGTAATACCTATGTGATCCAGAACGCATCCTTTTCTCGGTGCTATGGATTAGACATCACAAGTCAAGTGCTCGCCGTCTCTCCGATTCATATCGAACTGACGACAACATGCAACAACAACGGTCCAACCATTCCTTTGCTTGGTTATAAAACGTTGGCTGTCTACCTTAATGGGCGGCGCATGATAGACGGTATCGATTATGCAGCCAACCCTGTAACAGATAGTTCTGGCAATGTTGCAATCGTTCAGATCATGATTTGCAATCGATCAGCCCTTTCCTTGACCGGATTGAATTATCTTGAGGTTGTTGCACACACAGCAAGTCAGATCAGTCGAACTGTTGGGTATGCAACCAACAATAAACTCAATATCCAAAACGATATCAACATGTGGTATAGTGGGTTGTGTTCAGCGTTTGTCGGTGGCTTTTTGCTGGTGAACCCTACGGATGCTGGCAATGAGATCATACCCTCTCCTCCTGTCGGTAATGGTTTACCGTTTATGACAGTTGCTGAGGTACCAAGCTATGCTGCCACTGTTCTGAGTGGGTTTGCCTCAACAGCGGATGATCAACGCATTACCATCATCAACACTTATTTCAACCAACAGCCACCGATTAATGATGCCAGTTCTTTGATCATTCCAAAATCATGGGAGTTGTTCAGTCCTTATTTGACCGCGATCATTTATGACGCCGTTCAACCAGGACAGGTCATACTCTTCACAGAAGACACAGATCCAACATTGTTCAAACTGCAATTTACGTCTTATTCCTATCTATTGGCAAATGATCCAACTCTGTCCATAACAAATTCGGCTATTGATACCCGCTATTGTGATATTTATCCCTGCTATGCGAGTGTAACCGCGCCGGATCTCGGCACCTATGCGGCCCTCCAACGCCTGGCTGGACTGCTTCTCCCCCCTGACAGTGATACTCTAGGAGAGGTGCTTGATGCCTAGTACCACGGGAGGGGTAACCCTCTTTACACCAGAATATCCAATCGTCATTCGCATGGCGGATTTATACAATCCCCTAGTGACACCAGCAACAGGACGTGTTATTCCTGTTCTTGATTGTCTTGTCGTGGATGACAATTACAACATCTGGATCGTTGTTGCTGTTGATCCAGTAACCCATGCTTCCACACTCAGACCCGCTAGAATGTTCGTTGATAATACCAACGCGCAAGATGATCTGGTCTCCGTTGTCTCTTACGGCAATGATATTTTTCGGATCTATTTTGATCCACGCACCAATCCTGTTGATGTACGGCCTGATGCCAGGTTGGTCATTTTTGGGGCAGATGTCGTCTCATATCAGCTTGTTCAGAACCCTGGACCGAGTCAAGTTGTCATATCGCGTAACTATGATGCGAGTGGTAATTACACAGGTGTTCTTGTGCCCATGATAAAGGTGCCAACACCAGGAGCGGATGGTGGATTGATCCTATCACCCGCTGCCAATTCACCTGCACCTTGTCATACACAAACGACTTTGACTGATGGTGAAGCTATCACCTTGCAAGCCTTCAATTCGCAAGGCGCTCAGGTGGCTCAAGTCTCAGCCTTTGCGAAAGAATCCATTATCATCAATGAAGCGATTTATCCAGAACCGATCATCACTGGAGTGGCGATCATTGGTTCTCAGATGCGCAGCAACAACGAGATCTATATCTATCAAAACCAGTCTGTTGGTAGTCTTGGGTTGCAAGTGGTATTGACATACTCAAGTGGTTATACACGATCAGTACCAATTGATCACACCCAATGCTTCCTCTATGGAATAGAAGATTTTATTCCATCATATCCAGGACTTCAACAAACGCTGCTGGCGAAATACTACCTCAACAGCAACGAAGTGATGTCTATGGCATTGACAACACAAAGTCGTGAATTTGTCTCTGCTGAGATCAACCTTGTGGTTATTGCTAATGGACTCCAAGCGGGTGTCAAGATATCCGTCATTCCGATTTGGAATACGCATACAAACGGATATACTCTGTCATATTTCCTCTATTCAACCACACGCAACCAAGTGATCAATGTCACCTCTTTGGTGACGATCTCTTCGAGTTCTCATTATAATCCATCTCTCTTTGGTCAACCCCAAACACTACGCCTTCAGCTGGATATGTCTCGGGCTGAACCAACGATCTATACAATACAGACGATTTACTCACAGGTTTGTGTCATCACACTCCAACCTCTATCTGTGACAGATCGTTATGTATTGAAAGATGCCAGTAACGCTCCGATCGTTTTTGGAGCAACGTCAACAACACTGAATCGTCCAGCCATTCATTACGATTCTTTGCGGATGCAATACTACATCCCCACAACGTTGTTCCCAACACAGACTCTTATGCTTGAAGCATTTTTCATCAATGCCTCACCTCCCTATGATACCACGAATGAAACACAAGTTCCAATGCCAACGCATTTTCAGCTGCGTGATCCCTCAAGTGGTGTGTTGCTAACAGCAGCACCGATCTCTGTGACGAGTTACGCTATGGCTGTATCGATCGTCGGTGCTGGACTACCAAATCGTTATGCAACAACTGGGAGTAATATGATTGTTGAGTTCTTAGCCATCATCGGCACAACCCGTTTGATACTCTACGGGGTCCCTGTTGATGTGTCACCTGGCGTTTATAGCTCCTGATCAACACACAACGAGATGGGCTCAAGCCCATCTCGTTGTTGAATCTGTCATCGTATAGAACTCGGAGTAAGACGATGCCTGTTTATCAGTCTACATTTATTGTTACAGACCACGAGATATCTCAAATTGTGAATGCCAACCAGACGCTTTCAAGTCTGGCAGGTCAGCAGGCTTATCTTCGTGTTACACTCGCAAATGGTAAAACAGCAACCTTAGATCTTGCTCAGTACATATTGCGTGAGCCACCTTCCCAACAATCCGCTAGTCTCGGTACAATTGCCAGTTCACTCACAGATCTCAAAATCGATGCTTATAAGACAACCCTATTGCCAGCAGTTGATCCAAATACAGATGTGATAACGTCACGGGTTGTGGCCTATGATGCCAATGCAGCTCCTGATGTGACTGTATCATGGACATCGCTTGCAAATCCAACCAGTCGTAATGATATCTATCAACGATCCAACATGAACGATCTGGTGCTCTCATCAAAGACACGCGATTTCACCAATTGTCTGGTGTCAGTCAATGGTGTATTTCATAAGACGTATCTTTACACCAAAGAGCTTTATGTGGATGGGGGTTATTTCAACATCAAAAATCATAGACAGAACAAAATTGCTGTCTTTGACACGTCCGGTATTGGTGGTCATACCATACTACCAATTCAGATGGCAAACATTGATGCATCAAATGCCACACCATTTTCAGGTGTGACATTGAGCTTCCCAGGTGTTGATTTTTCCAACAAAACGATATTGTTGGTGCTTGGTGGATATCTTCACGCTCTTGACCACACATATCGACTCATCAGCCCTAATCGTCTGATGATTGATATCTCGAAAATCGACTTAATCAATCAATTCCTTCATAATCCGAATACGATCCTGACAGAGGCTGAGCTGAACGATGCGATGTTCTCTGAGCAGCTTCTACAGCCACCACCCACAGCACCCACAGAGCCACCCTATGTCATACCGGTTACGGATAAGATCATCTACTATTTCACCAATCAATATCCGTGGGCTCGGGCTAACACTGTTGCTCCATTTAACATTATGGATTATACAAATCATCCGCCCGATGCAGTCGGATCACCCACAACAATCGATGACATCTATGCCTTCCTAGCAGCTTATCCTACGATCGTGCCAACAGGTCCATCAATGCTCGCTGAATATGAATGGACCACAAAATACGAACGTATAATCAGTGTGATCGGATCGATCTCAACGAAGTTGCTACAAGACGATTCCTTCGTATTCAACACACTATTGGCGAGTAACACTTTCTTTGTCTTGATCAACAACCCTGTTGTTTACAAGAGACATTATCCTCTTCTTCATAGTCTTGAGCCTGATCAGCACATGATGAGAGGTGTTGATATGCCAAGGGGTATCATGCGATACAATGATGAGAGCACGATCCCGTTTGTCATTTACTCCAATACCCAACAATGGGAACACAACATTAGTCTTAATTTTGAAAAAGTATGTCTTGATGCTTACAAGACTGCGATCAATCCGCCTGCGATCCCTTCTCCTCTCTATGATCTCAAGGCAGATAGACTCGATCTCTCAGCCGAGCTCCTTGAGTTGTTCTCACCATCATCGTAAAACATGAGAGTCTGTGCGTCTTATCACACAGACTCTCGCCATGTTATGACGATGTTTTAATGGGATGATGGTTACATGTCAACAACACCTTATCTCAAATCATATGAAAAGATCCGATATATTGATCGTTTCTTTGAATATGATGCCCAACAGAAGTGTATGACGTTCATCGGTGAAACCCTTGAAGTCTACATCCCTTACCGATATCAGGTGTATAATCTTCTGAACTTAGCAGACACTGTCACAACTCTTGCTGTTGTCGATCTTATCATCAACCAGACGTTCCAAGCAGGTCTGTTGATGTTGACAACGATCGAAATAGAACCGGATGATGTGTCTACATTGATGTTGGACACGATCCAGTATGTAAAGTTGACACTTTCAAAAGGATGTCGGTTCATCTGCGATACAGAGCGCATTGCTGATAGCTCTATCGTCTATAGTTTTTGGATGGAAGCGGTTGCTCGTGGAAAACTCCCTTACTTCATCGGGTATGATGCACTAGCAACATTGTTTGATCAATCCAAATCGATGTGTGATCAAGATATCAATGTTGATCATGTTGTCTTTGAAGTTCTCTACAGTCATCTTGCGAGAGATCCTGATAATCAGACAATTCAATATCGACATACAAAGATGCAAGGTCCATTCAAGTTCATAGATCTCCGTAATGTTGGGTATGCAACGACCTCAACAACATCTCGACTTATGGGATCTTATTTTCATACATCATTGAATGCGTCTCTCCTTCAGACAACAACAGATCATAATGACTTTGAAGACTTGCTCCGTTCCTAGATCTTGTTATGTGTGACCTCAGAGGATGTGCCCATCAGGTATTGTAGGGCGTTCATAAGATTCGACGGTGCACAACCACTATCACTTTGATTATTTATCGTGTCTTCTGAGAAGGATAGCGCATGGGACAGCAACTACAAAATACAGACAAGATCTCATTTGTTGTCGATGTTTTAGCGATCAAAAATGGTCGCAAACTTGGCCGTGTGAGACCAGACGATAATGGTTATTATACAATTCCTCTAGCTGTTCTTGGAACAGTAACAGACAACCGCACGTATTATGAGGTTGAAGATTTTGTTGCACAAATCACAGGAGAAAACACATTCTTTAACCGTTGTTTGCGGGATGGAAAGTGTTTTGGTGAGTATGGTCATCCTGAGATTTTCTTGTTGCCAGAATCTCAACAAATTGAACGACTGCTCAAGATCTTTGAGAAAAATGTTTCACATCAGATAGGAAAAGTTTGGACGGGTGATAAACTTGAGACCGGTGGTCGAATCGTTTACGGACTGATAAAACCATCCGGACCTTATGGTGATACGCTCAAACAATCCCTTGATGATCCGTGTCTAAACACAGCCTTCTCTTTGCGCAGTGTTGCGAGCAGTGTCAACCAAAATGGTGTGACACGCAGACGCATTAAAGCCCTTGTAACATTCGATTACGTTTGCGCTGGTGGTTATTCTGAAGCAGCCAAACGCTATGCGCCTGGTGTTGAGTCTGCCAAAGTAGAGATCATCCTCACGACACAAGGTCGTGTGATGTCAACAAGTGCTATGGAGACGTTGACCGATACAGAACTTAACGAGATCTTCGGTGCCAAGACCATCACGATCGGCACGAAACGCACGACATTCCTTGATAAGGAAGGACTCGTTCAGGATCCTGATGGTGCAAGGCGAACCGTATATACAAGCTTGCTTGGCAAATCTCTTTCATAACGAGAAGGAATCTCCCGTATGTGGGATCACTTGAGGAATTTTGTTCCCTCACCCTCAACACCTGAGGTATCACCAACACCGCCACCGCAGACACCACCCTCTCGGTTCGGAGCAACCAGGATCTTATTGGCACAAGATCCTGACAGGCCTGTTATTTCGATTCGTGAACATAAGAATGATTCCAATTACAACGATTACGTTGTTTACATCACCCAGTTCATTCGTAGTGAAGGCACTTACTACGCTGAATTGCTGACCCTTCTTCGGACCTTGACAGAGGCATCCGCTGTCACGATCTTTATCAGTTCCCCAGGAGGAAGTCTTCATACAGGAGCTATGATCGCTTCAGCGATCCGTATGAGTAGTGCCAAAATCACAACGGTTGCTCTCGGGGTTGTTGCTTCATCAGCCGCTCTAATTTGGTCACATGGACACAACCGCCATGTCATCGATGGCGCTGTTGTCATGTTTCATATGTCTTCTCATGGCGATTGGGGGAACTCTCAAGAGGTTGCTCTTCAAGCTGCTAACACTGTCCGCTATGTCAAGGAAGTAGCGATCGATCCGCTTGTTTACCAGGGGCTTCTAACACCCGAAGAAGCAGAAACGATCATCGATCGGAGACAAGATCTCTGGCTTGATTCAACTGAACTCAATGCTCGTCTTGAAAGGATGTCCC
>Ga0209698_10003389_pt1 | contig 17830 bp, 14 predicted proteins | sample LitLauG_LLR_2012_FD_187203 | JGI IMG/M metagenome (GOLD analysis project Ga0209698, IMG submission 187203) | Freshwater sediment microbial communities from Pennsylvania, USA - Little Laurel Run_MetaG_LLR_2012 (SPAdes) (version 2) | ecosystem: Environmental > Aquatic > Freshwater > Creek >...
GATCTGGAGGCCTACGATTACCCGGGCGGGTTCGTTACCACTGACGCCGGCGATTCCCGTGCTCGGGTGCGGCTGGAGGAACTCCGAGCAGACCGGCGGCGAGTGTTTGCGGCGGGCAATGCGGTGGGCCTTGGCTGTGGGCACCGCTTCACACTGCGAAATTTCCCGCGAACCGAGCAGAACGCGGACCACCTGATCCTGGCGGTTGACACGACGATTGAGGTCGAGCCGCAACGGGCTGCCGCCGAGGCGGCGTATGAACCGTATCGGTGCACGATCGAGGCAATGAGCACCCGCCTGCCCTTCCGCCCGGCCAGACTGACTCCGCGTCCCTTCGTGCAGGGGCCGCAGACGGCGACCGTTACGGGGCCGGCGGGTGAGGAGATCTACCCGGACCAGTATGGCCGGGTGAAAGTCCAGTTCCACTGGGACCGCGAGGGAAAATCCGACGCGAACAGTTCCTGTTGGTTGCGGGTGAGCCAGGTCTGGGCTGGTGCGGGCTTCGGTGCGATGCACATCCCGCGCATCGGGCAGGAGGTCATTGTCGATTTCCTGGAAGGTGACCCCGACCAGCCGATCATTACGGGACGCGTTTATAACGCCACGCGAACTGTGCCCTACAGCCTGCCTGGAAACGCCACGCAGTCCGGTATCAAGAGCAACAGCTCCAAGGGTGGCGGCGGATCGAACGAACTGCGGTTCGAGGATCTGAAGGGGCAGGAGCAGGTCTATCTGCACGCCCAGAAGGACGAGGTGATCGTCGTTGAGCACGACAAGACCGAGACGGTCCACCACAACGAAACCATTACGATCGACGTGGACCGAACCGAGACGGTCGGGCACGATGAGACGCTGACTGTCGTCAACAACCGCACGCGCAACGTGGGTGTGAACGAGGCGGTGACGGTGGGTGCCAACCAAGCCGTCTCGGTCGGGGCGAGCCGGGTGGACACGGTGGCGCTGAATGAGGCTCGGACGGTCGGCGTCGCGCAGCAAATGACGATCGGGGCGGCCCGCAACGTGACGGTGGGGACCGTGCAGGCGCATGAGGTTGGGCAGGACGACAATTGGGTTATTGGCGCCAGCCGCGATGTCTCGGTGGGGAAGAACGACAGTTTGTCGGTGGGCAGCGATCGGAGCGCCTCGGTCGGCGGGGAAGACAGCCTGAACGTTACCAAGTCGCAGGCAGTATCGGTCGGCAAGGCCATTACCATCAACGCCGGTGACGAAATCACGATCGCAACGGGCAGCGCCATGATCGTCATGAAGAAGAATGGCGACATTACCATCAAGGGCAAGAACATCCTGGTCGATGCCTCGGGCAAGATCGACAACAAGGCGAGCGGCAACATTACGCAAAAGGGTCAGAAGATCCTGCAGAACTGAGAGAGGGGATATCGATGCAAAACGATGTCGGGCAAAGGCTGGAGGGCGTGGTGATCGGCGCGCTGCTGGGTTTCAGCGAACAGGGGGAGCCGCTGGTGGTCTTCCCCGGAAACCGGAGGGAGGCGGCGATCGCGGCCCGCAGCACCGCGGCGCTGGTGGCGGCGGACGTCGGCGGCGAAGTGGCGCTGCTGTTCGAGGGCGGCGACCCGGAACGCCCGCTGGTCATTGGCCGCCTGTTGCACCCGGCGACGCAGCCTGCGGTGCCGGCGCCCTCGGTCGAGGTGGTGCGTGACGGCGAGCGACTGGAGTTGCAGGCCGAACGGGAGATCGTGCTTCGCTGCGGCAAGGCGAGCATCACGCTGACCCGCGCCGGCAAGGTGCTGGTGCAGGGTGCGTATGTGTCGTCGCGGTCCTCGGGGATGCAGCGCATCACCGGCGCCTCGGTGCATATCAACTAGACCGGAGGCCGCGCGATGAACCTGCTCAACGCAACCGGCATGGCGGCCGGATATACCATGGGGATGGACAAGACCGGCGCGGAATACGTGGTGGTGGTGGTGAAGGGCACCTTCACGCTGCCGAAGCCGGGCGAGACGCCGAAGCTGGCCGACGAGCAGGTGCCGCTGGTGGACGCCGACCAGTTCACCGGCCAGCCTGGCCTGTCGGCCACGCTGGTGGAGTGCGACTACGTGCTGGAGAAGCCGCGCTGCGACGTGCTGCTGAACGGCGCGGCGTATGCGCCGGGCGGCAAGCCAGCGGAGCGCGTTACGGTCGGGCTGCAGGTGGGCTCATGGCGCAAGGCGTTTGCCGTGTGCGGCAACCGGGTGTGGTACGATGCGGCGGGGCGTTACCTGCCGAGCGTGGCGACGCCGTTCGAGCGCATGCCGATCTCCTACTACAACGCGTTCGGTGGCACGGATGACGGGATGCGCGATCCGACGCAGCACGGGACGTATCTGCCCAATCCGATCGGGCGCGGCTGGCATAAGCATGTTCACCGCGATCTGGTGGTCGGCACCCCGGTATCGAACACCGAGGAGATCGGCGATCCGGTGCGGGAACCGAGCGGCAAGTACCGGCCGATGGCATTCGGGCCGATCGGCCGTGGCTGCCCCTCGCGCATCCCATATGCCGGGACGTATGACCAGAACTGGCTGGACAACGTGTTTCCGTTCCTGCCTGAGGATTTCGACACGCGCTGTCTCCAGTGCGCGCCGGAGGATCAGCAGATCGCTCCACCGCTCGGTGGCGAGCAGGTGGTGATGGTCAATCTGACGCCAGACGGGCGGCGGACGTTCGCGTTGCCCGTGGTCGAAATGCCGGTCGTGTTCCTCCATCGTCACGCCGACCGGATGGAGACTAAAGGGACGCTGGATACCGTGCTGTTTGAACCAGAGGCGGAGCGGTTTAGTCTGGTATGGCGGGCCAATCTGAAGCTCGAGCGAGACATTTTCGAGCTTTCCCAGGCGGTGGTGGGGCGTATGTCGCGGGCGTGGTGGCGGTCGGTGGAGACGGGCAAGGACTACAAGTCGATTGCCGCCATCGTTCGTGAGAAGGCAGCAGCACGGAAGTACGCCTGATGCCAGCGCCGCCGCTTGCCGTTCTGGGCGTTGGGCTAGTGACCGGCGTCGGCCTGACTGCGGCGGAAAGCTGTGCGGCAATCCGCTGCGGCATCAATGATTTCCAGTCGACCCGCTTCATCGGCATGAATGGCGACTGGTTGGTTGGCAGTCCGGTTACGCTGGAGACGCCACACAGCGGGCTGACACGGCTCGCGAAGATGGCGGCGCTGTCGCTGGGAGAGTGCTTTGCGGCCGCTGCCGACAAGCCGCCCGATCATACGCCGATACTGCTCTGCGTCGCCGAACAGGCACGCCCCGGGCGCGACCCGCTGCTCAGTGAGTTTCTGCTAAGCGAGATCGAATACGAATTGGGTGCGCGGCTGCACCCGAATTCACGGCTGATCGACATGGGGCGCGTCGGGGGTGCAGTCGCGCTATTGCAGGCGCGCCGCATGCTGGCGGAGCGACGTTCCGAGCAGGTCATCGTGGCTGGCGTCGACAGCTTCCTCGTGGACCACACTATCGAGGCATTCGACCTGAACGATCGTCTACTGCGGCCAGGCAACTCGAACGGATTCATTCCCGGCGAAGCCGCCGCTGCGGTCCTGCTCGGAGTTTGGCAGGAGGGCGTGCCGACACCCTTGCTGCTCAATGGCCTGGGCTTCGCGCGCGAGCCGGCGCCGTTCGGATCGGGTCTGCCGTTGCGTGCCCAAGGCCTGATGGAGGCAATCAGCCGGGCGCTGGCCGATGCGCGTGTCGCTCTGGCCGACTGCGATTTTCGTATCAGCGATTCCAGCGGCGAGCAGTATCGCTTGAAAGAGGCGGCGCTCGCCATCACGCGGCTACTGCGCGACCGCAAGGTACTGTTCTCGCTGTGGCACCTGGGGGACTGTATCGGCGAGGTTGGCGCGGCGACGCTGCCGGCTATGCTCGCGGTGCTCGCACATGGCGCGGCGCACGACTATCTGCCGGGGCCGACCGTCCTGGGCCATCTCAGCAACGACGATGACACGCGGGCAGCTTTCGTTGCCCATGCCACCGCGCCACAGACACTGGCGTTGGAGACAGCGGCCGAAGCGGCCTTCACCCTGCGCCAGATCGGAACCGCGTGAATGTCGGTGGATGTGTACGCCAACGGCATGGAAATAGCCTGCAAGGCCGCCGCCGGCAAGTCGATCGCGGCGTTTCCGGACACCTGTCTCTCGCCACCCTCGCCGCCGGCCGGTCCGGTGCCGATCCCGTATCCCAACACCGCCTCGGCTAGCGACACTACCAAGGGCACCACCACGGTGATGATCTGCGGCGAGGAGGTGATGCTGAAGGACCAATCGACCTTCAAGACGAGCACTGGCGACGAAGCCGCTACCAAGTCGCTTGGCATGGGTGTCGTCACCCATGCGGTCCAGGGCGAGGCCAGCTTCATCGTCTGGTCGATGGACGTGAAGTTCGAGGGCCAGAACGTCGATCGACATCTCGACCTGATGCTACACAACGAGCAGTGCACGCCGGCCAATACGGTTCCGGTGCCGTATTTCAGCCAGATGGCGGTAGTCCCCGGCGCGATCGAGCTGGAGTGCGAGGATGGCTGGACCGACTGCCAGAAGAAGCAGATGAAGGCGAAGGCGGCGAAGATGGACGCCATCGCGCGCGAGAAAGGCGGCTTGACGACGCGCAGGACCAAGGGGGCGCTGCGCGATGCCGCCGACACCTGGCAGGCAAAATTCTGGCGCGATTGGAATAAGACTGATCCAAATGAATACACGCGTTGGCCAGAGTTCGCGGATCCGTCCAAACAATCCTCGCACTTTTACGACGATTGCGCGAAGACCGACGATCCTCAGGCTGCAGGGCTGGAGGCTGACCATGTGCAGGAAGTGCAACTTGGCGGCCGGGTCAGGGGTCCGTTCATGTGGCTGGACGGCGCGGTGAACGGTGCATCCGGTCGACAGATCAAGGCTGCACGAATCCGGGGTATCAATAAAGTAACCGGCTTCACCACCAAAAACTGCGATTGAAGGAAGAGCAATGGACGATTTGGAAGCCCGTATCGCGCGTGCCGTCTCGGAAGGACGGCAGGCCCGTTCAGACTACTACGCCAGCGTCGATCTGCCGGACGAGCAGAAGCTGGGACCGCCGGTCGATGAGACGCAATTGCAGGCGCTGGAGAAAAGGCTCGGTCGAAAACTGCCACGATCGTATAGGCAGTTCCTGTCTATGCACGATGGCTGGCGAATGATCAACGGCGCGTTGGACCTGTTGTCGGTTGGCGAGATACTGGCCGGTCCGCGTCATGACAAGGTTGCGAAGTGGCAGCAAGAGATGCTGCGCCATGGGGATACCGTCGTGGGCAATGCGCTGGTCATTGCCGCATCGGACATCACGCCAACCAAACTGCTGCTCGATCCCGATACGCTGACCGATGGCGGCGAATGGCTGCTGATCCGTGACCACAAGGGGCCGGAAGAAGCCTACCCGAGCTTCCTCGACTGGCTCGAAAAATCCGCGCAGGGATTCCGCGAATTACTGGCGTCAGGTGAACAATAGCTCCAATCCGGCCAAGGCGACGCATTGGTCTAATCTACGTGACGAGTGCGCGTTTCTGTGGACGCAGCGTGAGCGTGCTGTCCACGCACCAAATCTACGCCTAATCAATCTCGGCAGGAACGACGACAGGCTCGACGCTTATCTCGATGCCTTGCGTCCTGCAACAAAGCTGGTTCTGGCGAGCGAGCCAGATTCGGTGCCAGGTCTGCTATTCTGCGACACGTTCTTGGCTATCGAAGCAGGCGATCCTGACGCGATCGGCTCGCCGACCTGCATGTCGGAGCCGCGCGCAGTGATTGCCGCGCTGTGCCTGGCGCAGCAATCAGCGGCGGCCGTGGCGATAGATCGATTGCGCGGTAAAGCGGCGCCGGAATCGCAGGCCCTCGCCCTTGCAGTGGCTGGTGGCCGGCGCCGGTCGCCGAGGGGCGCTTTAGATCAGGCGCTCGCGCATTCGGATGCAGGGGTACGTGCTCGCGCCCATCGTGCGGTCGGTCAGCTTGGCCTGATCGACTTGAGACCGCATGTCGTTTCGGCCCTGATGGACGAGGACCCCGAATGCCGCTTCTGGTCCGCCTGGGCCGCGACGCGCATGGGCGCCACCGAGCCGCTCGACACCCTCGCCGACATCGCCTGGAACAACCTCCCGCGCGCCGACCGCGCGCTCGACCTGCTGCTCCGCCGCCTCGACGTGCCTCAGGCCAACGACTGGCTGCGCGCGTTCGCCAATCTCCCCGACCGCCAGCGCAGCCTGATCCGCGCCACCGGCGTCATCGGCGACCCGCTCTACATCCCCTGGCTGATCGAGCACATGGCCGACCCCGCCACCGCTCGCGTCGCCGGCGAGTCGTTCAGCATGATCACCGGCCTCGACCTCGCCTATCGCGACCTCGACCGCCGGGCGCCCCCCGACTTCGAGTCCGGCCCGAACGACGACCCGACCGACGAGAACGTCGCCCTCGACGAGGACGAGAACCTGCCCTGGCCCGACCTCGCCCGCATCGGCCAATGGTGGACCGCCAACCGGGCGCGGTTCACCTCCGGCACCGCCTATTTCCTCGGCGCCCCGAAACAATCAGCCGACTGGCTAGAGGCGCTATCCAACGCCTTCCAACGCCAACGCCACGCCGCCGCACTCGAAATGGCAATCCGCCAGCCCGACAAACCCCTGTTCGAGGTCCGCGCCCGCGGCCGCTGGCAGCGTCAGTTGCTCGCCCAAATGCGGCAGCCGTGATGATCGCCAAACACGTAGCCAGAAAGTGGCAGGGGGTCGCACCCACTGAGCCAGACCAACGCAACGCCCGTGCTGGTGGAGATTGCTCCGAGCAATCTTCGCTTTTTGTTTTCGATCCGGAGGCGTCCGCCTGTCGATAAAGGGAAGGTGGCGGCGGCCGGTGGGCCGCCACACTGGCGCGGTTTTTTTACTCGGACAAATAGCCCCCTCCGCCTTCTCCACCGGCGACTGCCGCAAGCTATTTGGCTCGGCCGGATCGCGGATCTTGTACCATGGACACAACCTATCTGCAGAATGCCGCCAGAAGAAATCAAAAGCCGCGATCACGCCCCCGCTTTACGTTCACCAACGAACTCCACGAAAGGCCTCTGGCCGGCGAAGAGTGGCATGCCAAATTCCAAGACTGACCATACGCAAAATAACGTCAGTACTATCAGCGAAGATAATCTGGCGGGGGATTGATGTTCCGGATAATATTCATGTTCGTCTCGTGTTGCATGCGGAGTAACTGGCTGGCCACGCCGGGATTGACTGACATGGGCTGACCCGCGCGAACAACGAGCTCAACGCTGCGTTCAGCGCCTGGAGGCATCCTCGTCAAGTCACGAGCCGGCCCTACATGAGCCCGCCACTGACCTCGTACTCCTTCTCTTTCAAGAGCCGACACCACCTGTCGAACACGACCCTTTGCGACGTCGGCTCGATGCCCCTGCACATCGTCGGCATGCCCCATCAGGTTCAAGTTAACGGCTCGACCTCGCGCTGAAGCAGACCGAGCAAATTGCGCCGCGTGCTGCATGGCGACGTCCGCTTGTGGTGTCGGCTGGGTTGTTCCTGGTTCGAATACCATCATGTAACGATGCTCCACGAAGGCTTGTCCATGGGCCGTACCTGCCACAGCCAGAAAACATGCGAGTGCCATCGCTGTCCGGAAACTTGTTCCAAACATGGTTTGCTCCTCTTCGAGTTTCGCGCGCGCGTGTGCCCAGGACACACTGGCGAACAAGTAGGATAATTATAGAGAATTTGCTTGGTACGAGTTCTCTGCACCATGATTTAAATCAAAAGGTTGAACTTGGCCTCTTGTCCTCTGACGCAACGCGAGGGCGTAGTATCCACCGAAACCACTGTGCGGCGTCGCCCTCGCCGCCGACAACGCCCAGGCTATCATCGCGGTTGTGGCCGGTAGGCCCATATCCTCCCTTCCGTTTTGACTTCGACCACCTTTTCGCCCTTCGTTCGGACAAAGTCTCGCGTGTAGAGGGTGTGTTTCTGCACCCGCTTTCCGAGCGGCTTGACCTTTTGCTCGAACACCTCGATGGCGCCGTCCTCCAGAACCCGGCGCACGATAGCCGTGTGGTGCGGTCGGGTGTGGCGAACTTTCTTCACTTCAGTCGTGGTCTGAGTCTGGCCGGTGTGCAGCTTGACCTTCGACGTTGTGGTCGTCGTCACCCAGATCACATGATTGCGGAACTGGAGGATATCGCCGGGTTGAACGTCCTTCAGCTCCACACTCTTGCCCCAGACGTAATCGGCATCGTCGGTAATCTTGCCATAGTCCGCAGCGGACTTCGCGCCGGCGTGGCGCAACGCCCTGTCCGCGAGGTCAAAGCACTCGCCCCTGCCGACCTGACTGCGCATCCGGGAGACCGGGAATAACGCGATCTTTTGGCTCATCGTCAAATCGGACATATCGCACCCCCAACTTCAACCGCGTCCCCTCATTCCGAGAGCGGGGGCATACCCGCCAACTCGCCTGTGCCCCGCGCTATGGTCTGGCTGGCGCGTCATCCAGCAGCCGGACGCCCAGCACCACCGCCGTCACATTATCGACCGCACCGCGCGCCAGCGTCAGCGCCAGCATCTGGTCCGCCGCCGCCTGAGGCCGCATTCCCTCCAGCACGCCGCGTATCTCGGCATCCTCGACATGCCGCGTCAGCCCGTCGCTGCACAGCAGGAAGACGTCGCCCGGCTGCAACTCCCCCTGCGTGCCCTCCAGCATCAGCTCCGGCGCCGCGCCGACCGCGCGGGTGATCTGGTTGGACTGGCGGTCATGGCGGGCAGCCTCCGGCGATAGCGTCCCGCTCTCGACCAGTTCCTGCACCAAACTATGGTCGCGGGTCACCCGGGCGAAACCGTCGGGGCCGGCGCGGTAGGCTCGGCTATCGCCCGCCCACAGCACCGCGAAATGCCGCCCGCACAGCAGCAGCACGACCACCGTGCTGCCGCAGATGTCCTGGCGTGCCGTAGCTCGCAAGTTACGGTTGACGTCTGCCAGAGCCGTCTCGACCCGGTCCCGCATCGTCCGCGCGTCGGGTGACGGCGGCAAAGCGGCGAGCGCGTCGATCACCATGCGGCTTGCCACCTCCCCGTCGCGGTGGCCGCCCATGCCGTCGGCCACGGCGAAGAGTCCCGTCTCAGGCCGAGCCAGCCAGGCGTCCTCGTTGTTGAGGCGGACGTGGCCGGGATGGCTGACGCCGGCACATTCGACGGACCAGAGATCGGTCATGGCGCCCCCTCCACCGGCCGCACCGGATCGGACAGAAGTCGGGCGAAGCACGCACCCTCCGGCAGTTCCTGCCCCACAAGGGCGCAGGGGCGGACGAAAGGCGAGCCCGCGCACCAGAGCAGCACGGCGCGTTCGGCGCCAAGGCTGGTGAGTGCGGGCCGGATCGCGGCCTCAAGCGTGCCGTTTTGGGGAAGAGGCACATGCATGCAGCCCGGCGTCACAGCAGCCAGCGGCAATGGGGGCACCAATCCGGCGAGCCCCAACAGCCAGGCTTCGACCTCCAGATCGTGCGCCAGGGCGTCGCGACCGGCATTCTCCAACGCCTCGAACCAGGGCAGCGACGCGGCCAAGCCTGGCCCGATCAACGGCGAGACCGTGGCAAGCGTCAGGGGGAACAAGCGCCCGGCCGCGTCCACGCTCGGCAACAAGACACCTGCCGCGGGAGATGGTCCGCAGGCACCGGACGGGATCACGAACCGCCAGACCGGAGCCGCCATGTAGGCTGCCTCAAACCGCTCGGCCAGTTCCACCCTGGCGGCTGTCAGTCCGCGCACGAGCCAACTGTGCCAGGGGTCCGAGAAGCTGGCGGGCAAGCCTCGGGCAACGAAGTCGCCACGCACCGGCAGTTTGCCGAAGACGCCGGGGGTGGCGGCATGCTCGCTCATAGGACCTCCGGGCAGCCGAAGCCGGCGAAGATGCGCAGGTCGAACGGATTCTCGACGCTGGCGGCGCGCAACCGGAGTCGCAAGGCGTACTCTCCGGGGCCGAGTTCAGCCTCGAACACATCCGGCTGGTCCGTTCGGGTAAATCGGCCGCCCTCTTGCAGCAGGCGGAACAGCGCCCACGGGCCTTCCTTGGTCATGGGCACCGGCGTCTCGCCGCTGGTGGGTGCGAAGCTCAGGTGGACGGTGTTCGCGCCGCCCGGGCCGGGCCAGACGAACGACGCCGGGCGGGGGGGCCCGTGCGTATAGCGCAGTTCCTGGCCATCCAGGTCGAGCGTCGCCGCCGAGGCATTGCTGCTGAGGGACAAGGGCGTGAGGTTGAAGGACACCTTGGGGCCGGCACCGCTGGCGAACAGCGCCGAGGAGATGTGCTTGGCGCGTGTCAATTGGGTGAGGGATCCCGATTGCAGCCCGATCCCCTGGCTGTCACGCCAGGGCTGGTGCGTCGTGTCCACGTAGTTCGCGAGCGGTCCCTTCACGAAGCTCTCGATCAGGCCGCCCGGTCCAAACAACCGGCCGACGTCGTCCAACGTGGCGTCGATCTTGCTGCCCGGGGAGAACGGGAACCGTCCGTTGATAGCGGTCCGGCACAGCGGCAGAACATCGCTGCGCCACACTGCATTGAGTTGCGTTCGCACGCCGGCGCTTCCCATGTCGGACGCCTTCTGCTGCACGCCCATCAGCATTTGTTTGACCGGGTCGGGCAGGTGCTGGGCGGCCTGAGCAACCTGCGCGGCGCCGATGTTGCCCATCCGGGCGAAGGCCTCGCCGGGGTTGGGTGACGCAGCCGCCTCCGCTAATTTTGCGTGCAGCGCACCAAGCGCCGACAGCGCATCGTCGATCGGTGGAGGTGCACCGTTCGCGCCTTCCACGAGTTGCCTCAAGGCAGCGAAACGGGCCTCCACCGGCGCGCCCTGCACCTCGGTCGGGGCCGTCGCCAAGCCAGGCCGGATGAGGTGCGCGAGCCTGTCGGCTGATTTGCGCGCGGCCTGGATCGCGGCCGCGGAACCCGCTGCCACCGGCGTGGCGGGTTCGGGAGGCACGGTCAGCGCAGTTTCGCGCACGATCGCCTGGATCAGCAGCTTCAAGGGTGAATTCGGACCGGAAAGTGCCTTGGTTACCGCGACCGCCTGGTCGAGCGAGGTCAGGGGCACAAGGGTGACATCGCTCAGCAAGCCATCCCACGCGGCGATCGCGTCGTCGTAGTAAAGCCGCAGCATGTCGGCCTTGAGCTTCTTGATGTCCGCGTCCGACGCGTCGGGTGTGCCGCGGCCGCTAAGCACCCAGTATTCGGCATAGGTGCCGCGCGCGAACTCGTCGAGCAGCGGGAGAAACACCTGCTGGAAACCATCATAGGTGTAGATCGCCGGGACTTCCGTACCCAGTGGCCGGCCAGAGCGTCGGACGAACGTCACCACCGCGCTCGGTCCAGCATGCTCGGTGACGCGCCAGCCCGGTAGCGTCGTCACCGCCGGGTTCGACACAAGGGCGGCATAAGCGCGGCCTGGAAGCGGCACTCGGGCCAGCGCGACCTGCGCGTCCGCGACAAGCCGTGCATCAAGCGTTGGCCGCTCCCGAGGGTCGATCTCGGGCAGGATGGCGGCGAGCGCGGCCACGTGACGCCGCGTGGACGCCACCCCCCTGGGTTCCATCTGGAGCGCGAAGAATTCCTCCAGCAGTGTCGGATCGACCGGCGCGCTGCCACCGAGGGATAGGTAAACCTTGAGTGCCTCCACGAGGTAGTCCGTATCCTGAAGGCGCGCCCGCAGCCCGCTTTCGGTCGTGAGCACCAGGCGGGGCAGCAGCAGTCGAGTCAGCGCCGACCGGTATGCCATATCGAGGTGTGCCTCACCGGTCGCCCGCTGCGAGAGGCCTGCGCGCAACCCGATGGGGTCCGTATGCTCCAGCTTCGCCCTCAGATCCCCCAGCCGGTCGAGCAGAGGCAGGATCGGTCTGAAGTCGGCGTCGGCCGCAGTCAGCCGCGGGAGCGCGAATTGCCGCGCCTGCTGTGACCAGGCATCGAGATCGGTTGCGATCGCCAATTGGCGATCACGGTTCCCGGCAAAGCTCCAGCTCCAGGCGGCAACCGTGCCAAGCGAAAGAATCGCGAGGGACGCCAGCGCGCCGCCACGGAGCAACCGGTCACGACGTTCCTGGGCAAGGTCGCGGCCCGCAAGGCTTGCCTCGCGGAAGACGACGCCCTCGATCAGTTGCCGCAGGAAGAAGCTGCGGTCCCCGGTTACCGCCGCGGCTGGCGGCGCCGCGACGCCGATGCTTCGCGCGATGGCCGCCATCAGCCGGTCGATCGGGGTGCCGGTCTGCGTTCCACTGGTCAGGTAGATCCCGCGCAGCCACCCGCCGCTCTCATAATTGGAGGCCCGGAAGCACCGCTCGGCGAACCGCACGATCTCTTCCGAAAGGCTCGCGATCTGGGCAGGAAAGCCGAAGATCTGCGCACGCCGTCCAACATCCGCCTCGGCGGCAAGCCGCCAAGGCAAGCGGCGGTCCAGGGGTGCCACCAGGCCGGTCAGCGCGTCGTGCAGCTCCGCCGGCGTAGGTGCATCGGTGCGGCCGGGTTGGTAGTCGAACGTATGACCCCATACTTGCTCGCGCAGCACTTCGGTGAGATCGCTGAAGAATGGTTCGAAGCCCGCGATGAGATCTGCCTTGGTGGTGAGAAGGTAAACCGGCAACCGCGTGCCCAGCCGGTCCTCGATCTCCGCCAGGCGCGCTCGGATGTGGACCGCGTGATCGCTGCCGCCGCTGTCCAGTAAATCGCTGGTCGAGAGCGCAACAAGAATACCATTCAGCGGCTGCTGCGGTCGTTGCCTCTTGAGCAGGTCGAGAAACCCGAGCCAGGCCGCCTTGTCGCCCTCCGGATCGCTGTCCTGCGTGGTGTAACGACCCGCCGTGTCGATCAGCACGGCCTCATCGGTGAAGACCCAATCGCAATAACGCGTGCCGCCGACGCCGCGGAGTTCCTGAATTTGCCCGAGACGGAGGCTCAGGCCGGACTGCATCAGGGCCGTGGTCTTGCCGGAACCGGGTGGTCCAATCATCACGTACCAGGGCAGTTCGTATAGCCAACGACGGCTGCCCTTCTTGCCGAGCCGGCTTCGCTTGAGTTGGTCGAGCGCGCCCACAAATCGCCGTTCGAGCTCGGCCAGCTCCGCCGAACCCGGCTTTTCTTTGGCTGCCGGCTCAACCAAGGCGGCAACGAGCTGGTCATTCGACCGCCGAGAGCGCGCCTGTGCGAAAAGGTTCCAGGCCCCCCAGGCCACAGCGATGCAGAGGATGGCCACAAGGCGTACCGTCGGACCGGCAAGCGGATGCCTCTCGCCGATACCAATGATGTCGCCGAAGAACCAGATCAGAAGCGAAAGGATGGTGGCGCCGATAAGGCTCCAGAACCAGCGGGCGCGGAGGATGGAGAGTGCCGATACGAGCAGTGTCATCCAACCATTCTCCAAATCGGCAGAAGGATCCATGCATCGGGAGGCTGACGGGTCATTGTAATAACAAAATTTCAACACGGCGGTTCCGGCTGCGCCCGTCCTCCGTGCCGTTTGAAGCGACCGGCTCAGCATCCGACCGGCCGGCTACCTGGACCCGCTCGCCGCCCAGGATCGGCCGGACCACGGTCGCCACTGCCTCGGCCCGTGCCCTGGAGAGTTCCCAATTGCTCGGAAAGCGCGCTGTGCTGATCGGGACATTGTCGGTATGTCCCACGACCATGATCCGGCCCGTGGCGGTTTTGAGAATGTTTGCCAGGCATGCGATCACCGATCCGACAGCCGGCTCCAGGTCAGTGCTGCCTGAGGCGAACAGGCCAGTGTTGGGCAGGCGGATGCGCAGCCCCTGCATATCCTCGCTGACGGCTGCTGGCTGGCTTCGCATCGACTCGGGAAGGCAGTCCCTGAGCCGCGGTTCAAGAGCGGCAGCACGCGGTACGGGCGGCGGCGCATGCACTACCGCCGCCGCCTGCCGGACGATGTTGACCGGGCCTGCCGGGGGCTCGGCCGCCACGGCGGAGTCCAGTCGCCCACCCGTGGCACCCAGCCGCATGGTGAGGCCTGCATAGATGATCGCAAGAAGTGCCAGGGTGGCGCTCGCGAAAACCCAAAGTGGTATACGACGGACGACCGGCACATGCATTGCCTCCGCGCCGCGCCAATGGGGCGACAGGGCACCATCATCCGCTCCATCCAAGCGCCGCAGCGTGGCGTAAAGATCGCCGCGGAGCTGTTGGAGCGAGGCCTTGCCCTGCGGCGCGATGCGATAGCGACCCTCGAAACCGAGCGCGAGGCAGGCGGCCATCAGCTCCAGGGCTGGGCGACTGCGCTCGGGCTGCTGTCTGGCCTGATCCAAATAGTCGAAGAAATGCTCCCCGGCGGCGGCGTCGTGGTGCAAAGCGCCGGCGAGACTGTTTGCCCGCCAAATCCCGTGCGCTCCCCAGGGTGTGTTGAGGACGACATCATCGAAGACCGCGCAAAGGGCGTAGTGACCAAGTGCGACGAGCCGCTGGTCCAGACCCCTTGTCTGCGCCAGTTCGGCGAAGGCCCGGAGTTCGCTCTCGAGTTGTGCGCGGAGCTGCTCCGGAGGGGCCGGCGGTACGGGCGTGCGCAAGAGCGGGACCAACGACAGCAGGCCAAAGGCGCACTCGACGAGCGGCCCGCGGCCCGGGGTGCTCATAACAGACGCCAAGCTGCCCGCGCGGCGCTGCTGCCGGGGTGCCTCCCGGACCGGCGGCAGTCCCTTGGCTGGCCGACCACCGGGCACCGGCCGGACGATCTGCGTCCGTTCGCTGTCCGCCAGGCCAAACGGATCCTTGTCGGACTCCATGCCTCTCGGTTCCTCCCTTCCTGGTCAGCGTCAGCTGCGGACAGCCCAGCACTCCATCTCCATCCCCTCGTGCAACTCGCCGGTGACATGGATTGCCAGACCCGCCGACGTCGGCAGCCGACGCCATAACTCGTTGTCGCGGTCGATCTCGAAGTAAACCATCTGCCTATGGACCGGGATTTCGCGCGGCACCGTCAGCACATGCCGCAAAGGAATTCCTGGCACGGCTGAGCGCACCATCCTCTGCAGGTCCTCGGCTGGGCCAATCGTGATCTGCCCGGGCAAACGCTGGCGGATTGTGTCCGGCGCCACCGGCGCCTGCACGGCGAGGTAAAAGGACGCCTGCGTAAAGAGCGATTGATCGTGAACCTCGGCCGCCCGCGCGCCGCTTGGGTAGAGGCGAAGTGGAATCTGGACGGCCTTCCGGTCCGGCCTGGCGAGTTCCAGGAGGACCCGCCGCAACTCGATGACGAGCGGGCGGAAGCCCAGCCACGGTTCAGCATGACGGTATGGCTCGATGGCGGGTGCAATAGGATCGCCCATCACGAAGCTAGAGGCTTCGGCCAGCAACTCGAGCATCCAGCGGTAGAGGTCCTCCGGATGGGCTGACCGTTGCGCGGAGAGGTGCCGTGCGCCCGCGAGGTAGCGATTGCAGAGCTGGAGCGCCATGAAATCCGCTAAGTCGCCGGCACCCTGGGAACGCCGGCCGGTGACGAAGGCTGCGCGCTCGCGGGCGATGCTCTCGAGTTTCCCAACCAACTCCTCGACCAGGGCGACGAGGTAGGGCGATGCCCCGAAGCCCAGGCAAGGGATCGGAAATTCGCCGTCCAGAACAAGTGTGCCATCAGTCATCACCGTGGAGACGCGGGCGATCGGAAGATGAACATAAGCGTCGAACGGGGATTCGCTGGAGAGCAGCCGGAAGCGAAGCTCCGCGACATGCACCGGCGCGGCGGTGCTATCGGCATACGCTGTGCTATCGCGGATTTCGACCTCGCGAGCGGCATACCGGGCGCCGGTCGGGTCCCGCCCAATCGGGTCGATCTCTGCGGAACCGGCGACCTGAACCGCCAGTGCGAGATGGGCGACCACCTGCGCGGCAGTTGCGGGGATCTCCAACGGCGAGGGGCAAGGACCGCTTTCGGGGAAGGCGAAGCCGATGCCGTCTGGCATCACACCACTCGCCCGCCGGATCGCGAGTTTGCCTTGAGCGAGTAGTCCCTGTTCGAGCTCGAGCTCACGAAAGCCCCACCCGTAGTGGCGCAGGCCTTGCGTCGCCGAACGTACAAAGGCCTCGATCCAACGGTCCTGCTGCTGAAGATGCTGGGTGCGAAGGAGCATGCCCTCTGACCAGACAACGCGACCCGAGTTACTCATGCGCTGCCCTCCGTGAGTACCACTTCCGTGGCCCCGAACCTCGCGACGTAGGCGTCCTTGACGTTCGGCTTGATCGGACCCCAGGCACGCCACTGTGCTCGGTCGAAGGCGAAATAGCCGCCGACGACGCCCACGAACCTGGTGCCCGGCGTCGCCTCACTATCCACCGGGATGGTCTGGCCCGGGGTTACCACCAGATCCTCGGCTGCCAAGCGGTCGGGACCCGGGGCCTTTCCGGGATCGGCATCTACGGCCAAGAAATCGGCCTGCGAGAGAGCCTTGGTGCTGGCCAGTTGCAGCACGCGCACTCGCAGTGGCTTCGGTACGCCGCCGCTGTCGGGATTGACATTGGGGCTCGCCGACAGGCGCAGCACGAGGATCGTTGGCGGCGGCGGGCTGCTGCCGCAATCCGACACCAAGGTGCCACCTGCGAGGCTGGCGGCCGAGCAAAGGAGGGTACGCCTTTTCACGGCCGAGGTACCCCGGCAGGCGGATCGCCAGGGGCGTCGATGTGGGCCGACATCTCCGCGGACTTGCGTGCGTAAGCCGCGTGGAAGGCATCGTCCAGGCGCCCCATGAAGTGCAGGCGTGCTGACTTGGCTATCTCGTCGTATCGCTCCTGGTAAAGTTCCCATAGCCGCGCGCGCCGACCGCCCTGGATCACAGTCGTCAGTATCCCGGCTTCGTCGAGCTTGCTTTCCAGCTTTGCCGGATCGAACAGTTCCAGAAGTTCCTCGACCGCTGACTGGATGCCCTCGAGCACCGCCAGTTCGTGACCCTTCAAATCCCGAAAACCGGCATCGACGGCCGCGACTGGAGACAGGTATCCTTTCTCCTCCCGTCCGCCGAGGAGTGCGACGGTTGCTTCGTGGCCGCTGACCGACAACTTCAGCGGGTTATTGAGCGAAGCGCTAATCTGTGTCCGTTCGATCCCGGTCTGCTCCTTGATGAGCGCGCGCACCGTAAGAAGTTCGCGCAGCCCATCCGCGAGGTGCGCAAACACCCGGCCGGCCTCTCCGAGGAATGCCAAGGGATCCCGACCCTGCGCAAAGGATGCCTGTAAGCCCGCTCCCTCGAGGAAAGCCCCCAGCAGCGCCGCTGTCGAGGTGTCGGCCGGTCCTGGACACGAGCTGGCTGCGCCTGTGGACCGGTCAAGGTGTGCCGGCGGCAGCACTTCGCCAGTTGGTGGCATGATGACGGCGGGCGGCGTGTCCGTTGGGCTTGGGCCGGCCGGGTAGCGCCTGGCTTCGATAGGCGCTTCGGGTCGCGCCTCCGTCGTTGCCGGGCGATCAGGCTCCGCCGCCGTCCACAGCCCGGCCAGCGGGTCAAAGGACCCCAGGGGATCGGTTGCGAGCGTCATCGGCTGGGATGACGCCGGCGGAGCCTCGCCTTGCGGAGATACCGGCGTGCGCGGGGGCAGCGCCTCTAACTGTGGCTGAGCGTTGCCGCTTGGCACCGGCCGCGTCGGGGCGAACGCCGCGGCGGCGCCGCGCGAAAACGGCTCGAGTTGTTCGTTGAACGCCCCAGCGAGCGGGTCTTCCCGCATGCCCCCCCGCGACGGTGCCGAGGCACCTTCGGCGCCAAAGAGATCGGCGGCCCCGGGATGACCGAAGATCGTGTCGGACCCGCTCTCGGGCAATTCGGAGCGCGGCGGCAT
>Ga0209698_10003390_pt1 | contig 17827 bp, 16 predicted proteins | sample LitLauG_LLR_2012_FD_187203 | JGI IMG/M metagenome (GOLD analysis project Ga0209698, IMG submission 187203) | Freshwater sediment microbial communities from Pennsylvania, USA - Little Laurel Run_MetaG_LLR_2012 (SPAdes) (version 2) | ecosystem: Environmental > Aquatic > Freshwater > Creek >...
TTCGGGCGCGCTCTCGGTGGAGTTATTCCTGCCCGAGTTCACGCAGGGAGACCCGGCGGAAGTGGCCGGCCGCATCCGCCAGAAGGCCGAGGGGGTGATGCGCGAGGCGCGAGTGATCTGAGCCGAGAGATTTACGTGGCCGACACAGTGAACAGCACATTGCACAAATTCGTGAAGAAATAAGAAGGGGGCGTGGATGAGAATCTCGTCGATTGTGGTCTGTTTGCTCCTGACCGCCGGGATCGTTTTCGCTCAGAATGATCGCGGCACGATCACCGGCACGGTGGCCGATCCAGCGGGCGCGGTGGTGGCCAATGCTGCGATCGAAGCCAGGCACGTGGAGACGGGCGCTCTCTACCAGGCTGCCAGCACGGAAACGGGCAACTACACGCTGGCGCAGTTGCCGGCCGGCCAATACGAGGTGTCGGTGACGGTGCCGGGGTTCAAGAAATACGTGCGGCAGGGACTGACCGTGCAGGTGGCGCAAACGCTGCGCATCGACGTGGCTCTGGAGGTGGGCGCGGCGAGCGAATCGGTCACGGTGCAGGCCGACGCTTCCCTGCTGAAGACCGAGAGCGGTGAGCTCAGCCACACCATACCGACGGCCCGCCTGGACGAGTTGCCCGTTCTGGGCATCGGCGCGCAATCGGCTTCCACGTGGGGCATCCGCAACGCCACGGTGCCCACGCAGCTTATTCCCGGCACGCTATTCAATTCGAACACCGTGGTGCGCGTGAATGGCGGGCTGACCAACTCGCAATCGATCCGCGTGGAAGGCCAGGACGCCACGGACAATTTCCTCACCTTCTCGGTGGTGATGACGCAGCCGAGCGTGGACGCGATCCAGGAGGTGTCAATCCAGACGAGTAACTATTCGGCGGAATTCGGGCAAGTGGGCGGCGGGGTGTTTAACTTCACCATGAAGAGCGGCACCAACCAGTTCCACGGCACGGCGTACGATTACAACGTAAATGAAGCCTACAATGCCTCCCAGCCTTATACCAACCTGAAGCCGGTGCAGCGCCGCAACGACTACGGCTTCAATATCGGGGGGCCGGTATGGATTCCTCATGTCTATAACGGGCACGACCGCACGTTCTTCTTCTTCAACCTGGAGCAGTACCGCGAAGATCAGGTTTTTAATACCACCGCACAGACGGTACCGACCACCGGTATGCGCAACGGCGATTTCAGCGGCATCCTGACCAATCGCAATCTGGGCACCGATCCGCTGGGCCGGCCGATCATGGAAAACACGATTTACGATCCCATCACGGCCAGAGTGGTTGGCGGGGTCACCATCAACGACCCGTTTTCCAACAATGCTATCCCGCAGCAGCGCTTCGACACGGTGGCGGCGAAGATACAGAACCTGATTCCGATGCCCACCAGCACGAACCTGGTGAACAACATCGTACCGGTGTTCCCGTCGCAGACGCGCACCAATTTCCCGGCGTTCAAGGCGGACCAGTTGATCGGTCCGAGGGCCAAATTGTCGTTCTATGCTTCGAGTTCGGCAAACCAGCGGCAATACTCACCGGGGACGGGCAACGCCGATGGCTTGCCGCTTCCCATCACGGCCGCCCGCGGCAATTTTATTAAGTCGCATACGGAGCGCCTGAACTTCGAATACACGCTATCGCCGACGCTGCTGCTCCACGCAGGCGCGGGTTATCAGCACCTGGACTTTGAAGATAAGTCGCCGGTGTTGAGTTACAACGCCCAGCAGGCTCTGGGCTTGCAAGGGGCGACCCTCAACCGGAACTTTCCCACCTTGAACGGACTGTGCAATTACGTGAACGCCATCTGCACGGGCTTTGGCGGCATGATTCCGATGGGCCCCAACAGCCAGACGCGCACCTTGATGATCAAGCCTACGGCCAACACCAGCGCGACCTGGGTACGAAGCAATCACACCTACAAGACCGGCGCCGAATTTCGAGTCGAAGGCTATCCCCAAGCCCCGTTTACTCCCGAGAACGGCCTATACACCTTTAACACGGCACAGACGTCGTTACTGTCCACGAATGGCGCGGCGCTCCCCGGCGGGACGGTGGGGTTCGCGTACGCCAGTTTCCTGCTGGGCCTGGTGAACAATGGGGCGGCAGCTGTGCCTTCGGAAGTGCGGATGGGCAAAACCCAGTGGGGCCTTTACCTGCAAGATAGCTGGAAAGTGACGCGCCGGCTCACGCTGGATTATGGTCTGCGCTGGGACTACTCGACCTATCTGCGGGAGCAATACGGCCGCGCCCCGAGTTTTTCGCCCACCACCGCGAATCCGACGGCCGGCGGCTTGCCCGGCGCCGTGATCTACGAGGCCAGTTGCGGGTGCTCGTTCGCACGAAGCTACCCCTACGCCGCCGGTCCGCGCGTCGGCATAGCTTTCCAGCTCACGCCGAAATGGGTGTTGCGCGCGGGATGGGGCATCGTGTACACGGGAACCGGCGAGGGCGGCAGCGCCGCCGCCAACTCCAATGTGCCGTTCACGACACCCGCATTCGGGCAGCCGGCCATGGTGCTCTCGCAGGGCATACCGTTGACTCCCCAGCAGCTTGCGTGGCCCAATCTAAGCCCCGGACTGTATCCCCTGGGCGGCGTGCCAGCGGCGCTGACACCGAACTGGATCGATCCCAACGCGGGCCGGCCCGCCCGTCAGGATCAGTGGAGCCTGGGGGTGCAGCGCGAGATCAACCGCAATCTGTCGGTGGAAGCAGCTTACGTAGGCAACCGCGGCGCGTGGTGGCAGGCCAACGCGCTTAACAATCTCAACGCGATTACTCCCCAGATCCTGGCCGCGCACGGCCTGAGCTTGGCGAGTTCGGCCGATATCACGCTGCTGAACTCGCGCCTGAATTCCTCGACGGCCATTGCGCGCGGCTTCAGCACGCCGCCATACGCGGCGTTCCCTTTGAACCAGACGGTGGCGCAATCGCTGCGGCCGTTTCCGCAATTCACCACCATCAACGCGCTCTGGTCGCCGCGGGGCAAGACCTGGTACGACTCGCTGCAGGTGAAAGCCACCAAGCGGTTTTCCCACGGCCTGGATTTCACCTTCGCCTTCACCTGGCAGAAGGAACTCCAGGTGGGCACGGAGAGCGATAGCGTAGGCCCGGGCGGCGTGGGCAGCGTGGTGAACGACATTTTCAATTACGGGCAAAACAAGTATCTCTCGGGGCAGGACCAGACGTTCACGTCGGTGACTGCCCTTAATTACAAGCTTCCAGTGCTGGGAGGGAATAAGGCGGTGTCGTGGGCCGTACGCGACTGGCAGATGGGCGCGGTGCTCTCATACGCCAGCGGCCTGCCGCTGCTGGTGCCGTATGCCAACAATTCCCTGAACTCGGTATTATTCCGAGCGCCAGCTCCCGCACCTGGCGGCGCGGCGGCGGGCGGCACGGGAACTTTCGCGAATCGCGTGCCGGGGGCGCCTCTGTACAAGGTGGACCTCAACTGCCACTGCTTCGATCCGAGCACGACCTTCGTGCTAAATCGTGACGCGTGGACCGATCCGCCGGCCGGGCAGTTCGGCGGTTCGGCGGCCTACTACAGCGATTACCGGGGTCCGCACCGCCCGAGTGAGAATTTCAACTTCGGACGGACGTTCCGCGTCAAGGAACGGGTTTCGATGCAGGTCCGAGTGGAGTTCACCAACCTTTTGAACCGCGCGTATTTCCAAACGCCCACGGGGAGTAATGCGGCCGCGTCTCAGTCGAGAAACAAGAACGGGACTACTAACTCCGGCTTCGGTTACATCAACACTCTTACACCATTGGCGGCGACCTATGCCGCGCCCGGACCGCGTGCGGGCGACGTAGTGGTGCGGTTCAACTTCTGACGGGCCGCGCAAGGTCAGCAGGCGGTTCCCACGCGGGTTATGCCGCCTGCACGAGCGCGTCCTCAGAAGAACAAGAGATCAAGCCTGATTATGTTGGCGCAATGGCAGAAAGAAAAGACGGCACGCTAATTTAAATGGCCTTATCTGCATTACAGCCCCAAGGCCGCTTGACTTGAATACTGGTCATTGTCGGTTCACCTACCCCCCTCGTACGCTTGGAGCAACGATAGGTGCCGATTTGTTATCATTTGTGTGCCCAATGGACAACACTCCCAAGAAAGCCATCGAATTGACCGGCGCTATTGATGATCAACATCGGTTACAAGCCCGCGTCCCGGAAGAACTTTCCGCCGGGCCGGTCCGCTTAATCGTGCTTTTGCGTGATGAAGACGAAGCGGGTGGCGCTTGGGCGCAGGGATTTCTAGAGAGTGGGTGGACGATCTGAGCGACCCACAACAAGATATCTACACCCTACAAGACGGGCAGCCAGTGAATGCGCCGCGGTGAGATTTAAGTCTTGCCCGCCTGCTGGGCGGTCTCGATTCCGTGGGCATGAACGCGGTCACCACCAAGCTGAAGCAGCTTCCTTGGACTGTAAAGTCCACCAGATCGCACCGGCCATTCGAGTGGAAGGAGGACGTTCTGGGGCGGTCGCAGCACGAATCAAATCTCCGGGCAGGTGTACGCGAACGCAGCACTGGACGGCTTACGCTTTTCCCCGCAACAATCCGCAATGCCACTGCAACGCTCAGCGTCAGCGGAAATTCGTGAAATACGGGAAGTCTTTGGGGTCTGTGGCTGGGAGGCAGGGATTCGAACCCCGATACGCAGATCCAGAGTCTGCAGTCTTACCGTTAGACGACCTCCCAACGGAGATCTCCATTTTATCAGAGGCTGGCGGCTCGCATCCAGCGCGCGCGCCGTGGGAGCCGTAGTACACTAAGCTTCGCGATGACGACGTTCTTGCGGCTGAGCGTTTTAGTAACGCTCGCCGCCTTTGGCGCGCGGGCCGTCGATTGGAAGGCTCTCCGGCCTCAGGGCTGCGTCAGCGACTTCGCCCGCGTGGTTGACGCCGGCAGCCGGCAGCAGCTCGAAACCTATTGCGAAGGAGTGGAACGCGCGACCAGCGCGCAGCTCGTTTTGATCACCATTCCCTCTTTGGAGGGCGAGCCCACCGAAGATGTGGCGAAGGCGATCTTTGACGCTTGGGGTGGCAAGGGAACCCCGCGCATTCTGCTGATGCTCACCATCCGGGAGCGCCGCAGCCGGATGGAAATCGATCCCGGTCTGGCCGCGATCCTCCCCGATGACCTCGAATCCGGCGTCCTCCGCGAAATGCGTCCCGCCATTCGCCGCAGGCATTATGGCGAGGCTTTGATGGCCGCCGCCTCGACTCTCGCCAATGCCGTTGCGCAAGCCAGGCACGTCAACTTGAACGTTGCGATGCGGCGCGAGATCGGCCCCTCTGCCTGGGACTCGATTCCGTGGACCCTGCTGGTGGGCGGGCTTCTCCTGCTGCTGCTGTTGATGCGCGTTGGGGGAACCTGGGGGTATAGCGGCGCCGGCGGGAGCGGCTTCTTGCCTGGAATTTTCCGGGGCGGCGTCTGGTGCCGGTCCAGTTGGGGCAGCCGCGGGAGCGGCGGCTTCGGCGGTTACGATTCCAGCGATAGCATCGGAGGGTTTGGCGGCGGCCCCAAGGGGCACTCCCAAGGCGGCCGGGCCTCCTGCGATTGGTAATCCGTGGATAAGCCCCTAGCGCAATTGGTCGAGAGGTTACGGAGAGCGTATGGCGAAAGCCTGGTGGCCGTCGTGCTCTATGGATCGGCCGTCACGGAAGAACGCCATTCCAAATTTTCCGATTACAATGTGCTCTGCGTGCTGAGCGCGGTCACGCCGCGTGAACTGAGCGCGGGAGAGGAGGTTTTTCACTGGTGGCGCGGGCTGGGCAACCCTTCGCCCCTGTTGCTTACCGAAACCGAGATGTCTTCGTCGGCGGAATGCTTTCCCATTGAGTTCCTGGATATTCAACAGCAGCACCGGCTCCTCCATGGCAGGGAGGTGATGTCGGGGCTGGCGATCGGCCGCTCCTTTTACCGCGCCCAGGTGGAGCACGATTTGCGCGCCAAAGTGCTGCGGCTAAGGCAGAAGGCTTCGGGGCTGCTTTCCGACCCGGGTTTGCTGCGCCGCCTCCTGGCGGACTCCGTGTCGACCTTTTGCGTTCTGCTGCGTCATGCGCTGGCCCTCGACGGCGTGCAAGTGGCGGCGCGGAAAAGGGAAATCGTGGAGCGCGCGGCCGAACGTTTCGCCTTCGATTCCCAGCCTTTCCTAAAGCTCCTGGACCTGCGGGAGGAACGCTGCGCGCCCCGCGACGTCGATCCCTGGGTGCTGCTGGCGCCTTACTTGGATGCGCTGGGGAAAGCGATCGAAGCGGTAGCGCGTCTGCCTAAAGAGTCATCGTGAAAGCCGCCCTCATCGCGATTCCAGCCCTGGCGGTCCTGGCTCTCGCCGCCGGGGGCGAGTTTTTCGCGGCCCGCGGCAAACTCGCAGCCGAGCGCGAGGCCGTAGATGCCGCCTGGTCCGGGGCGGAAGAGGCCCTGGAACGCCGCGCCGCCCTCATTCCCGAGCTGGCGGAATTGGTGAAAGGCTTCGCGCCGCGCGATGAGAAGATCTTCGCCAGAACCGCCGACGCCGGCGCGGCTCTGGTTCGCGGCCGCGCGCCGCGCGAAAAGATCATCGCCAATGAGCGCCTGTCGGGGGCGCTCTCCAGCCTGCTGGTGCTCGCGGAGAACTACCCGGCGCTTGAATCTAACTCTAATTTCAAGCGCCTCGAACACGAATTAGCCGGCGCCGAAAACAACATCGCAGTCGAGCGGCGCAAATACAATGAGCTGCTCGAACGCTACAACACCTCGCTCCAGATATTCCCCGACAACCTGGTGGCCCGCCTGGCCGGCTTCGCGTACAATGGCGCTTACTTGAGCACGGGGCCGGGCCCGGATTCGGGTTTGCGTTTTTGAGAGATCATTCCATGGCAGATACGCCCAGATTGCAGCAGATCGCCGCCGGCTTAAACATCCCCACAATCCAGCGCCACATCTTTTTGTGCGCCGAACAGACCAAGGCCAAGTGCTGCACCCCGGAGGCCGGCTCCGAGGCCTGGACCTACCTTAAGCGCCGCCTGGCGGAACTCAACCTGCTGGGCCGCGTCTATCGGACCAAAGCCAACTGCCTTCGTATTTGCGAACAAGGGCCTATCGCCGTGGTCTATCCGGAAGGCGTCTGGTATCACTCCGCCACCCCCGAGGTGCTGGAGCGAATCATCCAGGAGCACCTGCTCGGCGGCCGTGTGGTCGAGGAGTTCGTCTTTGCGCGCAGTCCCGTGTGCGCGGAATCATTCCGTTTCGAGGGCGTCCTCGGGGGGATCGAAGGACTCTAGCAGGTCGGGGTTCCGGGCAAACCGCTTCAACACGCGCAGAATCTCGCCGGCGCGAAACCCGGCGCGCAGCAGCCCCCGGTACGCGGCGGCCAGGTCCTTATCCTCTTGGAACAGGCCCTCGCGCGGCGCGAGCCGGTACTTACGCCGCACCCACTCTTCGATGAGGCTCTCTTCGTTGACGTCCTGGTAAACCTTGCGCACGGTCCGTTCGGCCAACGACGGCGCCACGCGCCGCTGGCGCAGGTCGCGCACCACCCTTGTTCTGCCGAGCTTCTGGTTAACCAGGCGCGCCGACGCGAAGGTTTCGGCGAACTTCTGATCGTCCAGATACCCGCTGTCCTTCAGCCGCGCCAGTACTGCGTCCACATCTGCGGCTCGCTCGGCGCGGCGGCGTAGTTTCTCCCGCAACTCGCCGGTGGAATACGCGCGCCCGGACAGTAGCCTTACGGCGTACGACAAAAGAGCCTCTTCATCCAGCAAGCGGGTGCTACCGTCGGCCATAATCGGTTTCCCATCAGGAGTATACTGAAAATGGCTCCGCGCAGGCAGTTCCTGCGGCAGTGGAAAGGCCTTTAACAGGAGGATTTAGATGGACAAAAACGCATTATCGAGCTTTCTTCTGGGTTTGGGTGTGGGAGTTGGTCTCGGGATGCTCTTCGCCCCCAAGTCCGGACCGGAAACACGCGAATACATCAAAACCAAAGCCAACGAGGGCACGGACTACTTGAAACAGCGCAGCGAGGATTTGCGCTCGAACGCCTCCCAATGGGTGGATCGCGGCCGGGACGTGATGAACCGCCAGAAAGAGCACATGGCCGACGCCATGGAAGCCGGCCGGCAGGCGTATCGCGACACCGTGAACCCGTCGCAGCACGACGGCCCTCATTGATCTCCGGAATACCGCACCCATGCCGGATGAGCTGTTTCGGTTCGTAGTCGCGGTCGCGGTCATTCTCGCATCGATCGCCTTTCTGGTGCAGGCGTTCGTGAGCGTTGCCATCTACCGCGTCGGCCAGGAGATGCAGAAGAAGCTCGCTCACCTGGTCGAGACGGGGGATCTTACAGCCGCCAAGGCGGCTCCGATGATCGACAGGTTGGGGCCGCTGCTGGATAATGCCACTGCGATTGTCAAAAAGGCCGGGCCGGTTCTGGACCAGACGAAGAGCGCCGTGGAAAGAGCCACCCAGGTTTTGACCACCACGGAGCAGCTTCTGGAAGAGGTGGGACCGCGCGTCACGGAGATTTCGACCGATACCGTGGCCATTGCCCGGTCTGGGCGCGAACAAGTGGAACGCCTGGGGAGCTTGCTCCACGACGCCAGCGATCGGGCGCGCGAGCGCCTCGACCAGCTCGACCGCTCCGTCGACAACACCGTCGAGCAGGTGGAGCAGGTTAGCGAAGCCGTACGTCGGGCTGCGTTGAGGCCGGTCCGTGAAGTCAACGGCCTGGCTGCCGGAATCTCGGCCGCTGTCTCTACTTTTGTCCACGGTCCGCGCCGGTCGTCTGTGGACCACGCAACCCTGGACGAAGAGATGTTTATCTAGGCCGCGAAGGGCGCCTTCCGGAAACGAAGCGCACCGCCAAGCGGAACTTCCCGCACGAGCAGCAAGCAGGCCCCGAGTTGGCCATTCGAGGTACAACGCACAAGCCAAGCCTGGAGCCTGTGCAGTCTCGTCAAGGAAGGCCGCCGTTGCTGGTCTCATGTCCGGATTCGCCGGGCATTGCGGCCAGCGAGTGCAGGTGTATACTCTCGTGTATCCGTTAGGAGGCCAACCTGGCTATGAATCATGACAAGCTCCGAGTCGCACTGAGGCACTCGATTAGCCTTTGCGGCTTGATACTGGCGCTCAGTCCCTTGGCGTACAGCCAGGATCTGCCCGTCTACAAGGTGGATCCTTTCTGGCCGAAACAGCCTTTGCCGAACAAATGGCTGATACAGGGCGTGCCCACCATGGTTACCGACAAGGACGATCACATCTGGGTGCTGAATCGCCCGCGCGACATCATGCCCGATGAATCGGGTGCGGCCACCAACCCGCCGCGCACGGATTGCTGCATAGCGGCCCCGGCGGTTTTGGAGTTCGACACGGAGGGCAACGTTCTGCACGCCTGGGGAGGACCGGGACACCACCCCGACTGGCCGGCGCCAGGCGCGGCCCGCCCGGGGCCGGGGGCCGAGCACAACATCATGGTCGATCGGGAAGGCAACGTGTGGATCTCGGGCAGCAGCCAGGGCGACAGTATCCAGAAATACACCGCCGACGGCAAATTTTTGTGGGACTTTGGACATCGCGCGCCGCGGCCGCCGGCGCCGCGCCCCGCGGAAAATAACCAGCAGACCGACATCTTTCCGGGAGGGATCTTCTTTTTCGACCTGGATGAGGCTGCGAATGAGATCTATATCGTGGATGCCAAGCGAGTGCTGGTGTATGGTTACGACGGCAAATTCAAACGCGGATGGGGCGGCCACGGAATCCCCCTGAGCGACATCGATAACAACCCGACGCCGCCCTACGACACTCAGGGACCGCCGCCCGATCAGCAGCAATTCGCCCCCGCGCTGCATTGCATTCACATCTCGGTTGACGGGCTGTTATACGTCTGCGAACGTGGCAGCAATCGCGTGCAGATTTTCACCAAGCAGGGCAAGTTTGTGTCGAGTTTCTTCGTGCATCCGATGACGCCTTCGCGGGGCAAGGAATGCGGCGGCCCGGGAAGCACCATGTTCGGAATGTGCGGAACCATTTACAACCTGACCTTCTCGCACGACGCCGAGCAGAAGTATGTGCTGGTGGCCGACGGCACCAACGACAAGGTCTGGATCCACGAGCGAAAGACCGGGAAGCTGGCCGGCTCCATTGGCGACAACGGCCGCATGGCGGGACTCTTTCATTGGATCGATGCGATCGCCATGGATTCCCGCGGCAACATCTACACTGGCGAAGTGGACACGGGCAAGCGAGTGCAGAAGTTTATCCTGACGAACGGCGACGGTGTCGCCCGGCCTCGGCCTCACGAATAGGGGTCGGCTCTAACAGCACGGAGCCGCGACCGTAATGAAGATGTGAAAAAATCAGTTGGCAGGCGAAAGCGCCTGCCCCACCAAGACGGAACTCGCTGCACGGCAAAGTGGGACAGACGCTTCCGTCTGTCAACACTGGTTCGCGCGTTGACACTAGCGGTTCCGCGTGGGAGAATACCGAGCGAACGGGAGGCTGCCTTATGAAGCAGTTGGGATTGAGAGCGCTAGTTCGAGTGGCTTTGATGGCAATTGGTTTCGCCATGTCTGGGCTCGTCTGGGCGCATCACGGCACGGCCGCGTTCGAGACCAATCAGATGGTCACGGTGAAAGGGACCGTCACGGACTTCATCTACTTAAACCCGCACGTTCAGGTGCATTTCCAGTGCAAGAACGGCAAAGGTGAAATGGAGGAGTGGCAGGGTGAGTTAACGGCCCCCAACAAGCTCAACCGGGCCGGCTGGACCAAGCACACCTTGAAGCCCGGCGACGAAATTACGGTGAGCGGATACCAGCTCAAGAGCGGCGCCCACACGTTGTGGATTCGCAAGCTGATTGGGCCCGATGGCAACGCTTTGCAATTGTTCGAAGATTAAGATTAGGAGGTCTTCCATGTGGCGGAGCTTTGTTCGCGCGGCTGCGGCGTTCACTTGCGCGGGCTTCCTTTTCGCGCAGGCGCCCAAGCCTTCCGCGCCCGCGCCGGCCCGCGACCTTACGGGCATCTGGATGGTGCGCAATCCCGAGTCCATGCGCGCTTTCGCCGGCGCGACCCTCACCAAAGACGAACCGGAGTTGACCCCGTGGGCCGCATCCAAGTACAAGGAAGCTAAGAACTCCAACAACGGCGTCTACACGCTGGAGACCACCAACGACCCGGTGATCACAAGATGCGACCCGCCGGGAGTGCCGCGCGTCTACTTTCATCCTTATCCGTTCGAGTTCGTGAGCACGCCAACTTACTTGCTGATGTTATTCGAGTACGACCACACCGTGCGCCGCATCTATACCGACGGGCGCGCGCTTCCCCAGGACCCGGACCCCACGTGGATGGGAACTTCCGTGGGCCACTGGGAGAACGACACGACGTTTGTGGCGGATTCCGTGGGCTTCAACGACAAGACCTGGCTCGACCGGCTGGGCCATCCGCACAGCACTGACCTGCACGTGACCGAGCGATTCCGGCGCACCGATCGCGACCACATGCAGATCGAGTTCACGATTCAGGACGCCAAGGCGCTGCAGAAGCCATGGAACGCGACCTTCTACACCGAACTCCGCCCCAAATGGGAGCTGGGTGAGATCTCCTGCTCGGGCGACTATTTGGGCTTTAAGAGCTTCGAGAAGTAGCGGCTCAATTCGTCGCGCCGTTTACGCGTCGCTCAGACTCCGCAGCGTTGCTTGCAACCGCTCAGCCAGCGCCTGATCCACTTGCTCGATTTCGCCGAGCAGCCCGGAAATGGCGGCGCGGAAAGCCCGCGAAAGCTCGGCGATGTCCAGCGCCCGCACCAGGGACTCTTCGAACGGCGCGGCAACCCCGTCCGGCAACCCGTGAATGCCGCGGGCATGGGCGGCGGGAAGGCCGTGGCGGATCGCGGCCAGCGCCAGGGCGTGGTCGCGAACGCCGCTGATCATGTATTCGGCTTGCCACAAGCGGCCCCTTGCAATGGCGCTTCGCGCATGGAGTGCATACAGCCAGCCCAGTCCGATGAGGTCTGCCGGAACCGGAGGCGGAGCATGGCGCGGCTCGTTGGCTACTCCGAACACGAGGCGGAATGTGGGCGCCAAGGCGCGGAATTCGGCGGCGGGCACGAACGCGAGATCGACCTGCAATGTGTCCGCGAGGAGAAACACGCGATAGAGCCACGCGCCGGACCTGACGTCGCAATGATGCACGGCCCGGTGCCGATCGTACATACGCGCCGTCCAATCGTCGAGGACCTTCGGCAAGTCCGCGCCATCGGCGAGGCCAAACGCGAGATCGATGTCGGACCAGCGGTCTTCGCGATCGGCCGCCGCGGACCCGGTAATGGCAGCGGCACTGATGCGGGGGTCGTCAGCGGCGTCCCGGAGCAGGTGCGAACGGAGCCGGTCTCGTTGGTCCGGAGTGAAGACTGGTGCTGGCGATTCTGTTCCGGCGTCGGGACGGGACGGCCTCCTGGTGGGACAGGCGCTTTCGCCTGTCGTTTCAAATTCTGTATCGCTAACCCACATAGCTTAGCCAGCTAAGCGCCGGCAGCACTGGCCTGAGTGGAGGTTTGTGATGACGCCCCACTCTGACTTACGGCCGAAGGCGCGTACACTTTACTGAGGGCGAGATAGGAGGGAAGCATCTTGTTTAGTAGGTGCGTACCCACTGCCGGATGAAAGCCAAAATTTCGAGACTCTGACGAAATGGAGAGTGGCTCAACGAGTTTGGACGCCGGCTCAAGCGTGCGCCGAAGCTCTTCCGCCTTCAGTTTGTTCAACTCGGTTTCACTGGCAAATTTCCGGATTTCGCTATCCAATTTCTCTGTTTCCTTAGTGGTTTTTTTCCAATTAACGGCCAAGTCGACCACTGCCACGAATGCGGCGGCCACTCCCCCATAGAACGAGACCTCGGCGGCTTGGAGGGACATTCCGGTAGATTGGGAAGCAACGACAAAGCCGATTGCAGCCGCCAAGAGAGTACCCCCGCCCAGAGTAAAGCTGATCGAGCCTACCCCGACATCTACGTCAGGCGAGTCAAGCGTTTCTCCAGCTTCTAAGGCGCCAAAAACTTCAGCCCCGTGGATTGCCAGGTCGCATAACAGAACTGAACCTGCGGTCACCTCATTCAGCCTCGCGGCACTCTCATTTGGTGTTTCCCCTATCCTTGGAAACTTGATGGATACTTGCCTTGGTCGGGATGCGCCCTTCAAGTCAACCTCTGCTTCCGCAAGGAATGTGGCGAACTGATCGTTCGAGACATCCCTCCGCCGTAATAGTGGAACTAACAGCGCTCCAAGCTCCTTGGGTGACAAAGAACGCCTCTCGACTTCAATGACACCAAATCGACCCAAATCAAGACCGGATTCCTGGAGGATGAAATTCTGTTCTGATTTCGGGAAGGAAACTAAAAGTTCTTGTATCAGGCTGCTGTCAGGCATGTTGCCGGCCTCTCAACCACTCTATGTCGGTATGAGTTTCTGGAAAACGAACTATAACACATCAATCCGAGCTGTGAGCAGGCCGACCGCCAGGAAGAGCAGATGCGAGGCCGAGGTCGAATTTTTCGAACCTTCCTAAAACTCTCTAAACATGTGGAACAGCGTGTAGAGGCGACGTTTGGCTGTTCAATCATCTCTTGGGCCTTCGAAATGCCTGGTTGGCGGTGGTTTCGCCAGCAAACATCGGGCGATCGAGCGGAATTAGATGGGAACTTCCCTCGCGTCCGAAACCAGGTCTTCGCGCCCTTACGCCTCCTTCGGCGCGAATCGCAGCGCGGCAGAGTTCATGCAGTACCGCAGGTGTGTCGGCTCCGGACCGTCGTCGAAGACGTGCCCCAGGTGGGCGTCGCACTTGCTGCACAGAACTTCGGTCCGCGCCATCCCCAGGCTCCGGTCGGTCTCGATGTGAACGTTCTCCACCGCCACAGGCGCCCAAAAGCTGGGCCATCCGGTGCCCGAGTCGAATTTCTCGTCGGAGCGGAACAGGGCCGTGCCGCAGCACGCGCAGCGGTACAGGCCGGCGTCGTGGTGGTCCCAGTAGCGGCCCGAGAACGCCCGCTCCGTGCCTTTCTTGCGTGCCACGGCGAATTCCTCGGGCGTCAGTTCCTGCTTCCATTCGGCGTCCGTCTTAACGATCTTGTTCAATTGGATACTCTCCTCCCGCTCGCCGCGATTCGTGAACAGCACCAGGCGCACCGCCGGTCCCGAGCCATTCACGCGCGCGTCCGGAATGGGCCGCTCCCTGCGGTACCCGAGTGCAAACCAGCCAGCCATGGCCAGCGGCATGAACAGCAGCGCGCGGCGCTCCATAACCCTCTACCGCCAGTCTACCAGCGAATCTTCACGCCTCTTTGGCCACCTTCTTCCGCTTGGCGGCCCACTCCGGTTTCAGCACCTGGCGCGCGCGGCCCAACGCCAGCGCATCGGGCGGCACGGGTTCGGTGATCACCGAGCCCGCCGCCAGGTAGGCGCCGTCGCCGATCTCCATCGGCGCCACGATCGTCGCGTTGCTTCCCACGAAGACCTCTTTGCCGATGGTGGTCCGGTGCTTGTGCGCGCCGTCGTAATTGCAGGTAATGGTCCCCGCGCCGATGTTGGTCCGCGCGCCGATCTCCGCGTCGCCCAGGTACGCCAGGTGGTTGGCCTTGGCCCCGGCGCCCATGTGTGCCTTCTTCAGCTCCACGAAGTTGCCGATGTGCGCGCCCTCCTCCACGTGGTTCCCAAAGCGCAGGCGCGCGAACGGCCCGATGTGCGCGCCGCGCTCCACGCGCGAGTGGCCCACCAGGGTGAACGCGCCGATCTCCACCTGGCTGCCGATCTCGGAATCCTCGACGATCGAACACGCCCCCACGGTGCATTCCTCGCCGATGCGCGTCTTTCCGAGAATTTGCGCGAACGGCCCGATCACCGTATCTTCGCCGACACAAACGTCCGGGTCGATGGTCACGGTTTCAGGCTTCTCGATGGTAACGCCCGAGAGCATCAGCTCGCGCACCTTGCGCTCGCGCAGCAACCGGTCGACTTCGGCCAACTCCACGCGGCTGTTGATGCCCAGCGCTTCGCGCGCATCGTCGATCAAGAGCGCTTCCATGGAGTGGCCGGCGCGGCGCAGGATAGCGACCATATCCGTGAGGTAATACTCTTTGGCCGCGTTATTCGGCCGCATTTCGGCGGCGTGCTTCCAGAACAGGTCCGAGCGAAAGCAGTAGATGCCCATGTTCGCCTCGCGAATGGCGAGTTGCTCCGGGGTTGCCGCCTTCTGCTCCACGATGCAGGCGACCTTGCCGTTTTCATCGCGGATCACGCGGCCATATCCGGTGGGATCGTCCATCAGAGCGCTGAGCAACACGCCCGCGGCTGCATTCTTATCCGCGCCTTTACGGGCGCTTTCATCCGCATTTTCGATCAAACGGCGCAACGTGGCGGCGCGCAACAACGGCCCATCGCCGTAGACGATCACCAGGTAGCCGCCCAGCGGTTCCAGGGCCGCGCGGCCCACCAGCACGGCGTGGCCGGTGCCGTTCTGCTCGCGCTGCTCGATGAACCCGATTCCGGGCGTATCCACAGCGGCGCGCACTCCCTCGGCCTGGTGCCCCACCACCACGAAGATGCGTTCCGGCGGCGCCAGTTCGCGCGCCGTGGCGACGGCGTGCTCGATCAGCGTCCTGCCGCCGGCGCGGTGCAATACCTTGGCCTTGCGCGACCTCATTCGTGTGCCCAGCCCGGCCGCCAGGATCACAACCGTTACGCGTGACTCCATGACTCCATTATGTCCGCCGGTTCCGGCGGCGTCTGCCCTCCTGCGCGAGTTGAGGGGCAGGGCCGCATCCATCCGATACGGGCAGTCTCCGGTAACCCCACTTTCGGGGAGGTTGTCTGGTGGAGTCGGTTGTGGGCGTCTGAGAGATATCTTCTTTCACGAGATCGGCCACCACCTTGGATCATGCGCTTGGGCTGCAGCACCGTCCGGCTACCGGGAACTACGGCCGATCTGGGCCTACGTCTTCCGAACGGGCCTGGGGTGGTTGCAAAATGCTGTGCAGAATTTCCCAGTATTCGCGTGCGCGAGGGACAGGGAAATTGCTGCGGTCGCCCGTTGTAGCGCTATCGGCGCTCAGATGGCACTTCTTATACTTCTTCCCGCTACCACACCAACACGGCGCATTGCGACCCCTCTTCTTTTCCGGCATGGGGGCTTCCGACCTCAGTGTAACGCGCCGCAGAATAGAAATCCTGGCAGTAAAACGGGCTTATCTGAAAGTGCCCCTGGTCTGCTCACCCGCCAGTGTGGGCTTGACCGCGAACTTGATCGCGGCGCCCGGCGGAGGTGCGGGCGTACCTATCCCCGCCTGTTCCGGCGGCGTCTGCCCTCCTGCGCGAGCTTGATGGCCATCGCGGCCGCGGCCGCGGGATCGTGCCGCACCTTCCCGGAGGTGAGCGCCAGGTTGCCCGCCATTACTTTCAGGCCCATCTTGAACAACGCGTCGATATCGTTTTCGACGGGCAGCGCCGATTGGCGGGCGTAGCGCTTCTTCATGGCCGGGGTGATGGGCCGGATGTTGACGACCGCGTAATCCAGCAGCTTGCCGCCGGCGTGCTGGTGTATGGCGCGGATATGATCGCTGGCGCGGAACTCCATGGTCTCGCCCGGCTGCCACATCAGGTTGACGAAGTACGCCTTCACGGCCCGCGAACGCCGTATGGCCGCGGGAATCCCTTCCACCAGCAGGTTGGGGATCACGCTGGTGAACAGCGACCCGGGGCCCATGGTGATCACGTCCGCTTCGGCGATGGCGGACAACGCCGCGGCCAGCGGCCGCGCTTTGCGTGGCCGCAGGCGCACGGCTCGGATTTTCCCGCGGCTGCGGCTGATGCGCGTTTCGCCGGCGACGGTGCCGCCGCCATCCACGGTGGCTTCGAGCGCCACGTTGGCGGTGGTCGAGGGATAGATGCGCCCCGCGATCTTGAGTACTTCCGAGGAGGCTTTCACCGCCTCCGGAAAGTCGCCCATGATCTGCGTGAGCGCCATCAGAAACAGATTGCCGAAGCTGTGGCCCTTCAGCCCGCGTCCCGACTGGAAGCGGTACTGGAACAGCTTCGCCAACAGCGCCGAATCCTCGCTCAGGGCCACCATGCAATTGCGGATATCGCCCGGCGGCAGCACATCGAACTCGCGCCGCAGTCGGCCGGAACTGCCGCCATCGTCGGTAACGGTCACGATGGCCGTGAGGTCCACGGCCGGGGCCGCTGGGTGTAGCGCCGGGTTGGGTTTGGCGTAGTGCTTCAGGCCGTGAAGCAGCGCGGAAAGCCCCGTGCCTCCGCCGATCGCAACCACGCGCAGTGGTGTGGTGTCATCCATCCGAAAAACGATTGATACCCGCGGCTGCGCCGGGGCATCGGGCACGGCTCTGCGGCCGCTGTTACCAGCTCTTCTTTTCAGGATAAAGCAGAGCGTGAAAATGCGCCTGGCCCGCCACGTTGGCAAAATCGACGTCCTGCCGCGCCATGATGCGGTTCTTCGGGTCTAGTTCGATGGCCCGCTTCAAATGCTCATGGGCGCGGCCGGCGTCTCCGGTGAGGGCGTGGGCCCCTGCCAGCGCGTAGAGAATGTGTTCGGAATCGGGCGACATTTCGAGCGCCCGCTCCAGGTGCGCGCGCGCCTCCTCCACCTTGCGGGCGTTCAACAGGGCCACGCCGTAGTTGTAATGCTCCTCCACCGTCTCGCAGCGAACCTCGGGCCGTTGGAAGCGCTGGGCGCACATGGCGGCATGCAGCCGGGCACGGTGGGCCACGTCCCGTTCGGGACCCTCCGCCGCGCGTAGGAACAACTCGTGGGCTTCCCGGAATTTGCG
>Ga0209698_10003391_pt1 | contig 17825 bp, 15 predicted proteins | sample LitLauG_LLR_2012_FD_187203 | JGI IMG/M metagenome (GOLD analysis project Ga0209698, IMG submission 187203) | Freshwater sediment microbial communities from Pennsylvania, USA - Little Laurel Run_MetaG_LLR_2012 (SPAdes) (version 2) | ecosystem: Environmental > Aquatic > Freshwater > Creek >...
AACCTGCCCTTCATCACCGCCACGGCCGACGGCCCCAAGCACCTCGACATCAAGTTGTCGCGCGCCAAGTTCAACGAGCTGACCGCCGACCTCGTCGAGCGCTGCCGCAAGCCCTTCGACCAGGCCATCAAGGACGCCGGGCTCACCCTCGACAAGATCGACCACGTCATCATGGTCGGCGGCTCGACGCGCATCCCCGCGGTCCAAGAGCTGGTCGCCAAGGTGACGGGCAAGGAGCCCAACAAGAGCGTGAACCCCGACGAGGTGGTCGCCATCGGCGCCGCCGTGCAGGCGGGCGTCTTGAAGGGCGACGTCAAGGACATCTTGCTCCTGGACGTGACGCCGTTGTCGCTCGGCATCGAGACCAAGGGTGGCGTGATGACCAAGATCATCGAACGCAACACGACGATTCCGACCAAGAAGTCCCAGACGTTCACCACGGCCGACGACAATCAGCCGAGCGTCGAGGTGCACGTCCTGCAGGGCGAGCGCGAGATGGCGTCGTACAACCAGACGCTGGGCAAGTTCCAGCTGGTCGGCATCCCGCCGGCGCCGCGCGGCGTGCCCCAGATCGAGGTGACCTTCGACATCGACGCCAATGGCATCGTGCACGTCTCGGCCAAGGACACGGCCACGGGCGCGACCCAGTCGATGACCATCACCGGTGGATCCTCGCTCTCCAAGGAGGAGATCGACCGCATGGTCCGCGACGCCGAGGCCCACGCCGAGGACGACCGCAAGCGCCGTGCCGAGGCCGAAGTGCGCAACAACGCCGACGGTCTGGTCTACTCGACCGAGAAGTTGCTCAAGGACCAGGCCGAGTCGTTCCAAGGCACCGAGCGCGAGGACGTCGAGGGAGCCCTGGCCGCCTTGAAGGAGGCCCTGACGGGCACCGACAACGACGCCATCTCCGCGGCCACCGAGAAGCTCCTGACCGCGAGCCAGGGCTTCAGTCAGCGTCTCTACGAGGAGGCCGCCAAGGCCAATTCGGCCTCGACCCCACCCCCGGCCGGTGACGACGACGACATCGTCGACGCCGAGATCGTGGACTGACCGTGAGCGACGTCTTCGAGTCCCCCGAGGTGACGGCGTCCGAGGACGCCGTCACCGAGGACATCTCCCAATTGGCCGAGGCGCAGTTGCAGCGTGACGAGTACCTCGACGCCCTGCAGCGCCTCCAGGCCGACTTCGAGAACTACCGCAAGCGGGTCGCGCGTTCCTCCGAGGACGCCGCCCAACGGGCCGCGGGTTCCCTGGTCGCCAGTCTGTTACCCGTGCTCGACGCCTTCGACCTCGCGGCCGCGCACTTCGCCGCGACTCCCTCGGAGGAGGCGACGGCGCTCAACCAGTCGCGCGCCCTCTTGTTGGACGCCCTCGAGAAGCAGGGCCTCGAGCGCCTCGCCGAGGCCGGGGTTCTCTTCGATCCCCAGGTCCACGACGCCGTGGCCCACGTCGAAGGTGACCAGGACGCCGCGGGCGAACAAGTGGTGGACGATGTCCTGCGCGCCGGGTACCGGTGGAAGGGCAGTGTGCTGCGTCCGGCGATGGTGAGAGTGAAGGGCTAAGTGGCGGAACGCGAGTGGTTCGACAAGGACTACTACAAGGTCTTGGGCATCACGTCGAGCGCGACGGAGAAGGAGATCACGCGCGCCTATCGCAAACTCGCCAAACAGCACCACCCCGACACCAATCCCGGTTCCGAGGAGCGTTTCAAGGAGATCTCCGTCGCCTACGACGTCCTCGGTGACGCGCAGAAGCGAAAGGAATACGACGAGGTGCGTCGTCTGGGACCGGCCGCCGCCGGTTTCGGCGGTCCGGGCGGGTCCGGTCCGGGCAACTTCAACTTCCACAGCGGCGACCTGGGCGACTTGGGCGACCTGTTCGGCGGCCTCTTCGGCAATCGACGTCCGCGCGCCCAGCGCGGCGCCGACCTCGAGACGGCGCTGCACCTGAGTTTTCGCGACTCGGTGATGGGCGTCACCACCACGGTCAACCTGCCGAGCAATGAGGCGTGCGCGACCTGCCAGGGTCGCGGCGCGGCCCCCGGGGGCTACGTCACGTGCGAGTACTGCAACGGGCGCGGTGTCACCAACGACGATCAGGGCCCCTTCGCCATGTCGAGCGTCTGCACGCACTGCGGCGGCCGCGGCGGTCGGATCGTGACGCCCTGTGCGCGTTGCCAGGGATCGGGTCGCGAGCCCTCGTCGCGGCGCGTCAACGTGCGCGTGCCCGCGGGCGTCGTCGACGGTCAGCGCATCCGCCTCAAGGCAAAGGGCTCGCCAGGCACCCAAGGCGGTCACCCGGGTGACTTGTTCGTCGACGTGCACGTCGCGCCCGATGCCCACTTCGAACGGCGCGGTCGCCACATCACCACGACGGTCACCGTTCCCCTGACGGCCGCGATTCTGGGTACGACCGTCGAGGTGCCGACACTCGATGATCCCGTGACCCTGAAGATCGCCGCGGGCACCCAGCCGGCCACGACGCTGCGCGTGCGCGGTCGCGGGGTGCCGGGTTCGGCCAAGCACGCCCCCGGTGATCTGCTGGTCAGCGTGAACGTCGAGATCCCCAAGAAGCTCAACAAGGAACAACGCGCGCTGGTCGAGAAACTCGCCGCCGCCCTGCACGAGGAGGTCGCGTGACCGATCGCCACCATCACGCCGTCTACGTCATCTCGGTGTTCGCCGAGATCGCCGGGGTGCACCCCCAGACGCTGAGGAACTACGAGCGCTCGGGCTTGCTCAACCCCCAGCGCACCAGCGGCGGTTCGCGTCGCTTCTCCGAGGCCGATCTCGCGGCGCTGCGGCGCATCCAGGACCTCACCAACGAGGGCGTCAACCTCGAGGGTGTCAAGCGCATCATGAAGCTCGAAGCCGACGTGGCTCGCTTGCAAGAAGAACTCGCCGCGCGCACCCAAGAGGCGCGGTCGTCCCTGGCCGAGACGCACCGCCAGTACCGTCGTGACCTGGTGCCGGTCTCGAACACCATCGCCATCTTCCTCGACGCCCAGCGGCGAGGTCGCGGCGCGGTCGGGGGAGCGTCGTGAGCCTCGACCCCCAACGCTGGACGATCAAGACCCGCGAGGCCTTCCAGGCGGCGACCACCCAGGCGGGCGCCGCGGGGAACCCCTACGTCACCCCGGCCCACCTGTTGCTCGCCCTGCTCAACGACGCCTCCGGTATTGCCCGGCCCCTGCTGGTCGCGGCCCATCTCGATCCCGTCGCGATCGCCGCGTCGCTCAACGAGAAGGTGGCGGGTGAACCGCGCACCGTCGGCGGTTCGCAGCCCGGACTCTCACCCGAGGCCCGCCACGGTCTTGAAGAGGCCGACCGACTGCGCGCCGAACTCGGCGACGAGTTCCTCTCCGTCGACCACGTCGTCGTGGTGTGGGCCTCGCTGCTCGGCACCGACCGCGAGGCCATCCTCTCGGCGCTGCGCGCCATCCGCGGCTCGGCGCGCATCACGAGCGAGAACCCCGAGGAGACCTTCGCGTCCCTCGAGAAGTACGGGCGCGACCTGACGGCGCTGGCGCGCGCCGGCAAACTCGATCCGGTCATCGGCCGCGACGACGAGATCCGTCGCGTCATCCAGGTCCTCTCACGTCGCACCAAGAACAACCCGGTGCTCATCGGCGAGCCGGGCGTCGGCAAGACCGCCATCGTCGAGGGACTGGCCCTGCGCATCGTCGAGGGTGACGTGCCCGAATCGCTGCGCAACCGCCGGATCATCGCGCTCGACCTCGCGTCGATGGTCGCCGGCGCCAAGTATCGCGGTGAGTTCGAAGAGAGGCTCAAGGCGGTCTTGAAGGAGATCGAGGACGCCCAGGGTGACGTCGTCGCCTTCATCGACGAGTTGCACACCATCGTGGGCGCCGGCGCCTCCGAGGGCGCGATGGACGCGGGCAACATGATCAAGCCCCTCCTGGCGCGCGGCGAGCTACGTCTCATCGGTGCCACGACGCTCGACGAGTACCGCCAGTACATCGAGAAGGACGCGGCCCTCGAACGGCGTTTCCAGCAGGTGCTCGTCGGCGAGCCCTCGATCACCGACACCGTCGCCATCCTGCGCGGACTCAAGGAGCGCTACGAGGTGCACCACGGCGTGCGCATCCAAGACGCGGCGCTGGTGGCCGCCGCCACGTTGTCCGCTCGTTACATCCCCCAGCGTTTCCTGCCCGACAAGGCCATCGACCTGATGGACGAGGCCGCCTCCAAGTTGCGCATCGAGATCGACTCGATGCCCACCGAACTCGACGTGGTGAGTCGCCGGATCCGTCAACTCGAGATCGAGAAGGTGGCCCTCGAGCCCGAGACCGACGCGGCGTCCCAGGAGCGACTCGCCGCGTTGGAGGCGGAACTCGCCAATCTCAAAGAGCACTTCGACGAGCTGGCCGCCGGCTGGCAGGCCGAGAAGGCGGCGATCCAGCGGATCCAGGGCGCCAAGCAGGACTACGAGGACAAGCGCGCCGAGGCCGAACGCTTGGAGCGCCAAGGTGACCTCAACGGCGCCGCGGCGCTGCGCTACGGTGCGTTGCCCGCGCTCGAGAACACGATCGACGTCGCCACCCAGGACCTCCAGGCCCTGCAGGCCAACGGGGCGTACCTGAAGGAAGAGGTGGACGCCGAGGACATCGCCGAGGTCATCAGCGGATGGACCGGGGTACCGGTCTCGAAGTTGCTCGAGGGCGAGGTCGACAAGCTCGTGCGCATGGAGCAGCTCCTGCACTCGCGCATCGTGGGCCAAGACGAGGCGGTCGTGGCCGTCGCCAACGCCATCCGCCGTTCGCGCGCCGGACTCTCGGACCCGAATCGGCCCATCGGCTCGTTCCTCTTCATGGGACCCACCGGCGTCGGCAAAACCGAGTTGGCCCGCGCACTCGCCGAGTACCTCTTCGACGACGAACGCGCCATGATCCGCCTGGACATGAGCGAGTACATGGAGAAGTTCGCGGTGTCACGGCTCATCGGTGCCCCTCCGGGCTACGTCGGCTACGAAGAAGGCGGCCAACTGACCGAAGCGGTGCGACGTCGTCCCTACGCCGTGGTGCTGCTCGACGAGATCGAGAAGGCCCACCCCGACGTGTACAACCTGCTCCTGCAGGTCCTCGATGATGGTCGACTCACCGACGGCCAGGGTCGCACGGTGAACTTCACCAATGTCGTCTTCATCATGACCAGCAACATCCCCGGTGACCCCCTGGACTTCTTCCGCCCCGAATTCGTCAACCGGATCGACGACATCATTCGTTTCCGCTCGCTCGACGAGCACGACCTGGCGGTGATCGTCGGCATCCAGCTGCAGCGACTGCGCACCCGACTGGCCGAACGCCACTTGGCTCTCGATGTCACGGCCGCCGCCGCCAGTGCACTGGCTCGCGAGGGCTTCGATCCGGCCTTCGGCGCGCGTCCCTTGAAGCGGGTGATCCAGCGCCGCATCGAGGATTACGTCGCACTGGCCGTGCTCGACGGCAGGTACCGCGATGGTGACACCATCACGGTCGATGCCGACGGCGACGAACTCACCTTCCGTTAAAGGGTTCATGGGGGTCAGGTAGGCTGGGAGGGCAAACCGACCGTTCCGAGGGAGCCCCGTGCCCGCAACAGTGGTAGTAGGAACCCAGTGGGGTGACGAAGGTAAAGGAAAACTCACCGACCTGCTGGCCCGTGAGATGGACATGGTGGTTCGCTACCAGGGCGGACACAACGCCGGACACCGCATCGTCGTCAATGACGAGGCCTTCGCCCTCCAACTCGTCCCCTCGGGCGTTCTCTACCCGCACATCACGCCGGTGATCGGCAACGGTGTCGTCGTCGATCCGGCGGTGCTGCTCACTGAGCTCGACACCCTGTCCGCCAAGGGCGTCGATGTCTCTAAGGTCGTCGTCTCGGGCAACGCCCACCTGATCATGCCCTATCACCAGGAGCTCGACCGCCTCACGGAGCGCTTCTTGGGCAAGAACGCCCTCGGCACGACCAAGCGCGGGATCGGTCCGACCTACGCGGACAAGTCCTCTCGGGTGGGACTGCGCGTGCAGGACCTGCTCGACGCCAAGATCTTCCGCGAGAAGCTCGAGGTCGTCCTGCACGAGAAGAACCTGGTGCTGAACAAGATCTATAACCGGCCTTCGATCAGCGCCGCGTCGATCGTCGAGAAGTACCTCGATGAACTGGCCCCGCGTATCGCTCCGATGATCGCCGACACGGTCGGCATCGTGCACGCGGCCTTGGCCCAGGGCCAACGGATCCTCCTCGAAGGGGCCCAAGCGACGTTCCTCGATCTCGATCACGGGACGTATCCGTTCGTCACCTCCTCGAACCCGGTCGCCGGTGGCGCCTGCACCGGCTCGGGACTGGGACCGCGCGACCTGACCGACATCGTGGGTATCGCCAAGGCCTACGTGACGCGCGTGGGTGCCGGTCCGTTCCCCACCGAGTTGGACGGGGACATGGCTGAGTTGCTGGTGTCACGCGGCCACGAGTTCGGCACCAACACCGGTCGCCGCCGCCGCGTGGGTTGGTTCGACGCGGTCATGGCCCGCCAGGCGGCGCGACTCAACTCCTTGTCCGAGATCGCCCTCACCAAGCTCGACGTGCTCGACACGCTTGACGAGATCAAGGTGTGCGTCGCCTACGAGGCCGACGGGGTGCGTTACGACTACCCTCCGTATCACCAGTCGGTGCTGCACGACGTCGTACCTATCTACGAGACCCTGCCGGGTTGGCGTAGCGACCTGACGGCGTTCACCAGTTACGAGCAGTTGCCCGCGGCGGCCAAGGACTACGTCCGCTTCCTCGAGGAGACGACGCGAGTGCGCATCTCGGTCGTGGGCGTCGGTCCGGGTCGAGAGCAGTTCGTCCGACCGTCGTGACACGTTGCGTGGTGGTCGGCTCGGGAGCGCGCGAACACGCGCTGGCCTGGGGACTCGCCAAGAGTTCTGACGTCGTCGTCACCCCGGGCAACGCCGGCATCGCCGCGCATGGTCTCACCTGCGTCGACACCCCGGCCACGCAACTCGACGCCGACCTCTTCGTCATCGGCCCTGAACTTCCGCTCACCCAGGGTCTGGCCGACGAGTTGCGGGCCCAGGGCAAGCTGGTACTCGGACCCGGTGTCGATGGCGCCCGCCTCGAGGCGAGCAAGGCCTTCATGAAACAGTTCCTGGCTGACGCGGGCGTGCCCACCGCGCACTTCGGCGTCTTCGACCAGGCCGACGGCGCCCTGGATTTCCTGGCCACCATGTCGCCGCCCTACGTGATCAAGACTGACGGGCTGGCCGCCGGCAAGGGCGTGCTCGTCACGACCGACTTCGACGAGGCCTGCGCGGACGTGCGCGACAAGTTGAGCGGCAACGCCTTCGGCCAGGCCGGCACCACGATCGTGATCGAGGAGGGTCTCGACGGCGAGGAGTGCTCCCTCCTCGTGCTGTGTGACGGCGATCGTTGCGTGCCACTCGTGCCGGCCCAGGACTTCAAGCGCGTGGGTGACGGCGACACCGGCGCCAATACGGGGGGCATGGGGGCCTACGCACCGATGACCACGATGACCGAGAACGACGTCGCCGAGGTGATGGCGAGCATCGTGGCACCCACCCTGCAAGAGCTGCGCCGACGTCACATCGATTTTCGCGGCGTCCTCTACGCCGGCGTCATGATGACGTCGCGCGGACCGCGTCTGCTGGAATACAACGTGCGCTTCGGCGACCCCGAGACCGAGGTCCTCGTCCCCCTCTACGGTGCGGATCTCTACGACCTCTTGGCGGCGACCGCGGCTGGCCGTCTAGGTGGCGTCCCTCGGACCACCGGCCTGAGCGCCGTCACCGTCGTGCTGTCGTCCTTCGGCTACCCCGAGTCACCTCGTCGCGGCGACGTCATCGGCGGATTGGGCGAGGACGGCCAGCTCGCGAGCCCGCTCGAGGGTGTGACGATCTTTCACGCCGGCACCACGCGCGACCAACAGGGCCGTTTCCTCACCCACGGGGGGCGCGTCCTGGCCGTCACCGCCGTCGGCGAGTCGCTGGCGCAGGCGCGCGAGCGCGCCTACGGCGCCGCCGCGCGGGTCAGCTTCGACGGATGCGTGATGCGACACGACATCGCGCGGTCCGCGACCTAAAGGAGAGCCATGATCCCTCGCTATTCCCCCGCCGACGTCGCCGAGTTGTTCAGCGACCGGCACCGCTTCGACACCATGCTGGAGGTCGAGATCCTCTGCGCCGAGGGTCTCGCCCAACGCGGGGACATCCCGGCGGCCGACGTCGCCGCCCTGCGGGCGCGCCGGCCGGTGGTCGACGCCGCCTTCGTGGCCGACGTCGACGAGCGTGAACTCGTCACCAATCACGACACCGCGGCCTTCGTCGACGTCGTGCAGTCACGTATCGGGATGCCCGAGGGAGCGTGGATCCATTACGGCATGACGTCCTCGGACGTGGTCGATACGGCGCTGTGTTACACCTTGAGCCAGGCGATGGACATCGTGATCACCGAGGCGACCGCCCTACGCGATGCCTTGACGCGACGCGCCCTCGCCTCGATCGATTGGCCGATCACCGGTCGCACGCACGGGATGCACGCCGAGCCCACGACGTACGGCGCCAAGTTCGCCCTCTTCGCCCTGCAGGTCCATCGCGACATCGAGCGCGCCGCCCGGGCGCGCGAGGCGATCGCGGTGGGCAAGCTCTCGGGTGCGGTGGGCACCTACTCCAACATCGATCCCGAGGTCGAAGAGTACGTCTGTGCGGCGCTGGGACTCACCGCGGTGCCCGCGACCCAGGTCATCGCTCGCGACCGTCACGCCGAACTGCTCTACGCCTGCGCGGCGCTGGGCACGTCGATGGAGTCCTTCGCCCTCGAGGTGCGCCACTTGGCGCGCTCGGAGGTGGGCGAGGCCCAAGAGCCCTTCGCCCCGGGGCAAAAGGGTTCCTCGGCCATGCCCCACAAGCGCAATCCGATCCTCTCAGAGCGCCTGTGCGGACTCGCGCGCGTGCTGCGCGGCTACCTGCTCGCGGGCCTGGAGGACGTCGCGTTGTGGCACGAGCGCGACATCAGCCATTCGAGCGTCGAGCGCGTGGTACTACCCGACGCCTTGCAATTGACCGTCTATATGTTGCGCAAGGCCACCGGTCTGGCCGACGGTTTGGTGCTCATGCCCGAGCGAGCGCTGGCGAACCTGACCCAGGGTTCGCTGGGCCTGGTGTTCTCCCAATCCGTGCTGTTGGCGCTGGTGGAGTCAGGTCTGTCGCGCGAGGATGCGTACCGGATCGTCCAGGCCGCCGCGCGCCGCGCGATCGAGGAGCAGCGCAACTTCCGCGACGTGGTCGAGAACGACGAGGCGGTCACCCTCGACGCGGCGACGTTGAACCGGGCCTTCGACATCGAACGCATGGTCGCGCACCGCTACCGCTTCCTCGACGCCCTGACGTGGCGAGCATGAACGAGCTCGGACTACACCACCTCTACTCGGGCAAGGTCCGCGATCTCTACGCCGTCGGCGACGACCACCTGTTGATGGTCGCGTCAGACCGCCTGAGCGCCTACGACGTCGTGATGCGCGAGCCGATCCCGCACAAGGGTCGCGTGCTCACCGGCTTGACGGACTTCTGGCTCGGCGAGTTCAGCGACGTGCCCTCGGCACTGGTGTCGTGCGACCCGGCCGTGATCGAGGCTCACGTGCCGGGTTTCGCCGCGGCGCGCGACTGGCACGGGCGCTCGATGCTGGTGCGCCGCGCCGAGATGCTGAGTCTCGAGTGCATCGTGCGCGGGCGACTCGCCGGACAGGCCTACGACGAGTACCGCGCCACGGGCACGGTGCACCACATGGCGGTGCCCGCTGGTCTGGCGTTGACCGACCCCTTCGAGGAACCGATGTTCACCCCCTCGACCAAGGCCGACACCGGACACGATCTCAACATCGATCTCGACGAGGCCGCCGACCTGGTGGGCGCGGAGATGGTGCAACGAGCGAGCGAACTGTGCCGCGACCTGTTCTCGCGCGCCGCGCGACACCTCGCCTCACGCGGTCTGATCCTGGCCGACACCAAGTTCGAGCTCGGCTTCGTCGATGGCGCGTTGGTGGTCTGTGACGAGGTGCTGACGCCCGATTCGTCGCGCATCTGGCCCGCCGATCAGGTCCGCCGCGGCGAGGTGCCCCCGTCGTACGACAAACAGCCCTTTCGCGACTGGCTCGATGAACTCAAGTGGGACCGCACCCCGCCGCCGCCGAGAGTGCCGGTCGAAATCGTCGCCACGACGTCGCTGCGCTACGAATCGGCCTACGAGAAGGTGACCGGGCATCGACTGAGCGAATGGTTCGGCGCGTGACAGAGCGGTGGTTCCTCGCACACACGGGTGTGTCTGGTCGGCCGTGGCTGTTACGGTTTTGGGTGTGAACTACTCCGTCATCGTCGAAGTCACCCTGCGCCCCGGGATCGCCGATCCTGAGGGTGCCACCATCGAACGGGCCCTGCCGGCGCTGGGCTTCAGCGGCGTGAGTGCGATGAGGGCGGGCAAATTGTTCCGTTTCGAGATCGACGCCGACCAGGAGGCGGACGCCCTGGCAACCGCCCAGTCATTGGCCGAACGCCTCTTGTCCAATCCCGTGATCGAGGACGCCACCGCCCGACTCGATCAGGGGCGATAACCGTGGCGCGCATCGGCATCGTCGTCTTTCCGGGCTCGAACTGCGAATACGACGCCGCCGCCGCGGTCGAGCAGCTCGGCGCACGGGCCGACCTCATCTTTCACTCGGCCACCTCGCTGGGCGACGTCGACGGCGTCATCTTGCCCGGCGGTTTCGCCCATGGCGATTACCTGCGCCCCGGGGCCCTGGCCCGATTCTCGCCGGTGATGGCGGCGGTGTCGGCCTTCGCCGCGTCCGGCGGACCGGTGCTGGGCATCTGTAACGGTTTCCAGGTCTTGACCGAAGCCGGTCTCTTGCCCGGGGCTCTGCAAAAGAACCGGGGACTCACGTTCCTGTGTCAACCCACGACGTTGATCGTGAGCTCGACGCACTCGGTGCTGACCCGCGCGGCGAGTGTGGGTCAGGAGTTGGTGGTGCCGATCAACCACTTCTCGGGCGCCTACACCTGTGATGACGATACGTACGCCTCGTTGGTGGACCACGACCAGATCGTGTTGCGCTATCGCGACAATCCCAATGGCTCGCGCGACGACATCGCTGGCGTCTGCAACGAAGCGGGCAACGTGGTGGGTCTGATGCCCCATCCCGAGCGAGCGATGACCACGTTGCTGGGCAGTGCGGATGGCCGCGTGCTCCTCAAGGGCTTCGTCGGTGTCGGCGCGGGTGTCGGTACCGGTGTCGGCGCCGGGGCCTCGACGCGTTGAGTCGCCAACCCGTCCTAGGACGTCGTCAGCGCCCGGTAGTTTTAGAGGGGTGACCAACCCCCCCGAGCCCCTGCATCGCGCCCTTGGACTGACCGATTCGGAGCTCGACGATATCCGTCGGGTCCTCTCGCGAGAGCCCAACTCGTTGGAACTGGCGCTCTATGGCGTCATGTGGAGCGAGCACTGCTCCTACAAGTCCTCGCGCATCCACTTGAAGCGCCTGCCCTCGCAGGGTGAGCACGTGCTCGTGGGTCCGGGGGAAGGGGCGGGCGTGATCGACGCCGGCGACGGCATCGGGGTGGCGATCCGCATCGAGAGCCACAACCACCCTTCGGCCATCGAGCCCTACCAGGGCGCCGCCACCGGCGTCGGGGGTATCTTGCGCGACGTCTTCTCCATGGGCGCGCGCCCCCTGGCGGTGATGGACCCGCTGTTCTTCGGCACCCTGGATGATGCGCGTAATCGCTGGCTGGTCGAGGGCGTCGTGTCGGGCATCTCGGGCTACGGCAACTCCGTCGGTGTCCCCACCATCGGCGGCGAATTGACCTTTGACCAGTGCTACGGGTCCAATCCTTTGGTGAACGTGCTCGCGGTGGGGGCCCTGCCCACCGAGCGCCTGGCGCTCGGCGTGGCGTCGGGCATCGGCAACTACGCGGTGCTGCTCGGGTCGTCGACCGGACGCGACGGCATCGGCGGCGTGTCGGTCCTCGCGTCGGCGGGCTTCTCGGGTGAGGACGGCGCGGCGTCGATCGACGAGGCCAAGCGCCCCAGCGTGCAGGTGGGCGACCCCTACGAGGAGAAGCGTCTCATCGAGGCGTGCCTGGAGTTGCTCGACCTTGGCCTGGTCGTGGGCATCCAGGACCTCGGCGGTGCGGGACTCGTCTGCGCGACCAGTGAGACTGCGGCCAAGGGCCGCGTCGGCATGGACGTCGACGTGAGCGCCGTGCCCCAGCGAGAGCCCGGTATGCAGGCCTTCGAGATCATGACGTCCGAGAGCCAGGAGCGCATGCTGGCCATCATCACGCCCGAGAACTTCGAGGCGGTCGCCGCGGTCTGTGACAAGTGGGAGGTGCGCGCCAGCGTGGTCGGACACGTGGTCGAGCCCACCGTGAGGGCGGACGGCACCGCCGTGGCCATGTTGCGCATCCGCCAGGGCTTCGACGGCGAGGTCCTCGCCGAGGTGCCCGCGTCCTCATTGGCCGACGACGCCCCGCTCTACGACCGCCCGCGCCAGCGTCCCAGCGATCTCGACACCACCTGGGCCGATGACCCGACCGACGACGAGCCGGTGGGTGACGTGCGCGCCGACCTGCTGGGCCTGCTGGTCGATCCCGCCTGGGTGTATCGCCAGTATGACTCGCAGCTCTTCCTCAACACCGTGGTCGGTCCCGGTCGTGACGCGGCGCTGTTGCGCCTGGCCGGACCAGGACTTCCCCCCTCGCAACGCGGCTTCGCCGTTAGCACCGACTCCAATCCTCGTTGGTGCGCGCTCGACCCGCGCGTGGGGACCGCGATGACCGTGGCCGAGGGCGTGGCCAACCTCGCCTGCGTCGGCGCGAGCGCCAAAGCCGTGGTGAACTGTCTCAACTTCGGCAATCCCGAGCACCCCGAGGTGATGTGGCAACTCTCCGAAGCCATTGACGGAATGGCGCAGGCCTGCGAGGCCCTGTCGCTGCCGGTGATCGGCGGCAACGTGTCGCTCTATAACGAGAGTGGCGGTCGCGACATCGACCCGACGCCGGTGGTGGGATCACTCGGCGTCGTTGAGTCGCTCGTGGCACCGCCCCCGGGGTGGAACTGGCACCGGGGCGATGCCATCGTGCTCGTGGGTCACCGCGAGGCCGCCGGACCGCGCCCCTTCCCGTTGGCGGGTTCGCGCTGGGCGACGCGCCGCGGCGGCCGCGGCGGGCGCCTCGGCGAGTTCGACGGCGCGCGCCTGGTGTCCACCTTCGCCTACGTCACCTCTGAAGTCGCCGCGATCTGCGCGGGACTGACCAGTGACGTCAGCGCCGTGCACGACGTGAGTGCGGGCGGACTCGCGACGGCGCTCGCGGCGATGGCGTCGGTGAGCGGACTCGGCGTCAGCGTGGCCAAGCTCGAGGGGCACGGCGAGCTGTTCGCCGAGTTCCCGGGGCGCTTCGTCATGGCGACCAGTGACGCCGACGCGTTCGTGGCGCGCGCGGTGTCAGCCGGCGTGCCGGTCACGTTGTTGGGGACGGTGGGGGGTTCGCGCCTACAACTCGGCGACCTGGTGAGTGTCGACGTCGCCGAACTCGCGGCGCGTCGCCAGGGTGCGCTGGCGGCCGCGTTGGAGCTGGCCTAGCGCGCGGCCTTGAGCTCGTCGAGGACCTCGTCGGGCACCCGCAGGTCACCACTGTGACCGACACCGAGCGAGACATCCTCCTTGAAGAGGCCGTGGTAGTCCGAGCCACCGGTGGGGATGAGCCCGGCGTCGCGCGTCAACTTGACCATGAGCGCGCGCGTCGCCTCGTTGGTGCCCCCGTAGTACGCCTCGACGCCGGCGACGCCACGCTCGCGCAGCGAGGCGAGGATGGCGGGCATCCGTTCATGAATGCTGGTGGCGGTGTAGTCCGCCAGGTAGTTCAAGAGCGGATGCGCGATGGAGAACACGGTGCCCGATCCCTGCGCCTCGACGATGAAGTCGGCCAGCGTGAGGGTGGTCTTGGGGACGTAGGCGCGCCCGGTGGATCCCAGCCACTCGACGAAGAGCCGCGACCACGACGCCGGCGTGCGCTCGCCGACGATCTCGGGGTGACGCTCGAACATCGCGGCGGCGAAGTGGGGGCGACCGATACCCTCGGCGTTGGCGGCGTGCGCGGCGACGTCGTCCAGGGTCAGGCGCGTGAAACCCAGTTCCTGCAGTCGCGTGACCAGACGGGCGTTTCGTTCAGCCCGGTCGCGGCGCAATCGGGCCAGGAGTTGCTGAACGGGGTGTTCCTCGTCGAGTGGCAAGAAGTACGCCAGCACGTGCACGCCACGCGCGAACGTCTCGCCACGGGGGCCTTCGCGGGTCAGGACGTCGTCGAGCAGGGATATCTCGACGCCCGGCACCAGTTCGAGTCCGTGCGCGTCACACGCCGCCGCCATCTCGTCGTGACTCAGGGTCGTGTCGTGGTCGGTCAGCGAAATGGCGCGCAGACCCAGGTCCGCGGCGTGTTGGGCCAATTGGGCGGGGCTATCGGAGCCGTCGGAGAAGTACGAATGCGTGTGCAGATCGATCACCGTGACAGCGTAACGAGCCGATGTCACTACGCTTTAGTGCCTGTGGAAGAATGTCCTCGTGCCGCTCGATACTGACCCCTTGGACGGAGAGCGTTTGAAGGAAGCCTGCGGCGTCGTGGGTATCGTGGCGCCCGGGACCGACGTGGCCTACCTGTGTTACGACGCGCTGTACGCGCTGCAGCACCGCGGCCAGGAGTCGGCGGGCATGGCCACCTTCAACAACCACCAGATCACCGTGGTCAAGGACAATGGGCTCGTCAGCCACGTCTTCGCCGACGCGACCTTGCGCGCTCTCTCGGGCGCGTACGTCATTGGCCACACCCGTTACTCGACCTCGGGCTCGGCCAACTGGACGGCCGCCCAGCCCGTCTTTCGCTCCGCGGCGGGCTCGATGTTCGCCCTCGCGCACAACGGCAACCTGACCAATACCATCGCGCTGGCCGAGGAGGCCGGTATCGAATTCACCTCGATGCTGTCGGACTCGGACCTGGTGGCCGAACTGCTGGCGCACGCGGTGGAACGCGGCGCCACGGTGTCCGAGGCACTCGGTGAGGTCCTCTCGCGCGCCGAGGGCGCTTTCTCGATGGTGATCCTCGAGTCCGGCAAGATCCATGCGGTGCGCGATCCCCACGGATTTCGTCCCCTGTGCCTGGGCCAGCTCGGCACCGCCGAGGAACCCGAGGGTTGGGTGGTCGCGTCAGAGACCCCCGCGCTCGACGTCATCGGCGCCACCTTCTTGCGCGAGATCCTGCCCGGCGAGATGGTGACCGTGACCGACATCGGCGTGACCTCGGTCCAGTTGCTCGAGCCCGCCAGCGACAAGCAGGACCTGTGCATCTTCGAATTCGTCTACTTCGCTCGCCCCGACTCCTATCTCATGGGTCACCAGGTTCACACGACGCGCCGACGCATGGGCGAGCTCCTGGCCGGCCAGTCCCACGTCGACGCCGACATCGTCATGGGCGTGCCCGACTCGGGCGTCCCGGCCGCCGAGGGTTTCGCCAAGGCCTCGGGGATCCCCTTCGGCTACGGGCTGGTCAAGAATCGCTACATCGGACGCACCTTCATCTCGCCCGATCAGGTCAAGCGCGCCGCCAGCGTGCGCCGCAAGCTCAATCCTCTGCGCGAGAACATCGAGGGACAGCGACTAGTGGTCGTGGACGACTCCATCGTGCGCGGGACCACGACGCAGGCGCTGGTGCGCATGCTGCGCGACGCGGGCGCGGCCGAGGTGCACCTACGCATCTCCTCGCCGCCCTTCATGTGGCCGTGTTACTTCGGCATCGACACGCCGACACGCGATGACCTCCTGGCGGCGCATCACAGCGTCGCCGAGATGAATGACTTCATCGGGTCGGACACGCTGGAGTTCATCAGTCTCGCGAACCTGCGCGCCGCCATCGGTCTCGACGGCGAGTGCTGCGATGCGTGCCTGACCGGCAACTACCCCGCTCCCGTCCCGGTGACGATCGGCGCGGCCGGAGGTCGCTGGTGAGCCGACTGCTGGACCAGCCCGAGGGCGGGCTGACCTACGAACAAGCCGGCGTCTCGATCGAAGCGGGTGACGAGTTCGTCCAGCGCATCAAGGACGTCGTCGCCTCGACGTCGCGCCCCGAGGTGCTGGGGGGCATCGGGGGCTTCGGGGGACTCTTCCACCTCAATTCGGGTCGCTATCACGATCCGGTCATCGTCTCCTCGGCCGACGGCGTCGGCACCAAGCTCGAGGTCGCTCGCCAGATGGACCGCTACGACACGGTGGGCATTGACTTGGTGGCGATGCTGGTCGACGACCTGGTCTGCGCCGGTGCCGAGCCGCTCTTCATGCTGGACTACGTGGCCGTCGGACAGATCAACGCCGAACGCTTGAGCGTGCTGGTCGCCGGCATCGCCGAGGGGTGTCGCCAATGTGGCGTGGCCCTGTTGGGCGGCGAGACGGCGGAGCACGGTGGCGTGATGCGCGTCGACGACCTCGACGTCGCGGGCTTCGCCGTCGGCGTGGTCGAGCGAGGGCGTGAGCTCGGGGCGCACCGCGTGAAGAAGGGCGACGCCCTGGTGGGTTTCGCCTCACCGGGGTTGCGTTCGAATGGCTACACCCTCGCACGAAAGGTGCTGGTCGCGACCGATGACGACCTACGCCAGCCGGCCTACGAAGGAGCGGCCCGGACCCTGGGCGAAGAGTTGCTGTTGCCGTCGGTGATCTACGCGCCGGCGGTCATGGCCATCGCCAAGGTGATTGGAAGCGGGCTGCACGCGGCGGCGCACATCACCGGCGGGGGCATCGTGGGCAACGTGGTGCGGGTCCTGCCGGCGACGCTCGACGCCGTGATCCACATGGACTCCTTCGAGACCCCCGAGATCTTCTACGAGATCCAACGCCGCGGCCAGGTCAGCGCGCACGAGATGGTGCGCGTCTTCAATTGCGGTCTCGGCATGGTGGTGTGCGTGGACGCCGACGACGTGGACGACGCGGTCAACGCCGCGCGCCGCGCGGGCGTCGAGGCGTCGGTGATCGGCCACGCGCGCCCCGGCACCGGTCAGGTCGTCTTGACGTGAGCGACGCGAGGTCGCGCGTCCTCGAGCACCTGGTGAGCCATTCGGTCCGACGAGGTGACTTCACCCTCAAGTCCGGACGCCGGTCGAGCTGGTTCATCGACTCCAAGCAGACCATCTGTTCACCCGAGGCCATGCTCGACGTGGCGGACCTGATGCTCGCACGTATCGCTCCCGACGTCACCGCGATCGGCGGCCTGACCATGGGAGCCGACGGCGTGTCCTTCATCACCGCCGGCGTCGCCGCTACGCGCGGCCGCGCCCTGCGCGCGTTCTCGGTGCGCAAGGAAGCCAAGGATCACGGGGCCGGGGGCCGCATCGCCGGTCGATTGTTCGACGACGACGTCGTGGTCATCACCGAGGACACGGTCACGCGCGGCACCAGCCTGCTCGAGGCCGCGCGCGTCGTGCGCGACGTGGGTGCGCGCGTGGTGCTGTTGCTCGCGGTGGTCGACCGAGGAGGGACCGCCGCGGCCATGGCCGCCGAAGAGGGGTGGGCCTTCGACGCGTTGTTCACGGCGCCGGACCTCGGATTCGACTACGAGGGTTCCTAAGACCTCGCACAAAGGAAACGACCCCGCGTCACGTGACGTGACACGGGGTCGTTGACCAAGTGGTCGAGACCGGCGTCGATCCGGTGACCTCACGCTTTTCAGGCGCGCGCTCTACCGACTGAGCTACTCGACCTCCTCGTCA
>Ga0209698_10003394_pt1 | contig 17816 bp, 17 predicted proteins | sample LitLauG_LLR_2012_FD_187203 | JGI IMG/M metagenome (GOLD analysis project Ga0209698, IMG submission 187203) | Freshwater sediment microbial communities from Pennsylvania, USA - Little Laurel Run_MetaG_LLR_2012 (SPAdes) (version 2) | ecosystem: Environmental > Aquatic > Freshwater > Creek >...
TCCAGTTCCGCCGCCAGCGCCTGCAGCGCGTCGGCGCCGCGCCACCAGCCCGAGATAGGCGCCGCGCCGGTGGTATTCGCGGGCCAGCGCCGCGCCGATGCCGCTCGATGCGCCGGTGAGAAAGACATTGCGGCTCATCGCCGCGCCGCCCGGTGCCTCACGACTTCTTGCCGGGCGCGCGCTCGTGTCGCACGCGATCGATCAGGTAATCGGCGGTGGCCAGGGTGGCGCGGTTGGCGTTGGCCTGGTTGCCGTTCATCGAGGGCGCGGTCAGGAAGCGGCCGTCGATGCCCAGCATGGGCGTGCCGTCGACCCCGTAGTTCTGGAAGGTCAGGCGCTCGCGGTTGACCAGGTTGGCCACCGAGAACGAGTTGTAGGTTGCCAGCCACTGGTCGCGGGCGATGCCGTTGGCCAGCATCAGGTTGGCCACTTCGTCCGGATCGACCAGTCGCTTGTGCTGGATGTGGTAGGCCTCGAACACCTTGACGTGCAGCTCCTCGACCTTGCCCAGGGCCTGCAAGGTGGCGTAGATCCGCGAATGCGGTTCGCGGCCGCGGTCGCCGAAATCGACCGGCGCGTGCTTGTACGCCACGTCGGCCGGCAGGCGCTTGCGCCAGGCCTCGAGATCGGGCAGGAAGGCGAAGCAGTGGGGGCAGCCGTACCAGAAGAAGTCGAGCACCTCGACCTTGCCCGGCGCATCGGTCGGCTGCGGCCGCGGCACGACGTTGTAGTTCGTGCCCTCTTCCGGGACGAAGGGCGCCTGGGCGCGCAGGGCCGGTGTGGCAAGGAGCGCGGGAGCCGCGCAGAGCGCGAGCGTCAGTTCGCGCCGGCGTTGCAAGTGGGACATGATGTTCCTCATCGTCGGATCTTCAGGGGGACGGTTGCTGCATCGGTGCCTGGCTGGTCCGGGTGCCCGCCGCCGCGCGGCGTCAGCGGGCATGCACCAGTTGCGGCTCCATGCCATTCTCTGACAAAGTGCGGCGGATTCCGTTCAGGTCGTCGAGTTGCCCGTAGGGTCCGAGGCGCACCCGGTACAAGGTGGCGCCGTCGAGCTGGACCTCCGTGACCTTGCCGTCGAGCCCAAGCAGGGCCAGGCGCGCGCGCGCGGCATCGGCATCGTCGATGTTCTTGTAGGCCCCGACCTGCAGCATCAGGCGGCCGCCCGGCGGGGCTGGCGCGTCGGCGGGGCCGGCGGCGGCACTGGCGCCGCCGTCGACCGGTCCGGCCGCACCCGCGGCCGGCGCCGCCGCCGGTCCGCCGGCGGCGGGTTCGACCGGCACGGGCACGGGTGCCGGCGCGCCGGCCGGCGGCGCGACCGCGTTCGGGATGTGCGGCGAATACAGGGCATGGTTGGGGTCGACCGGATCCGGCGTCACGTTCTCGGTCGAGCGTTGCACCTTGTTGACGAAGGGCAGCGGTGCCTTGGTCAGGTAGATCGCGGCGCCGGCGGCGATGCCCAGGCCCAGTACCAGCCCGGCCAGGAAGCCGAGCAGCGTCATCGGGCGCCGGCTGGCGCCCGGCTTGGCCATCGTCTGCGCAGGCATCCCGGGTTCCTTCCCTTTTCAGGCCGCAGGCCGCGGCTCCATGCGTTCGGGTGCGCCGACGCCGATCAGCGCCAGCCCGTTGCGCAGCACCTGGCGCGTCGCCAGCAGCAGGGCGAGGCGGGCCGCACGCAGCGGCGCGTCGTCGACCAGGATGCGCTCGGCGTTGTAGAAGGCGTGCAGGTCGGCCGCCACGTCCTTCAGGAAGAAGGCGACCTGGTGCGGCGCCAGCTCGGCGGCGGACTCGCGCAGCACGTCGGGGAACTCGGCCAGCCGGGCGAGCAGGTCGAGCTCGCGCGGCGCCACGAGCGGCGCCGGATCGACCGCCAGCGCCTGCGCTTCGTCCATCGGCGTACCGCCCGGCTCGGTCGCCTGGGTCAGCACGGAGCAGATGCGCGCGTGGGCGTACTGGATGTAGTACACCGGATTGTCCTCGGAATGCGACAGCGCCAGGTCGATGTCGAAGGTGAATTCGGAATCGAACTTGCGCGACACCAGGAAATAGCGCGTCGCGTCGCGGCCCACCCAGTCGATCAGGTCGCGCAGGCCCACCGAGGTGCCGGCGCGCTTGGACATCTTGACCTCGACGCCGCCGCGCATGACCCGCACCATCTTGTGCAGCAGGTATTCCGGGAAGTTCGGCGGGATGGCCAGCCCGCGCGTCCGGGCCAGCAGGCGGATGCCGGCGCGCACCCGGGCCACCGTGCCGAAATGGTCCGAGCCCTGGATGTTGATCGCGCGCTCGAAGCCGCGCTCGAACTTGGCGATGTGATAGGCCACGTCCGGCACGAAATAGGTGTAGCTGCCGTCGGACTTGCGGATCACCCGATCCTTGTCGTCGGCCGCGCCCTCGATCGCCACCTGGGTCGTGCGCAGCCACAGCGCGCCCTCCTGCTCGAAGGTCATGCCGGACTGCTCGAGCGCCTGCACGGTCGCGTCGACCCGGCCGTCGGCGTAGAGCGAGGACTCGAGGAAGAAATGGTCGAAACGGACGCCGATCGCCTCCAGGTCGAGGTCCTGCTGGTGGCGCAGCGCCGCGACCGCGAAGCGGCGTACCGCGGCGGCATCTTCCGGGTCGCCGGCGCCCGTCACCCGGCTGCCGTCGCGGGCCCGGACCGTCGCGCCGGCCAGGTAGTCGCGCGCGATGTCGGCGATGTATTCGCCCTGGTAGCCGATCTGCGCCGCGTCGACCGACTGGCCCTGCAGCTGGCGGGCGCGCGCCCGGACCGATTCGGTGAGCTGGTCGATCTGCACGCCGGCGTCGTTGTAGTAGTACTCGCGCTGTACGGCCCAGCCACGCCGCGCCAGCAGGTTGGCCAGCGTGTCGCCGAGCGCCGCCTGGCGGGCGTGGCCCAGGTGCAGCGGGCCGGTCGGATTGGCCGAGACGAATTCGACGACGACGCGCCGGCCGGCACCCTCGCTGCCGCCGCCGAAGCCGGCCCCGGCGCGCAGGATCTCGCCGAGCACCTGCTGCTTGAATGCGTGGCTCAAGCGCAGGTTGATGAAGCCCGGCCCGGCCACCTCGACGGCGTCGATCCAGCGCCGGGCCGTCGGAGCGGTGCGCAGCGCGGCGGCGATCTGCTCGGCGATCTCGCGCGCCGGCCGGCCCAGCTGCCTGGCCAGCGCCAGGGCGACCGTGCAGCTGAGATCGCCATGGGCCGCGACCTTGGGGCGTTGCAGTTCGAATTCCGGAGGGGTGGCGCACAGCGCCGCCAGCGCCTCGCGGATCAGGTCGGCGATCGCCAGCCGCTGTTCGGCGAGCATGAGGGGCGTTTCCGAGGGCGTAAGGGAAGAGGTGGGCGAGTCTACCGGACGCGGATGCGGACACGGCCGCGGCCGCGTCCGCGTCCGCGCCGCGGTTCAGTGGGTCAGGCGCGGCAGGCGGAACAGCGGCTGCCAGCTGCCGGTGCGCCGGCCCAGCGCGTTGCGCTCCGGCGGACGGAAGGCGGCGGCGAGCGCGCTGGCCGGGGGGTCATCGAGCAGCCCGATCTGGTGCAGCGTTTCGACCGCAGCGATGTGCGTCGCCCGCGAGCTGCCGCCGGCGATGCGCACCGCGATGCCCAGCCCCTGCGAGCGCACGCCGATCGCCTGCATGCCGTCGGCGCCGATCTTGCTGACCCAGTCGCCCGCGCCGGCCTGCATCAGGGCGAGATCGGTCCGGCCGGTGCCCGAGACGAGGTCCGGGTGGCGCGTCATGGCGTAGAACAGCGCACGCAACGCGGCGTCGTCGCTGCTGGCGATGCGGCCGTAGATCTGCGCCAGCCGGCGCAACGGCAGGGCGTGATTGGGCGCATTGCAGCCGTCGATGCCGCCGACCAGCAGGTCGTCGCCGGCCAGCGCGCGCAGCGTGTTGCGGATGCGCACCTGCAGCGGGCCGTCCGGATCGAGGTAGCCGTCGAGCGCGTGGCCGTGCAGCCGGCAATAGGCCAGGAAGCCGCTGTGCTTGCCCGAGCAATTGTGGAACAAGGGGCTGGCCGCAAGGCCGGCCGGCCGCGGTGCGCCGACCACGTCGTAGTAGCGCGGCGGGTGGCTGCCGCAGCGCAGGTCGCCGGCCGAGGCGCCGATGCGCTCGAGAATGCCGCCGACGATGCGCAGATGCACCGTCTCGCCGCTGTGGCTGGCGCACAGCATGGCCAGTTCGTGGGAACCGAAGCCGAAGCGCGCCAGCCCGCCGTCCTCGACGAAGGGCAGCGCCTGCACCGGCTTGAGCGTCGAGCGGCTGAATTGGATCGACTGCGGGTCGCCGGCCCCGGCCAGCAGCGCGCCGTCGCGGTCGACCACGGCGATCGAGCCGTAGTGCACGCATTCGACCGCCTCGCTGCCCGGGTAGCCGCGCGTCGTCGCGAGCAGCGGCACGTGGCCGGGTGGCGCCCCCAGGGCGCCGACCGGCGGGTTCATCGGCCGCGCGCCGCCGCCGGTGCCGGCGGTGCCTCGTCGTGACCGGCCGGCCGGCCGTCGCGTCGCGGCCGTTCGATGCGAGCGTAGGCCGAGTGGTTGTGGATGGACTCGAAATTCTCGGTCTCGACGCGGTAGGCGAGCACGCGCGGATCGCGTTCGAGGATCGCCGCGACATCGCGTACCGTGTCCTCGACGAACTTCGGATTGTCGTAGGCCCGCTCGGTGACGTGTTTCTCGTCCGTGCGCTTGAGCACCGCCCAGACCTCGCTCGAGGCGGCCTCCTCGGCGATGCGCACCTGGTCCTCGATCGGGAAGGGCTGCTCGGTCTCGATTTCGATCGTGACGTGCGAGCGCTGGTTGTGTGCGCCGTAGCTCGACACCTCCTTGCTGCACGGGCACAGGCTGGTCACCGGAACCACCACGGTCTGCCGGACCCGCGAGCGGCCGCCGGCGACCTCGCCGGCCAGCGTGACCTCGTAGTCCATCAGGCTGCGCACACCGGATACCGGCGCGGCCTTGTCGATGAAATACGGGAAGCGCAGCGCGACGCTGCCTTCGCGGGCATCGAGCCGCTGCACCATGCGCCGCAACAGGCCATGCAGGGTGGCCAGCGAAAACGGTTCGCCCGGCTCCTGCAGCAGCTCGATGAAGCGCGACATGTGGGTGCCCTTGCGTTCGGCCGGCAGGGCGACGTACATGTCGATCGAGGCGACGCTGTGCAGCGGCCCGCCGGCGCCGGCGATGACCAGCGGATAGCGCAGGCCCTTGATGCCGACGCGGGTGATGGCGATGTCGCGCCCGTCGGTCGAAGACTGCACATCGGGCAAAACGGTTTCAGGCGCGTTCATGGCGTCAGGCATGCTGCGAGGACTCGCCAGTTTGGCATGGCCGGGCCGGGTCGCGCAGTGCGGTCCCGGCGGCAGGACGGATAGACCGACTATTCTACTGGGAATTCGCCGGACGCCGGATCGCGGCGGGTCGGCGCGCGCCTTCGACCCCCTTGTACCGGAAAGCGCCGGCTTTCTTTCGGTTCGATCCCCTTAAGGGCGACTTAGGATCGGCCGATCAGTCAAAGGCGTGCCGCATTCGGGCTAGCGCCCGTCTGCGCACGTCGTGCTTGCAGCAAGCGACGCCGCGCGCGGCGGCTGCGGGCCACTTGGTGCAGGCGCGAATTGCCGGGTATAAACAGCGATGGGTCCAGGCGAGAGCAATACGGTGAACATTGCGGCGGTCGAGCGCGATACCGGACTGTCCAAGGACACCCTGCGGGTCTGGGAACGGCGCTATGGCTTCCCGGCGCCCCGGCGCGATGCCACCGGCCAGCGGGTCTACGGGCCGGACGACGTGGCCAAATTGCGCCTTGCCAAGCGTCTGCTCGACTACGGCTACCGCCCGGGCAAGATCTTGGCGCTGTCGACCGCGCGGCTGATGCAGATGGCCGAAGCCGCCGCATCCTCGTCGCAGCCGCGCGAACGCGAACCCACCGAGGGGGTCGATGTCGAGCAGCTGCTCGCCCTGCTGCTGGCGCACCGCATCGACGAGTTGCGCCGCCAATTGGCCCAGTTCCTGCTGCGCCTGGGGCTGGCAAAGTTCGTCGCCGAGGTGGTCGCGCCGCTCAATGCGCGCGTCGGCGACGCCTGGGCCCGCGGCAAGCTCGAGATCTTCGAAGAGCATCTTTGCACCGAGGCGATCAGCGGCATCCTGCGCGTGGCCATCAACGGCATACCGCGCCCGGGCGTCGATCCGCTGATCGTCCTGCTGACCACCTTCCCGCGCGAGACCCACGGGCTGGGCCTGCTCATGGCCGAGGCCTTCTTCGCGGTGGAAGGCTGCCGCTGCATCTCGCTGGGCATCCAGACGCCGGTACCCGATATCGCGCGCGCCGCGCGGATGCAGAAGATCGACATCGTCGCGCTCTCGTTCAGCGACATGATGAACGTGAACCAGGCGGCCGCCGGCATCGAAGAGCTGCGCGCGCTGATTCCGAATGAGATCGCGATCTGGGTCGGGGGCACCTGCCCGATCCTCGAGCGCCGGCCGATCGACGGGGTCGAACGCCTGCGCCAGCTCACCGACATCGGGCCTTCGCTGGCCCGCTTGCGCCGCGAACGCGGCGCCCGCGCCTAGTCTTTCGGCAGGCCGCGCGCTAGGGTTTGGGCTTGCCGGCCGCCGGCTTGACCGGCGGCGTCGCCGGCGTAGTGGGCGGCGTCTCCTTCGCGGCCGCGCTGGCCGCCATCTGGGCAAACTGCTGTTGCAAGGCGTTCCACCAGGCGGCCGGCTGGAATGCCGCCAGGGCCTCGGCGCCCGCCGCGCCGGCGGCATCGGCCCGCCCGGGCGCCGCAGCGCCGGCGGCGTTGCTCATGCCTTGCCAGGCCGCCAGTGCCGCGCGCTGCATCTCCAGGCCCTGGATCGTGGTGCGCAGCAGGCCCAGGTTCAATTCGAGCCAGTGCTCGACGCTGCGCAGGTCGGCGATGCGCTTCTCGAGCTCGTGCGGATCGAGCGTCGGCATCATCATCGAGGGAATCGGGCCGGCTGCGCCGCGCGCCATTCCGGATGCGTCGGTGCCGGCGGCCCACATCTGGCCGAACCAGCGTGCGGCGTCCTGGAAGTTGCCGGCCATCGCCTCCGGCAGTGGCAGGCCGGCAGCCTTCTTCGGTTCGGTCACGATGCATCGCCTCCGCGCTGGCACAACCGGCTCGGCTCGCGCGCCGCGCTTCTATGCCAGACTATCGCAGCGCGGATCGGGGTGCAAGTCGCCACGCCGCTGCGCTGTGCAGCGGCGGCTAGACGGCCGAGGTCGCCGCCAACCCGCCGGGAATTGCCGCTTCCGTCTCGATGCCTGCCGCCCGTCCACCCTGTCTTCGCCGCGGTGCGCTGCGCATCGCCGCGCTGGCACTGGCGCTCCTGCTGGGCACGCCGGCCTGGCGCGGCGCCGCGGCCCAGCCGGCGGCGCCCGCCGCGGCCGCCTCGGGCCTTGCCGCGCACGCCCTCCTGGTCTACCGCACCACCGCCGAATTCCATTTCGGCGGGCTGCCCTTGTCCATGAGCGCGCGCACCACCACCAGCTGGCGGCTCGACGGTCGCGTCTACGAGACGCACCTGCACATGGACCGGGTCGACTTCGACCAGCTGTCGCACGGCGAGGTCGGCGCCGACGGCGCATTTGCACCGACGCGCTACACGGAGAAGCGGCCGTTCCACGATCCCGAGTCGGTGGCCATCGACTGGGTCGCCGGCGAGATCCGTTACGGCGCTGGCCCGAAATCCGCCGCCCCGCCGCCCGGGGCGCAGGACCGCTTGAGCCTGCAGTTCGAACTGGCACGCCGGCGCCTGAGCCACCCGGAGCAGTTCGCGCCGGGCAGCCGGCACGAGGTCCGCCTGATCGGCACCCACGACGTCGATCCCTGGATGTTCGAGGTCGGCGCCGAGGAATCGGTCGAAACCGGCCGCGGCGCGCTGCACGCCGTGCGCTGCTCGGCGCGGCGCACCGTCGGGACCGCGGTCGAGACGATCGACATCTGGCTGGGCGCCGAGCTGAGCTGGCTGCCGGTGCGCATCCGCATGGTCGACCGCAAGGGCGCGGTGATCGATTCGGTGCTGCAGTCCGCCGAGCTTCCCTGAAGGCCGCGCCGGTCGAACCGCCGCCTGCCCGCCATGCTGCGCATCGCCCTCCGATCGATCCTCTTCGACCGCGGCAAGCTCGTCGCCTCGCTGCTGGGCGTCGCGCTGGCCTCGACACTGGGTTTCGTGCAGATCGGCCTGTACGCCGGCTTCCTGCGTACCTCCTCTACGGTCATCGATCACCTGGGCGGCGACCTGTGGGCCATGCCACGCGGCCTCTCGGTCATCGACTTCTCGCAGATCACTTCGGTCGGCCCGCGCAACCTGCTGGCCTCGCACCCCTGCGTGGCCGACGTGCGCGGCGTCATCTACGGCTTCTCCTTCCTGCAGCGGGCCAGCGGCACGCGCTCCACCGCGATCATCGTCGCGGTCGACCCGCGGCCGGGCCGGCCCTGGCCGTGGGGCGACATCACGGGCGACCTGCGCGAGCTCGACCAGACGCTGCGCGTGACCGTCGACCGCAGCGACCTGGCCAAGCTCGAGCTTCCCGAGGATGCGCTGGGCCGCAACCTGGAGATCAACGGCCTGCGCGTCACCGTCGCCGCGCTCACCGACGGTATCCGCTCCTTCACCCTCAACCCCTACATCTTCACCTCGATGAGCACGGCGCGCCGCCTGCTGAACATGGCCGAGAACGAGTCGATGAACTACGTCGTCGATCTGGTCGAACCGTCCTGCAAGGCCGACCTGCTGCAGTGGATGAAGGCCCAGCCGGACATCCAGCTGATCGATACGCCGACCTGGAGCCGGATGACCGAGGACTACTGGGTCGGCGGTTCGGGGGCCGGCGTGGCGCTGCTGTTCACCGCGATCCTCGGGCTCTTCGTCGGCGGCGTGATCGTCGGCCAGACCCTCTACTCGATGGCCAAGGAGCACCTCACCGAGCTGGCCACGCTCAAGGCGGTCGGGGCGCGGCCGCTCGAGCTGGCCGGATTCGTGCTGTGGCAGGTGGCCTTTCTCGCCGGCGCGGGCGTCGTGTCGGGCTTCGCCCTCGCCCTGCTGCTGCGCCATCTCCTGGCCCGGGTCGGCCTGACGGTCGTGCTGTCGCCGGGCTCCGTGGGCCTGAGCGTGCTGGCCACCCTGTTCATGTGCGCCCTGGCCAGCATCACCAGCCTCAACGCGGTGCATCGCGTCGAAGCGGCCAAGGTGCTGCGATGAGCGCGGCCGCGGCGCCGCATCGGGATGCGCCCGCAGCGGCGCCGCCGCCGCCGGTTGCCGGCCGCGTGCTGGCCAGCGCACGCGGCGTCAGCAAGACCTTTTCGAACGGCATCCTCTCGGCCACCGTGCTGCACGACGTGACGCTGCAGGTGCGCGCCGGCGAGTTCGCCCTGCTCATGGGGCCTTCCGGGTCGGGCAAGACCACCTTGCTGTGCCTGCTCTCCGGACTGCTGCGGCCGAGCCTGGGCGAGATCGACCTTTGCGACGTGCCGATCTCGCGCCTGCCCGATCGCGCCGCATCCGAAGTGCGCCGGCGCAGCGTCGGATTCGTGTTTCAAACCTACAATCTGTTCCCGGCGCTCAGCGCGCTGGACAACGTGGCCGAGGTGCTCGCGTTGAAGGGCATGGCGCTCGGCGCGGCGCGCGCGGCGGCGACCTCGGCGCTGGCCCGCGTCGGCCTGGCGCACCGCCTGCACCATCGGCCGGGCGAACTGTCCGGCGGCGAACGCCAGCGTGTCGCCATCGCGCGCGCGCTGGCCGGCGCGCCGGCGCTCATTTTCGGCGACGAGCCCACGGCGGCGCTCGACCGGCAGACCGGGCTGGAGGTGGTCGAATTGCTCAAGCGACAGGTGAACGGGCAGTGCGGCGTCCTGCTGGTGACGCATGATCCTCGCCTGCTGCCGTTCGCCGACCGCCTGATCGAGATCGATGACGGGCGCATCCTGCGCGACGAGACGCGGCCGCCGAGCGGGCCGGCCGGCCCGGCGCAGGCCGATCCGGCGCACGGCGCCTCCGCTCACCCGGGTCCGTCCTTCGCATGAAGCGGCGCAACGTCCTCCTTGGACTGGGCGTCATGGCGCTGGCGATCGGTGCGGCGGTCCTGCTGCTGGGCGACGCCTCGACGGCGCCGCCCCCGGCGTCCCTGCCCGTCCGCCCCGGCGAGGCCCGGGTCGTCGCCCAGGCCCAGCTCAGCCCGATCGATGGCTATATCGAGGTGCGGCCGATGGCCCAGGGCAAGGTGCTGCGGGTCCTGGCCCAGCCGGGCGACCGCGTGGTGGCCGGCCAGGTCCTGGCCGAGATCGAACGCGACCTCGAGACGGCCGGCGTGCAGCAGCGCCAGGCCGATCGCGCGGTCGCCGGCGCCCGCCTGCAGAGCATCCGCGAAGGCGTGAGGCCCGAGGAGCAGGCGGCGCTGCAGGCCGCTGCGGACGCGGCGCGCCACGACGCCGAGCTGGCCAGCGACCGGGCGCAGCGCCAGCACGAGCTGCAGGCCCGCGGCTTCGTTTCGGAGCAGGCCGTGGTCGAGGCCGATCGTGCGCTCGAGGCGGCGCAGGCCCGCGCCCGCGAGGCCGCCCTGCGGGCCGAGGCCGGTGAACACGGCGGCCGGCCCGCCGACGTGCAGGCGGCGCGCCACGAGCTCGACGCGGCCGATGCGGCCGTGCGCCAGCAGGAGGTGGTGCTGTCGCGCACCCGCATCCTGGCGCCCGCGGCGGGCGTGGTGATGGCGCGCAATGTCAATCCGGGCGACATCATCGGCCCGAACCTCACCGCTCCGACCCTGTTCCGCATCGTCGATCCGCAACGCGTCGAGGTCCGCTTCGAGGTCGAGGAACTGCTGGCCGCCAGGGTGGCGCCGGGTCAGACGGTACGATACGTCCTGCCGGGCGCGCATACGCCGGTCGGTCACGGACGCGTCACCCGCATTGCGCCGCAGGTCGAAAAACGCAGCATCGGCGCCGACGACGCGCGCATCCGCGCCGACAGCATGATCCGCCCGGCCTGGGCCGACTTCGTCGCCGAACCGGGCGTCGAGAACCTGCCGGTGAACTACCGGCTCGAAGCCTGGGTGCTCGTGCCAGCGCATGACTGAGGCGTACGCCGGCGTGGCGTGCCCGCACCTTCTTTGGAATCCAGCGCATGGCGATCCGCATCCCCGACCCGCGATCCGGCCGAACCGGCCTGGCCTTCCTGGTGCTGCTGCTGGCCGGCGCCGCGAGCTCGCCGGCGTACGCCGAGATCGAGAAGAACGCCATGGCCGGCGCCCAGGGCATCGAACTCCTCTGGTGGCCCAGGCTGCCGGCCGTCGACGGCTGGGAACAGGATCGGCCGGCCAGCCTGCAGTACGGCGCCAACATGCTGGTGCCGCAGGGCAAGAATTTCGCCGAGGCGGTGGCCGTCCTGTACGCCAAGGCGATGTACAAGCCGCGCGTGCCGCAGATCGGCTCGCTCGAGGCGCTGATCGAACGCGATCGCCGCGAGTTCGGCGGCGCGCCGGGCGGCATCCGGGTACACGAGTCCGCGCGCCTGTTCACGGCGGACGGCCAGCCGCTGACCTGCCTGATCTTCGAGCCGACTTCGGGCGGCAACTGGGAGCGCGTTTGCTACCTGGAGGAAGGCGACTATTATTTGCTCTTCACCCTGAGCTCGCGCAGCCGGGCCGGCTTCGAGGCGACCATGAAGACCTTCGTCGCCCTGGTCAATCGCTACCATTCCTGATCCCGTCGCAGGACGATCGAGGCTCCAGAAGATGGCCGCAAACTCGCATCCCGTCGCGCTCGGCTCGCCCGCGCCCGAATTTTCCCTGCCCGACCCGTCCGGCCGCCTGCACACGCTCGACGGCTGCGCCGGCAGCGCCGGCACGCTGGTCGCCTTCATCTGCAATCATTGCCCCTATGTCGTGCACATGCGCGATGCGCTGGCGCGCTATGCCGCCGACTATGCCGGGCGCGGCGTGCGCGTGGTCGGCGTCAATCCGAACGACGCGCGGGCCTACCCGGACGACGCGCCGGAACGCATGGCGGAGGTCGCGCCGCGGCTGGGCTTCCCCTATCTCGTCGATGCCGCGCAGGACGTGGCGCGGGCCTACGACGCGGCCTGCACGCCGGATCTTTACCTCTACGACGCCAGGCGCCGCCTGTACTACCATGGCCGTTTCGATGCCCATCGCCCGGGCGGCGCGCCGGCCGACGGCGCCGATCTGCGCCGCGTCACCGACCGCCTGCTCGCCGGCGAGGCACCGCCGACCGACCAGCCGGCCTCGATCGGCTGCAGCATCAAGTGGAAGCCGAGTTAGCGCGACGGCCGGCCGCTGCTTGAACGTTCGCGCACGGAACCGCCGTCGGCCGGTCGGACCCGTGTGCACTTGAAATTTTCCGGGCCGAAGCGATCGGCTCGCCACGCCGGATCGAGGTGAACATGCATTACGCCATTTCCAGCACCTGGGGTCCGACCGATCCCACCCGGGCATCGCTGCCGTTCATCTTCGCCGCCTCGGCCTTGCAGGCCGGCGATACGGTGCTGATCATGCTGTTCCACGACGCGGTCGGCGTCGCCGTGCAGGGCGCCCACGAGCGGATCATCCCGGTGGGTCCGCCGCCGCGCTTCACCGAGGTCTTCGCTCACCCCGCTGCGCGCGTACTCGTCTGCAAGCCCTGTGCCGAAGTCCGCGGTGTCCGCCCGGACATGCTGGTGGGCCGCTGCACCATGGGCGGGATGAACGATTTTCACCAGGAAGCGGCGCGGCCCGATTGCAAGGTCGTGGCGTTCTAGCATCCCGCCCGGCGCCGGCCGCGACGGCACGGCGATCCGCGGCATGGTGCTGCGCGTTCAGGCGATCGGCCGCAGCGCGGTCGTGGTCGCCGCGGTGTTGACGCGCGACGCTTCGGTGCCGAGGTCGACCAGCACGTAGAGGCCCATGGCGACCATGACCGCGAGGATCGAACCGGTCGTGATGCCGACGGCACGGGAACGGGCTTGCTCTTCGTATTTCTTGTTCATGGCGGATCTCCTGCAAGGGGTAAGGGGACGTTGCGGTCGAGGGTTGGATCGGCTGGCGGTCGGGGCGGGGCCGGGCACCGGCTCAGGCCAGCGACTGCGGCGCTGCGGCAACCGCGACCGACTCGACCTGGGCCATCTGCGAGCCAAGGTCGGCAATGACGTACAGGCCCATGGCCACCATGATGGCCAGGATCGATCCGGTCGTCAGGCCGATGGCGCGGGAAGGAAGCTGGTCTTCGTATTTCTTGCTCATGTCCGTTCTCCTGGATGGGTTGTGAGGGTTGCGTGTCCGGTGCTGCATTCGGGGCGGGCGGTGGAGCCGGTCTTTCTTGTTGCCTGCACCATGGATCGCATCGTCGCCCATCGAGGCGTCGCGCACTATTGACCAAAGTAAGAATCGGCCGGGAGATGGCACCCGGACATGACCAAGGTCACGCCTACGAGCGGCGCGCCGCGTCCACCGCGCGCCGGCGGGCGGCGGACGCGGGGCGTCGGGGAATCGTGCATGCGCCGCAGCTTGCGCGGCACGCGGCAGCAGTGCGCCGGGGCGGCGCGCTCGGGCGTTACAGGCCGCTAGGCGCCAGCCCGATGCAGGACGTGCTCCGCGCCGGCCGCGGCGGCCGGCGTACGGGCGCGCCATTGCGCGAGCAAGGTCTCCATCTGCGGCCGCGCCCGGTCCACGCTGGCCTGCTTCACGTGGCCGAAGCCGCGGATCTCGGCCGGCCAGCCGGCCAGCCGGACCGCCAGGGGCAGGTTCGCGGCGTCGAGCTGCGCCAGCAGCTCCTCGATCAGCTGCTCGTATTCGCGGCACAGCCGGCGTTCCATGCGCCGCTCCGCGGTCTGGCCGAAGGGATCGAACGGCGTACCGCGCAGGAAGCGCAAGGGTGCGAGCCCGGCGAAGACCAGGCCCATCCAGGGCCCGAAGCGCAGCTTGCGCGGCAGCCCGGTGACCTTGTCGCGCGGCGCGAAGAGGGGCGGCGCAAGGTGGTACTGGATGCGATAGCGGCCGCTGAACATCGCGCGGATGCGCTCGCGCATCTGCGGGTCGCGATGCAACCGAGCGACCTCGTATTCGTCCTTCACCGCGAGCAGGCGAAAATAGTGGCGCGCCACGGCCTCGGCCAGGGCGCCGCCGGCGCCCAGCGGCCGCTCGGCCGCGGCCACCCGCTCGACCAGCGCGCGGTAGCGCACGGCAAGCCGCGCGTCCTGGTAGCCGACCAGGAAATCGGCCCGCGCCGTCACCAGGGCATCGAGCCCAAGCGGAGCGCCGGCCGCCGCCGCGCCCGCCGCCGGGCCCTCGAGCAGGCGCAGCACGCCGGCCAGGTCGTGGGCCGCCGCACGGCCCCATTCGAAGGCGCGCAGGTTGCGCTCGATCGCCACGCCATTGAGCTCGATCGCCCGCACCAGGCTCTCATGGCGCAGCGGGATCCAACCCATCTGCCAGGCCGCACCCAGCATGAGCGGGTTGGCGTACAGCGCATCGCCCATCAGCCGCGTCGCGATGTCCTGGGCATCGAGGCAGACCAGGGCTTCGGGCGCGCCCACCGCCGCCTGCGCCTGCGCCAGCATGCCCGCCGCCGGGAAACGCCAGTCGCGGTCGTGCATGAGCGCGGCGGTCGGCGCCTCGCCGGTGTTCATCAAGGCGCGCGTGCGGCCGCGCTGGATCTTGCCCAGGACCTCGGTGCCGGTGCCGACGATCAGGTCGCAGCCCAGCACCAGGTCGGCTTCGCCCATGGCGACGCGCGTGGCGTAGAGCTGTGCGGGACTGGGCGCGATCCGGATATGCGAGTGCACCGCGCCGCCTTTTTGCGCCAGGCCGGCCATGTCGAGCACCGAGACGCCGCGGCCTTCGAGGTGCGCCGCCATGCCCAGCAACTGGCCGATGGTCACCACGCCCGTGCCGCCGATACCGGCGACCACGATGGCATAGCTGGCCTCCTGCGCGCCAGGCGCCGCGGCGACGGCCGGCTGGGGGGTCGCCGGCGGCGCCTGCCCGATGCGCGCCGGCGGGCGCAGCTCGCCGCCCTCGATCGTCAGGAAACTCGGGCAGAAGCCGTCGACGCAGGACAGGTCCTTGTTGCAGCTCGACTGGTTGATGCGCCGCTTGCGACCCCATTCGGTGTCGACCGGCTCGACCGACAGGCAATTGGAGGCCCGGCTGCAGTCGCCGCAGCCTTCGCAGACCAGCTCGTTGATCACCACCCGGCGCGCCGGATCGACGACCAGGCCGCGCTTGCGCCGGCGGCGCAGTTCGGCGGCGCAGGTCTGGTCGAAGATGAGCGCCGAGACGCCCGGGTATTCGCGCAGCTCGCGCTGTACGGCGTCGAACCGCTCGCGCGGCGCGACGCGCACGCCCGGCGCGAGTTCGTCGCCCGCGGCATATTTGTCCGGATCCTGGGTCACCAGGACGATGCGTTCGACGCCCTCGGCGGCGAGCTGGCGCGTGATCCGCGGCACGGTCAGCGTGCCGTCGACCGGCTGGCCGCCGGTCATGGCCACCGCGTCGTTGTAGAGGATCTTGTAGGTGATCGGCACCTTGGCCGCGACCGCGGCGCGCAGGGCCAGGCTGCCCGAATGGAAGTAGGTGCCGTCGCCGAGATTGGCGAAGATGTGCCGCTCGCTCGTGAAGGGCGCCTGGCCGATCCAGGGCACGCCCTCGCCGCCCATGTGCGTGAAGGTGGCCGTGCTGCGGTCCATCCAGGTCGCCATGTAGTGGCAGCCGATGCCGGCCACGGCACGCGAACCTTCCGGCACGCGGGTCGAGGTGTTGTGCGGGCAGCCCGAGCAGAAGTGCGGCACGCGCTCGGCGACCACGCGGGGCCGCAGCAGTTCGCGTTCGGTCGCCTCGATCACCGCCAGGCGCGCCGCGATGCGCGCCCGCACGTCGGGCGGCAGTTCGAGCTTGCCGATGCGCATGGCGATCGCCCGGGCGACGATCGCCGGCGAGAACTCGTAGTGCGCGGGCAGGATCCAGTTGCCCTGCGGCACGGCCCACTCGCCGCCGTCCTTCTGGTCGAACTTGCCGATCACCCGCGGGATCTGCTTGCCGCTGCCGATCCACTGGAACAGTTCCTCCTTGAGCTGGTATTCGATGACCTGGCGCTTCTCCTCGATCACCAGGATCTCGGTCAGGCCGGCGGCGAACTCGCCGATGGTGCGGGCCTCGAGCGGCCAGACCATGCCGCACTTGAACAGCCGGATGCCGACTTGCCGGCAGGTGGCGTCGTCGAGTCCCAGGTCGACCAGGGCCTGGCGCGTGTCCTGGTAGGCCTTGCCGCTCGCGACGATGCCGAAACGCGCATGCGGCGCGTCGATCACCGTCGCGTTGAGCCGGTTGACCCGGCAATAGGCCAGCGCGGCGTACAGCTTGTAGTCGAGCAGGCGCGCTTCCATCTGCAGCGGCGTGTCGGGCCAGCGGATGTTCAGGCCGCCCGGCGGCATGGCGAAATCCTCCGGCAGGTGGATCTGCACGCGGCTGGGGTCGATGTCGACCGAGGCCGAGGCCTCGACGACCTCGGTGACGCACTTGAAGCCGACCCAGACCCCGGCATAGCGGCTCATGGCATAGGCGTGCAGGCCCAGGTCGAGGTATTCCTGGATCGAGGCCGGGAACAGCACCGGGATCATGCAGGCCTTCAGCAGGTGGTCCGACTGGTGCGCCAGGGTCGAGCTCTTCGCGCCGTGGTCGTCGCCGCAGGCCACGACGACGCCGCCGTGCGCACTGGTGCCCGCTGCGTTGGCGTGCTTGAACACGTCGCCGCAGCGGTCCGCGCCCGGACCCTTGCCGTACCACATGGCGAACACGCCGTCGTAGCGCGCGCCGGCGAACATGTTCACCTGCTGCGTGCCCCAGACCGCGGTGGCCGCCAGATCCTCGTTCACGCCGGGCCGGAAGTGGACGTGGTTGCGCTGCAGGTGGTCTTTCGCCTTCCACGCCGCCTGGTCGACCACGCCCAGCGGCGAGCCGCGGTAGCCGGAAAGGAATCCCGCCGTGTTGACGCCGGCCAGCAGGTCGCGCTGGCGCTGCAGCATGAGCAGGCGCAGCAGCGCCTGGGTGCCGTTGAGGTAGGCGTGGCCGCGCTCGAGCGTCCAGCGGTCGTCTAGGGAAGCGGCGGCCGGAGCCAGCCGGCCTTCCCCGGGTAGAGGAGCATTCATCGCGTGACCCCGCACCAAAAAGCTGCGCTTTTGGAGGCGCGCCGCACGGCCGGTGGGCCGCAGCGCCATGCATGACCGACGGATCGCGCCGCCTTTTGGGCGGCGCGCGGGAGCCGGCGCGGACCCGGTCTCCCGGGCGGCAGGATACTCCGGCCGCCTGCGCCGTCCGGCCGCTGCCGCGCGCCGTGGCCTACCAGATGGAGACGCGCTTCTCCGGCGGCAGGTACATCTTGTCGCCGGGCTTGACGCCGAAGGCCGCCAGGAACGGCGCCTGGTTCATCTCGGGCAGCAGGCCGCGGAATTCGCCCGGCGAGTGCGGGTCGGACTTGATGCGCACGATGGCGTCCTTGTCGCGCGACTTCGACCGCCAGACGGTCGCCCAGCCGACGAAGAAGCGCTGGTCGCCGGTCAGGCCGTCGAGCACCGGCGCCTCGTGGCCGCCCAGCGCAAGGTGGTAGGCCTTGTAGGCGATCGCCAGGCCGGAGTTGTCGGCGATGTTCTCGCCCAGGGTGAGCTCGCCGTTGATCGGGTAGCCGGGCACCGGCGCATAGGCCGCATACTGCTGCACCAGGGCCCGGGTCTTGGCCTTGAAGCGGGCCAGGTCCTCGGCGGTGAACCAGCCCGGCGGATCGAGCAGCTTGCCCTCGCCATCGTATTGGCTGCCCT
>Ga0209698_10003395_pt1 | contig 17813 bp, 16 predicted proteins | sample LitLauG_LLR_2012_FD_187203 | JGI IMG/M metagenome (GOLD analysis project Ga0209698, IMG submission 187203) | Freshwater sediment microbial communities from Pennsylvania, USA - Little Laurel Run_MetaG_LLR_2012 (SPAdes) (version 2) | ecosystem: Environmental > Aquatic > Freshwater > Creek >...
TGCCAAAGGCGCAATTTCCTTCGAGATGGTCCTGGCGCTCCCCTTCTCGGCGACGCGCAGGTCATACGCCGTTTGCAGATTCAACCAGCCTTGCGCATCGCTACCAAAATATCGTTGCAGTCGCAGTGCCGTGTCGGCAGAAACACCGCGCTTGCCATCGACGATTTCGCGAAGCCGCGAGTAAGGAACATGCAAGGCCAACGACAGCGCCCGGACGCTGACGCCCATGGGCTTGATGTAGTCCTCGAGCAAAACCTCGCCAGGATGGACTGGACGCATACCATTCTTGAACATGCTGCACTCCATTGCTGCCGAATCGTTCCCGGGCCTAGCCCAAATCAATGCGGGTCCTCGATCAGAACGTCAAAGGGACCACTCGAACCCCACTTGAACGTCAATCGCCACTGGTCATTTATCCGCACATGCCACGCTCCGTCGTACTCCTTCAAATCGTTGCCGGGCGGAGCTTTCATGAAATTCAACGACGGCGCTGCATCCAGCTGCGCGAGTTTTCGCTCGGCCACTTTCTTGATGTTTGCGAACCTCGCGCTCTTGCCAGTCGTAAACAATGCCTGGGTTTCCGCGCACAAGAAGGATTGGATCGCCATTGAGCCAGTTTAGCCGTTACCCGGTTAACAGTCAATAGTAGCACCGCACGCGCGTCCACCGCGTTCGGTCGTCAGGCGGCGCCAATGGTGGCTATCGGATCAGCTGCAGACCAAGCCTCGCCGCACCGTCAACGGACCCATTTCCTCGCACTCGACCCACAGGCGCCATGAGGTTACGCCCGCTTCCGTGAAGCGTCCGCGAAACTTCGCAATGCGCATCTACGGTAATAGTTCATCGCTCCCAATTCTTCCAAGATCGACAATCCGCCTTTCGTTCATTTCGATCTGGCACATGAGACGCCTATCGCTAGCACTGTTCCCGCCACCCGATAGGGAGGATTCAAATTCACACTGGGCTTCTCGGGATTGACCGAATTGCTTTTCGGCCTCGTCGAACAATTGACTTCCCCGCTGGCGATACTCGGGATTTGCATCCCAACGTTCGAATCTTTGGCGGATTTTCTGCTCCGCTATTTCTAGCTGCGCCGAACTCCTTTCGGCACGCTTTTCAAGGCACTCGCGTTGGCTCGCATGACCTTCCGCTTTTGAGCAAGCTATTTCGCTTGAGGTGCTGCGCTGCGCCACCGCGTCGAACGACAAGGCTCCAAGAATTACGACGGCAGCAACGCATGCAGATTTCATATCTTGATTCCGTCTTCGACCCTGAGTCGCCTTCACGACATGATCGCTACCCGGCCTGGAAAATCAATGTTCGACGAACCAATCCAATGCGCCTGCCGCGTTGGTGTCGGTGAATTCCATAGCAGCCTCGGCGATTGCGGCATGCCCCGCAGCGGAGAGGATCGGACGCAAGCGCGGCGACGACGTGGGGAACTGCCGCGAAGGAGGCGGAATGTACGTCACCCTGGTGCGCAATTGAACTCCAAAGGGAAAACCAAGGTTCGGCGTCATCATTCGACTTTGGAAGAGTACTCAACTGCAGCAGCAATGCGGGCGTGTCAACGGCTCGACCGTAGGCATGCTCCAACTCTTGCCAACGCGGACTATCTGGGGTCAACATATTTGGACTTGTAAGCCGCAAGTAGCGAACCTAGACGTACTCATGGTGCACGAATACGGTTGGGGCGTCCGAATCAGCCTCGACCGCGAACGCCTTGCTTGAGAAGACGAATATTCGAAAATCCCCAATATCAGACTTTCCCTTGCACCACCTATTGCCAGACCCGAGTGTCGCGTTTTCATTCGTCGGAGGAAATTTGAAGGTCAATTGCAACCGGCTGATCGCGTCATCGTCTTCCATCTCGGATTCGATGAATTGTCGAGTTATGTTGATGGAAAAATGCTTTCCGTCGCCCCAGTCATAGGTGCCCCACTGAAAAAGAAGCATGTCCCCTTGGTCATCGACGCACTCCTCGGCCGGCACAAGTTCGAAGAATTCAAGCATTCGAGACACGCCTTGGCGAACCGTCAGTTCCGGAAGTGAGCCGCCAACGCCTTCAACGAAGGTCTCGAATGCGTCAGCTGAATTCGACGGGACCAAAGGTCAATCTCCCACCTGCCCTGCGACCGGAGCGTTTTGAATGACCGCTATGTGAAGGCACGAACGAGCCTACCGTCGCCCGCTCCTGGCCGTCCGCGGACTTTAGCCCACTGCCGCAAAGCGGACATGCAATCCGAAATTCCGGGTAGGCGCCGCCGATTTAGCAACCGATCGAACCGTTTCGGCGAAAGCGAAAGTGGAGAAGCGAAGCGATAGTCGGCCCCCTCGCCCGCGAAGCGGGAGACGGTTGGGGCGACGGTCCGCGCATAGGGCGCCCTCACCCCCGGCCCCTCTCCCACTGCGTGGGCGAGGGGAGATTCACGCTGCAATCACAAATCCAATACTGCGGACCGCTTCCGCAGCGTTCGCGCGCACGGGCACTCAGTACGACATTTAGGGCGAATGGACGTAATACTTCGGCCTGTCGTCGAGGCGGATGTGGAGCGAGGGCACGCCGAGTCCTGCGGTGTTCAACCACACAGCTTTGCCACCGGTGATGGGAATATCCCCTCGTTACCGCATGCGGATTACGGCCCTCAGGCGCGACGGTACGAGCCGCTGCCGGACCGGCCCGTGACTTCAGGCGCTCAGCCGCGCAACGTACTCCACCTCTTCTCGGCTGCCCAGAACGACCGCGACCCGCTGATGCAGCGACGTGGGCTGGATATCGAGAATGCGCTGCGTGCCGTTGCTGGCAGCGCCACCCGCCTGCTCGATGAGCAAGGCCATGGGGTTGGCCTCGTACATGAGCCGCAGCTTGCCGGGCTTGCCCGGTTCGCGGCGGTCGCGCGGGTACAGGAAAATGCCGCCGCGCTGCATGATGCGGTGCACGTCCGAGACCATGGAAGCCACCCAGCGCATGTTGAAATCCTTGCCGCGCGGGCCGTCCGCGCCGGCCAGGCATTCGTCGATGTAGCGCCGCACCGGCGCTTCCCAGTGGCGCATGTTCGACATATTGATGGCAAATTCCTGGGTCTGGGCGGGTATCCGCAGGTTCTCGCGCGTGAGCAGGAAGCTGCCCGTGTCCTTGTCAAGCGTGAACTCGTGCACGCCCTGGCCGACGGTGATCACGAACTGGGTCTGGGGTCCGTAGACCGCGTAGCCGGCGGCCACCTGCGATGTGCCCGGCTGGAGGAAGGCGGCTTCTTCGGCCTTGGGGTCGTGGGCCCGCAGCACCGAGAAGATGGTACCGATGGAAACGTTGACGTCGATGTTGCTCGAGCCGTCCAGCGGATCGAAGAGCAGCAGGTAGTCGCCGCGCGGATAGGCCACGGGTATGCCCACCGGCTGGTCCATTTCCTCGGAGGCCATGGCGGCCAGGGTGCCGCCCCATTCATTGGCTTCGATCAGCATCTGGTTGGCGATGATGTCGAGCTTCTTTTGCGTTTCGCCCTGCACATTGCTGGTCTGCGCACTGCCCAGCACGCCCCCCAGGGCGCCGTGGCCAACCGCGTGCGAGATGGTCTTGACGGCGCGCGCCACGGTTTCGAGCAGCAGGCGCAGGTTGGCGTCCATGCCGCTGGTGCGTTCGCAACGGATGAGAAAGTGCGTAAGGGACAGGCGGGCCAAGGCGTTCTCCGGTGGGTCAACTGGCAAGCGCGCGTTCTACGATCTCACGCACATCGCGCGAGATTTCCTGGTTGGAGCCTACCGCCTCGAGCGCCTGGCGCATGAGCTGGGCACGATCCGGCGTGTAGCGCCGCCAGCGCTCCAGGGTGCGGGCGATACGGGCAGCGACGATGGGGTTGATGCGGTCCAGGCGCGTGACCTGGTCGACCCAGAAGGCGTAGCCGCTACCGTCGGCGCGGTGAAATTCCGCCGGGTTGCCGTTGCAGAATCCCAGCACCAGCGCATTGACGTTGTTGGGGTTCTTCTCGGAATACGCGCTATGACGCAGCAACACCTTCACGCGCTCTATGGTTGCCGGCTCGCCGGGGTGGGCTGGGGCCGTGGCCTGCAGCGAGAACCATTTGTTCATCAGCAGCGGCTCGTGTTGCCATTGCCGGGCTACCTGCAGCAATACGTCCACCTTGGTGGGTGCCGGGCTGTGCACGATGGCCGTGAGCGCCGCCAGGCGGTCGGTGAGGTTATCGGCCTCGGCCAGTTGGCGGCGTGCCGCGTCCAGCGCGGCGGGATCGCCCGCCAGCACGAGAAATGCCAGCGCAAGGTTTTTCAGTGCACGTCGACCCGCCAGGGCGGAATCCGGCGAATACGCCTCGGTACCGGACATCTGCGCGTGTACGTCCTGCCAGTGGGTGGCAAGCTCGGTGCCCAGCCACTGGCGCATGCCGCTGCGCGCGGCCCGTATGGCCTGTGGCTCGACGATGGAACGCTGCTCGGCGATGACAACCTCGCTGGGTAGTTGCAGGCTGCGTTCGCGAAAGGCCGGCGATGCCGTCGAATCGAGCACGGTGCGTTCGACCAGGGCGCGCAGCGCAGGGCTGCGCAGCAGGCCTTCGCCCGCCTCCAGCGCGTCGGTGGCCCGCAACAGCGCTGCCAGGGCGATCTTCTGGCCGGCTTCCCAGCGATTGAAGCCGTCGCTGTCATGGGCCGCCAGCAGCGCCATTTCTTCATCCGTGTAGTGGTGCTCGACGATCACCGGCGCGGAGAAGTCGCGCAGCAACGAGGGCACGGCACCCGCGGGAACATCCACCAGGCGGTAGGTGTGCGCGCTCTGGGTGAGTTCAAGCACCCGGGTCGTACCTAGTGCCTCGGGTTCGCCCTCGAGCCGCAAGGGGACGTCCTTGCCGTCGGGCCCCACCAGGCCCAGCGAGAAGGGAATGAGCAGGGGCTGCTTGTCGGGCTGGCCCGGCGTGGGCGGGCAGTTTTGCGCGATGCGTACTTCCAGCGTACCCGCTTGCGCATCGGCCGAGCAGCTCACGGCCACCCGGGGTGTGCCGGCCTGGGAATACCAGAGCAGGAACTGATCCAGATTGCGGCCCGAGGAATCGGCCATGGCAGCCACGAACTGGTCGCAGGTCGCGGCCTGGCCGTCGTGGCGATCGAAATACAGGTCCAGCCCGCGGCGGAAGCCCTCGACGCCCAGCAGCGTTTGCAGCATGCGCACCACCTCGGCGCCCTTTTCATACACGGTTGCCGTGTAGAAATTGCTGATCTCAAGATAGGCATCCGGGCGTATGGGGTGCGCCATGGGACCCGCATCCTCGGGAAACTGCTGCGCGCGCAGGGTGCGCACGTCGTCGATGCGGGCAATGGCCCGTGCAGAAACCGGATCGGCTCCCTGCGCCTGGGCCTCGGCCTCGAGCAGATCCCGGGTGAATTCCTGGTCGCGAAAGACGGTGAGGCCTTCCTTGAGGCTGAGCTGGAACCAGTCGCGGCAGGTGACCCGGTTGCCCGACCAGTTGTGGAAATACTCGTGGCCGATGATGGACTCTATCGTCGCGAAGTCCGTGTCGGTGGCGATGGTGGGGTCGGCCAGCACGTACTTGGCATTGAAGATGTTCAGGCCCTTGTTCTCCATGGCCCCCATGTTGAAGTCGGCCGCGGCCACGATCATGTACCGGTCGAGGTCCAGCTCGCGTCCGAACCGCGTTTCATCCCAGGTGATGGCGCGCCGCAGGCAGGCGGCAGCGTGGTCCAGGCGGGGCAGGTGCGCGGGTTCGGCCAGGATCTGCAGCAGCACCTCGCGGCCGCTGCGCGTGACGATGCGGGCGTCGCGGCTCGCCAGGGTGGCGGCCACCACCGCGAACAGATAACTGGGTTTGGGAAAAGGGTCCTCCCACAGCGCGAAGTGGCGCTGATTGGGCAACTCGCCCTGTTCGATCAGGTTGCCGTTGGACAGCAGCACCGGAAACTGCTCGCGCCGGGCGCGCAGCATCACCTTGTAGCGGGCCAGCACATCGGGCCGGTCGGGTATCCAGGTGATACGCCGCATGCCTTCGGCTTCGCATTGCGTGAAGATCGCGCCGTTGGACACATACATGCCCATCAGCGATGTATTGGCCGCCGGGCGGATGCGGTTGCGCACGCGGATCGTGAAAGTGTCGCCCACGGGTGCCGGTATGCGCAGCAGGTTTTCGTCGAGCTGGTAGTGGGACGGGCCCAGGGGGCGTCCATCGAGCTCGACTGACACCAGCTCGAGCTGCTCGCCGTTGAGGTCCACGATGCCACCGCTTGCGGCCGGATTGCGGCGCAGCGCCAGGGTGGCGCTGACGTCCGTTACCTCAGGGTCAAGATCGAATTCGAGCAGGACGCTGTCAAGCAGGAAGGCGGGAGCCTGATAATGCGCACGTTGGACGCGAGCTGCGGCGACTTTTTGCATGGGGGCCGTGGCCAGATTATGACCGCTTCATTCTAGCGCGCCTCGTCGCCTGCACCCGGCATGCCCGCGGGGAATTTGCATTGTGCCGCCCGGATTGTGTGTCTTGGTGCGGTAACGACCGTATCCCTGCGGCGCCGATTTGGTAATTTCGGGTATCTTGGGTCCAGCCGAGCAAGGTCCATGCAAGGCCCGGGCAATACCCAAATGGGCGAGGCGTCCCTTGCATCCCATGTGCCGGCCGCGCCGTTTAACCCCGTGGATGATTCCCGTCTTGATCTTTTCCCCCGTTGCCACCTTCTTTACCGATGCAGGCGATTCCGGCGTACTGCTGCCCGTTGCCCTGGTTGGCGTCGTCACGTTGTGGTTCTTCCATTCCCGCCGCCTTGCCTGGCTGTTGCTGCGCTCGGTCCTGCTGGCGGGGCTCTTCATCGCGGCGCTCAAGATACTTTTTCTCTCCTGCGCTGCGCATTGGGCGCCGGGACTATCCAGCCCCAGCGGCCATGCCTGCCTGAGTGCGGTGGTCTACGGCACCCTCGCCACCCTCGTCGCTTCGGGCCGCCCGGCGCCCGTGCGCGTGGCGATCTATGTCGTCACTGCCGCATTCGTGGCGGCCATTTGCGTGTCCCGCGTCACGCTCGGCGTTCACACCGTGCTGGAAGTGGCGGTGGGCCTGTCCGTGGGCCTCATCGCCCAGCTGTGGTTTGCGTGGTCGTATGCACGCATGGCGCCGTTGCGCATCGATCTGCGGACCTTCGGCGCGGCCCTGCTGGTCACGGTGCTGGTTGCCTTTGGCATACGGCTGCCGGCCGAATCGCTGATCCGCCACATGGCAAAGCGCCTGGGAGAAAAGTGCACGGCCGTGGTGGTGGCGCTGCCACCGGCGGCATCGGGCGCCGCATTGGCGCGCGCCTTCAGCCGTTCTTGAGCAGTGCGAGGATGTCGTCGGCAAGAAATTGCGCCGACTGATCGTACGGGGTGATCACGCGGGGCTGGCCCTGCGTATCGATGATGTAGGTGGCGGCCGTGTGGTCCACCAGCGTGTTGCCCTGGTACTGCACGATCTGATAGTTGGCATGAAAGTACTTGGTTGCCGCATCGGTCTGCGCCTCCGAACCGCGCAGGCCGATGAACGTGGGATCGAATGCCGGAACGTACGCCCGGAGCAGTTCCGCGGTATCGCGCTCCGGGTCGATGGAAACGAACACGCCCTGTACCCGGTCCGCGTCTACGCCCAGCAGGTGCCGCGCCTGGGCAAACTTGGCCAGCGTGGTGGGACACACGTCGGGGCAGTGCGTGTAGCCGAAACTGAGCAGAACCACCTTGCCGCGAAAGTCAGCGAGCGAGCGTGGCTTGCCGTCGGAATCCACCAGCGAAAACGCGCCGGTCCAGTGCTCGGCGCTGATGTCGCGGCCGTGAAACGCCACGGGCTCCGGCTTGCCAAACCAGTGCGCCGGTCGACCCGTCAGGAGCAATGCCGACACCAGTGCCACCGCGGCTATTGCCAGGGCGAGTTTCCAGGTAAGCGAAGACCTGGAGGGTGCTTCATCCATGGGGCGTGGCCTTGCTGCTTCCGGTGTCATGCGCGGGGCCGCTGCTGGCAAGCGGGCGTACCGGCGCCTCGATCCGCACGGCGTGCCGCTTGCCGGCTGCGTCAAGGATATCCAGCGTGATGGGCACCATCTGCTGCGGCAGCAGCTGGTGCTTGAGGCCGATGAACATCACGTGATACTCATGATCCAGCGCCACCGTGACATGCGCGGGCAGCGCCAGGCGGTCGATGCGGCGCATGTGCATCATGTTGTCGACCGTGCGCATTTCGTGGATTTCCACATGCTCGGCAACCGGCGAGCTGGCACCCACGAGTTGCGCGTCTTCGCTGCTGGTGAGGTGCATGTAGGCGCCCGAACCGGTCTGACCCTCCACCGTGCCCCGAACCCAGGCATCCTCGGCCACGACGATGGCGGCCGCGGGGGCCGGCGTTCCGGCGGCAAAGGCGCCCGATGCGGCCAGCACGCCCGCCGCCAGCAGGCCCAAGGACGCAACAGCGCAGCGCACTGTGGTTCCCCATCCGGGTACGGGAAAAATCATCTTCAAGGGGACCTTCCTGCTCCTGGGCACACTAGCGCGGCCCACCCCCAGCCGCAAGCCGTCATTTTAACGCGCCGCCATACGCGGCAGAGGACCCGTAAATCAGCCCGGTCAGCAATCCGGCGCCCAGTCCGGCAATCACTCAGGCAATCAGCCCGGCAAGCGGCCCAATTGCCAGAGCAAAAACGCGTATTCCCGCGCGGTTTCGCGATAGCGCTGGAACCGTCCGCTCTTGCCACCGTGCCCGGCGCTCATGTCGATGCAAAACAGCAGCGGCGCCTGCCCGGTCTTGCGCGCGCGCAGGCGGGCCACCCACTTCGCCGGCTCGAAATATTGCACCTGGGAATCCCATAGCCCCGTGAAAACCAGCAGGGCGGGGTAGTCCTGCGCGCGGATGTTGTCGTAGGGCGAATACGACAGCATGTAGTCGTAACTCTCCTTGTGGCGCGGATCGCCCCATTGGTCGAACTCGTTGGTGGTGAGCGGGATGCTCTCGTCGAGCATGGTGGTCACCACGTCGACGAAAGGCACGTGCGCCACGATGGCCCGGTAGCGCTCGGGGGCCATGTTCGCGATGACGCCCATCAGCAGGCCCCCGGCGCTGCCGCCCTGGGCACAAACCTGGTCGGCGGCCCCGTAGCCCTGGGTGACCAGCATGTCGGTTACATCGATGAAATCGGTAAATGTGTTGCGCTTGCGCAGCAGGCGGCCGTCGTCGTACCACGCGCGTCCCAGCTCCTGGCCGCCACGCACATGGGCAATGGCCACCACGAACCCGCGGTCGAGCAGGCTTACCCAGCTCGAGCGAAAATCCGGATCCATGGAGTAGCCGTAGGAGCCGTAGGCGTACTGGTAGATGGGGGCGCTGCCGTCCAGCCGGGTGTCCTTGCGGTAGGCCAGCGATACGGGTATCGATGCGCCATCGCGCGCGGGCGCCATGCGCATTTCGGTGGCATAGCGGCTGGCGTCAAACCCCCCGAGCACGGTTTCCGTCTTGCGCCAGATGCTGTCGCCCGAGCCGATATCGTAATCGTAGGTCGTGCGGGGCGTGCACAGCGATGAGTACACATAGCGCACGAGGCGGCTGTCAAACTGCGGCGTGGCCACCAGGCTCATGGATCCGGCAGGCTCCATGCCGGCGATGATGCGGTCGCCCTCGAGCCGGTCGCCGTTCGCCCAGTCGTGGATGCGCACGCGCAGCAGGCCGCCGGCCCGCTCGTTGACGGCGAGGCCGTGCTGCCCCACCTCGTAATCCTCGACGAAGATTTCAGGGCGGTGACCGATGATGTCGGTCCAGCCCGCCTTGTCCGCGCTCCCGGCGATCGGCGCACGCACGATGCGGAAGTTGGGCGCCAGCCAGTTCGTGCGGATGATGAACGCGTCGCGATGGTGATCGACGTCGTATTCGTGGCCGGGTTCGCGCGGCAGTACGCTGTGCAGCCGCAGCTCCGGATCGCCCGCGTGGGCGTAGTGCCATTCGCTCTGCTCGGTGCTCTGGCAGCATATCAATATGAAGGCTTCAGAGCGGCTCTTGAGCAGGCTGAGGTAATAGCTGTGATCGGCTTCCTCGTAGACGAGCGCATCGTCGGCCGTAGCCGAACCGAGCGTATGCGCCAGCACGCGCACGGACAGCAGCGTTACCGGGTCTTTCTCGATGTACACCAGCCGGCCGCCATCGGCCGTCCAGGCGATGTCGGTTTCGACGTTGGGTACCGTGTCGGTCAGCAGCGCGCCGCTTGCCAGGTCCTTGATGAACAAATCGTATTGCCGCCGCCCCACCGCGTCCTGCGTAAACGCCAGCAGCCGCCCGTCCGGACTCACCTCGTAGCTGCCCACCTGGAAATAGTCATGGCCGGCTGCCATGGCATTCACGTCCAGCAGGATCTCCTCGGACGCTCCCTCGGCGTCGCGACGGCGCACGTATTGCGGATATTCCGTCCCTGCCGTGTAGCGCGTGGTGTACCAGTAACCGTGGTGCAGCACGGGCACGCTGGATTCGTCCGGCTGCAGCCGCCCGGTCAGTTCCGCGAACAGGGCCTCTTCAACGGCGGCCAGGGGCGCCAGCACGGCCTGCGCGTAGGCGTTTTCCTGTTCGAGGTGGCCGAGCACGTCGGCGCTGCTGCGCTCGTCATCGCGCAGCCAGTAGTACTCGTCCGTGCGCGTGCCGTGCGGCGACTCGACGACGAACGGGCGGCGTTGTGCCTCGGGAGGAATGGGCTCGCCGCGGGGCAGGGCGGGTGTGGCTTGCGGATGCGACATCGGCTGGGTGGCTGTGGCGTCCGTTGGACACGCGCGCCGGCTGGTTATGGCGAGCCGACTCTAGCACCGATGCGGGTAAAGGCTGCCGGAATTGATTTTTGTCAAAAGGGGAATACGGCAGGGCCGCAAAATCCCCTTATCCGCCCTGGGCGGGATGCGCCCCCCTTTCCCTTTAGTTGGTGAGCGCTTCACGAACCAGCCATCGCCGAGGAGACAGCATGGAAAACACCAGCCTGATCATCATTTTTTCGGTCCTGACCTTCGTCGTTCCGGCCGTGTGCATACTGGCGGACAACGGGATGTGGAAGCGCAAGGACGACTGATGGCCGTTTGCCGCGGCGCGCCCGCTCCCGCGGGCGCCGCGGTCCACCACGCCTGACTGCTCGCTCGGGTATTCTCCGGTGCACGGGCACCGGCCGGTGCCTGGGATGGTGGTGATCGCCGATCGCGTGCCGCCTCGAACCCACGGTGCGCCGCATGAACCTGCCCCATCCACCCGCCAGCAGTTTTTCCATGGGCGGAACGCCGAACCCCGCTGCCGGCGAACCCGCGGCTGCGCCGACGGAATCCCAGGTGCGCCGGGATCTGGCGGCCGCGTACCGGCTGGCGGCCCGGGAGGGCTGGGACGACCTCATCTATAGCCACATCACAGCCATGGTTCCCGGTGAGCCGGGGCATTTCCTCATCAACGCCTTTGGCCTCGCTTTTTCGGAGGTGCGGCCGGATAACCTCGTCAAGGTGGATTTCGACGGCAATGTCCTTGACGCGGCGCCACCCCGGGCTATCAACAAGGCGGGGTTTGCCCTGCACGCAGCCGTGCACCGGGCCCGCCCGGATGCGTTCTGCGTGATGCATCTGCACGAGACCCACGCCATTGCGGTTTCCACGCATCCGCGCGGACTGTTGCCGCTGTCCCAACATGCACTGCGGTTTCACGGTTGCCTCGGCTATCACGATTACGAGGGGGTGGCCCTGAGCAGCGCCGAGGCCGCGCGCCTGGTTGCGGCCTTGGGTGAACGCCCGGCAGCGCTGCTGCGCAACCACGGCACCCTGGTGCTGGGCCGCACGGTTCCTGAGGCGTACACGCTGACGGCCACCCTGCTCAAGGCCTGCCGCATCCAGATCCTATCCCTGAGCGCCAACCCCAACCCGTTGGTGCCCGCGCCCGCCGTCATCGAGCGTGCTGCCGCGCAGCTGTTCGATAATGGGGCCCTCGAAGGTGTATGGGAGTGGCCGGCGCTGCTGCGCTCGCTCCCCGACATCGCCCACCCCACCCTCTGAAGTTGACCCATGCCGACCATACAAATCCAGATGTTCGATGGCCGCTCGAAAGAGCAGCGCCAGGAACTGGCGCGTGCCATTACCGAAACCACCTGCCGGGTCCTGGATCTCCCGCCCGAGGCCGTTGATATCGTCATAACGGAAGTCGCCCGCGAGAACTGGATCACCGCCGGCAAGCCCTGGGGCTGAGCCGCGGAGGCGTCAGGCGTGATTCACACCGCACGCTGCGGGTATCAAGCCGGTTGCAGCAGTGCGATGGCAATGTAGATCACGTAGAGCGCGCCATTGACCAGTGGCACCCAGAGGGCAATGCCGCCCGGCCGCGCCATGATGCGCAGCCAGACGGCAGCGAGCAGGGTGATGGCGATTCCGCCGAGAACGTCCGGGCGCGCCGTCCAGGGCGTGCCCAGGATGCCAATTGCGGGCAGCAAGGTGCCCTGGAAGACCATGGCGCCCGTAATATTGCCCATGGCCAGGGTGTCCTTCCCGCGCCGTACCCAAAGAATGCTGTTGATCTTTTCCGGCAATTCCGTGGCTATAGGAATGACCAGAAGCGAGATCAGCAATGGCGATACGCGCAGTGCCTCGGAAACCCCTTCGACGCCGCCGATGAATCCCTTGGCACCCGCCACGAGCAGCGCCGTTGCGCCAGCCAATTGCACGACGATCGTCAGCAGATTCACCGGCAATCCGGTGCGTGCGAGCAGCATTTTTTCGCCCGCTTGCGTGGCATGTCCGCCGTCGACCAGTGCGCGCGATGCGCGCAGTGTCAGTGTCATGTAGAAAAGATAGAGCAGCACCAGCGCGAGCGCCAGCGCCTTGCGCGCGGCACGTGCCTCTTGCGGCAGCAGCATGGCGGCGCAGGCGAGGACGAACGCTGCAATGAAGCAGTTGAGGTCGCGCAGCAGACCGCTGCGTTCCGGGTGCAGGCGTCCCCCCAGGCCGCGCCGCACCAGAACGGCCAGCGCCATGAGACACGTGGAAAGCGTCGAGAGCATCAAGGGCGCGCCCAGTATGGCGCCGGTGCCGATCTCCGCATTGACCTGCACGCTGCCGCTGCCAGCAGCCAGCGCCAGCAGGGGCACCATGGTCTCCGGGAGCGCCGTGCCGACAGCGGCAAACAGCGATCCGGTCACGCCTTCGGAGATGCCCAGGCGCGCTCCCAGATGTTCGAGAGCGTTGGTAAAGATCTCCGCGGCCGCCAGTATCACCAGCAGCATCAGCAACAGTTGCAATACGAGCGCGCTCATGATTGCGGCGCAATGTAGCACCGCGCAGCCTGCGCAGCGCTATGCCGGTTGTGCCGTATCGGGCATGTCGTATTCCATGCGGTTGCGACCGCTACCCTTGGCGCGGTAGAGGGCGCGGTCGGCGCGCACGATGAGTTCGTTGAAGTCGTCTAGATCGCCCGTGGATATGGCGATGCCGCCGCTCACGGTGAGCGGTACGGCGCCCGGGGCCCAATCGGGCATTACCTGGGCCACCGCAGCCCGCAGACGCTCTGCGACCCGTCCGGCCTCCTGCTCGTCGGCGCCGGGCAGGATCATGGCGAACTCCTCGCCGCCGTAACGTCCGATCTGATCGCCCGGCCGGAGGCAGGAACTCAAGGCCTGGGCAATGGCCCGCAGGGCCTTGTCGCCCGCGAGGTGGCCATAGCGGTCATTGATTTCCTTGAAGCGGTCCACGTCGAGCATCAGCATCGCACAGGGCCGGCCATCGCGGCGGCAGCGCTGCATCATGCGTTGCCCCAATTCCAGCACGTGGCGGCGATTGAGCATGCCCGTCAGGGCATCCGTCTCCGCCATCCGGGCGATGCGACGCATGAGGCGGCGCTGGTGCCAGATGGCAATCAGCGCGATGACGCCGGCTATGGCGCCCAGCATCAGCGCAATGCTCTGGAGATCGGTGGCACGCTGGGCTTGAATCAGGGCGTTCTGGCTGCTTGCCGTTTCCGACCGCAGCAGCGTGTTTTCCCGCGACAGGCGTTCGCTTTCGAGCCGCCCGCGCTGCGCCGCGAGCTGGTGTGCGACGAGTTGTTCCGTCAGCTGGTGCGCGATGGCCTGGTAGCGCGCCATCTCGTTGTATGCGTCACGGAATTTTCCCATCGCTGCATGGGCGTCGGATGCGGTCTTGTAATACAGCGCATCAAGGGCGAGCTCGTCCTGGCCCTTGACCGCCGGGTATGCGGCCTCTACCAGCCGTTGCGCCTCGGCGGCCTGTCCCTCGCGAACCAGCAGCGCAGCGCGCTCCAGCCGGGCACGCGCCAGGGCAACGGGCTTGTCCAGGCGAGCGATGAGGGCTATGGCGCGCGAACTGAAGCCCAGCGCGAGCGCTGGTTTGTTCATGTCCGATTGCACGAGGGCGAGGAAGCGCATCACGTTGGCCTCGCCGCTGCGGTCTTCGATTTCGCGGTAATCGCGCGCCGCGGTGTTGAGCGGTTCTATCGCTTCCACGGACCGGCCCAGCGCCTGCAGTGCTTCGCCACTGCTGGCCAGCGCGTCCGCCTCGCCCGTATGATCGCCCACGGCAGTGAATTTTTGCAGGGCGGTCTGAAACGCACTGTACGCAAGGTTCCAGTCGCCGACAGCCCGCGCCAGCATGCCGTTGGAATACGCCACCTCCGCGGCCTGCTGCGCGCTGCGTGCGCGCCGCTCGGCATCGGCGATCGCAGCGGCGGCGCGCTCGAAATCGCTCTGCTTGATCAGGTAGCCGGCCCGGTCGACCAGCGCGAGGGCGTAGAGATCGTCGTCCTTGGTTCGCAAGGCGTGCCGAAGTTCTTCTTCCAGCGCCAGCCATTCCTGATCGTATTGGCCCAGTTCCGAGTAGGCGCCAACGCGCGTGCGCGCCGCCAGCATCTGCAAGCGGGCATCGGCCACCACCTCGAGCTGGTCATGGATGCGATCGGCCAGCGCCAGGACATCATGCGACCGGCTTTGCGCATCGGCGATGACCAGGCGTATGACATCGGCGTGCAAGGCTTCGTGCGGGTCCAGGGGGCTGTGGGACTCGATGAGCGTGTCCAGTTCCCGCGTCGCTGCCGCCGGCTGGTGGACCGCCAATGCTTCGAGACGCGCCAAATCGGCTTCGACGCTATCGTCGGCGCGGCACAGCCCTGCGGCCAGAGCGAGGATGACCAGCATCCCGGCCCGCAGCGCAGGGCCGGACCAGCGGATGACGCGCTCGCTTGCGGTTTTCTTGCCGCTGGCCACCGATATGGGGCGTTTGGCAGGATGATGGGCGGCAGGGGGCCTCATGCGTGTGGATATGCCCGGGAAGCAGGTGATTTGTGGCGGATGCGAACGACTAATCCGCGGATGATGCAGGGTGCCGGGCACACGGCATCCTGCGGATTAGCCCGATCCGCCCGGGTAATTCCGGCCTTCGGTGCGTCCGGCCTTGCACTTGCGGCCTTGACCGCTAGGCGCCCACCAGCCCGGCGGCAATATTGATGCTGAGCCCGACAATGGCCACGTTGAACAGGAAACTCAGGACCGATTGCACCAGGACGGCCTTACGCAGGCTGCGCGTCATGACCGACACGTCCGAGGTCTGGGCGGCCACCGCGATGGTGAAGGAAAAATAAAGAAAATCCCAATAGTCCGGATTGGTGTCGCCGGCCGGGAATCGCAGCGGGCGCTGCGGCTCCGGCGACTGATAGTAGGCACGCGCATAGTGGAAGGTGAACAGCGTTCCGACCAGCAGCCAGGATCCCACGACCGTGGCCCCGGTAAATCCGTAATGGACCGCGCGGCGCGCAGCGCTCAGGTCCTTGAGGGACGTGAGCTCAAGAACTATGGCCACCAGGCTCATCACCGACGCCATGGTCATGATGGCCAGTATTGCGCTGGCGCTGCGATCTTCCTGCTCGGCCGTGCGCCGTATCTGCACGTGGGTTGATCGCATCATGAGCCAGGCCACCAGCACCAGATACGACCAAACCGTGATGTTCCAGGCGATCAGGGTCCGCGTCACTGCGCTCCAGTCCGGTGGCAAGGCGGCGCCGGTGGCGAGGCCAATGCCCACGGCGATCAGCAAACGGGGCCAGGTGCGCAGCAGCTGACGCAAAATATTCATGGTTCCGGCAGTCTAGGGGAGATCGCCGCTGTCGTGCAGTTCATCCAGGCCGCCAGCTGCACGGCATGCCTATTGTCTCGGCCGCGGTGGGCCGCCCTGCCGCGCAATCTGCTGTTTGTAGTCTGGCGCACCGACGGATCCGGATGGTGTGGCCAAACTCCCCTGCTTATCGACGGTGTTCTCCACAGCCGGAGCACGCCGCTTACTTCCCGGGAGTCCGCAACATGAACGTCACGTTACGTCTATTCATACCTTCTGCGCACCGGCCATGCGCGGCAGCAGGTGTCGCCCTGGTCCTGCTGCTGGGTGCCTGTGCCTCGACCCCACAACCGCCCACCGCTGCGTTGCAGGCCGCCCAGCAGGCCATCGATAACGCCGACCGCGCCCGCATTGCTGATCAGGCTTCGCCCGAGCTGCATGAGGCACGCGAGAAGCTGGCGGCCGCCCACGCTGCCGTTGAGGAAAGCAGGATGCACAGCGCCGAACGCCTGGCGCAGGAAGCGCGCGTCGACGCCGAGCTGGCATCGGCCACCATCGACGAGGCCAAGTCCCGGGCGGTCAATGACGAGATCATCCGCAGCGACGCCGCCTTGCGCCAGGAAATGCAACGCAAAGCCGGAGTCACGCAATGAATACCCTGAATGAAGCTCGCGGCGCCCGTGCCGTAACCGCCGGGCCGCAGCACCGCGGTCCCCTGTCCCTGGCCCATACGGGTCTGATCCTCGGTTTGACCGTGCTGGCCTCCTGCACCACCTACCCGACCAAGCCCGCGGGTGCCGACAATCTGCGCGCGCGCCTCACGCAATTGCAGACGGATCCGCAACTGGGCTCCCGCGCACCGCTGGCCCTGCAGGAGGCGGACAAGGCAGTTACCGCCGCGGAGCAGCCGCAGTCCGATGTTCTGGTGAGCGAACATCTGGTCTTCATGGCGGATCGCCGTATTGCCATTGCCCGTGCCTTGGCGCAGAGCCGCCTGGCAGTTGATCAGCGTCAGGGACTGGCGGACCGGCGCGCCGAGATGCGCCTCAATGAACGTACCCAGGAAGCCGATTCGGCCAACCGCCGCACGGCGATCGCGCAGGCCGAAACCGGCAACGAGAAGTTGCAGGCCGAATCAGCCCGTGTCGATGCCAATCTGGCACGCAACGATGCTGACGCGGCTCGCATGGAAGCCGACGTTGCGCACGGCGAGGCCAGCGCCGCGCGCGACGCCACGGCCGACGCCAACGACAAGGCCAACGACATGCGTCTGCAACTCGAGGCCCTGCAGGCCCGGCCTACCGACCGCGGCATGGTGGTGACGCTGGGTGACGTGCTCTTTGCTTTCGGCACAGCCAATCTCAATGTCGGCGGCAGCGACCATCTGAACAAGCTCGCCAGCTTCCTTGTCCAGCATCCGGAGCGCACGGCGATCATCGAGGGCTATACCGACAATGTCGGTGGCGCGGACTACAACCAGGGCCTGTCCCAACGCCGTGCCGATGCGGTCAAGGGCTTCCTGGTGGCCCAGGGCGTCGACACGGCTCGCCTGACCGCCGCGGGCAAGGGCAAGGACGATCCGGTGGGCGATAACGCGTCATCGACCGGGCGTCAGCAAAATCGCCGCGTGGAAGTGACCATCAGCAACCCGCTGGTGTCGATGCGCTAGCCCCGCACGCCCGGCGCCGCGGGGCCGGGCGGCGGCTTGACGCCGACAGGAACCGGGCATTGGCCGCAGGGC
>Ga0209698_10003396_pt1 | contig 17812 bp, 9 predicted proteins | sample LitLauG_LLR_2012_FD_187203 | JGI IMG/M metagenome (GOLD analysis project Ga0209698, IMG submission 187203) | Freshwater sediment microbial communities from Pennsylvania, USA - Little Laurel Run_MetaG_LLR_2012 (SPAdes) (version 2) | ecosystem: Environmental > Aquatic > Freshwater > Creek >...
CGACTCCCGAGGGCAAGAGCATCGTCGAGCTGGCGCGCCGCAATCACGCGCTCGAGCTCGATGCGCCCGCCGGCAGCCGCTTCGTCGAGTTCACGGCCCAGACCCGGATGAGCGGCATTAACCTTCCCGGCGGTTCCAGGCTCCGGAAGGGGGCTCCCGACACGGTTGCGAAGTACGTGATCGAGCAAGGGGGAACCATCCCCGAAGGCTACCAGGCCAATGTTGATAAAATCGCATCGGGAGGCGCGACCCCGCTCGCCGTGGCGGAGGACGATCGGATTGTAGGTGTCATCACGCTTGAGGATATTCTCAAGCCTGGAATCCGCGACCGGTTCGCCAGGCTTCGGCAGATGGGATTGCGAGTCGTGATGGTGACCGGCGACAATCCGTTGACTGCGAAAGCGATCGCCAAGCAGGCGGGAGTCGATGACTTCATCGCGCAAGCAACCCCCGAGGCGAAACTCGGCTATATCCGCAAGGAACAGGCCGAGGGAAAACTCGTCGCCATGATGGGCGACGGCACCAACGACGCCCCCGCGCTCGCGCAAGCGGACATCGGAGTCGCGATGAACTCCGGAACGCAGGCCGCAAAGGAGGCCGGCAACATGGTCGACCTTGATAGCGACCCCACGAAACTCATCGAAGTCGTCGAGATCGGCAAGCAACTATTGATGACCCGAGGCGCGCTGACGACGTTCTCGATCGCCAACGACCTGGCCAAGTATTTCGCCGTGATTCCGGCGATGTTCATCGTCACGTTGCCCGAGTTGAAGGTTCTGGATGTGATGGGGCTTGCGACTCAGGGGGGGGCGTACTCGGCGATCCTCGCGGCGGTGATCTTCAATGCGATCATCATTCCGCTGTTGATCCCGATCGCCCTCAAAGGCGTTCATTACCGGCCGGTGGGAGCCTCCGCACTGTTGCGACGGAACCTGCTTCATTATGGCGTGGGAGGCGTGATCGCCCCGTTCGTCGGCATCAAGCTGATCGACCTTGCGATCGACCCGTTACTCGCCCTCGTCGGAATCGTTTGAGCACCGTTCATACGAATTTATGGAGATTTTATCATGATCCGCGAAGCAATTCAGGCGATACTCGCCTGCCTGATCACGTTCGTTGTGTGTGCCGTTCTCTATCCGCTGCTCGTCTGGGGAATCGCGCGAGGCGCATTCCCCAGCCAGGCGGAAGGGAGCCTGATCCGGAACAAAGACGGTGTTGTGATCGGCTCGGAACTGATCGCCCAGCCGTTCGCCTCGGAAATCTACTTCCAATCAAGGCCCTCCGCCGTCGACTACAAGGCCGACGCCACGGGAGGGTCGAATCTGGGAACCAAGAATCCCGACCTTCGCAAGAAGGTGATCGAGCGAGCGGAGGCGTGGAAAGCAAGCGCCGCGACGCCCTTACCCGTGGAACTTGCGACCGCCTCGGGAAGCGGCATGGACCCGCATCTCACCCCGGAGGCGGCGAGCTATCAGATTGCCAGGGTTGCCGCTGCTCGAAAAATGTCAGTCGATCAGGTGAAGGCAATCATTCAGAAGCATGTCGAATACGACGACGCGATTCTCGGTGCGCCCACTCGTGTGAACGTGCTTCGGTTGAATCTTGACCTCGACGAGCAACAGGTGTTGCAATCAAATGATCCGAAGTCGTGACGACTCGTCTGAGGAATCCACTTCATGAGCGCTCGTTCCATGCCCGCTGAATCGGATCGTCCGAGTCCCGAGCAATTCCTCAACCTGATCCGCAGGCAAGAGCGGGGCAGGTTGAAGGTTTATCTCGGTTCGTCGGCGGGTGTCGGGAAAACCTACGCCATGCTTCGCGAAGGTCAGCGGCTAAAGGAGCAAGGTGTGGACGTCGCGATCGGTTTGATCGAGACGCATGGTCGAGCCGAAACCGCTCAGCAGATCGGTTCTCTTGAAGTGATCCCCGCGCGTGAGATCGAGTACCGCGGCGTGAAGCTCCGCGAGATGGACCTGGACGCGATTCTTACGCGCAGGCCGACCGTTTGCCTGGTGGATGAACTCGCTCATACCAATGCGCCGGGGAGTCGATTTCCTAAGCGCTATCAGGATGTCGAGGAGCTTCTTCGCGCGGGTATTCATGTCATCACAACGGTGAACGTTCAACACTTGGAGAGTCTTTACGACGAGGTGGAGCGCGTGACAGCGGTAAAAGTCAAAGAGCGCCTGCCCGACCGCGTTCTGGCCGAAGCCGATCAGATCGTGAATATCGACGTTTCGGCCGAAGATTTGCTCGATCGCTTGAAGGCGGGAAAGGTTTATCCTCCCGAACGCGCCGAGCGAGCCATGGAGAATTTTTTCACGCTTCCGAACCTGACCCGGCTTCGCGAAATCACGCTGACCGAACTCGCTCACCTCATCGATCATCGCGCGCGACGAGCCGAGGCCGATCGCGCCCCGGCCTCGACGACCGACCGCGTGATGGTGGGCCTCTCCAGTATGAGCCCCAACGCCCCCGCGCTTCTGCGGCGGACCTCACGCATGGCCGATCGTCTCAATGTCCCTTGGTACGCGGTTTATATCCAAACACCCTCCGAAGACGCAACCCGCGCTGATGCCGCAACGCTTCGGATGCTCTACAAGAATCTGGAACTGGCCAAGCAGCTTGGCGGAACTCCCATGGAATTCAAAGGGCGAGACGTCGCCAATACGATCTTGGCATTCGCTCGCGAGTATGGGATCAAAATCATCGTGATGGGAAGAAGCCAGCGCCCCTGGCACAGAAGGCTCTGGGGAGGGTCCGTCATCGAGCGATTGATCCGCGACGCCGAAGGCTTCGACGTCCTGATCGTGGATGTTTAAGCGATATTATGATAACAGCATCGGGAGGGCGAAGCTCCTGCCGAGCCGCCCTCCAACCACGGCTCAGCAGAAGCTTCGCCCTCCCGTAATGAATCAGAAACGACCTTTAGCGGCATCATGTCTCGACTCATCCCTTGGTCGTTCGTTATGCTCGGGGCCTGAACATCTTCGACCCCGCTTTCGAGTTGTCATGAATACGCCAAACTCGCCTGATCTTCCCTCGCAAGGGCTCTGGGCAGATATACGTCGTGCCTTACCCTCGATGATCGTTTACGAAGCCGGCTTCCGTCTGATGATCACGGCGCTCGGGGCTCCGCTGGCCGCCTGGATTCTTGAAACGCTGGTGAATCGATCGGGAAACCCGGCAGTCAGTAATACCTCGATCGGGCGGTTCTTGATCACTCCCTCGGGGTTTGCCTGCGGGCTGTTCATGATCCTCGGTTACGTGATGGGCCAGCTTTTCCTTAGCGCGGGGCTGATCGGCGTCGCCGCGCTCGCGAGAGCCGGCCGCCGCGTCAACGTTCTCGACGGAGTCCGCACGGCGTTCTGGTCGAGCTTGAAACTCTTTCGAGTCGGCCTGTTCCAGCTTCTGGGAAACGCTTGGCTGCTCGCTCCGTTTCTCGGATTGGCCGGACTTACGTTTGCACTTCTCTTAACACGTCATGACATTAACTATTATCTCGCGGAGAAACCTCCATCGTTTTACGCCGCCGCGGGGATCGGGGTGATTCTCGCCGCCATGTTGCTCTATCTTCTGGCAATATTTTACATCCGCACGGTGTTCGTGCTACCGATGGTGTTGCTGGAAAGTCAGTCTGTTCATGAGGCATTCAAGGCCAGTGAAGCCATGGTGACGCCACATATCAGGCGTGTTGGTACCATTATGCTCGGATGGCACGCGATTGTGACCCTCCTCGCAGTGCTTGCGGGAAAGTTCTATCCGATCGCGTGTTCGACCCTCCTGGATTACGCCGGAACCCGTTTGATCGTACTGGTACCGGTCGCGTCGGTCTTGCTTCTGCTTCATGGCGCAATCGCCGCGATGTTCTCGTTTGCGCAGGTTGCTGGGGCGAGCTTCCTGGCCGTCGAATTGTACGACCGCCTTAGTGATGGCCGAGCACGCGCCTGGGCGGATCGGGTGGAACATGATCCAAGTGCAAGCTTCCGAATTCCGCGATGGGGATGGCGGCTCGGCATGCTCGGCACGCTGATTCTATTGATAGGCACGGGCGTTTCGCTGGTGCGCGACCTTCGGAAAACGCGCGAAGTCTTGATCACGGCACACCGGGGCTCTTCGCGTGAGGCTCCGGAAAATACCGTCGCGGCCATCAAGAAAGCGATTGAACATCACGCCGATTATGCCGAAATTGACATCCACCTCACATCCGATGGCGTGCCGATCGTGTTTCACGACGAAGATCTCTCACGCATGGCCGGCATCGCCAAACGGCCCAACGAGTTCACACTGGTGGAGCTTCAAAAAATCGACATCGGAACCTCGTTCAGCCCGAAGTTTGCCGGAGAAAAAATCCCCACGCTCAAAGAAGTGATCGACACCGCGAGAGGGAAGATCAAGATCAATATCGAGCTGAAACCGGTGAGAGGCTCGCGGGAACTGCTTGCGGAGAAGGTGGCGGACCTCATTCGTGAGGAAGATTTCGAGAAACAGTGCTTCGTAACATCACTGGATGCGAAATCCGTGGCTCTCGCGTACGCCAGGAATCCCAAGCTGGAGAGAGGCGCGATCATTTCAGCAGCAGTCGGCGACATGACGAAGCTTAACGTGGAGGTCCTCAGCGTCCGAACCGGTCTGATCACGAGTTCTCTGCTCGGCAGAGCGAGAGCCGCCGGCAAACAGATCGTCGCCTGGACGGTTGACGACTCAGATCTGATGGGCGAACTGATCGACCAGGGGGTCGACGGGATCATCACCAACGATCCCGCCACGGCCATCGCCGTTCGAGCCGAACGCAGGGCATTGCCGACCTGGCAGCGGGTCGTGCTCGGGTTCCGGAGTCGACTGGCGGGACGATGATGGAGGCGCGGTCACAAAGACCTGGGAATGATCCAGCACGATCCATGCGAAATCATGCCGATATGCGGATAATACGTTCGCGCGGCGGGTGCCGCCAGCAGGACCAGCATGGTCTTCATGCCCGCGGCTTCATGCGTTCGACGAATCAATTCTCGGCCGATTCCCTGACTCTGAAACGCGACGTCGACGGCGAGATCCGAAAGATAGGTACAGAAGCTGAAATCGGTGATCGCTCGCGAGATCCCAACAAGCTTGCCGTCAACTCGCGCCGTGACGATCAGGTCGGCCTTTCGCAACATGGTTTCGATCGTTTCGGGCTGGTCGACGGGTCTGCGTTCGGCAAGTGTGGATCTTTCGAGCAGATCAACAAACTCTGCCGATGTTAGCGAAGGTTCGAGCCCGTAATCGACAACGTTCATCAATCCGCCTCAAACGTGGTGACAATGGGCAAGCCGTCGGTTCCTTTGCGAACGACCGCGACGATCCTGGACCCGAGCATGACGACCATGTCCTTGGAAGCATACCCTGTCCCGCCGGTTCCGGCGAACGTCTTGCAAAGATGCGCGGAAACGCTGGCGAGAGTGGCGTTTTCGGGGGATGTCGCCGCGAACGTGGAAAGGAACCCGTTCTCGTCGTACACCCGGTAGTGGGTCCGTCGATATTCCGACGTTTCCTGGTGGGAAATCTCATCTCGATCGGATGGAACCAGTTCGTAAGACATCTCGCAAGCTCCTTCCTGGTCGGCCGGTATGGTACCCGGCTAACTTTAACGGGTAGCGCTCCGGTAAGATTGCCAGACCCCGCCGGTGTCTCGTAACTCGACAGTACCTCCCTGAACGTCAGGATGCCATCGCCCGGCGGTCTCAACTTTACCGCTCCAGACTCCCGGCGAACTCTTCCCTGACGCGTTCCGCGCGGGCATGATGAAGGGTCGAAACCGGCGACTCAAGATTTTTCACCCCGGAGGGGTTATGTACGCGATCCTGCTCTTATTCGGTTGCGTGATTGCCATGGAAGACGCACCCGCCTCGGCGAATTGGTGGGGAGCCGAGGTCGAAACATCGCTGCAGCGCGAACCCGAGCGCGCGACGGAATGGCAGCGGGCTCTGTTGAAAGCCCCCGTCGAGCATCGCCCGGGGATCTCCTACCTGATGACGCATCTTCCGCTACGCGACCTTCAGAAGCTTTCCACCGACGCAATCCTCCAGAACGCCGCGCTGGCGTATCAAGCTCGTGAGGAAGCTTCCTGGGGCAAAACCTTACCCGACGAGATTTTTCTCGACGCCGTATTGCCGCACGCAAGCCTGACCGAGCCTCGCGACTCATTGCGCGGCGAGTTTCATGCGAAATATCTTCCCCTCGTGAAGGAGTGCAAGACACCTGGCGAGGCGGCACACCTCGTCAATCAACATCTTTTCAAGGATTACAAGGTGACGTATAACACGCGACGCCTTCGAACCGACCAAAATTCGAAGGAATCGATCGCGCAAGGGATGGCCACCTGCACGGGCTTGTCGATCATGCTGGTGGAGGCGTGTCGCGCGGTCGGAATTCCCGCGCGCGTGGCGGGAATTGCCTCGTGGCCGGGTCGCGGCGGGAATCACACATGGGTTGAAGTCTGGGACAACGGCTGGCATTTCGTGGGCGCCGCGGAACCCGACGCGAAGGGGCTGGATCACGCCTGGTTCGTGGGAGACGCGTCCAAGGCGATCAAGGATAAGCCTAGAAACGCGATCTGGGCGACGAGCTACAAGAGCACCGGAGTCAACTTTCCGCTTGCCTGGAATCCATCCGCGAAAGTCAATGGTGAAAACGTCACCGAACGTTATACCAATGGAAGCACAAAAGATGCCGCCAAGCCCCGGCTCATGGTAGAAGTTCGAAAAGGTGGAGAGCGGGTCGTCGCCGACGTCGCAGCGCTCGATCGGGCGACGGGGTTGACGCTTCTTTCCGGCAAGAGTCTGGGGTCTCAGGCGGATATCAACCTCCACCTCTCTGGCGCGGTCAATCCCGGCAATACATTTCTTGTGGTCGCAAGGCTCGATGGAGTACAGACGTGTCGTGGCGTGACAGTCAACGAGGACACGGTGGTCCGAATCGATCTCGACGATCCCGATCCCGAGAAAACTAGGGCCACACTGAGCGCCTTGCTAACGGATCGCTTCAGCGGTGATGCCGCGAAACGGGAAGTGGCCGCGAAGATTTTGTCGGAAGTTCCGCTGGATGAAAAGGGCCGAGAACTGGCATGGAACGCCTATAAAACATCAACGATCCACGCGGAACTTCGCAATGAATTCGACGCCAAGACTGTGAAAACGAAGGATCGCGAGAGTCCTTACCTTTGGCGGCATGTGGGCGAGAAGCCGAAGGACGGTTGGGCGCTGGTGATCGCGATGCATGGCGGGGGAAATGCCCCGAAGCAGGTTAACGATAGCCAGTGGAAAGGAATGTTCGAGCGATATTACAAAGATCATCCGGAAGCAGGTGGCTATGTATACCTTTCATTGCGGGCTCCTAACGACACATGGAATGGTTTTTATGATGACGCGATTTGCCCACTGATTGAGCGACTGATTCGTCAATTTGTTCTGTTCGACGACGTGAATCCGGACAGAGTTTACACGCTGGGGGCGTCGCATGGAGGTTATGGGGCGTTTGTAATCGGGCCGAAGATTCCCGATCGTTTCGCGGCGGTTCATGCCTCGGCGTCGGCTCCTACAGGTGGAGAGACGTTCGGGGAAAACCTTCGGAACACTCGCTTCACATTTATGGTTGGCGAGCGAGACACAGCCTACGGCAGAGCTTCGCGCTGCCTTTCCTTCGCAAAACAGGTGGAGGACTGGCGAGGAACTTACGGGGGATATGCCGGTGGTTTTGAATGGCGACCGGGTGTCGGCCATTCGGTTCCGGATCGCGACAAGGTTGCCGAGATGTTAAAGGAAGGCAAACGTGACCCCTGGCCGAAGCAGATCGTCTGGGTCCAGTCCGACGACGTTTTGAAGCATTTCTACTGGGTGGAAGCGCCCGAGGCCGTTGAGGGAGGGCGCGTGGTGGCGACGGTCAAAGACAACACGATCAGCGTCAAGCAGGAAAACCAGAAGTCGCTCGCCTTTCGGCTCGACCCGGCGATCGTGGATCTGAGCAAGCCCGTGACAGTCAATATCAACGGGGATAAATCCGAAACGTTCCAGCCGAAGTCGAACCTGGAAACCTTCTGCCTGGGCCTGGACGAGCGAGGGGACCCGCGACTTGCGAGCGCAGCGCGACTTGTCATTTCGCTCGAACCCAAGGCGGCGATGCCTCGCCTTCCTAGAGAGAACCTGCTGCTCTACCGAGGACCCAAGAACGAGCCGGAACCGGTGAAGACCGTCGACGACTGGAAGCTGCGACGGGCGGAGATTCTTGAGGGAATGCAGGCGGTCATGGGACGACTGCCAGGCCCGGCAAAGCGCTGCCCGCTCGACATGAAGGTTGAAGACGAGGTTGATTGTGGTAGCTATGTCCGAAGATCGATCACTTATAAATCGGAACCCGATTCCCGGGTCCCCGCGTACCTGTTGATCCCGAAAACCGTGTTGAAAAACGACGGCAAAACCGCCCCCGCCGTTTTGTGTTTGCACGGAACGGATAACACGGTGGGCAACGGAACCGTTGTCGGGCTCGGCAATCGTCCCAATCGACAATATGCCAGCGAACTTGCCGAACGCGGATACGTCACGCTTGCTCCTAATTATCCATTACTTGCAAAATATCAGCCCGACGTGAAGACACTTGGATGGGAAAGTGGAACGCTGAAGGCCGTCTGGGACAACATCCGCGGGCTCGACCTCCTCGACTCGTTGCCGTTTGTGAAACACGGGTCGTATGGAACGATCGGCCATTCACTGGGTGGTCACAACTCGGTCTACACGGCCGTTTTCGACGATCGCCTCAAGGCCGTTGTTTCGAGTTGCGGGCTTGATTCGTACCTCGATTATTATGGTGGCGACGAGAAGAACTGGTTCCCTGAAAAAGGGTGGTGCCAGACGCGATACATGAGGAAGCTCGCGGATTATCGCGGAAAACTTCAAGACATTCCCTTTGATTTTCATGAGATGATCGGAGCCCTGGCACCGAGGAACGTGCTGATCATCGCCCCTACCAAAGATAACAATTTCCGTTGGGAAAGTGTCGACCGGATCGTAAACGCGGCGCGACCCGTGTATTCTCTATTCGGGCATGCCGACCGGCTCAACGTCGAGCACCCGGAATGCGAGCACGACTTTCCTGATGCGATGCGGCAACGCGCGTATGCCCTGTTTGACTCGGTACTCAAAGACAAACCCGAGACAACGACGGAATCTCGAAAACCATGAACGCGTTTTCAAGCTTGACTATTACGCTCTCGATTTTGCTTGGTGCCGTCGAGGCTCACGCCGACGCGCCTGGCCGTCCGAATCTTGTGATCATCTATGCCGATGATCTCGGTTACGGCGACCTTGGATGTTTCGGCAGCACAAGAACCGTCACGCCGAACCTGGACAAGATGGCTCGCGAAGGCCGAAAATTCACCAATTTTCACGTCGCGCAGGCGGTCTGCTCGGCCTCGCGCACGGCACTCCTGACCGGCTGTTACCCGAACCGGCTGGGGATTCATGGGGCCCTTGGTCCGAAGGCGACCGTTGGGATCTCTGATAACGAAGTAACGCTTGCTCAGTTGCTCAAGCGACAGGGATATTCCACCGGAATGGCCGGAAAATGGCATCTTGGCCATCATCCTCGGTTCCTGCCCACACGCCACGGTTTCGACGAATATCTCGGCCTGCCTTATTCCAATGATATGTGGCCGCATCAGCCGGGGGCGAAGAACAAGGCCGGGTATCCCGCGCTGCCGTTGATTGAAGGGGAAACGACGATCGACCCCGACGTGACCGCCGAGGACCAGGCACGTCTGACTTCGATGTACACTTCTCGCGCAGTTTCCTTCATCGAGAAGCACAAGAAAGAACCGTTCTTCTTCTATCTCGCACACTCGATGCCGCACGTGCCGTTGCACGCGAGCAAGGCGTTTCTCGGGAAGTCAGGCAAGGGGCTCTATGCCGACGTGATCATGGAAATCGACGCGTCGGTCGGCCGCATTCTTGAGACTCTCGACACGAACGGGTTGAAGGAAAATACCCTCGTGATCTTCACGAGCGACAACGGCCCGTGGCTCCCCTACGGTGAACACGCAGGCACCAGCGGCCCGCTTCGCGAAGGAAAAGGAACCGCCTGGGAAGGAGGGATTCGCGCCCCTTGCGTGATGCGCTGGCCTGGCAAAATGCCCGCCGGATCGGTTTGTGACGACTTTTTGATGACAATCGACGTTCTGCCTACGGTCGCGGCGCTGGTCGATGCCAGGCTGCCAAAAAAACCGATTGATGGGCTTGACGTCGGGCCGATCTTACTGGGTTCCCTCGGGGCGAAGAATCCCCATGATGCCTATTATTTATATTACGGGGTGAATCAACTTCAAGGGATCGTGAGCGGAGATGGGCGCTGGAAGTTGATGCTTCCGCATAGTTATGGTTCTCTTGCGGGAAAGCCCGGAGGTGTCGGCGGTGTTCCCGCAAAATCACAGCAATTTACAATCACTCGGCCCGAACTTTACGATCTCGCCAAGGACCGATCTGAGACGACCGATGTCGCCGAGAGAAACCCCGAAGTCGTGAAAGCTTTGCTCGAATTCGCCGAACGCGCTCGAACCGACCTGGGTGACGCGATCACAAAACGGAAAGGATCGGGCCTTCGCGAGCCCGGTAGAGTTGAGGCAACGCCTTGACCGACATGCGACTCAAGCGAGCATCTGCCGACGCGCGAAATCCTGAAACGGGCCGGGTTCGTTCATGAGTTGCAGATACGAGCCGCTCTGAACGATCTTACCTCCGCTGAGGACATAGATCCGGTCGGCATCGACAACGGTGCTCAACCTGTGGGCAATGGCGACCCGGGTCGTGCCGGCGAGCCCTTTGTGAATGCTTCGGCTCACGATCGCTTGCGTGCGGTTGTCGAGGGCACTTGTGGCCTCGTCAAGTAACAGAATGCGCGGCCGACTGACGAGTGCCCTGGCGATGATCAGGCGTTGTCGTTGACCGCTGGAAAGCCCGGCTCCCCCTTCCGTGATCACCGTATGAATACCCATGGGCATCTGTTCGATATCATCGGCGAGACCCGCGAACTTAGCGGCCTTCATGGCATCCGCCTTCGTCAGGTCAGACGCGAGCCCGACGATGTTTGAATAGAGATCACCCGGAAAGAGCTGAGAATCCTGGAGAACGACCCCGAGTTGGCCGCGAACCTCATGCACATCAAGCGTCGAAAGTTCGCGTCCATCGTAAGAGACAACGCCCTCGCTTGGCGTTTCGAACCCGAGCAATAAGCGGAGGATCGTTGACTTCCCAGAGCCCGACTGCCCGACAATCGCGATAAATTCGCCCGGTCTTGCCTGGATGTTGATCGCGTCAAGAATTAAAGGGCCATCAGGCGTGTAGCGAAATGAGACATTTGACAGTCGGATCGCGCCGGCGAGTGTCACCGGTTCCCCGGTCACGTCGGTCACTTCCGGGGTCGCTTCAAGAATCGGTCGGAATCGGGCATATTGCTCCAGGCCATCGAGCAGCGGAAGCCCGATCCTTGTCAGGCCGATGAGTGCCATCATCATCTGTCCCATCGCGAGATTGAACGCGAGGAAGTCTCCGGTCGTCATCGATTGCGGACCCATCCCGATCACCGTGGCGAAGACCACCATCAACACAACCATCGGCCAGACGTCACCGAATAAGATCAGCGCATCCGAAAGTGATTGATAGCGAATCATCAGGGCGAGTTGCCTTCGATAATTCTCCGCCCAGAGCGCGAAGGCGCGACGTTCCGCCCCCGCAACTCGCAATCGTGCCACTCCTCCGAGCATGGAAAGCAGCAGTCCCGAGATTTTGCCCTGAGATCGCGCAGTGGCGTGCAACGTGTTCCACAAAATCGGAAACAGAGCAAGTGAGACCAGAGGGGCGACCAGGATCAAACCCACCGCGATGAGTGCGAGCCTCCAATTCAAGACAAACAATACGAGCACATTAGACAACGAAAATATTGCAACAAGTAATGACGCGGCCGACGTGCTCGCCAATACTTCGATTACCCGAAGCATTCCCATGGCGCGAAGCGCGAGGTCGCCGGCTTCCTGTTCGCCGAAGAATCGCGTCGGGAGCTTGAACAATCGATCCCAGACCGCGGGCAGAAGCACGGATTCAAGCTTTCCCTTGATGCGAACGAGTGCAAGCCCCTGGATGGCTTGAAACGATGCGACGGCGAATCCAATTCCGACAAGAAACGCACAAAGCAGCCCGAGCTGGCTGGAGTCTGCCCGGGGAATCGCGTCGTCGACCACCGTCGCGGTTACCGCCGGCACGATCATTCCGAGCAACCCGCTGAGGATTCCCATGAGCAGCAACGTGCGTAGCTCGCCGCGAATCTTCGGTTCGCAAAACTTGAACAGATCGCGTGCCTTGGGCTGAGCGCCGGACAGGGTCCGGTAAAACATTACGCCGGTCGGCCGTAATAATCGAGCACCCTCGGGAGTGACGCGTGTCCGAATCCCTCGCGATGGATCGACGACCTCGTATCCTGGTCCCGAAGTCGGTAAGACTGCCACCGGCCTCGAATCTTCCGCAAGAAATCCAAGAAACGGGCCGGAATCGTTTAGCCACCATCCATCTGCAAGTTTAATGTTGCGAGTACGAAACCCGGATGCTCGCGCGATGATTCGAAGTGTATCAACGGCGTTTCCTTCCTCGTGGAGAGGCGCATGGACTTCAAGATCCATCGCCGCGCCCACGGCCCGGCACGCTTCTTCGAGCCGCGCTCGACCTTCTCGAACGGCGACCAAGGTCGTGTTCGGGTTCGCCAAGCGGGCAAGACCGTGCATCGCCTCAGAGACGAGCGATTCGTCGCGAAGGGCTGAGCCGGCCATTCTCGCGTAGCGGACCGCGCGCTCACGTGCGCGAGACTGGGCGATGGCATCAAGAACTACCTTATGGAACCGCTTCAACCCGACCCATGGGTCGCCGTCTTCCAGAAGTGTCTCTGTGTCTCTGGCGTGAAGCTCACATGTCTTGGTCAATGTCAACCATGTGTGAGGCGATACGGGAAATCGCGACCCAAAAGGGCAACTCGGTACTCGCAATATTCCGCTCACGCGGGCTCCATCCTCACAACCTCGAAGCCAAAGAACTCGCCCGCGGGTGGAGACGAATTGACCTTTTTCGAGACTCAGTGGCGTCTCCGGTTCCAACCGAACGGCCGCCGCGGGCGGCTCTCCGGGTTCGGTCGCTCGACTGATTCGATCGACCCAGTCATCAATCAAATCGGCCACGGCGCGACGCCAAGCGGGCTCGACGCTCAGGCGGATGAGTTCGGCCTTGGGAAACGTCTGAAGGCTCGCCTCGCCGACTCCCACGGCAAGCAAGCCCCCCCGCTGATCTCCACGCACTCCATCGATCGCGAAAATCGCGCCCCCTTCCTCGACCCGGCAGAGATGCCTTCTGCTGCCTCGTGTTTGGCCGGGTTCGGGTGGCTCGACGTAAAAAACATCGACATGCCCTGAGATGACTTTCCAGACCGCCCCCGCGTCGTCAAGCGGAAGCGGCCTGTTTCCCGCGGTGGTCACGGTTTTTCCAAACGGCTCCAGTTCCGTCATCAAGCGTTGCGCTTGAACCTGATCGGCTTCAGGAAGCGGTTCTCTCTCCGGTTCCGGATGGTGGCCGTTGGTCGAACCGCCGAGCGGATCGGCTTGATATGCGGATCGATGAGCGAATGAAGGAGCGATCACCATTCGAGAACGAACGGCGTCACGCTCCTCACGATTCGTGGAGGAATGAATCGAATGATGTGATTGCAGTTCATGATAAAACCCGTCGATGTCCTCCATTAATTGTTCATGAGTTCCGCGCTGGATGACTTTCCCTTTGCGGAGGACGATAATCTCGTCGCAATCTCGAATCGTGCTCAGGCGATGCGCGATGATCAGGCACGAACATCCGCGTCGCCTTAAATGATCGTCCACGATTGCTTCGGTGACCGGATCGAGCGCGCTTGTCGCTTCGTCAAGGACCATCAGCGACGGGTTGCGGATCAGTCCTCGCGCAATTTCCATTCGCTGGCGTTGTCCTCCCGAGAGATTCCTTGCCCCTTCGGCAACCATCGAGTGATATCCGCCGCGCCTGGCGATAAGATCGCGGTGAACTGAAGCGTCGATCGCCGCGCGGATCATGTCTCGCTCGGTGATGGTCTCGTCCCACAGTGTCAGGTTATCTCGCACGCTTCCGCTGAATAGAAAAACCTGGTCGTCAACAAGCGTGACTTGCGTTGTGAACACTTCACGAGGAATCTCGTCAATTGTGTAACCGTCGTAAAGGATCTTGCCATCCCAGGGGCGATAGAGCCCCGCGACGAGCTTCCCGATGGTGGATTTTCCGCTCCCGGATGTTCCCACAATCGCAACCCGGCTTCCCGGTTGAATTTCCAACGAGAAGTCATGGATCAACGGCGCATCAAGCGAGCGATTATAGCCGAACGAAATATCCTTCAGAATCAGATGTCCGGAAAGCTTCCGTGGCGGATCTCCGCGAGGGCTGGCGTGGCCTTCGATCGAGTCTCCGACCTCAACACCGGGGATGTTTCGAGGCTCGAACGCGGGATCTTGGGGGTAGTGTAAGACATCATCGAGCCTGGCAAGCTCTGCTTGCAACGCCTGCGTGCTTGTTCCCAGGCGTACGAGTTCTCCGAACGGACGGTTCAGGTTGAACATCAACGTTTGCACGGCCACAAGCGCGCCGACGCTCATCATCCCCGCGATCACACGTCCGCCGCCGAGCCAGAGAACCGCCGCCGTCGTGACCAGAGAAAGCAACGGCGGCATCACAACCAGCAACGCATTGGCGGCTCCGATCACCTGAAGCGAATTAGTGACCCGGGCCAGATAGCCCGTCAGCCGCACGAGCACTTCGGGTTCCGATGCGCTCGCCTTGATCGTTTCGATCATCTGCACGGCTCGCATCATGCTGCCGTACAGCTTCCCCATGACCTGTTTCGCCTTAAGATTCTCATCGGCCAGAATCCGCGAGGCCGCCGAGATTCCCGCGAGATTCAAGCAGCCGATCCCCAGCCCCACCGCGGCGAGCATCGGGTCAAACTGGAACATCACAGCGGCATAGAACAGACCCATCAACAGGCTGACGAGTGTGGTTGCGAGCTGTCCCGAGATCAGGCTCGCGACGACCGAGTTTCCTTCCACTCGGCTCGAAACGTCTCCCACATACCTCTGTTGATAAAAGGTGAAGGGGAGACGGAGCACGTGCCAGAGAAATTTTGAAGAATGCACGACCGCCAGGCTGAGTTTCAACCGTCGCAACGCGTTGAGCTGGAGTAAGCCCGAGAGAACCCGAAACGCGGCGGTCACACCCATCGCCAGCAAGAGCGGTCGAATCCAGGCCAATCGTTCTTCGATCAAGATCTGATCGACAAAGACCAGATTATATGTCGCGGCGACGAGTTCGCAAACCATTAGGGCGAGCCCGGCCACAACGACGTACAAAAGCGTGCCGCGCGCGCCTCCGATCCGTTTGGCGATCCCCTTCCAGATGCTCGGGCGCGCTCCACCTCTCTCGAACTTGGGGCCGGGCTTGAAGCAAAACACGATCCCCGTGTACGACGCGTGGAACGTCGCTTCATCGACCGAGCGTCGACCCGTGGCAGGGTCGCTGAGATAAACGCGGCCTTTCGCAAACCCTTCCACGACCAAAAAGTGGTTCAACTCCCAGTGAACGAGGAGCGGCGGTTGGAGCTTGCGGAGATCGCCGACGCTCTTGGCGAAAACATTGGTGATCAGCCCGAATTTCTCGGCCGCCTTCTTGATGGAAAGTCCGTTGGTGCCGTCTCGCGACACGCGACATTCCGCGCGCAGATCTTCAATCGGGACGTATCGTCCGTGGTGGGCGAGGATGATCCCGAGCGCTGCGGCACCACACTCCGTGGCCTCCATCTGAAGAACCGTCGGCGTCCTCACTTTTCCGATTCGCGCGGAGAATTGCTTGGCCATCGCTCGAACCTTGCCCTTGGTCTGGCTCAACACGCGGGCCGTTCCGAAGTCAGTGAATCCCGAACAACCGCTTGACCCACGGCAAGGCAAGTGTGATCAACGGTCGCCTCTCCAACACAATTTCAGCCCCGCAAAGCGTGCCGTTGGTCACACGTTGCGTGGACCCCGAGACCGACGACCATTGGAGATGATTCTCGGTCACGCCATTGTTAAATTCATCCATCTTTCCATGACGCTGATGAAGCTCAACATGGATACATAGAAGCACTTCACCGGCATAACGCTCGACAAAGCTGGCCACAAGCATCTTGTGCTTCAACTCCGCAAGCATTGCCATCTCGGTCGCCGGGATTTCCGACCGCGAGGTCACCATTCCCATAATATAACCATGTTCATGCCTGCGAACTGTGTCAGGTGAGATTTCGACGGGGAAGCCGACGCGGATCTTCTTGCCCATCCCCGCCGGCACGAAAACGATCGCTTCCATCGGGCGTTCGACGTGGCTCACCGGTCGCAAAAGTGCCACGGGTGCCCCTTTTTCCACAAGGGCGTGGGGCGTGATCATCAGATCAACCACGGTGCCTTCAAGCGCAAATGGAGAAATTACTTGCGTGTCGCGCTTGAATCGGTTTTGAAGAAGCGAAAGTTTGGTGTTCGCCGCGATGATTCCCAATCTTCGCTTCACTTTCTCCATGCGTCGACGCGTGAAGTCTTCCACACGATCAAACTGAATTTCGTGGAGTTTTGCCTGAGTGTTACCGATGGCACTTTCCACCGCGTCGGCTTCGGCCCGTGATTTTAATGCCACATCTTTTGTCATATAACCACGTTTCGTTAACGTGGTGTCTGAACGATGCAGCCACTGGTTAATCGTCAAACGATTTTGATCAAGCGAGAGAATCACTTTGAGAGTTTGATCGAGCCGATTCAGTGCGTCGTTCTTTTTCTGCGAGGCCTCGGCATCAAGCTTTGTGAGTTCGGTGTCCTCGTCTTCGAGACGCTTGATATCGGCCGTCGCTTCTTCGATCTGGTCTTGGAGTTCTCCCTGATCGATCAACCCCAGGATCTCGCCTGGCTTGACGACGTCGCCGATTTTAACGTTGACCCGCGCGAGCCTTCCGGCGGCGGGCGCGGTCACTTGAAGCAGCGGGTCGTCCTCGCCGATCGACTTTGCGAGGATGATTCCACGTCCCTCGACTTTCAACGGAGCCCGATAGAAGCACGAGAACACGAGGAACGTGGCGATCGTGAAGAGGACCACGGCAAGTGTCAGCCAGTTTCGCAACGAGATGACCCGAAGCGCGGAGTCGAGTTGTTCGAAGGCCTCTGCGGGACGGTCATCGACCAGGAAGGCCAGTCCGTTGTTTCCACGCTGGCTCACGGCGATCGTCCAAAAAAATGATGGGGATCTCGCTCGCGATCGGAAAACGCGACGAAATCGAATCGATCATCCCGACCAGTGTACACGACGAAATCGTTGGGTGTTAAGCGAGGAGCGGGTTCGTCATTGATTGGGAAGGAATTCGGGGCTTGAGGACGTCCATTGTCCACCGCGAGGAGGGTCGTTCCGGTTTCGCTTGGGTAATGAAAGTGTCCGGATCAAACCAACTGGCAGGATTTCGCCATCTGAATATGGGATTGCAACTCCTAACAACGAAATCGACGCGACGGTTGCGGGGGGAGCAACTCGTCGCGTCTGTTATCCGCAACCACGATTCGCTTCGGGGGGGGATCGTCGTGCGAACCGCTTTGAATACGTGGCCACGGTGTTTCAAGGTATACGTGGATCGATTCGCCTTGGGGCCGATGTACTCAGCCACCGGACGTGGGTGTGGGGGTCGGGGT
>Ga0209698_10003397_pt1 | contig 17811 bp, 15 predicted proteins | sample LitLauG_LLR_2012_FD_187203 | JGI IMG/M metagenome (GOLD analysis project Ga0209698, IMG submission 187203) | Freshwater sediment microbial communities from Pennsylvania, USA - Little Laurel Run_MetaG_LLR_2012 (SPAdes) (version 2) | ecosystem: Environmental > Aquatic > Freshwater > Creek >...
TGTTGTAAAGCATCAATTTGTTGTTTGAGCCCGTAAGTACGAAGAGGCCAGTGCCGGCGACGGCAATCGCCAGCCCCACGAATACAGCCGCCTGAATGACGAACCGCACTTTGCCGAGGCTCAGTTCCAGAAAGGAGAGCGAACCAATCACTACGAGCAGGTATGCCATCGCAGTGTTCGCGTATGGAGCGGTGATCTGAAGCCAGCGTGGTAACGCCGCTACGACCGCCTGCGGTTGACTCAGGTGCATCGCGCCGTACATCGCGCTCCAGATTCCCAGCCAGACAAAGATCCGAGCGCCGCTCCGTCGGCGAATCGCTGCAATGCAGCAGGCCGCTAATCCCATGAACAGGAAGACCGATCCAATCATGATGTCAGCGACTTGGCCCCGGAGCATCACCAAAACTTGATCTGTCAGACCAGCACCTCCCCGAGACCGCCAACATATCAGAGTGTTTGTTGTTACCCAAATGGGTGGAGTTCTGGGTTCATTCGATCCCTGCCGCGATTCCAATCGCACGGCAATCCGGAAATAACCCTCCATGGAAAAGCGGGGCTGGGAGAGGAGTTTGGAGAGTACACGTAATCAGGGTTACGTCACGACTGGTTGGTGGTGCAATGAGCGTTTCGCCGACAAGTTGAGTCCTTGCCGATCGCGCTTCAGGGGTGGGCGAAGGGTTTGTCAGGAACTTTCGGTGTCAACTTCCGGATGAAAAATTCCTGGAACAGATTGGCGACTGCGGTCGCACCAATCCCGATGGCCGCGCTCTCGAACGTCAATTCCACTCCACCACGGTTTTGCGCTGGATAGTAAAGATTTGAAATGCCGCCTGCCGCCAGGCTTCCAAGGATGTTCGAGTAGTTTGTTTGCCAGCGGCCATTGTCACCCTTGCAGATCACCGAATTGGCCATCGCATACAGAATCCGTGACGGCTTGCTGCCCGTTCCTTTGTAGAAATAACGAGGATCCTGTTTCAGAAGCGACGGCAGTATGGCAGCTCCGATGTACGTGCCCGCCACCGTGTCGGCATAGGTCGCCCCGAAGCGCTTTCCGTAACCTTGTGCGCCTTGCCCGTACCCACGGAAGTCATTTTCCGCCTGCTCTACTCCCGCCACGCCTCCCACGAATACCAAGGTAACGGGATCCACCACCGTCTTCCAGGCAAGCTTGAATTTCTGCTTCGCGGTGAGCGAAACAGCGTCGGGGATGTAGCTGACATAGAAATTTGGGAGCACACCGAGGACGCGCTGCTTCTCTTCCACCTTGATCTGTTCTTCGGCCACTTCCGTCTGCGAAACCCCCACATCGATCTCCGCGACAGTCGTAGCCACCGCCAGCGCCATGGGCGGGGCAACGTAGATCTCCCCCGAATGCAGGGTTCCGGAGGCGGTTTGCGTCGCGAAACCCGCCGACGTAATGGTGAGCTGAAACGACCCGGGAACGGCGTGGGCAAAGGAAAATTGCCCATCGGCGCCCGATAACACCTCCTGTTTCAGAGATTGATCTGCGCCAGGTTGAGTAAGCTCCACCCGAGCTCCGGCGATGACCGCTCCACTCTGATCCACGACCGTTCCGCCGATGCTTCCGAACGTTCGCGGATCCCCCAGTTGCCCAGTGGATAAGGCTGTCCCCTGTTGTTGAGGAGTCCCCTCTGAAGTCTGCCCCGAAGTTTGCGGAAGCGTCTGCCCTGAGCAAAGCGACGTCCAACCCGCTGTGAGAAGCAGAAACAGTATGAGCCTAGACTTGGACTGGAGGGGCATCAATCACTTAACTTTAACCTCTCCCGTTCTTCGTATCCAAGTCTCGAAGGGCCATCCACCACTGGCGGACCGCGTAGAGTCATGCTTCGCCGCGATCAGGATCGGCGACGTTTGGCGCAGCCTGCTAACGCTGGATTTCGTGGATGACAGTACCGTCCCGGGCGACCAACTGTACGGCAAGCGCCATGCGCCCGGAGGCATGCGTGGAGCAACTGAGGCAGGGATCGTAGGCGCGGATCACCGCCTCGACGCGATTCAGCATGCCTTCTTCCAGCCGGTCGGCGCGCACGAAGTGACGGGCGACCTGCAGAATGCTGCGGTTCATGGCGAGACTGTTGTGCCCGGTGGCGATGATCAGGTTTACCCAGCGGATCAATCCGGCGTCGTCAATCTTGTAGTGATGGATCAACGTCCCGCGCGGCGCTTCGGCCACGCCCACGCCTTCCAGGCTGTTCGCACGCGCAATGGCCCGCACGTGGGGCGAGAGTATCTCGGGATCGTCCAGCAGTTGCTGCATGCGCTCGATGCAGTACAGAATTTCGATCAGCCGGGCGTGGTGATAGTGGAACGAGCTGAGGACGGCCGTGCGCTGGATTTCGTGGAACTCTGCCAGTTCCTGGTCGGCGCGCACGGTGCCGAAACGGTCGGCAATGTTCAGCCGCGCCAGCGGGCCCACCCGGTAGATTCCGCTGGGATAGCCCTGCGGTTTGTAGTAAGTCGACTTCAGGTAGCTCCAGGGTTCAACCTTTTCGCCAAGGTACTCGGCGTAGTTGGCGGGATCGAGTCCGGAGGCGACCACATCGCCCTTGGCATTGACGATGCGGACTTTCCCGTCATAAAAAGTCAGGCCCCCGTCGTCTTTGACAATCCCCAGAAACAGAGTCGGGAAATTGCCGAAAGAAGTAATTTCTTCGCGGAACTTTTCGGTAAGCCGCTTGAACCATTCCAGCGTCAACTGCGCGATCGTCAGCATCTCAGGCAGGTTGACTAGAATCGCGTCGCGGTTCTTCACGCTGAGAGGTTCGCTGACGCCGCCGGGAACAACCCACGCCGGGTGAATGCGCTTCCCGCCCAATCGTTCGATGATTTGCTGCCCAAACTGACGCAGGCGAATACCATCGCGAGCAATGTTGGGCGACTCCTGCAAGACCCCGAATAGATTGCGTTTGGCCGGATCGCCGTCCATGCCGAGGATGAAGTCCGGCGAGGCGAGATGAAAAAAGCTGAGGGCGTGCGACTGCAAGACCTGGGCCAGCCCGAAAATGCGGCGCAGTTTTTCGGCGGTTTTGGGGATGCGCACCGCCAGCAGCGCATCGCAGGCCTTGGCGGAGGCAATCAGGTGGCTCACCGGACAGATCCCGCAGATGCGCGCCATCAGCGACGGCATTTCGGAAAAGGGCCGGCCTTCGCAGAACTTTTCAAATCCGCGGAATTGCGTGACATGGAAACGCGCGTCTTCGACGCGGCCCTGTTCGTCCAGGTAGAGCGTGATTTTCGCGTGTCCTTCGATCCGGGTGACCGGATCGAGCACGATCGTCTTGCGTTCTTTCTCGGCCACGTCTCTCCTAAGCTCCAAACCGCGTCTTCGCGCTCAATTCCGGGGTCCTTCCCGCCAACAACTCCGAGACGGCGTAAAAAATCGTGTCGGCCGAAGGCGGACAGCCGGGAATGAACACATCCACCGGAACCACTTCGTGCACCGGCCTGACTTTGTCGAGCAGCGCCGGCACGACTCCGGCGGGTGTTCCCGGATCGCGTGTGACGTTTTCCTGATACGCGCGGTCATAGACCGACTGCAAGGGAAACATGTTCCGCATGGAGGGAACGTTGGCGGTCACGGCGCAGTCGCCGAGCGAGACCAGAATTTTGGTACGTTGGCGAATCCTCTGGATCTTCTGGAGATCCTCTTCGGAGGAAACCGCGCCCTCCACCAGCGTAACGTCCACGTCGGGCGGAAATTCCTTGACGTCAACCAGGGGGCTGTACACGAGATCCGCTTTCTCAGCCACCGCCAGCAGGCGTTCATCGAGATCGAGAAACGACATGTGGCAGCCCGAGCATCCGTCCAGCCAAACCGTCGCCAACCGCAGCTTGCTCACGAACGCTCCTCCCGCATCTGCGTGAGATACGGCAGGAACTGGCGGCGCTTCAGCATCTCAGCCACCGACTTCCCTTTCTCAAAGAGCGCGCCCGTCGGACACACGTGCACGCACTTGCCACACCCGGTGCAGGTTTGGGACGTGCCCCAGGGTTCGGCCAAATCCGTGATGACCGAGGCCTCGATGCCGCGCCCCATCACGTCCCAGGTGTGTGCGCCTTCGATTTCGTCGCACACCCGCACACAGCGCGAGCACAGGATGCAGCGGTTGTGATCGACCGAGAAGCGCTCGTGCGACGCGTCCACCTGAAGCTGCGGATAGCGATAGCGGAAGTGGACGTGAGTGATGTCGAGTTTCTGCGCCAGCGTCTGCAGTTCGCAGTGCCCGTTTGAAACGCAGACCGAGCAAATGTGATTGCGCTCCGTGAACAGCAACTCCAGAAGGTTTCGCCGATACCGCTGCAGCCGCTCGGACTGGGTCGTCACTTCCATTCCTTCTTCAACGCGCGTGACGCAGGCGGCCACCAGCTTGTTGTTGCCCTTCACTTCCACCAGGCACAACCGGCAAGAGCCGACCGAGGAGAGTCCCTTGAGGTCGCAGAGCGTAGGAATGAAAATATCGTTCTGGCGGGCCACGTCGAGAATGGTTTCATCCTGGCGCGCGCTGAAGTCGCGTTCATCGATCCTCAGCGTCTTGATGCTGGAGGCGATTTTCATGCCTTACCCATCCTTGTGGCCGTTCTTGCAGACCCCCGCCGGACAAAGTTGCTGTTCGACGTGGGCCTTATACTCTTCGGCAAAATAACGCAATGTGCTGAGCACGGGATTGGGCGCCGATTGCCCCAGCCCGCACAAACTGGTCTGCTTGAGCAGCTCAGCTAGTTCCTCGAGTTGGGCAATGTCGTGGGTATTGCCCCGGCGCTGCGTAATTTTCGTCAGCAGTCCGTGCATGTGGAAGGTGCCTACCCGGCACGGCACACATTTCCCGCACGACTCGCTCATACAGAAATCCATGAAGAAGCGCGCCACATCCACCATGCACGAGGAATCGTCCATCACGATCATTCCCCCGGAGCCCATGATGGAGCCGGCTCGCGCCAGGTTTTCGTAGTCCACCGGCATGTCGAGAAACTGTTCGGGCAGGCATCCGCCCGAGGGCCCGCCGGTCTGCACCGCTTTGAACCTGTGGCCGTCCTCCAGCCCACCGCCGATTTCAAACACCATCTCGCGCAGGGTCGTGCCCATCGGGACTTCCACCAGCCCCGTGTTCTTCACGCTACCCGCCAGCGCGAAAACCTTGGTACCCTTGCTCTTCTCCGTGCCGATCTCCGCGTACCAGTCACCACCATTGCGAACAATCGGCGCAACGTTGGCAAAGGTCTCGACGTTGTTAATCAGCGTCGGTTCGCCGAACAGGCCCTCCTGCGCGGGATAGGGCGGACGCGGCTGCGGAATACCGCGCCGGCCTTCGATCGAATGGATGAGCGCCGTTTCTTCGCCGCAGACAAACGCGCCCGCGCCCAGGCGAAGGTCAATATGAAAGGTCAGGCGACTGCCGCAAATGTTCGAGCCCAGCAGTCCCATTCGCTCGGCCTGTTTGATGGCCGTGCGCAAGCGCTTGATGGCCAGCGGATATTCGGCGCGCACATAGATGTAGCCTTCGCTGGCGCCGACGGCATAGGCAGCAATCAGCATGCCTTCGAGCACGCGGTGCGGATCACTCTCCAGCACGCTGCGATCCATGAACGCGCCCGGATCGCCCTCGTCGGCATTGCAGATCACATATTTCTTTTCGCCAACCGCCTTGGAGACCGTGCTCCACTTCAGTCCGGTCGGATATCCCGCGCCTCCCCGGCCGCGCAACCCGCTGCGCGTGATCTCGGCGATCACCTGCACCGGCGTCATCTCGCCGATGGCCTGCATCAGCGCGGTGTAACCGCCGACGGCAATGTAGTCTTCGATGCGCTCGGGATCGATGTTGCCCGAATTTTCGAGCACAATCTTCTTCTGTTTCTGGAAGAAGGGCACGTCCGTCGGACAGTTCAGGCGATCGACTGGAGTTCTATCCAGACTATCCAGAATTGCCGCTGCATCACTCTCCGTTACGCCCTGGTAGAGAGCGCGATGGCCTACCGCCACCAGCGGCCCCTGGGCACAGAGCCCCATGCAGCCGACGCCTTTGACCTGGCATTCGCCTTCGCAATGGCGGGCGGCAACCTCTTTTTCCAAGGCCGCTTTGACGGGTTCACTCTGGCAGGAAACGCAGCCCGCCGCCACGCACACCTTGACCGTGTGCTTGAACTGGGCCTGCCGCTCCCGCTCCGTTTCCGCGATCTGTTCCAGTTCTTCAGGAGACATGCGACTTCCATTTCGTAAGGCGATCGCGCAGCGCCTGCGGCGTGACTTTGCCAGCCACTTCGCGGTCGTAGACGACGGCCGGAGCCAGTCCGCATGACCCCAGACAGCGCGCCCCCAGCACCGAGACCTTGCCATCCGGCGTGGTCTGGCCGGGCACGACGCCGAGTTCGTCCTTCAGCGCGTCGAGCAGTTGCGGGGCTCCCTTGATGTAGCAGGCCGTCCCGATGCAGACGACGCAGGTGTGCTCACCGGGCGGCTTCAGCGAGAAGAAGTGATAGAAGGTTGCCACGCCATACGCGCGGCTCAGGGGTACGTGCAGCGTCGCGGCCACATAGCGCAGAGCGTCCAAATCCAGGTATCCGAAGGTTTCCTGAACGGTATGGAGGGCTTCAATCAGGCCGCGCGGATGGTTTCCCATGCGGCGCATGGTGGCCTCGACCAGCCGCCAGCGCTTGTCCGCACTGGGCGGCACCGGCCGGGTCAAATCTGTAGCTGCGGGCACGCTTGCTTTCTTCCTGTCTGTCCGGCGCGTGCGCCGTACAAAACAGTCTATGAGTTGCGAGCAAGGCGCGATGTGATGCGGGTCACGTCGGAGTGTTGCAGCGGATACTCTTTCGGGGCTGACCTTTGGTAGTCCCCGGCATTGTTCCAAGGGTCGCGGTGCCTGGAGTAATTAGTCGCTCGCCAGCCGCGTGCTTTGAAGTGCCGAGCGGCATTCCTGTTCCAGCAGAGCCAGCAACTGCTCCATGTGTTCCGTGCGAGTACGAAAATTCACAGGATTGATCCGGAACCACGTCTTCCCCTTCAGTTCGGTGGTCGAAATCCAGAATTTGCCGCTCTGCTCGACTCTCCTGACTACGTGCGCATGCAATTCTTTCGATCTTGCTTCGTCCGGGTCCGCTCCGCGATAACGAATGCAGATTGCCGACATTGGCGGCGCGCTGGCCGCCTCAAACTCGGGATGGCTCACGACCAAAGAGTAAAGATGTCTTGCCTGACGCACATTGTTATCGACCCACTCGCCGATCTGGCGGGCGCCATAGCGCTTGAAGCTCATCCAGACCTTGAGGCCGCGGAAGCGCCGCGACTGCTCAAAGCCGTGCACGTAGTACTGGTAGCGTTCTTTGGCATGATCCAGTTCATCGGTGAGATACGACGGTTTCATCCCAAACGAGGCCGTCAGCCGCCGCTCATCCTTGACCAGCACCGCCCCCGCGTCCAGAGGCGCATAGAACCACTTGTGCGGATCGATGGTAATGGAGTCAGCCAGCTCCAGTCCGCGATCGCGCATGGGCGACTCGTTCGACAGCAGCATGCCCCCGCCATACGCAGCATCCGCGTGCAGCCACATCCCTTCTCGATCGGCGATCGTCCGCAACTCACGGATCGGATCGACCGCGCCCGTGTTCGTAGTTCCGAAAATGCCGACGATGCACAGCGGGCGAACCCCACGCTTATGATCGTCAGCCACGGCGGATTCGAGCGCATCCAGCCGCACACGAAATTCGGAGTCGTTGGGCAAGGCACGCAGCGCCGTGCGGCCCAGACCGACGGCGTCCACTGCTTTGTCTACGGAAACGTGGCGCTCCTCTGACGTGTAAACCGCCCAGGGCTGATGAACTCCGTATTGTTGTGCGCGATCGCCGGAGGCCCAATCGCGTGCCAGCTTGAGGCCGATGAAATTGGCCATCATGCCGCCACTGGTGAGATTGCCTCCCGCCGTCGCACCGTATCCGACGAGATCGGTGAGCCACCGCACCGTCCGGCGCTCCATGGCGACGCCCGCGGGTCCGATCGTGTAGGCCCCGATATTCTGGTTCAGAGCGGAGCAGATGAAGTCGGCAATGACGCCTACCGGATTCGGCGAAGGCGTAATCAGACCCATGTAGCCGGGGTGGCCAACATGGGTGCAATACGGGAGAAGTTTCTCTTCGAGTTCGCTGAGCACCGTCGCCGCGGAACTGGAAGCCTGGGGCAAGGGCTCGGCAAAAAGGTCAGTCAGGAATTGCGGTTCTACATCCGGGAAGACCGGCTTCTCCTCGATGTGGTCGAAATACTCCGCCAGCAGGTCTACGACCTGATGGCCAATCTGCTGAAATTCACGTGCGTCCATGAGTTCCCCCGATGTTCCAGTTTAATCGAGGGCCCAGGTGGTGAGGGCTTCGCTGTGTCGGTATCGTAGATGGTCCCGCGTGTGGCTGACGATCGATGCGTTCTGACTCTAAGATCCCGCCTTGATCTCGACCGCCTTATCGTTACGATAGATGATCGTCAACGGCTTGCCGCCGTTGGCATAGTGCAGGGTCCGGGAATAAGAGGTGCTCGTTGGATCCGGCATTCCAGCCCCAATCGCGCAGGTCGCTTGCAACTCGCTCATTCCCGGCTGCACCTCGTGATTGTCGATCGCCTTCCACACGTCCGTCGGCCAGTGCTTGTAGAGCTCATGCGGATCCTCGATGAAGAAAATATCATCGGAATAAATTTTGAAGTCGCCAGCTTGCTCAGATCCAATTGGCACGACATAGTTCTTGCCGTCCAGCGCAAATCGCGCCAGCACCTGCTTGTTTCCTGGAGCCAGGGGCGAAACATCGGTCAGCACATCCTGGATCGAGAGTTTCTGGAGCGGCAGCAGCGTGCCCGCCTCGTGTGCGAATACCGCCCTGCGCCGCGCCGCGTCATAGGGATAGTAGGTGTGATAGTAACCGACCCGCACCCACACCGGCTGTTTAGTCAGTTCGCGCGCCGATTTCAGATCGAAGGGATAAAGCTTCTTCGGAGTAACGTAGTAGTCGGCCTTCAGGGCATGCTCCGCCTTGGGTTGCTCGGCCTGTTTCCTCTCTTCGTAACGCCCGTAGACGATGTAGGCGGTCCGCGCACCCACCAGCACAATGGCGATGCCGAGGGCAATCTGCAATCTTTTTCGCAACTCCGAGTCGAGTGTCATGATCTAAATGATGTAGCCTAGAAATCTTATGTCCCTTACCCAGGATGATGTTCTCAGCGCGCTCAAACAGTGCTACGACCCCGAAATACCCGTCAACATCGTGGACCTCGGACTCATTTACGGGATCCGATTCGACCCTGCGCCCGAAAATCGGCAGGACATTGCCGTGGAAATGACCCTCACCGCGCAGGGCTGTCCCGCCCATGTTCAGATCAGCGACCAGGTAAAAGCGCGCGTCGAACAACTCCCCGGCGTTCGCAACGCCACCGTCACCGTAGTCTGGAATCCGCCCTGGACTCCGGAGCGTCTTAGCGCGGACGCCCGCAAACAATTGGGAATTGAGTAGATAGGCTCTAGGCTTTGGGCGTTGTGCTCTGGGCTTTGGGACTAAAGCCTAGAGCCCAACGCCTAGAGCCCGCTTTTCAGTACTCTCCCAGCTCTTCTAGCAGACTCTCTCTGCGGTTAGCCGCCAGTTCCTCGATCTTGCTCCCAATCCTCATCGCGAGATCCAGAAACCGCGTCCCCTGCCGCACATACGACGGAAGTTCTTCGCGGATGCGCGTAAATTTCTCCGGATACTCCGAGGCCAGCACCGCCAACCCGACCCCACCCGCCAGCACTGCCGCCGGACGTTTTCCCTTCAACAGCAGGATCGTCGCGACCCCAACCGATCCCGCAATCGCCGCTCTTTTCCAGTTCTCCATGGATTCTCCCGACCTGAGACGACTTCCGCTAACAGGATTCTAAACCAGCCGTCCCACTTCGATGCGTTATACTGCCGCGGGCCTTTTCTACCCGCGATTAGAAGGCGACAATAATGATCCAATCCATTTTGACCCGCGCTCTCCTGCTGTTGTGTGTCACCGATCTCACCTTCAGCCAAGCGAAGCCTCGCGCGCGCGATCTCGGTGTGCCCTTCGACGGCACGCCCGGCGCCAACAATGCCATCACTGACGTAAAAGGCGTCGAAGTCGGCCACACCACCCTGATCTCCGGCTCCGGCAAGCTGAAAGTAGGCGAGGGCCCCGTCCGCACCGGCGTAACCGCTGTCCTCCCTCGCGGCAAGTATTCCAAGGACGCAGTCTTTGGAGCGTGGTTCACGCTGAACGGCAACGGCGAAATGACCGGCACAACCTGGGTCGAAGACTCCGGATTCGTCGACGGCCCCATCATGATCACCAACACCCACAGCGTAGGAGTAGTGCGCGATACCGTCATTGCCTGGAAAGTGAAGCATGGCGAGCCTGACATGGAAGGCTACTTCTGGTCGCTGCCCGTGGTCGCCGAAACCTGGGACGGCTTTCTCAACGACATCAACGGATTCCACGTAAGGCCCGAGCACGTCTTGCACGCGCTCGACACCGCACACTCCGGCCCAGTCGAAGAAGGCAACGTGGGGGGAGGCACAGGGATGATCTGCAACGAATTCAAGGGAGGCATCGGCACTGCCTCCCGCGTACTCGATGCAAAATCAGGAGGCTACACGGTCGGCGTTCTCGTCCAATGTAACTATGGGCGCCGTGGCGAACTACGCATCGCGGGTGTCCCCGTAGGCAAGGAGATTCCTGAGCACTCCGCCTACGGCGAAGACGTTGGCTCCATCATCATCGTCATCGCCACCGACGCGCCACTGATTCCGACCCAGCTAAAGCGAATCGCGCGCCGGGCCACTCTCGGCCTGGGGCGCGATGGCAGCTACTCCGGCGATGGCTCGGGGGATATTTTTGTTGGCTTCTCCACCGCCAACCCCGGAGCCGCCGATCCCAAGGGTATCCACGACCTGAAGATGCTCCCCAACGATCAACTCGATCCCATCTTCCTGGCCACTGTTCAGGCAACTGAAGAGGCCGTGATCAATGCCATGGTCGCCGCTGAAACCATGACCGGCATCAACGACCGCACGGTGGTTGCCCTGCCCCACGACAAACTGCGCGAGGTCCTGAAGAAATACAACCGCCTCGCGAAATAGTTTGGAGTGACGGGCGCCCCCGCCCGTCCGGTAGCTCGCCAAACCAAGAAACAGAAAGAGCGCCCGCAAGCGCTCTTTCTGAGAACTGAGAACCGCAACTGAGAACTAGTCCTTCACCGTCCGATCCGTGATCTCCAGCCCCTTGTCGATGATGGCAAAAGCCTCCTGCAGTTGCTGCTCGTTAATGCACAACGGAGGGTTTGTATAGAATGTGTTCCAGCGAACCAGCGTGTAGAGTCCATTCTCGCGGAAGAACTTTCCCAGGGCCGCCATCTCCTCCGACGTGCCGTTGAACGGAGCCATCGGCTGCATGGTCTTGCGACTGCGGACCAGTTCGAAGATGCCGAATAGCCCGATCGACCGCACCGCGCCCACTGAGGGATGTTTTTTCAGTAACTCGGCGCTGAGGCCCTTCATGATCACGCCCATCTTCCGGGCATTCTCGATCAGATTGTCTTCTTCGTACACACGAATGGTCGCCAACGCCGTCGCGCACCCCATAGGATGGCTGTTGTAGGTAAGTCCGCCATAGAAGACCTTGTCCTGAAAGTGCTGCGCGATGTGGTGGCGCATACCGACCGCGCCCAACGGAATATAACTCGAAGTAAGTCCCTTCGCCATGCAGATCAAGTCAGGGACAACCTTCCAATGGTCAATGGCGAACCACTCTCCGGTGCGCCCGAAGCCCGCCATAACCTCGTCGGCAATCATCAGGATGCCGTACTTATCGCAGAGTTTGCGTATGCCCTGCATGTAGCCGTCGGGCGGAACGAGAATGCCATTGGTGCCGACTACGGTCTCGAGGATAAATGCTGCAATGGTGTGCGAGCCCTCAAGTTGAATAGTTTCCTCGATCATGGCGAGAGAGGATTCGGCGGATTCCCATCCGCGTTCGATGCCGTGATAAGGATCGAGTACGCGCACGACGCCCGGTATCCCCGGCTCCGCAGCCCATCTGCGCGGATCGCCGGTCAGAGTGATGGCACCCGCGGTCGCACCATGATACGACCGATAGCGCGCAATGATTTTGTGGCGACCCGTGAAAAAGCGCGCGAGCTTGATTGCGTTCTCGTTGGCTTCCGCGCCGCCGTTCGTGAAAAAGAACGTATCAATATCGCCGGGCGTGATTTCGGCGAGTTTCCGCCCCAATCGAGCACGCGGCTCGGTCGCCATGAACGGGTTGGCATAGGCCAGCACGGATGCCTGCTCGGTGATGGCCCGGATCACACGCTCGTCGCCGTGTCCGATGTTGACCGACATCAACTGGCTATTGAAGTCGATGTAGCGTTTTCCTTCCGGCGTCCAGAAATAGATGCCCTTGGCGCGGGCGACGGGAATGGGATCGACCTTCGATTGTGCGGACCACTCAAACAGCGTGTGCCTTTTTGTCAGGTCGACGATTTCCTGACCGGTCATTGTAGGGGTATCAGTTGCAGTAGTCATTAATAAGAACTCCTTATCGTTCCTTCGTGCACCTTCGTGTCCTTGGTGGTTTAAGAGCTAAGCGTGAACCGCCAAGAACACGAAGGTTCACGAAGAAAACCTGGGGACAGGCAAGGACACCCGTCGTTCTACAAACCACGCTAGAACTTTCTCGAGTGCTCCTTGGCCCAGCGCTCCACCACGATTTTCTTTTCGGTGTAGAACTCGATAGCGTCGTTGCCTTGCGCGTGCAGGATGCCGAAGAAGCTGTCTTTCCATCCGCTGAATGGAAAGTAGGCCATGGGTGCGGCCACACCGATGTTGATTCCGATATTGCCCGCGGGCGCTTCGTAGCGGAAGCGGCGCGCGGCCGATCCGCTCGAGGTAAACAGCGATGCCTGGTTGCCGTAGGGACTGCGCGCCAGAAACTCCATCGCTTCATCAATGCCGCTCGCGTGAACCAGGCTGAGCACCGGCCCGAAGATTTCCGTGTTCGTCAATTCGCTGGCGGCCGGAACGCCGTCGAGCACAGTGGGCTTTACGAAATTGCCGGCTTCATACTTGCTAATCTTGGGATTGCGCCCGTCGATCACCACCTTCGCGCCATCTTTGGCGCCTACGCCGATCAGGTTGTGGACGCGTTCTTTGCTGTGCGGCGTGATCACCGGACCCATCTGTACGCCCTCGTCAAGCCCGTTGCCTACGCGCAGGTTCGCAGCCGCTTCGGTAATCGAGTCGCGGAACGTCTTCTGCGCCTCGCCTACGGTAATCGCCACCGACACTGCGAGGCAGCGCTGGCCCGCGCATCCGAAGGCACTGTCGGAAATGATCTGCGTCGCCATCTGCATGTCAGCATCGGGCAGAACGATCACGTGATTCTTTGCTCCACCCTGGCACTGCGCGCGCTTGCCGTTCGCTCCGGCGCGCGCATAGATGTACTTCGCTACCGGCGTTGATCCGACGAAGCTAATGGCCCGCACCGCGGGATGATCGAGCAGCGTATCGACGGCAACTTTCCCGCCATTCACCAAGTTCACGACGCCCTTGGGAATCCCGCATTGCCCCAATAACTCGAAGGCATACTTCATCGTCAGCGGCACGCGCTCCGACGGCTTCACGATAAACGTATTGCCGCAAGCGATGGCGTACGGCAGAAACCAGAACGGAATCATCCCCGGGAAATTGAATGGGACGATGGCGGCGACCACGCCCAGCGGCTGCCGGATCATGAATTCGTCGATCCCGCGAGCCACGTCTTCGAGGTTATGCCCCTGCATCATGGTCGGAATACCGCAAGCCACCTCCACGTTTTCGATCGCCCGGCGCATCTCGGCCTTGGCCTCGGTGAAGGTCTTGCCATTCTCCTGCGTGAGAATTCGGGCAATGTCGTTAAGGTGCTCTTCGAGCAGCATCTTCAGCTTGAACAGAGGCTGGATGCGGTCTTCCGCCGGCGTGCGCCGCCACTCAGGATAAGCTGCGGCCGCGGCTTCAATGGCGCGCGCAACTTCCGCGGCGCCCGCCAACGGCACGCGCCCGAGAACTTCCGCAGTGGCCGGATTGACGACGTCGCTCCACTCGGTGGCTTGCGAGTCAACCCACTGTCCGTCTATGAAATGAGGGATTTTGGTGATTGGTGGTGCGGCTAATGTCGACATAGGAGATCCCTTTCGCAATCGCGAAGGTTCCCCTGTGCCCCTCTGTGTCCTCTGTGGTTAGGGATTTCTCGAACCACAGAGGACACAGAGGAACACAGGGTAAACCAAACTATGCCGGCTGCTCGGCTAACGCGCCCTTCTTTTCGGCGACGTGGGCGAGCGCGGCTTCGAGCACATCCAAACCCTCATCCATCTGGGCGTCGGTTAGAACCAGCGGCATCAGCAGCCGGATCACGTTGCTATAGGACCCCGCGGTGATCGTCACTAGTCCATGCTCGTAGCAATATTGTGACACTTGCCGGGTCTCCTCGTCAGCCGGCTGGCGAGTGGACTTCGAGCGCACGAGTTCAAGCGCTTGCATTGCGCCTAGGCCACGAACTTCGCCGACCAATTCACACTGCGACTGCCACTTCGCCGCGCGCTTGCGAAAACGCTCGCCGAGTACATTGGCGCGGGCACAGAGATTTTCCTTCTCGATGATTTCAAGCACGGCCAGCGCCGCCTCACAAGCAACGGGATTGCCGGCAAACGTGCCGCCCAACTGGCCGACGCCCGGCGCGTCCATGATGTCGGCCCGCCCCGTGACGGCTGCCATCGGCAAGCCTCCAGTCAGCGATTTCGCCATCGTAACCAGATCGGGTTCGAGACCCAGCCGCTCACAAGCGAACATGGCGCCCGTGCGCGCAAATCCGGTTTGCACTTCGTCGGCGATCAGCAGAATGCCGTGCTTCCGACAAATTTCACCGAGCGTCGGATAGAACTCGGCGGGCGGCGTCACGAATCCGCCTTCCCCCAGAATCGGTTCGACAATCACAGCCGCGACGGTCTCCGCTGCCACCACGCGCTTGAAGGTGTCTTCGAGTTGCCGCCCGCAATGTACCTCGCACGACGGATACTTGAGCGAATAGGAGCAACGGTAGCAGTAGGCGTACGGGATGCGATAAACGTCGCTCGGGAACGGCTCGAAGCCTGCCTTGTAGGGGTGCGTCTTGCTGGTCGTCGCCATCGCCATGTATGTACGGCCATGGAACGCGTCTTCGAAGCAAATGATCGCCGCCCGCTTGGTATAGAAGCGTGCGATTTTAATCGCGTTCTCAACTGCCTCTGCGCCTGTGTTCACCAAAATGGTCTTCTTAGGTCCATGGCCGGGCGCGAGCGCGTTCAACTTCTCGCAAACGGCGACGTAGCTCTCGTAAGGCAGCACATTGAAGCTGGTATGCAGGAAGCGATCGAGTTGCCGCCGTACGGCAGCCACCACGGCGGGAACACGATGTCCGGTGTTGAGGCAGCCGATACCGCCGGCAAAATCAATCAGCCGGTTGCCGTCGACATCTTCGACCACCGCGCCTTCGGCCTTCTCGACAAAGACAGGCGTGGCATGAAACGCGCCCGTGGCCACTGCAGCGTTGCGGCGCTTCATCAGCGCCTGCGACCGCGGTCCAGGGATGGGAGTACGAAGTTGTATGGTGGACATGGGCAGTTCTCGGTTCTCAGTTCTCAGTTCTCGGTTGTCAGATCTCAGATGCCGTGGGCTGATTGATGTTGCTTGCTGAGAACTGAGAACTGGGATCTGAGAACTGTTCTTCAATACCAGCCAATTGGCGCTTCGTTCAAATTAATGTGGACCTGCTTGGTCTCGAGATATTCCTCGATCCCCCATGGTCCAAGTTCACGGCCAAAGCCCGACTGCTTGTAGCCGCCCCAGGGCGCTTCGACGTATGTCGGCTGCATGTGGTTGACCCAGATGATGCCGGCGCGAATCGACTTCACCGTGCGCATGGCTTTGAAAATATCGCGAGTCCAGACAGCTGCAGCCAGCCCGTAGGGAGAATCGTTGGCAATCTTGAGCGCGTCTTTTTCGTCGTCAAACGGAATCACCGCGGCCACGGGGCCAAAAATTTCTTCGCGTGCGATGCGGGCGCTATTATCAACGTCGTAGAAGATCGTCGGCTGAACGTAGTAGCCCTTGGCAAACTTGTCGGAGCGCCCGCCACCCGAGGCGACCTTCGCCTCTTTCTTTCCTACGTCAAGATAGGAAAGCACGCGATCATACTGCTCCTTGCTGACCAGCGCCCCCATCTTCGTTTCACGTTCCATGGGTGGGCCGAGTTTGATTTTCTTCGCTTTCTCCGCCATGGCTTCCACAAACTTCTTGTAGATCGATTTCTGCACCAGGATGCGGCTTCCCGCCGAGCAGACTTCGCCCTGGTTGATGAAAACGCCGAAGAGCGCGCCGTCGATCGCATTTTCGAAGTCGGCATCTGCGAAAAAGATGTTCGGAGACTTTCCGCCCAGTTCGAGCGTGACGCGCTTCACTGTGTCGGCTGCTTCTTTGACGATGATTTTGCCGACCGCTGCCGATCCGGTGAAGGCAATCTTGTTGACGTCAGGATGCTTCACCAGCGGCGACCCGCAAGTCTCACCGAAACCGGTGATCACATTGACCACGCCCTTGGGCAGTCCGACTTCGTCGAACCATTTCGCCAGTTCGAGTGCGGTTAGCGGAGTCTGCTCCGCAGGTTTCAGCACACATGTGCAACCCGCGGCCAGCGCCGGGGCGAGTTTCCACGCACCCATCAGCAGCGGATAGTTCCACGGGATGATCTGCCCGGCCACGCCCACCGGCTCTTTGAGCGAGAGGCTCATGGCATTGTCGGGCACGGGATTCACGTAGCCGACAACCTTGTTGGCCAGCCCCCCGTAATATTCGAAACAGTTGGCGACGTCGGCGATGTCGTATTCCGCCTCGACGATCGGCTTGCCCGAGTTACGGCATTCGAGCTCGGCCAGCATCGCCTGGTTTTGACGGATCTTGTCGGCAAGGCGGAACAGCACGCGCCCGCGATCGACGGGGGTTGTCGCTGCCCACGGACCTTCTTCGAACGCAGCCTTGGCGGCGGCAACCGCGCGGTTGACGTCGTCGGCGTTGGCATCCGAAACCTGCGCGATCACTTCCTCGGTCGAGGGATCGTAAACGGGAAAGGTTTTGGCCGACTGACTGGCGACCCATTCGCCGTTGATGAACATCGAATAAGTCTTGACATCGGTTGTAACTCCACCAGGCATAAGTCCTCCGCGAACTCACTTGTGTGGGGACGGGCGCCCTCACCCCGTCCAAGCCGTGCGAAGCTCGGCAGCATTCTCGGCGCCCCCAAGCTGTGTCGAGCTACGCTCGACAGACAGCCGAGGACGGCTGTCCCTACGTGGGCCTTGCCACTTCTACGTTTTCTACCGCCGCTTGGGGCGTTTTCAGACGGCTGTACCCGTAGAAGAAAATACCGCCAACGCTATGAAACCCAGTGTTATTCCGAACATACTTACTTCGTATTTCCACAATGACGTAATCTGCTTCGCGGGAAAGAACGCTACAACGATCGCCAGAGTTGTTGTCACCAGGCCAGCCACACCAGCAAACATCAAGGTTCCCCTGCCATAGCGTCCGCCTTCCAGAGAGCGACGCCAGGTAAACTTCACCAGTGCAGCAAAGACGTACAAAAACGGTACAAGTTGCAGCACCACCGCGGCGGAGAGCATCTTCTGGAACGCCTCTTGCACGCCGCCCGAAAGCGTGAAGTTCAGGACGATCAAGATGAGCGAAACGATT
>Ga0209698_10003398_pt1 | contig 17810 bp, 22 predicted proteins | sample LitLauG_LLR_2012_FD_187203 | JGI IMG/M metagenome (GOLD analysis project Ga0209698, IMG submission 187203) | Freshwater sediment microbial communities from Pennsylvania, USA - Little Laurel Run_MetaG_LLR_2012 (SPAdes) (version 2) | ecosystem: Environmental > Aquatic > Freshwater > Creek >...
GCAAGTTCGCAGCTAAGCCGTTTCCTTCGCCTTCGGCAAATCAAAACGATGATCAATTCGTGTCAGACGTCATCAGCAAAACGCCATCGTTCCGATAGGATTCGAGGGGAAGGATACTGAAGCCCACATTTCCTTTTCAGCTCTGAGCAAGTGGTTGTAACACCAGGGCAACGGTCTTACGGTCGAAAGAGAGAAGGTGGTGAGCTACGCGGAGATCGCAAAAGGACTCGTCGCTCCCAATTCCTCGGACTCCCACTCTGGTTCGGCTCAGGATCGCCCCGTAAGGTGACGTCCATAAAATTGCCGTGTTGCCTTAAGTTCGGAGACGGTTCATACACGATTACCGGCATTTCGCCGAAGCTGGAAACATGAGGCAGTCGTTGAGACGCGGCGAACGCAGAATTCCGGGCGCTCAATTCCTGGCGAAGCAAGGCCACATAGCCGCTCAATTGACCACGTCCTTGTTCGATGGAGCCCTCATTTGCATATTCCTCGATTCTCCCCACACTTCGAAGCTGTCATGAAATTGTAATGGTTGCACGATCAGAACGAACCATTTCCAAGCAGAACGGATCAAATCGACTGAGTTGTAACCCGATGAAAAGAGGAATAGATTAGAAGATTTTCATAACGGATCAGAACCCACTTGTGTATTGCTAAACCGTTGCACCGTGAGTCACGCTAGGGCCCTTCGGATGCGCGCCGAAACAATCTTCCCGTTGAGCTTTTGCCCGCGGTACTGTTCCAGGAATTCTAAAGGTCCTTGCAGCAAAGGGACGAAATCGCAGTTCTGATGGGTAAGGCCGTAAAGCTCACCATCCGTGATGAAAGTCACAGACAACACTACGGAAGGGGCTAAACTTATGCAAGTCAATACGCTCTCAGGGAAGAGAGGTACCTATGCCCGGGGGCCAGAAAGCTAATCAGATACTTGCAACGCAAGATGACGAGCGCACCCAGCTAGAGAATGTCCTCGCGGGGAAGGCAAAGCCCACACTAAGTCGTCCAGCGACTTTAGGGCACCTCGCCGAACTTTACCTGAAAACTCCTCAGTCTCCTGGCCTTGCCGAGAAAGCATTTCAATTGACACAAGAGGCGCTCGGGCTGGTCACGGCGGACAGTCCCTTGTATCCAAAACTGCGACACTTCCATGCGATGGCTATGCGATGGAAAACGATGGATGTTGCCGGGATCCGAAACGAGGCCGCAACGATCGACCGGGAAGCCTGGACGCTAAGCTACACCAAAGCAACGCGAGAGGCCATTCTCCTTGCAATGGAGTGGGCGGATTGGGCTTGGGAGCGTGAACTCTGGGACGAAGCGAGTGAAGCGTACTCCTTGGCCCATCGTGCCTTGCGCAAGGTGGCGCTAAGTCAAATCGACCAGTCCGATCGTCTCGAGCAGCTTCGCCATTTCAGGTTCGCAACCCGAGGCGCCTACGCTTTCGCGAAGCTACAGAAGGCCACAGATGCCATCGTTTTGCTTGAGCGCGCTAGCGACTTACTGTTCAGCGGCGATCGTCAGAAGTCGGAACTGATGCGGCTGGCGCAAACCCGTCCCGATCTTCGAGATCAGCTGACGGCAGCCCTGCTCTCAGAAGCTCTCGCCCAAGACAAACATGGGGTCGATTCTCTTGGGAACCTCTCTTCTGAAGAACTCGCGGCACAGGCAGAAGCGAACCGCATTGCTCTCGAGATTCGCAAGATCGACGGATTTGCCTCGTTCACTCTACCCAGCGGTTGGCAGGCTGTGCAGGAGGCGGCATCTAGGGTTCCTCTTCTCTACGTGGTTCCGTCTGACAAAGGATGCGCTTGTTTCTTCGTTCGGTTCGTCGGCGGCCAAAAGACGAACATCCAGATCATGGATTTTGCGATAACGCTTGCGGACTTTGTCGCCGCAGCGGAGCCATTCATTGACGCCGAGTTTGGCGATGCTGGCGGCGACAAGTACGAAACGCTCGTCGCACTTCTGATATGGCTCGGTACGCGCATCATGATCTATGTCAAGCAACAGCTTCACGCCATGGGCAACGATGACCAGCCTTTTGCAATCATACCGTTTGGTTTCTCGACCAACCTCCCTTTGCATGCAGCCTGCTTTCCACGGGGGAATCCTCCCCGGCTGGGATTCCTTTTTCACCCCAGGAGCGTGAGTTACGCCTACTCGGCTCGTAATTTGGTTGAGTCACAGAGAAGAAGCAGCGAACCACCGGCCTCCCCTGCTTTGATTGTCAACAATCCGAAGCCCTTGCCTTCCACCTTCGATTCCTTAGAACTGTCGGATGCAGAAGCCGCTGCGGTTGCCGCTCACTTTTCGGCCAAGGAACTTTCCGGATTTCAAGCAACCCTCAGTGCTGTATGCGACGCGCTTCCTGATGCCAAAGTCGTTCACTGCACTTGTCATGGCAGCGTGGACTCCAGCATCGCGTACTCCGGAGTACTCATGTTGGGCAATGGGGAACTTTCCTATCAACACCTCCAGCAGTTACCAAGGTTCTCTGCGCGTCTTGTTGCCTTATCTGCCTGTCGAAGTGGCGCTTCAGCCATCACGGTGGAACACGTAATCAATCTGCCGGGAGCGTTTCTAGCCGTAGGAGCGGCCGCCGTGTTGGGTGCGCTCTGGCACAGCAGTGAAATTGCATCGCTTCTGCTCATAGAGAAATTCTACGAGTTCTGGACCGACGGAACTCACTCGCCCGTTCAGGCTTTAGGAGATGCCCAGGCTTGGTTGATGAGTTCCACAGCCGACACATTGCGTGCATCAGTCAAGTCAGAAGTGCTTCAACATGATGCGGCCAAGATATTAACGGATGCCCCCGGAAACGTACCGATCTTCAGTCATCCATGGTATTGGTCCGGCTTTTTCTTGGCAGGTGCTTAGTTTCAGAAAAGGAGAAATCACATGGAATTACCGGCGCAGTACATTCGTCTCGCACGCGACATCACTGGTTACTGGGGTGCCTATCCACCTTCGTATTTGCTCGCTCCGGGCATGATCGGGAGACCGGACACGAAAAACGGCGCGTTCATCCGCGAGGACTACCTGAAAGACCTGCCCGGCTACAATCCGGTAGCTCATGCCGTTGAGGACAACGCAGCTGCGGAGCCAGTCACCGTTTGGACAACCAAGCGCGTCAGCATGAAGGCTCTCGGTGCGGATGTCGCGACTCCGGGCCTACCTGCATCGGGCAAGATCCAGGTTAGTTTCGGCGCCAAAAATGAAGCCGCTATCATTTGCAACGGGAATCTCTACCGCTCGTTTTCCTCACTGCGCGCGGTGAAACAACTCATGCTGGATTTGTTAGAAAAACAAAAATGGGACCGGACACAGTGCTTGGTTACCGAGGTTTTAGTAGTCAAAGCAGCGTGGATCTTCTACGCAACGGAAAAAGACCAGACCGCAGAAATCCAGGGTTCAGCACCGCTTGATCTCTCTAAATTTGCACTGCCTATTGACGCGCTGAAAGACCTTGCGGGCAAGGCGAAGTTGGAGGCATCTTTTTCCAGCGCTCGCTCAGCTGGAATAGCCAGTTCCTTGCCTGATGGCGGAACGCCGCTCTTTCGCGCCATCCAGTTCAAAGAAAGTTTCATCTTCCAGGACAGCACGAAGATCGACTACGTCAAAGGACCCGATGCCGCCTTCGTGGAGCCGGAGTTCGGTGGGAACGTGTCCGTCGCAGCCTAAGCCAAGCTCAGCTTATGGGCTGAGCAGTTGGACTCGGGACACCGTCTCTACGCTAGCCCATATGGCCCGCTTCGTAATAGCCGACATCACTGACGCCAAAAGCATTCCTCAGGAGCTAATGCGGATTGTCCCGTTTCTTCCAACTGTCCCGGTTCAGCCGTTGCTACTTGCGTCCCAACACGAATACGGCATGTTCCGGGACTTTGGGCTCTATCCTTGGGTTTTGGAACCCCTTCTGTACAGCGATCAATCGGTACTGCTGGCGCAGTTGGGTGAGAAAGTGATTGCTCCTGCGGAAGCGAAAGCAAGGGAGCAGGTGCGGAAGCAGAAGTAAGACTCCTCTGTGCTCCCAACATTCAAGATCGGAGACTTTACCAATGAGGCGACTATATCGGACCTAACGGCAATAAGGCCGACTGTGGAAAGAGCAGCCTAAGTTGCCGAATGTGCTCGACACCCGCATAACCGCAGTCTAGAATCGCTGACCGTACGAATCAACGCGACTTGTTGGGAACGCCGCTAAGATGAAATGCCCGTACTGTGCGGAACAGATTAATGATGAGGCTATTGTCTGCCGCGTCTGCAAACGTGACCTCACTTTCTTTAAACCCGTCGCCGCAAAGCTCACTGAATTGGAAAATCGAGTGTCAGAGCTTACGAGTGTCGTAACGGAGATTAAACAGTCCTTGCAGTCCTTAGAATCATTGCCTAAATCCCCATCAAGCGAGGCTCCACAGGCGGGTCTCACCAGTGCCTTCTCAGGCAGCGTTGTGCGTGTCGCCGCAGCACCAATTTTGCTGAGCACGTTAGCTCTGATTGCTTGGAGTGGGCTCAGAAGGACCCACGGGGATCTTTTGGGGGACATGGGGCGCACATTGGTCCCTAGCTTTTTGATCGAAGTAGTTTGTATTGTGGGACCTGCGATCTGGCTTGGCCTCCGATTGCGTCAAGTCGGGCTATTCCCGATTAGCGTCACCAGCGTAGCAGCCGGACTACTACAAGCTCTGGCTAATATCGCCTCAGGGCCGGGTTTTTTCGAAGACGTGAGTGTTTCACTATTGCTGTTTGGCGTGGCAGCATTTATGTTCTCACTTTTGTTCTTCTTCGGAGCGATGTTCGGGAGGTGGATTGGACGCCGCCGCAAGACGTCTTCCAAGACGAGCATTTCTGCTCGGATCGCTGACAAGTGGGTAGCTCCCCAACAGGACATTTCACGAGGCATGAGTAGCAGAGAAGATCGTGTCAAGAGCGTGACTGCCATTCTGTCCGCCTCAGGTCCGATTGTTGGTCTGATTGGGTCAATAGTGACCGCGTACTTTGCCTATGCAGCTGCTGTAGCGAAAGTTGGGCAAGCAGCGGCAAAGTGATACCAGTGATACGGTTTTCGTGGAATCATGGGCAATAAGGGAAACTGTAGAAACGGCAGCCTAAGTTACGAATGTGCTCGACACCCGCATAAACACAGGCTAGAATCGTTAACTGTAGGAATCACTACGACTTGCTAGAAATGGCGGTAATAGAATCCCTCCCTCTCCGCCAGCAACACAATCTACAGGCTTTACGAAATATTTCGCTACGGTTTGTCCTACCAGACATAATCGACTCGCTTTCCCAGTATTAACTGTTGTAGGAGAACAGGGGAACCGAGCATGGCAAACCGAGTCGCGTGGCTCACCAAACGAGTGAAGATCGGCGGGCAGTGGTTCGTCCGCAAACCCATCATCAAGACCTCCGGCTTCGTAACTGAGAAGGTCGTCCACAATGGGCTGACCGTCCACGCTCCGGGCACCTTTGTGCTGGAGTGGTACGAGGCTGGCAAACGGCAGCGCAAGCCGCTCACCGAGTCCACCCTTGAGGCACAGGACGCACTCCGCAAGAAACTCCAGACCCTTGAGGCTCGGGCACATGGCCTGACCGTGGTCGAGGACAAAGGTGGCGAGGGCAAGACTTCGCTCGAAGCAGCCGTCCGCGAGTACCTTGAAGAAGTGAAACTCAACCGAGCGCACAAGACCCATCTGGCCTACAAGCGTGCCCTGGATATGCTGGTGTCTGCGAATCCCGGCTGCGACTTCGTGCAGGACTTGGAGCGAAGGAACCTGATGGTCCACTTCATACGTGCGATGAAGGAAGCCGGACTGGGTGACCGAACGCAGAACAACCTCTTCGGAGCCATCGTGACCTTCCTCCACGCGCAGGGCCATCCCGTCGTGACGCGCAAGGATGCACCGGACTACACCGAGACCGAGATCGAAACCTACTCCGCTGAGGAGTTGGGCCAACTGTTCGGAGCGTGCACCGCTGCCGAGCGTCTGGTGTTCCAGTTTTTCCTCGGGACTGGTTGCCGTGAGCGGGAAGTCATGTTCGCCGCTTGGAAGGACGTGGACCTGTCGGCTGGCACTTTCACAGTGAAGGCGAAACCAGCGATGGGTTTCAAACCAAAGGATTCCGAGGAGCGCACCATCCCGATTCCTTCGAGCCTCGTGCGCGACCTGAGAGCGTTGAAGGCCACCAGCAAGTCGCTCCTGATCTTCCCGAATAGCGAAAATGGTCCGAATGGCCACCTGCTCCGTGATCTCAAGAACGTGGCCCTGCGTGGCAAACTCAATTGCGGCCATTGTGAATCGACTCACTTCGGGAAGCCAGTCACCTGCAAGACGCATGCGGTTTGCGAGCAGTTCTATCTCCACAAGTTCCGCCACACGTTCGCGTGCATGCACCTGCTGGCTGGTGTTGACGTCCGGACGGTCCAACTGTGGCTCGGGCACTCGGACTTGGAGACGACCAGTTGCTACCTGAAGGCCATCAGCGGGAAGCAGAAGGGTGTTCGAGAGAAAGTGGACGCGACGTTCGCCGGGATCACGGTGCAGCCGATGCGCCAGAGCCGCGAAGTTACGATCCAGTAAGCCAGAGACGTTTCTGTTCCAGCCTGCCTGCCACGGCAGGCTATTCTTTTGCAATCTGCAAAAGTTTCGGGCAAGGACTCGAACTACCGACCTCTACCGTGTCAAAGGCGGGTAAACCATAACCTAGATGGACTAAAAGAATCGCAGAAGAACCGCCAAAGACTTGTAAGGAACGCACAAGAATAAGGATGAACGGGTGGGGATTGCGGGTTGAACACCTCCGTTCCAACATTCGCGATTCGAATCAAACATAGGAATGTCCCGGTGGTATGCGAGCCGGATTCGGCAGGGCTACCGACCGCATCCGAGGCATTTGGCAGGCGCTGGCGAAACTCGTTCGTGTTTCCGCGAATGCCTCTTAAAAGCCCCGCCTATTGTCGTCAGTCTTGGAGAACGCATCGTTCGCAACGATAAGTTAGTCGGTTCGATCCCGACTGGCTCCACCATATTTTCAAGCAACTTGCAAACACTCCGCACGCCAATCTTGTCACACTTTGTCACACAAAAACTGAATCTGCTCGCCGGGAGTTGCCTCAGACTTTTTGGTTTTGCTGTCCTCGCCGAGCCGTTGATGGCTACAATTTGAATATGGCACCAGAAGTTCCAAACTTGTGCGTATATTGTGGCACGCGGCGAGCAACCGAAAGCGAGCACGTAATCGGGAAGGTTTTTTACGTTCAGGCACCCAAGTACGGCATCACAGTTCCGAGCTGTTCTCGTTGCAACCGCGGACGAGGAGATGGAGGCGCGCGTGATCTCCATCTGGACGAAGAGTACATGCGCACTATTCTGTGCATGGCGGAGGGACCTCAAGATCATCCCGTTGTGAATGCGCTTCTGACAGGCAAGTCGCCCGCAGCTTTCGACGAAGATCTGGAGGCTTACGCGGGAACGTGGTGAAAGCGACGGGGTTCACAGAGAGGAGCAAGGACGGCGTATTTGAAGCGTATTCATCCCCCTTCATCCGCCCTGACTTTGCACGCTTTCAACGTGTCCTTCGAAAGATTACGAAGGGTCTTTACTACCGGATGACCAATAAAGCCCTACCTGACGATTATGTTGTGTTGGCGAATCCGACCGTAAGGCCGTGTGAGGTCGCGACATTGATGGAGAGGCTACGTTCCGACGGAGCCTTGGAGTTCCAGCCCGCAGACGAGTATGAGGTATTCAAGTTCATGTCCGCTCTGAAAGAGGATGCGCGTACGGAATGGCTGATGCAGTTCTACACGTGCGCCGTATTCCACACGTGGACTTTGCCAAAGAATGAGGTAACGCCGGGAGATACCGGTATGCCAAAAATATTTGCGTTTGAAATCTATTGATGATACCAGTGATCGACACCGTGCTAGAGGCGAGGGAATGACAAGTATCCAGCTACGAGAGTGTGGTACTGCTCGTCGCATCGCTGTCTCTCGCTCAATCCAAGCCAACCGTCTACATCGAGCCCCAACAAGGATTCGAAACCTACATCGCCGCTGCTATCGAGAAGAAGGGCGTGCCGGTCGATGTGGTCACCGACAGGACCAAGGCGATCTACGTTCTGCGATCCGCGCCGGTTGAAGTGAAGTCAGAATCGACTGGCGGGAAGATCGCGCGGTGCCTATTTGCCTCTTGCGCCGGGATTGAGGACAAGGGCAACGTCTCAGTTCAACTGATCGAGGTCGGTTCCACCAAGATGGTCTGGGCTTACTCCGTCAACAAACAAAGAGGCGGAAGCAAGAATCAGCAGTCAATGGCGGAGGCCATTGCCAAGCACTTCAAAGAATTTCTTCCCAACGCTCCCGCCGTTTCTCCAGTTCCGGCTCCTGCGGCAGCCCAGGCTCCCGCTGCGGTAGCAGTTGAGCCGGTCGCTCCAGCTCCGGCTCCAGCCCTAACGCAGGCTGCGTATCAGCGGCCAGCCGATCCTGCGCCATCGACAACTCAGGTCATATCGCAAGATAACAGCATGGGAGACGCCGCACGCAAAGCGAAGCAGCATAAAGCGTGCCTGGATCTGGCAAGGGACAATCCGAGCATTACTTGCAACTGATCGCGGACAGGTGAAAAGGGCGACGAAAACGGCTGGCATCACAGCCTCGGTTTGGTCTGATTCTTTAGGCCGCGCGCTTCACCTTCGCCCACCTTGCTCGCTGCGCCGCTGCGATCCGCCTGCGCCCTGCCGCCGAGATCGTTCGCGTCGGTTTCGCTGTCCTCTGCTGTGCCCATCGCGCTTTCTGCGCCATGCTGATCCTCCGCCGAGCGGCTGCGGACATCGTGCGTGATGCGCCGTTGGAGCTGCCGCCCAGCGCCGCGAGTGCCTCGTCTATCCGCTTGAGTTGCTGCTGTACGTGTCCACGTTCCTTCTTCAACTGCTGTACTACTGCGTTCATGTTCTTCATGGGACCCCCGCTGAATGATAACAGGACGGAGGAAGACACGACAGCGTGAACCTGGCTCTGGGCGCGGGATGCGGGCCGCGAAGTGGGGGAACGTTCACCGCGCAGTTGCAGTGAAGGCCTCTACCACTTCACAGAAATCGAGCGCGCCAGCAATCCCCGCATGTTCATTGCAACGTTGAGTGTCACAGATGTTGCGAATGCGTCGGCTGCTGGGTCGGTACGCACGATCTCGGTCACCAGTCGGGGGTCATCGGGGCTTATGCCTATCGACTCGCCCGCTGGCCCTAACTCAGGATACTGAGGCTCGTCCTCATCTTCGGGAAGAGGGACGTGTAGGTATTCAACGCGTTCCATTCGCCAGATTCTAACATCTTACCGGAAGGGACGTTCACCATCACGAAGAGGACGGCGTAGTCCATCGCACAGCATCCGTGACCGCGCTCTCTGCTCTCATGGAGAATTTATCTTTCCAGACCGCTTGACCAAATGAATCTGGATCGTCACGGAAGGCATTTCCATGACCGAGCCCGTCACTTTGGCGTTATCGCCACTTATTGTTCCCTTCAACTCCAAAGTGAAAGACGGAATCGGTACACCGAAGACGGCGATGGCTCCCCTGATGAAGGCGGTCACCTGCAGCTTGGCGCGCAATAGGCACGTTTGCGGATCGTAGGTATAGGGTCCTTTATAGAAGTATTGGTTGTCACCGCCCACGGCTTGCCCGTTGGCGAGGTATATAACTCCCGCGCCCGAGATTGATCCGCTGCTGAAAACCCCCGTCCAAAGACCTTCTATCATCAGATTGATTCCTAATTGACTGTTCCGCACTTCGGGCATCGAGCCACCTGGCCTTGGATTGTTTCCAATAGAATGCTGCCGCACTGCCTGCATTGCAACGGGCTTCCGATCACGTCGCCCGCCTGCGTGCCGGTTTGGCCTGCAGCTTGCCCCGCGAGGGCAGTTTTGTCACCGCCAGGAAGCATTCCCGGTGAGTAGTTATACTGGCTGCCCGCCGTCCTGATTGAACTCATGAATTCGGGACGGCCGAATCTTGTCATCCTGAGCAGCGACCAAGCGAGCCATCCGACCGAGGCGATTGTGATTGATAGGAATATGCCCTTCAGCGTGCCACTCGACACCCAGGAGAAATTTTTGAAGTCCGCCGTGAACAGCGTTAGAAGGCAGGCGAGAACTATACCGAAAGGTGCGATCCAGGAATCACGCGCGGACAGTTTTTGCATACCGTCCTCGACCCGCAATTCCAGCCGGTCCTCCGTAATGACGATAACCCTCGTGGAAAGGCAGAGAGTGGTTTCGACCTTATTGAATTCCTGTGCGATGGCGCTGTTAAGTCGCGGTGGGTCAGTCATAGCGTGTCACGGCAGACTGGGGCAATGAAATTCATGTGACCTTAAGGATAGCAAACCAGGGAGAAATGAAGCACTCTTACGACCGCCCGCACGCCGTGTCAACCTTCTCCATTATTAGCTGCGCCCACTGCACGCTCGCCGAGATCAGCTTGTCGGTCATCGGGCTGCCTTCCGGCCCGCCGAAGAGATCGTCGGCAGTGCGCATGTGCAGTGAGGCCAGGTTGGCAGCCATGATGCCGATCACGCGTTTGCGGCCTTCATCCATGCGGAACAGAGTACCATCTTCGCCTTGTGTTCGCCATCATGGTAATATAGAAACGACCGCCAGAATTCGCGGAGTTAAGCAAGTGAACGCACAATTGGAAGTAACCAGGAGACTCCTGGGGTCGTCTGCCATTGTTTCTCAGGAGCCGGGAGCAAGAGACATCAGCGTCAAGTTGGATGTCGAGGGTCTGGTGCGTCGCCTTCTCCTCTTTGACACCTACATCCTGTATACCGTCCGGCTCAAAGAGGTACCGGAGATGGTCCGCCACTTCGGGTACGAAGGAACCTTGGCACTGCTTTCAAGCGGCGCACTTGAGATTCGTTGTGAGTGTGCTCAATTTATGGAGGGCCAATTCAAAACACCCGCCGCCCCTCCCTTGACGTTCCAATTCCACGTAATAGAGGCGCACGGCCGCGACCAGTATCTGATCGACAATCTCAACGAAGTGAATCGGACACTAGGCTTGGATTCTCGCCAGTTGATGGCACTTCGATCTGCGGTAGTTGGTGCTGTGCGACAGCCCGACAACCGCGAGATGTTTAGCTCGCTCGTCGCCCCGGCCTTCGACAGTGACCTTCTTAGTAATCCGACGCTGCTCAAAGCGGCGGTCGTGTTCGTACTGGCAAAGGACAAAGGTATTCAGCAAACGGACTTCGACCTTCGGCTTCATAAAGTAGGAGATGACCGTTATCGGGCTGAAACGAACCTGCATAAGAAACTGACGTTGAGCGTAGACGAAATGCATGGCGTGATAAAGTCTGCACTCTTGGGAATCAGCGAAGTTGATCTGCGCCTTGGGGAAATGAATATGCACAGGGCGCTTTCCGGTTTTACCGCCGAGGAACTTCCGTTATTTCACAGCAAGCTAAAACAGCATAGGACAGGCCCTCGGATCGGGACGGAGTGAAGAACGATTTCAGAGAGTAGTTACTCTGGCGGGATTGCCAGCATTTCCATCTGATAGTCGAATCGATATCGAACAGGTCTTAAAGCTCCGCGACGAGCCAGAGGCTACTGAGTTTAGAGCGTGGTTATCAGACATCGATAAGTTCAGCGACTCCGAGATCCAGCAACGGATCGGCAGCTTCAATGCGAGAGTAGGACTCGGAGCACAAACGACAGCGGGCAAGATGATACGGCTGGCGGTCACGACGGTTGCTGGACTCGCTCCCCACATTGGCATCGTGGCTGGCCTCGCACTAGGCGCGCTTGACGAGTTCGCTTGGGATAAGTTCGCACGAAGATCAGGAATCGCGGCATTCATTAACGAATTGTATCCGTCACTTTTTCGTCCGTCTTGATGGCTAGATCGTCTAGCGATTATGGTACCCGGCGTAACCGGGCCACAATGTCTAAAGTAGTGATCTTGTTCACATCTCCGAAGCCTTCGCCATTCGCGCGCTAATCTCCCGCTGATCCGCTCCAGTGTCGCGCTCTTCCGCGCTCGTTTGCATTCCGCGTTACTTGCTCCCATCGAAGGTGAAGTGGTTCCGTTGCTGTTTGGCGAGCCCGCCGACCCGCACCGCTCCCGCCCGCGCGCCGCGTGCCCACCCGCTCCCCATTCCCCGCCGCGCGGCGACGCATCCCCCAGGGGGGTGTAGCAATTTCCCCTCAGCGCGCAATACCCCACAAGCCGTTTGACCCATTTCCTGCCGCCTGTAAGATCCACGCCGCCCTGTGCACGGATGTCCGCGTACACGCTCAGCACAGGCGTGAAGTTCTGGATCATCACGGAAGCCGACCGAAGCGTGACGACCTTTCTTCTGCCGGACGAATACTGACCTTCCAACCAGACGGTCACCTTCGCGGGTCGCCCTTTCTTTGCCCCACTCCCACACCTAGGAGTGTGTCCGAGTATTCGGAAATCGTCTTTCAAAAGCACAACGGGTTGTGTGCGACCTGGAACCAGGCTACGACCTGTAGCACGAAAAGTGATTACTCGGACACACTCCTAGGAGGTTGTTGAAAAACCACTGCCCATCCACAGGGGCGACATGGTAAGAAGCAGGGATGCGAGGAGATGATCAACAACTGCAGCCGGGGATGTTCAGTTATGTGGCGTTGGAAGATCGGATTCCAGCGGATCATCCGCTGCGCGGGGTGAGGCAGCTGGTGGACGCGGTCTTGGCCGGGATGTCGAAGGACTTTGACGGACTTTACTCGCAGGTGGGACGGCCCTCGATTGCGCCCGAACGGTTACTGCGGGCGCTGCTGCTGCAGGTGCCTGTCGGCCCGAACCTGAAAGGATTCGGAAATATGAGCCTCTACCCTCCGATGTGCTCTAAGCAGCCGATACCGGCACGGTAACACTCTGTTTTCCATCGGTTGCAAGTCAAAAGCGGCTCGATTTCGCGGTATTCTCTGTCGATTCTTGCGCATTTTGTGCGTGTTCCAGCTCGCTATTGATCCAGAACCACTGATTAAATGTCCCATCGAAGTGGCCCGGCGAGGACCGACGCCAAGGAGTGCCCGCATGATGACCCGGCGGACGAGCAATTCTCTAGCACACATAACGGCGAAGGCCGTCGCGCCGCCTCGTTCACCTACCCTCAAAATAAACACAATACAGCACAATATATAGAGACCGTTTATGGCCAGACCACGCACTCCCGCGTCACAACTCAACCCTGATTCGCTCGCTCACAACAAGGGAAGATTCGCGGCTCGATCTCTAGAACCAAAAGTGCACGGTGAACTTGGGAAGCCATCGCGCTGGCTATCCAAGGAGCAGAAGAAAATCTGGAAGCTGCTCGTCAAGAACTCACCCGCCATCCTCGGTGAATCCGACCGCACGCTATTGGAGATCGCAGTAGTACTCAAGGCCAAGCTGGAAGCCGGGAACATCGAGAACTCGCAGATCACGCAACTGATTCAGTGCCTCACCAAGCTAGGCATGGTGCCGCAGACTCGCGAGGCAGTGCCAACCAAGAAGGACCCGGCTCCGGACGAGTGGGATGAACTTGATGCCTAAACCTTTGCCTCAAGAATCGGACAGGAAAAAATGTTCTTAAGTCGCGGGCCGCGTGCGTACGGCTGGCGATCCAGGACAACATGACGATCCACGGCTTGGCAAGCCATTTTGCTCTGGTTTAGGTCCGTCCGCGAAATCAGTCCTGTAAAAAACGATCCCACTCACTCTCTTCCTCAGTAGGTAGTGGCACAGCCGAAACGCGGCTTCGATCGGCAGGGCTGAGTCCCATTTTCGCTAGACACTGGACGAGCTGTCCGAATTCCATCGTCCTCGCTGTACCATGCCGTACTCGTGCCATCAGGCGCACTGTCATCTCTACGAACCACCGGTCGCTATTGGTTAGTACGCCCGGCGGGGCGAGTCGTGTGAGTTCGCGCCAAAACCTCTTCTCGTCGTCTGTCAGGTGCTCAGGCGGACGACCGAGTTGGCCATTCGGCATGGGCTCATTGGCACGGGCCGCCTTCCGGCCAGGGTTGTGAACAAAAGACCCGCGGGCTTCCAAGATCGCGGTGGGGGTTCGAGGACGTGACATACACTGCTACACAAGAGGGCCGGTAGTCCAAAACTTCTATTTTGAGGGCACATAAAAAGGCCTGTGCGTCGGTCAGAGGGTGTGTGTCATTTGGAAACTGAGGGGGGATATCCCCCAAAGCTGGCTCTAGCACGCAGCTATCTGTGTTTTCAGGTGCTGAAGTTATGACAATAGGCATCCGGCGGAGGGTCGCCCTGTGAGGTGCCGATTTCATAATAGATGGTCGAGTATTACTTGGTACGTTTGAGATCGTTTCTGAGTGCATAAAGACGCCCTCTAGCGGCGGATTGAAAGCTGCGAATGCCCTAATCCTCTTCGTCAGAATCGTCGTCCTCCGTGCTGCCAAAGACTACCTCGATCTTCGCCACTTGGTCTTCGTCCGACTTGCCTAGCATCGAGTTTTGCACCTTGTACACGCTCTCTATCACCCGCATCAGATCTGCCGGCTTCACCGCTAAGTGTTCTTTACCGTCCGTGCCGACGCGCACAAGCTCCAGCGCTCGCACGCCCTGCGCGGCCTTCGTTGCCAAGTCCTTCGCGATCTGAAGTGACAATCTGCGGTGCTCCAAACGTAATTGAATCGTCTCATGCGCCTCGAGCTCCTGGACATGCCGGTCCCAAGCTTCGAGGCGATGACGCCAGTTCCAGCGAACGCACCACCTACCGACATTCTGGACGCTTTTGTTCAACATCTCAGCAACTTTTTTCAACGTCCGATCAAGTCCCGCATCTCGGTAAAGAAGGAATGCTTTGTAGGCCTTGTCGGACTCGCCGCGCTGACGATTCCAAACGTAACTCTTTGATTCTAAGTTACTTGTTTCGCCAAAAAACAGATTGCCCATCTTCGACCTCCGATGCTGGACTATTTCTGCAGCCGCTCAGGAACATGTAGCACGCAATGTTGATCGTGTGTCATCAAAATCTCCCGCAGGAATCAGAACAGTGCCTAGTTGTGGGGAGATTGTTTGGAGTGAGGCTCGGCAGTCTCTTCGCATGTCTATTTTGTAGACACGCACGTTACGCGGCGCTAGTTTCATACCGCCGCGACGACATACTCAGTGCCATCTTCCTTGACGAACTGAAACAGGCTCCAGAGCTGCTACATAGGTTCGGAGGCTATCTAAATCGGGTCGCATCGCTGACTGCGCGGTCGCTATGTCATTGATCGTTCTCCGGAACAAAGATGGAATTCCATCAAACGGAAAATTGTGTCGGTTGAATGCTTTGATCGCTACTGACTGGTCGCGGGGCCGGCCGGCCAAGCTTCTTCGTCTTTGAAAACGTCAGTTTTCAAAGCCGGTTTATGCAATGTGTCTGACGAAATGATTGCTAAGCTATTGAAAAATGGTGACGAGTGGAATTGGGCAACCGCGTTTCAAAACTTGGGTGCGCAATTGCCAGGTCCCTCGATTCGCAAAAAGCCCCCAAAAACCACTAGAACTCCGCGTGCTTTGTGAGCGCATTGTGTGTATCTTGCGCTCATGAAAATCTCCAAACTTCTCTACAGCAGAAAGGAAACGGCCCAGCTGCTGTCCACAAGCCTCCGCAGTGTCGACCACCTTATTTCATCCAAGAAACTTCAGACGCGGAACATCGGTAAACGAGTTCTCGTGATAGGCGATTCACTCTTCGCATACGCAAGCATCATCGATGTGGAGGAACAGGGTGCGTCTCCCAAGAGTCCGCAATGCACCCCGAGCTGAGGGAGAGGATCTGAAGCACCGAGTTATCGAAAAAGACATCGCTCTGGAGATTCAGTGGAAGATCTGGATCTCTGGCATGGGCTCGGAGCCCCTTGTAAGTCCGAGACTATGGCGGGAGATAGGACACGACTCTATGCACTATCGAGAGGAAGTTTCACATTATGCCAACTGGCTAAGGCAAATTCCTTGGCAACTTTTTGCGACTCTAACGTTTGCTCGGCGAGTAGGAGATGCACAAGCCGTACAGGTTTTCAAGGCCTTCGTCGACCGCATGGAAAAGTACTTCCGTTGCCCGGTCGTATACGTGCGAGGTGACGAACGGAGACTGTCTGGCCGTCGTATGCCCGCCATTCGCAGACACTTTCATGCCCTCTTTGCTGCTCCGGTTGCGCTCGACCCCGCGTTTGTTCGCGATAGCTGGATCCGCATGGCAGGAACCCGGAGGAACGACGGAGGTGCAGACGTTCGTATCTACGATCCTGACCGCGGTGCGTTGGCCTATTCGCTGAAGCAAATCTTCGAAATTGATGGGGATTGGAGTTTCGCCAATCTCGACCTCTACCTGCCAAGTCCTAGAGGGCACGGAGACTCCAGGACCCGTCGTCGACTGGCTCGGCATTCGAAACGCGTGCTCGAAGCAGAACATGTGGTTTCTCTTGGGCTAGGCAACGTCGCGAAAGAACGTCAGCGTTTGACCACGATCCCGGATGTCCGCAGGGTGTCGTCCCGTCGATTACCAGAAGATGAAGTGGACGATGCAACTGCCCCATCTTTGGGCAACTCCATGAGAAACGGCCTCAGAACCCAGGGACCTGATTCTTGTCCATGTCTATTTTGCAGACACGCGTTGCTCGTTAGTTAGTTTGAGGTTGCAAGGATCTCAGCGAAAGGAATCAGAAGATGCCGACAGCGAAACGTGATTTTGTGTCGAAGTCCGACGTTGCATTGCGGGAGAAAGCCAACAAGGTCTACGCGGAAGCGGTGAAAAAAGCTGGCACCCTCAACCAATGCTTTGTAGATCTGGGGAAGCTCGCTTCCGATCTCAGAAAAGATTCTCTGTGGAAACACGTCACAGACGGGAACGGGCGCCCGCGTTTTCGGCAGTGGACGGAAGTCCTGGAAGCCGTACTCGGTCGGATGGCACGAAAACGAGCCTACGACGTCCTTGGTTGCTTTGAGTTAACGCAAGGTGACAATCCGATTCCGGCTAGTGAAGTTCGGCGAATGGGGATATCCCGCGCGGCAGAGGTGGCGAGACTGGAGCCGACAGACCGCACGCCGGAGATTCGAACGGCTGCGGTCACAAAATCCGTTTTGGAAGTCCGCAATCAGGTCCAAGAAAAGCTCAATGCGAAACTGCCGAAGGACAAACAGAAGGCGATGTTGAAGTTGCTCGCGATCAATCTCCCCGAGGCATACGTGCGGGAATTCGAAGAAGACATGGAAGTCGGCATTTTCATGGAAGGCATTCGCGACGGCGACAACACGCAGACGATGCGGCACAAGGTGTTTCATGCGATGCTGATTGCGTTCCGCGAGTACTACGTACAGGAACTGGCAGCGGCCTTGAAACTCATGAAGGCACAGGCAGGTGTGAATGGTTCGCCGGCGGCAGAAGCCGCAGAGGAGCAGGACTTCCCGGACGTGGAGAACGAAATGGAAGAAGCAGCCGCAAACGAAGAAGCCGCTGCACCGAAGCCCAGCGAAGATTCAGGTAATGTCAGCCGATCGAGGCAGCTAGTAATGGCTGAGTAAATATGTCGATGAACCACAATCGCGGCGGATGATATTGAGCCGCCGAAGTGATTTGCTGTAGTCGTTTGAGTTGCCGATGGCCGATTCTTGGTTCAACACAACCGAATGACTTTGTGAGCCCCAGAAGCATGAATGTCCCCAACATGTCCAAATCAGGCAGTTCTCTCAAAACGCGGCCAGCCACACCAAATTTCACAATTTTGGAGTCTCACACATGACGAGCAAAGCAGTTGCTGCCTTCCCAGTTGG
>Ga0209698_10003399_pt1 | contig 17809 bp, 13 predicted proteins | sample LitLauG_LLR_2012_FD_187203 | JGI IMG/M metagenome (GOLD analysis project Ga0209698, IMG submission 187203) | Freshwater sediment microbial communities from Pennsylvania, USA - Little Laurel Run_MetaG_LLR_2012 (SPAdes) (version 2) | ecosystem: Environmental > Aquatic > Freshwater > Creek >...
CACCGGGGCATCCGACAGGTTGACCAGGCACACGAAGTCGGGGTCGCGGGCGAAACACAGGCAGCCCGGCGGGGCGTCGAGCCAGCGCAGCGTCCCGTCCCCCAGGGCGGGCAGGGAGCGGCGCAGGGTCAGCGCCCGGCGGTACAGGGCCAGCACCGAACCCGGATCGGCGTCGAGGGCGGCCACCGTCAGCCCCGCCCAGTCGGCCGGCTGGGGCAGCCACGGGGGCGCTGACGCCCCGTCGGGGCTGAACCCGAACGGCGGCGCCGAGCCCGACCACGGCAGCGGCACCCGACAGCCGTCCCGCCCCGGATCGGTGCCGGCCGAGCGGGTCCAGATCGGATCCTGGCGGCGGTCGTCGGGCAGATCCTCCACCTCGGGCAGGCCGAGCTCCTCGCCCTGGTAGACGTAGGCCCCGCCGGGGAGGGCGAACATCAACAAGGCGGCGGCCCGGGCCCGCCGCACCCCGGCGACCCCGTCGGCCTCCCGGCCCAGCAGGTCGCGCAGGTAGCGGGTGGGGTGGTCGCCGGGGGTCCGGGCGTAGCGCGACACGGTGCGGGCCACGTCGTGGTTGGACAGCACCCAGGTGGGCGGGGCGCCCACGGCGGCGTGGGCGGCCACGGTGGTGTCGATCACCCGCCGCAGGGTGGGGGCCAGCCAGGGGGCGGTGAGGAACTCGAAGTTGAAGGCCGTGTGCAGCTCGTCGGCCCGGACGTAGCGGGCCAGGCGGTCGGGTCGATCGACCCACGCCTCGGCCACGAAGACCCGCGGCTCGGCGTAGGAATCGGCGATGGCCCGCCAGCGCCGGTAGACCTGGTGGACCTCGTCGCGGTCCCAGTGGGGATGGTCGCCGCCGACGTGGGCGGCCACGTCGGGCAGGCCGTCGGCCTTGACCAGGGAGTTGGCCACGTCGATGCGGAAACCGTCGACGCCCCGGTCGAACCAGAACCGCAGGGTGGTCTCGAAGTCGGTGCGCACCTCGGGGTTGTCCCAGTTGAGGTCCGGCTGCTCCGGGGCGAACAGGTGCAGGTACCACTCCCCCGGGCGTCCGTCCGGCCCGCTCACCCGGGTCCAGGCCGGTCCCCCGAACTGGCTCCGCCAGTCGTTGGGCGGGCCGTCGCCCACCCCCGGGCGGAACAGGTAGCGGGCCCGTTCGGCGGAGCCGGGCCCGGCGGCCAGGGCCTCCTGGAACCACCGGTGGTCGCTCGAGGTGTGGTTGGGCACCAGGTCGAGCAGGACCCGCAGGCCCCGGGCGTGGGCGTCGTCGAGCAGACCCTGGGCGTCGTCGAGGGTGCCGAAGAGCGGCTCGATGCCCCGGTGGTCGGAGATGTCGTAGCCGCCGTCGTGCATGGGCGACGGGTACCACGGGGTGATCCACAGGGCGTCCACGCCCAGCCGGGCCAGGTGCCCGAGCCGGGCGCGCAGCCCGGCGATGTCACCCAGGCCGTCGCCGTCGCCGTCGGCGAAACTGCGGATGTAGACCTGGTAGATCACCGCGCTGCGCCACCACGGATCGGCCTCGGTCGGCCCGGACGGCCCCGCCGAGGTGGCCGTCACCGTCAACCCTTCACACTCCCGGCCAGCATGCCGCGCACGAAGTAACGCTGGAGAGCGAAGAACACGATCATCGGGATGACGATGGAGATGAAGCCGCCGGCGGTCAGCAGCTCCCACTTGCTGCCGAGAGAGCCGGTCAGCTGGGACAGGCGGGCGGTGAGGGGCTGGACCTTGGCCGACCCGCCCCCGAACGTGAGGGCGACGAGCAGGTCGTTCCACACCCAGATGAACTGGAAGATGGCGAACGAGGCGATGGCCGGCATGGCCAGGGGCAGCACGATGCTGCGGAACACCCGCATCGGGTTGGCCCCGTCCACCCGGGCCGCCTCGATGACCGACTCGGGCAGCTGGGAGATGAAGTTGTGGAGCAGGAAGATGGCCAGGGGCAGCGAGAACATGGTGTGGGACAACCAGATGGGGGCGTAGGACCCCGACAGGTGGAGGTTCGGGAAGATGGTCACCCCGAACAGGTGGGCCCCGCCCGAGTAGAGCTGCAGCAGGGGCACCAGCGACATCTGCAGGGGCACCACCTGCAGGGCGAAGATGGTGAAGAAGATCAGGTCGCTGCCCCGGAAACGGACCCAGGCCAGCACGTAGGCGGCCATGGAGGCGATCCCGATGGGGATCAGGGTGGCCGGGATGCAGATGGCCAGGGAGTTGACCATGTAGGGGAACAGGCCGCCACCGCCCCCGAAGCTGTTGGAAAACAGGATGCTGTTGTAGTTGGCCATGGTCAGGTGGGGGTGGATGAAGAAGTTCCACCAGCCGTTGGAGTTGGCGTCGAGCTTGGGCCGCAACGACGTCACGGCCAGGCCGAAGGTGGGCAGCGTCCACAGCACGGTGAGGATCACCACCAGCACCGAGGCGATCGGGGTGCTGAACGACTTGCGGATCTTCTTGACGTTGCTCAGCGGGGCCACCGCGGCCGCCGCGCCGGCCGGGGCGGGGGCTCCGACGGCGATCTCGGGAGTGCTCATCGCGTGGCCCTCTCCTTGCGCATCTGCATCACGTTGTAGGCCACCAGCGGGGCCACGGCCAGGAACAGCACCACGGCCAGGGCGCTGCCCCGGCCCGTCTCGAAGGCGACGAAGGTCTCGCTGTACATCTTGTTGGACAGCACCTGGGTGTTGAAGTTGCCGCCGGTCACCGTGCGGACGATGTCGAACACCTTGAGCGTGGCGATCATGATGGTGGTCACCACCACCACCAGGGTGCGGCGGATCATGGGGATCTGCACCGTCCAGAACAGCTTGAAGCCGGTGGCCCCGTCCATGCGGGCCGCCTCGACGATCTCGTCGGGGATGCCCTTCAGGGCGGCCGACAGGACCACCATGGCGAAGCCGGCCTGGATCCAGATCATGATGACCATGAGCAGGAAGGTGTTGAGCGGGATGGACAGCAGCCAGTTGGGCGGACTGCGCCAACCGAGCTTGATGGCCACCGCCGAGAGGATCCCGATCTGGGACTGGCGCGGGTCGCGGGCCGTGAAGACGAACTTCCAGATGATGCTGGCGCCCACGAACGAGATGGCCGTGGGCAGGAAGATGAGCGACTTGGGGACGCTCTGATGCTTCATGCGGTCGACCAGGATGGCCACCAGCAACCCGAACCCGGTGGCGAAGGCGGGGGCGATGATCAGCCATTCGAAGGTCCGGATGAGAGTGCTGCGGTTGTTGGGGTCGTGGAACACCCACCAGTAGTTCTTGAACCCCACCGTCTTGGTGCTGCCCGAGTTGAGCAGGCTCAGGTACATGGTCCGCAGGGCCGGGATGACCAGACCGATGAGGACCAGGATCACCGCCGGGCCGAGGCACACGGCGATGGTCAGGGGCCGCTGGAACCGACCGGTGGCGCGCCCGGCGAAGAAGAAGATGACGAGCACGATGGCCACGAACCCGCCCACCGCCTCGATGACGCTCACCATCTTGACGAGCGAGTCGCTGACGGTCGAGGCGAGCGGGAGCGCCGACGCTGCAGAGACGAGCAACTTCCCCTCCAAACGGATCAACGGACGGTCACCGGCGCCGGGCCGGACTGACACTTCGTCGCGTCGGCCGACCGGGTCGGTCGACGCTCACCGGGGGGACGGTACTCCGGAAGACGCCCGGCCGCGGCCGTGACCTTCCGGCCGGCAGTCGCCGCGGCCCGTGAGCACTGGCTCACGGGCCGCTAACGACCGGAACTCACCAACGGCGGCTTCGCCGCCGCCGGCTCAGCTGGGCCAGGCCGCGTCGATCTCCTTGGCCACCGCGGCGCTCGACTTGCCCTGACCGAACCACTCGGTCATGGCCGTCCACTCGGCGCCGGAACCCACGGCGGCGGGCATCAGGTCGGAGGCGTCGAAGCGGAAGGTGGCGGTCGGGTCGGTGAGGTACTTGGCCGAGAGCTGGTCGATGGGGTCGGTGTAGAGGCTCTGGTCGACCTTCTCGTTGGCCGAGACCCAACCGGGAGCCACCTTGATGCGGGAGGCGGCCCAGTCGGGGGTGGACAGGTAGTTCTGCACGGCCTGCACGGCCGGGGCGTTGGAGAAGGCGGTCACGAACTCGCCGCCACCCTCGACCGGGGTGGTGATCGACGGGTCGACGGCCGGCAGCTTGAAGGCGAAGACGTCGCCGGTGGACGACACCGTCGTGCCCTTGGGCCACTGGGCCTCGTAGAACGACGCCTGCTGGAGCATGGCGCACTGACCCTTGAGGATCGGGGTGCCGGCGTCCTGGAAGGTGGTGGTGGCGATGGTCTTGACATCACCGAAGCCGGCGTTGACCCACGCCGGGTTCTGCATCCACCCGACCACGGTGGCCATGGCCGTCTGGATCTGCGGGTCGCTGAACTTGATCTGGTGGCTGACCCACTGGTCGTAGACGTCACCGCCGAAGCTCCCGAGCACCGTCTCCTCGAGCCAGTCGGTGGCCGGCCAACCGGTGGCCGTGCCCGAGCCGATCCCGCCGCACCACGGCTTCATCTTGCCGTCGGCGGCGATCTTGGCCGACAGGGTCATCAGGTCGGCCCACGTCGTCGGGACGGTGTAGCCGGCGGCGGTGAACGCCTTGGGCGAGAACCACACCAACGACTTCATGTTGGCGCTCATGGGCGCCGCGTAGAAGGTGCCGTTGACCGTGCCGTAGGTCTTCCACGCCGAGTTCCAGGCGGCCTCGTTGGCCACGGTCTGGGCCGGCGGCGCCACGACCTTGCCGGTCTTGACCATCTGGGCCAGCAGGCCGGGCTGGGGAATGATGGCCAGGTCGGGCTGGGTGCCGCCCTGGACGCGCACGGGCAGCTGCGACTCGAAGTCGTTGGAACCCTCGTACTTGATGGTGATCCCGGTGCAGGACTCGAACTTTGACCACGACTGCTGCAGCGAGTCCGACTCCGGCGAGAGGATCGACGCGAACATCGACACGCTCGAGCCAGAGTGGCCGGCGTAGGCCGAGTAGGGCGCGCAGTCCCCCGCCAGGGCGGTGCCGCCCGAGGAGCTGCCGGCCGATGAGCTGCCGCTGGCGCTCGACGACCCGCTGGCCGCGGCACTGCTGGAGCTGCTGCTCTTGCTGCTCGAGCAGGCGGCCAGCACGGTGGCCAGCGCCAGGGGCACCACCACGGCGACCCGTCGCCTTCTCGCGTTCTTCCCCGTCCCATCCCTTGCCATCTAGGCCTCCCCTTGAGCCGAAGCTGTCTAACGCCCTATGTAAGCGTTGTCATCCTGCATCACGGCTTCGCCGTCCGTCAAGTGCCTTGTGTCGGCGAGATTGCCGTCCGATGACCGAACGGTGACGCGGCGAACCCCCATCGGGCACCATAGCGCCGCTCAGGACGTTGTGCGGGTGGTCGATCCCCGCACCACCAGCGTGGTCGGCAGGATCCGCTCGACCGGTCCCGCCGTCTCGTCGGCCAACCGTCCGAGCAGGTCGCGGGCGCCCGCCTCGCCGAGCTCCTCTACCGGTTGGGCGACCGTGGTCAGGTCCAGCAGATCGGCCATGTCATGGCCGTCGAAGCCGACCAGGGCCATGTCCGCGCCGGCCGTCAGACCGTGGCGGCGCAGGGCCCGCAGGGCCCCGAAGGCCATCTCGTCAGACATGCAGAACACCGCGCTCGGTGGTCGTCGCAGGGCCAGCAGGCTGTTCATGGCCGCCTCGCCGCCGGCCATGGTGAAATTTCCGGGGACCTGCAACCGGGCGTCGGCCTTCAGCCCGGCCTGCTCGAGCACCTCGAGGTAGCCCTCCAGCCGGCTCACCTCCGGTATGAACGGCCCGGGCCCGGGGGCGCCGCCGATGAGGGCGATGCGCTGGTGACCGAGGTTGACCAGGTGCTGGGTGGCCAGCCGGGCCCCCTCGACGTCGTCGATGGTGACGCTCGACAGCCCGGCCAGCCGGGAACCGATCAGGGTCACGGGCATCCGCCGGCGGCGCAGGGCCACCACGTCGGGACTGGTCGACGGGAGCGATAGCACCAACACCCCGTCGACGCGGCTACGCAGACGACGGTCGGCCAACGCCGGGCTCGACACCTTGGGGTCGGCCGAGCGGTGCAGGAGCAGGTCCATGTCGGCCTCCTGCATGACCCGCTCCACCCCGGTCAGCAGGGTGGCGAAGTACCAGCGGGAGATGGCCGGGGTGACCACGGCGACGCTGCCCGTGCGACCGCTGGCCAGACGCGAGGCGGTGGCCGAGACCACATAGTCGAGGCGGTCGGCCACCCGCCGGACGTGCTCGGCGGTGACCGGATCGACGTTGCCCAGGCCGCGCAGGGCCCGCGACACGGTGGCCGTGGACACCCCGGCCTCGCGGGCCACGTCGCGGATGGTCAACGTCACCGCGCCACCCGTCGCGCCACGCCCGGCTCGACCGCCCCGGCGTCCCGACCACTCGTCGGTAGCCCGGACCCGCGGTCATCCCGGACGGCTCCGCCCTGTGTCGACACTGCCCCCGTACCCTCCTGCGCTCCGGGACCTGGCTCCGACAAGACCTTCGCCTGTCCAGCCGAGCCGGGCATGTACACGTTATCATCGTTGTCCCGGCTTCACGCGGTGAGGGGATGCCGATGCCGTTGCAGGTCAACTCCGCACCCGACGACCCGGATCTGCTGTTCCTCCCCTGGGCCGTGCCGCTCGAGGAGTGGCCCGAGGACCAGTTGGTGGCCCTGCCCCGGGGCCTGTCGCGTCACGTCGTGCGCTTCGTCCATCTGAGCGGTCGGGTCTACGCGGTGAAGGAGACGCCCGAGGAGATCGCCTGGCGGGAGTACCGCATGCTGCGCCAGATGGAAACACTGCGCCTGCCGACCGTCGAAGCGGTGGCCGTGGTCCGGGGTCGGGAGACGGCGGCCGGCGAGCCGCTCCAGCCGGCCCTGGTCACCGCCCACCTGATCTTCTCGTTGCCCTACCGGGCCCTGTTCTCCTCCACCCTGCGCCCCGGCACCGCCCAGCGGCTGCTCGACGCCCTGGCCGTGCTGCTGGTGCGGCTCCACATCGCCGGGTTCTCGTGGGGCGACTGCTCGCTGTCCAACACCTTGTTCCGCCGCGACGCCGGTTCGTTCGCCGCCTACCTGGTCGACGCCGAGACGGCCGAGATGCACCACACCCTGTCCGACGGACAGCGTTTACATGACCTGGACCTGGCCCGTACCAACATCTTCGGGGAGCTGTCCGACCTGGCCGCCGGCGGCATCCTCGACGAGTCCGTCGACCCGGAGGAGGCCTCGGCCAACGTGGTGCGGCGCTACACCCAGCTGCGGGACGAACTGGTGCGGCCCTTGGAGGTGGGACCCGACGAGCGCTACGTGCTCGACGCCCACATCGAGCGGCTCAACCAGCTCGGCTTCGACGTCGAGGAGCTCGAGGTGACGGCCCAGGGCACCGGGGCCCGGGTGCGGGTCCTGCCCAAGGTGGTCGACGCCGGCCACCACAGCCGTCGCCTGTTCCGCCTCACCGGGCTCGACGCCGAGGAGAACCAGGCCCGACGGATGCTCAACGATCTGGACTCCTTCCGGTCGGCCGCCGGCCTACCGGAATCCCAGGAGAGCGTGGCGGCCCACCGCTGGGTGACCGAGGTCTTCGAGCCGGTCATGCGGGCCGTGCCGAAGGATCAGCGGGGCAAGCTCGAGGCGCCCCAACTGTTCCACGAGGTCCTCGAGCACCGTTGGTTCCTGTCCGAGGCGGCCGGTCGCGACGTCGGGCTCAACCGGGCGGTGCAGTCCTACATGCGCGATGTGCTGGCCGCCAAGCCGGTCGAGGCGGCGGTTCTCGGTCGGCGGATCGGGCCGCCCCCCGTGGACACCGGCGAGCTGCGCCTGTCCTTCCGGGATGACGGTGACGACGACAACGGAGGGGCGGAGGAGGGGGCCTGAGGGTCCGGCCGCCTCCGAGCTCAGGCGGCCGGGTGGCGCTGGCGTTCCGCCAGCCGGGCCCGTAGCCACAGGGCGCTGTCCTTGGGCCGGCGGGTCGGGTCGTCTTCGTCCACCCGGACGAGCCCGAAACGGGCCGTCCACCCCCAGGCCCATTCCAGGTTGTCGAGCAGGGACCAGGCGTAGTAGCCCCGCACGGGCAGCCCTTCGGCCCGGGCCCGCACCACGGCGGCCAGATGGGCCTGCAGGTAGGCGGTCCGTTGGGGATCGTGGACGGCCGACCCGTCGACGGTCTCGGCCACCGCCGCCCCGTTCTCGGTGACCCACAGCGGCACGCCGGGCAGGGCGGCCTCGGCCATCCGCAGGGCCGTGACGAGCCCGTCGGGCACGATCTCCCAGCCCATGTCCGTGACCGGAGGGCGGGGGGCGAACCGCAGCGGCGGGGCGCCCGGGAAGCCGGCCGCCTCGCGGTCATCGCCGTCCGTCCGGGCGCCGGCGGCCACCCGGGTGACCGAGTAGTAGTTCTCGCCCAGCCAAGCCAGGGGGGCGGCGATGGCCGCCTCGTCCCCGGGACGGACGAACGACCAGTCGGTCAGGGCCCGGGTCCCCTCGATCAGGTCGGCCGGTACGCCCCGGCCGCCCAGGGGATCGAGGAACAGGCGGTTCTGCACCGCGTCGACGAAGCGGGCCGCCGGGACGGCCGACTCGGTCTCGGCCAGCACGGGGATCAGGTTCAACACGATGCCGGGCTCCCTGACCCCCCGGGACCGGAGCTGTTCCATGGCCCAGCCGTGGCCGAGCAGCAGATGGTGGGCGGCCCGGTAGGCGGCCGCGCCGTCCCGCCAGCCGGGGGCGTGCACCCCGGAGGCGTGCCCGAGGAAGGCGGCGCACCACGGCTCGTTGAGCGTGGCCCACCGCTGCACCCGGTCGCCCAGGCGGTCGGCCACCACCCCGGCGTAGTCGGCGAACCGGGCGGCGGTGTCCCGCTCGGGCCAGCCGCCGCGTTCCTGCAGGACGCTCGGCAGGTCCCAGTGATAGAGCGTGGCCGCCGGCGCGATGCCCCGGGCCAGGAGGCCGTCGACCAGGCGGTCGTAGAAGTCGAGGCCCGGGCCCGACACGACACCCGACCCTTCGGGCAGCACGCGCGGCCAGGACACGGAGAACCGGTAGGCGTCGACGCCCAGCCAGCCCAGCAGGTCGAGGTCCTCCTCGACCCGTTCGACGTGGCGGGCGGCCGGATCGGCCCGGCAGCCGTCGACGATGGCGCCGGGCTGCCCGGCGAAGTCGTCCCAGATGCACCGGCCCCGGGAGGCCGACGCCCCCTCGATCTGCCACGACGAGGTGGCCACCCCGATCTCCAGATCGGGGGGGAGCGTCACCTCGTCCGTCGGCACCCGCGCTTCGACCACCGGTCGAGCCTAACGGAGCCCCCTCGGACCGCCATCCGGCACGGCCCGGGTGGGGACACCACCGCGGCCAGCAGGTCGGGCCGGCGGGCCGGCGGGCACCTTGCAGATTTAGAGAGGTCTGCTTAGACTCGCCGGGACGGGCGCCCGCCGCCCGCCGCGAGTGTCCGGGGGACACGCGCCCACGAAGGGGGAGCATGTCGGTGAACCACCAGGGCCTGCCCGCACGCGTTCATTCGCCCGCCGCCGGACCCCGACGGGCCTGGCTGGTCGGCTCCGTGGCCCTCGCCCTGGTGGCCGCGGCCTGCAGCGCCAGCCACACCCCGGCGTCGGGCACGACGACCACGGCCCCGGCCGGCACCGCCACCACGGCCGCCGCGGCGGCGGCCACGACGACCTCGGCCGCGCCGACGGCCAGCTTCGGCACGCTGGCCTCACCGTGCGGTCCGGGTTCGGCCAGCGGGGCCACGGCCAACGGGGTGACCGACACGTCGATCACCATCGGCTACGGCGACGACGCCGGCTACGCGGCGGCCCCCGGGCTGGACAAGGAGATGTCCGACTCGATGAAGGTGATGATCGCCTGGTGCAACAGCCTCGGCGGCATCAACGGTCGCAAGGTGGTCGGCAACTACTACGACGGCAAGGTCCTCCAGGTGACGCAGGCCATGACCCAGGCCTGCGACGACAAGGTGTTCATGCTGGTCGGGCAGGGCTGGGTCCTCGACGCCGGTCAGGAGAAACTGCGCATCGACTGCAAGCTGGCCAGCATCCCGGCCTTCGCCGTGGCCACCGCCTTCGCCCACGGCTCCGGGGTGATCGAACCGATCCCCGGTCCCGGCGACCAGGTCCCGGCGTCGGCCGCCTTCGAGCTGGCCAAGCTGTTCCCCGACGCGGTCAAGAAGGCGGCCTTCGTGTTCGCCGAGTTCCCCGCCACCCGGGAGACCCGCGACAAGTACGCGGCGGCCTTCCCGCAGGCCGGCTGGAGCTTCCTGCCCTGCGAGCAGATCTACAACGTGGCCGGCGAGTCCGACTGGAAGCCCTTCGCCTCCAACCTCAAGGCGTGCGGCGTGCAGGCGGTGGTGTGGGTCGGTTCGCCCAACCCCAACCTGGAGAACTTCCTGGCTGCCTCCAAGCAGGTCGGCTTCGCCCCCCAGGCCTGGCTCACCGACTCCAACCAGTACGAGGCGGAGTTCGCCACCTGGAACGGCCAGAACGCCAGCGCCGGCGACAACGTCTACGTCCGTCTGGCCGGCGTGCCCTTCGAGTTGGCCAGTCAGGTCCCGGCCGTGCAGAAGTACGTGGACCTGGTGACCAAGGGCGGCGGGACGATCGGTCTGCTCGGCGAGCAGGCGGCCTCGGCCTTCCTGCTGTGGGCCACCGGGGTGCAGTCGTGCGGCTCGACGGTCACCGCCAAGTGCGTGCTCGACTCGGCCGGCGCCCAGAAGGGGTGGACCGGCGGGGGGTTGCACACCCCCACCGACCCCGGCTCCAACAACGCGCCGAGCTGCGGGCTGCTGATGAAGCTGCAAGGGGCCAAGTTCGTCACGGTCGTGCCCACCACCGCCGGCTTCGACTGCAACGACAGCTACCTGATCAAGGGCCTCACGACCACGGCCCTGACGGCGGCCAAACTCAACGCTGACCGCATCGCCACCGAGTACGGCACGTTCACCCCGAGCTGAGACGGGCCGGCCCGTGCTCGTCCGCCGGGGGGCGGTGTGAACCTGCTCATCAACGGCCTGATCACCGGGGCCGTGTTCGCCATCGCCGCCACCGGCCTGGTCGTCACCTACTCGACCTCGGGCATCTTCAACTTCGCCCACGGCGCCATCGGCATGTTCTGCGCCTACCTCTACTGGGACCTGCGGGTCAACGACCATCACCGCTGGCCGCTGCTCCCGGCCGGCCACTGGCCCGCCCCGCTGGCCCTGGTGGCCGTGCTGGGCGTCATCGCCCCCCTGCTCGGCGCCTTCCTCTACCTGGTGGTGATCCGGGGCCTGGACGGGACGTCGGAGACGGTGAAGCTGGTGGTGCCCATCTCGGTCCTGCTCGGGCTGATCAGCCTGGCCAACTGGATCTGGAAGTCCACCGTCCCCCACACCATCCAGCCCTTCTTCGGGGCCGACCACAAGGTCACGGTGTTCGGGGCGGTGCTGTTGTGGCACGACCTGACCGTCCTGGTGGTGGCGGCCGCCCTGGCCGCCGGGTTGCGGATCCTGCTGTACCGCAGCCGGGTCGGGGTGTCGATGCGGGCGGTGGTCGACGACCGCCCGCTGCTGGAGCTCAACGGCGGCCGGCCGGCCCGGGTGGCCCTGGTCAGCTGGATGCTGGGCGGCGCCCTGTCGGCCCTGGCCGGGATCCTCATCACCCCGTCCCAGGGCGGGACGCTCAGCTCCACCCTGTTGACCCTGCTGGTCATCAACGCCTTCGCGGCGGCCATGTTCGGGCGCCTGCGGAACCTGCCGTTGACCTTCGCCGGGGCCGTGGTCCTCGGGCTGGCCACCCGCATGGCCTTCGAGCGGCCGACCGGGCTGATGCCCAAAACCTTCGACTGGCGGGGCAACCTCCGCCTGGCCGTGCCCATGCTGCTGCTGTTCGTGGTGCTGGTGGTCCTGCCCCAGGACCGGTTGCGGGGCGCCTCGGTGGCCGGGGCCCGGGAACGGTTCCGGATGCCCTCGCCCCGCGACGCCGTCGCCGCGGCCGTCGCCCTGGTCATCATCGTCGCCCTGCTGTCGAGGATCATGGCCCCCGCGGCCCTGCTCACGGTCAGCGACGCCCTGGCCGCCGCCGTGATCATGCTGTCGCTGGTCCTGCTGGTCGGCTTCGCCGGCGAGGTCAGCCTGGCCACCATGGCCCTGGCCGGGATCGGCGGGACGGTGCTGTTCCACCACGTCGGCCACAACGCCGCCGACCGGGCCGGATGGTCGGGCTACCTGCCGGCCGTGGTGGTCACCGCCGCGGTGGGGGCGGTCATGGCCCTACCCGCCCTGCGCCTGCGGGGCCTGTACCTGGCCCTGGCCACGGCCGCCTTCTCGCTCGGCGTGGAACAGATGGTGTTCAAGGAGTACGCCGCCCAGCGGCGCATCTACCCGGCCACCCTGATCGTGGTGGGGGTGGCCGGGGCGGCCGCCGTGTGGTCGGCCGTGCGGGCCCGCCGCCGCCCGCTGGTGACCGCGGCCACCGCGGCCGGGGCGGTCGCCGCCGTGACCCTGGCCGCCACCAACCCGTGGCTGCAACGGGAGCGCTGGTCGCCCATCTTCCCCAACGGGAACCTCCAGGTGCCCCGGCCCCGCCTGTTCGGCCTGGACTTCAAACCGCAGGCCAACTTCCTGCTGCTACTCAGCGTGGTCTTCGCCGTGCTGGCCCTGCTGCTGGTCGGGTTGCGCCGCAGCTCCTACGGGCGGCGGCTCACCGCCATGCGCAACAGCCCGGCCGCCTGCGCCACCCTGGGCATGAACATCGTGCGGATGAAGCTGTCGGTGTTCATGCTCTCCTCGGCCATCGCCGGGCTGGGTGGCTGCCTGTTCGCCCAGGAGATCGGGGCGGTCACCGGAGAGCGCTTCAGCCTGTTCGAGTCGATGACCATGCTCATGCTGCTGGTGGTGGCCGGCGCCGGCTACGTCAGCGGCGGGCTGACCGCCGGTCTGCTCTACAGCGCCGTGTTCGTCACCATGCAGGGGATCTTCGGCCGCCTGGCCCACGACTACCCGTCCTTCCACGGGCCGCTGCTGTGGCTGGCCCAGTTCACCACCGTGCTGCCCGCGTTGATCGGGGTGGGTCTGGGACGCAACCCGAGCGGCTTCCTCGACGACACCTTCCGCTCCTGGGGTCGGCTGATCCGGGGGGCTCCGGCGGTCTTCGCGGCCGGCCTGGCCGCCGAGCTGGCGGCCTGGTGGCTGACCCTGGTCCGGGCGGTGACCCGGTGGGACTTCGCCCTGTTCACGGCGGCGGTGGTCGTGGTGCTGCCCCCCGTCGGGGCCCGCCTCGGCCGGCTGGCCGGACGACCCGCGGCGGGCGCGGCCACGGCCAGCTCCGACCCAACCGCCCCGGAGGCGGCCGCGGCGGCCGTTCCGCTGGAGCTGATAGGCATCGACCGGCCGTTCACCGTCGAGGACCTGCGGGAGATCGACCGGCGGGTCGGTCTGGCCTCGGAGGGGCCGTGAACCCGACCGGGCCGACCGTCCCGCTCGGCGATGTCCACCCGGCCGGCGACGACCGGCCGGTACTCGAGCTGCGGGCCGTGACCGCCGGTTACGGGGCCATCGAGGTGCTCCACGGGGTCGACCTGGCCGTCCCCGAAGGCAGCGTGGTGGCCCTGCTCGGCCCGAACGGCGCCGGCAAGTCGACCATGCTGCGGGTCATCGCCGGTCAGCTCCCGGTCACCGGGGGCGAGCTGCGCATCGCCGGGCGGGTGATGAACGGCGCCAGCCCCGACGGGCTGGCCCGGCGGGGCCTGTGCGTGATCCCCGAGGGCCGGGGGGTGTTCCCCAACCTGACCGTGCGCGAGAACCTGTGGATGGCCACCCACACCGGGGCGGGCCTGAAAGCGGTGGAGGAACGGGCCTACCTCAGCTTCCCCCAGCTCGGCCAACGGCGCCGCCAGCTGGCCGGGACCCTCTCGGGCGGCGAGCAACAGATGCTGGCCATGGCCCGGGCCCTGGCCACCGACCCGGCCGTGCTGCTGCTCGACGAGCTGTCGATGGGCCTGGCGCCGCTGGTGGTCGGGCACCTCTACGAGATCGTGGCCCGGGTGGCCGCCACCGGCGTGTCGATCCTGGTGGTCGAGCAGTTCGCCGCCATGGTCCTCGGCATGGCCGACTGGGCGGCCATCATGACCCACGGGCGGATCTCCGCCTACGGACGGCCGGCCGAGATCGACGCCGTCCTGTCCACTGCGTACCTGGGCGCTTGAGGGGCGCCGCACCCATGACCGAGTCCGCCAGCCGTTCCGAGCAGTTCAAGTCCGAGATCGCCGGGATGCGCCTACGGACGGGCCGGTCGAACCGGGAGGCCGTCCTGCAGGTCGTCGGGGTGGTGCTGATGGTGGCCGGGGTGGCCCTCGCCCTCGGCGCCTACCAGGCCTCGCTCGGGGTCAAAGCCACCCCCGGGTCGAACGTCGACGTCCTCAGCTCCAACTCCTACCTGCCCCTGTCGGTAGCCGGGATGGCCTTGAGCGTGGTCGGCGGTTTCGTCTTCCTGCGCTACTCGTTGGCCCAGTTCCTGCGGTTCTGGCTGCTCCGCCAGTCCTACGAGCAGCGCCTGGCCATCGACGAGGCCCGCGCCGCCGGGAAACCCGAGTAGCCGACCGCCCGGGGCGGCCGACCGGGCCGACCGGGCCGACCGGGCCGACCGGGCCGTCAGCGGCCGGTGCGGCCGTCGAGCAGCTCCCGCAGGATGTCGGCGTGCCCGGCGTGGCGGGCCGTCTCCTCGAGCAGGTGGGCCAGCACCCAGCGCAGGTTGACCGGAGGGTCGGCGCCGACGTCGCGGCAGACCTCGTCGAGGTCGGCCGCCGCCACCACGGCGTCGACCCGTGACCACCCCGCCCGGTAGGCGGCCACGACGCCGGCCACCGTGTCGTCCGGGCCGACGGTGTCGTCGGGCAGTTCGACGGCCTGCCCGGCGAAACGGACCAGCACCCAGCGCAGCTCGGCCTGGGCCAGGTGCTTGACCAGCCACACCAGCGTGGTGCCGCTGGCCACCAGGGGCCGGCGGGCCGCCTGCTCGTCGACGCCGGCCACTTTCCGCACCAGCGAGTCGCGCTGGTACTGGAGCAGGGCGGCGAGGGTGGCCCGCTCGTCGCCCACCAACCGGGGGGGCTTGAGGTCGGCCACAGCCGGGACTGTAGCCACGGCGGACTGTAGCCACGCCGGCGTTCAGGCCCGGGGGTGTTCCCGGGCCACGTCGTAGCGGGCGATGTAGCCGGCGAAGCGCTCGGCCAGGGCGTCGCCGTCGAGGCCGAAGTCGGCCAGCCGGTAGCCGTGCACCCCGAAGCGGCCCTTGGGGTGCGACTCGACGTAGGCCCCGACGGCCGCCGCCGCGGTGGCGTCGAGGTCCAGGCCGAGGGCGTCGTAGAGGGCGGCCACCGTGGCCACCGGCCGCTCGACCAGCTCGGCGTAGCTGACGTCGACGACCGGGATGTCAGGGCGGGCCGAGCGGAAGGCGTCGATGCGCCGGACCGATTCCTCCAGCATGGCCGTCCAGTGCTCGGCGATGTAGGCGGTGTGGTCGGCGTCGGAGAACGTCGAGGACAGGGTGCGGATGAGGCTGCACACCGAGGCGCACAGCACCACCGGGTCGCGGTGGAGCAGGACGAGGCGGGCGTCGGGGTAGACGGCGGTGAGGGCGTCGAGGGCGATGGCGTGGTGCGGGCTCTTCAGGGTCCACTGGCCGCCCACCCCGCCGCTCTGCAGGACCTGGAGGGTCAGACGGTGGTACTCGTAGGCCGAGCGCTGGTCGGCGCCCAGCAGCCAGCGGCCGTAGCCGGCCACGTTGGTTATGGCCTCCCACGACAGGCTCTTGAAATCCTGGGCCATCACCGAGATGCATTCGGTCGGCCCGTCGGCCTCCTCGTGGTGGACGGTGGGAATGGCCGGGTTCAGCTGCTCCAGCATGGCCGCCTGGGCCCGGGCCGCCTCCACCCTCGGGCCGGCCCGGTGCTCGGCCGGGGTCGGGGGCGGGGCGCTGACGCCCGCCTCCCAGCCGAGCAGGGCCCGGTTGCGCCGGTCCTGGTCGAACAGGTAGCTGAGCAGGGTGGTCCCGGCCCGGAACATGCCGATGACCACGATCGGGGCGGTGATCGACTGGGCCGCCACCTGCTCGTGGCGGGCCGCCCAGTCCACCACCCGCAGGCGGTTGGCCAGGGCGGACTGCACGGCGCCGGGCACGGCGAACGCCCCGACCGGGTTGAGCTCGGCCTCCTCGGTCACCGACCGGCAGTAGACCTCGAGCCCCTCCCGGAAACTGTCGGATCCGAAGTCGTCGAGGCCGGTCTGGGCGGCCGCCTCGGCCATCAGTGCATCGGGTTGCAGGACGCTCACCGGGGCCCCGTCAGGCCAGGGTCAGGTCGAGGACGGTCCGCCCGGTGGTGCGGCGCTGGTCGTGGTCCTCGAGGGCTTCGGCCACCTGTCCCATGGCCACCCGCCGGCCGATGACCGGCCGGATGGTGCCGGCGGCGATCAGCTCGCACAGGGCGGCGTGGACCCGGGGCCCGGTCTCCAACGGGAACGGGTTGATCCCGAAGCGGCGCAGCTCGACGGGGGCGGGGCCGTAGGCCAGGATCACCCCGACCACCGAGAAGTTGCCCATCGACACCTTGCGCAGCGGTTTGCCGGTCAGGCCCGATTGGGGGTCGTCGTTGAACCCCACGGGCACGTAGCGGCCCCCGTGGGCCACGCACGTCCACACCGTCTCGGTCCGCTCCCCGCCGATCATGTCGCACACCACGTCGGCCCCCCGCCCGGCGGTGTGCTCCATGACCCGGTCGAAAAGGTCCTCGTTGAGATAGTCGACGGCCAGCTCGGCTCCGAGGTCGCGGCACAGCTGGCCCTTCTCGGGACCGCCGGCCACGGCGATGACGTGGGCCCCGGCGGCCACGCCCAGCTGGATCACCGAGGTGCCCACCGCCCCCGCTCCCCCGATGACCAGCAGGGTCTCCCCGGCCGTCAGCCTGGCCCGCTCGTGGAGGGCCAGATAGCCGGTGTGGAAGGGCAGCAGGAAGGCGGCCGCCTCCACCGCGTCGAGCCCGGCGGGGGCGTCGAACACGCTGGTGAAGGTGGCGATGGCCGACTCGGCCATGCCGCCGAGGGACTGTTTGGCCATCGCCACCACCCGCCGGCCGACCCACTGACCGGCGCCGTCGCCGGCCGCGTCGACCACCCCGCACACGTCCATCCCGAGGGTGAACGGCGGCTGGCCCATGACGCTGGCCACCCCGCCCCGGCAACGGGCGATGTCGCCGAAGTTCAGCGAGGCCGCCTCCACCGCCACCCGGACCTCGTAGGGACCGGGCTCGGGGACGGCCACGTCGGCCTGCACCTCGATGGCCTCGGACGGTCGGGCATGGCGGACTACTCGAACGGCTCTCACGGCGCCCCCCGGCTGTCGTAACGGCCCGCGCACCGTACTAAGCAGGGCTGCTTATGTCAACGGCGACGCGCCGGGAGGGCGGTTGCGGGGCGCCTTGCCGCCACCTCGGGGCGGGGTCGACACGGCGGCGGCGACCATGGTCACCAGGTTGGTGACGAAGGCCTCGAAGTCCAGCTGGGCCCGGCCCGAGGAGCGCCGGCGGCCGCCGGCCCGGGCCCGGTCGGCCACCGCCCGCAGGACGAAGGCGGTGGCCAGCGACAACCTCTCGACGCGCACCTCCGGGGTCATCGGCCCGACGCGCTGCTCGAGCAGTTCGTAGACGGCGTGGCCGCCGGTGCGGGCCAGCACGGCGTTGAGCTCGTCGTCGAGGCTGGCCGGGTCCTCACCCACCAGCTCGGCCAGGATGACCAGAAAGGCCCGGCCCC
>Ga0209698_10003400_pt1 | contig 17806 bp, 19 predicted proteins | sample LitLauG_LLR_2012_FD_187203 | JGI IMG/M metagenome (GOLD analysis project Ga0209698, IMG submission 187203) | Freshwater sediment microbial communities from Pennsylvania, USA - Little Laurel Run_MetaG_LLR_2012 (SPAdes) (version 2) | ecosystem: Environmental > Aquatic > Freshwater > Creek >...
CCGCCGTGTCGCCCGTCCTGCTCGATGTCTATGCCGAGGACGGCATGACGCTCGAACACGTCATGGCCTTCACCGTCACCGAGGACCACGCCCGCCAGGAACAGGTCTGGGCGGCGATCCGCGATAGCTGGCAGAAAGAGCCCTGGCAGATCCGGAGGATGCTGACCGAAACGACGGTCCGCGCCTCCGACAAACGCGCGATCTGCGTCGGTATCGACGCCTATGAAGCCGCCGGCGGCATCGTGTTGCGCGATCTTTTCCAGTCCGATGATGGCGGGTGGCTCCAGGACGTCGGCCTGCTTGATCGATTGGTCGCCGAGAAGCTCCGGGCAGAAGCCGACAAGATCGCCGCCGAGGGCTGGAAATGGGTCGAGGCGAGCCTCAGCATTCCTTACGGGGCTACCCATGGGATGCGCGAGCTTTCCGGCACGCCGATCGAGATAACCGACGAAGAGCAGGCGACCCGCATGGCCTTGCAGGCGGAACTGGATCGCCTGACCGAGCAGTACGATAACGCCGACGAACTGCCAGACGAGATCGATCAGCGGCTGGGCGAGATCGAAGCCGCGATCGAGGCGCTCGACAATCGTCCGATGCGCTTCGAACAGACCGAAATCGCTATCGCTGGGGCCATCATCACCATCGACTCCGATGGGTCGCTGATCGCACACCGCGGCTATGTCCGCCCCGAGGACGAGGCGCCGATCGAACCGACGCACGAAAACGGCCACCCGACACCTGACGGCTCAGAGGTGTCATCACTGGCGCATGGTGTAAAGCCGACCGTCGTCACCATGGGCGGACAGCCCCTCCAAGGCGAGGATGACGAGGACGATGGTGTCAAGCCGTTGCCCGAGCGCTTGGTGACCGAACTGACGGCCCACCGCACGCTGGCTTTGCGCGACGCGGTCGCACAGAACCCTCGGATCGCAATGACGGCGCTCCTGCACAAACTCGTCTCCGATACCTTCCACCATCGCTCGGCAAATGGCGCGCTCGAGGCTCAGGTCCGGCATGTCTACTTCCCCGCCCAAGCACAAGACCTCGTCGAGAGCGCATCGGCCCAGGCCGTTGATGATCGCCACGCGCAGTGGAATGGCCGCATCCCGGCTGACGACACCGCGCTCTGGGACTGGCTGACCGAATTGGACGAGGAAGGTCGCATGGCGCTTCTTGCGCATTGCGTCAGCTATGGGGTGAACGCGCTCTATGAGCGGCCCAACCCCTATAGCGGCTCCGGTGTCAGCGAGCAGGCCCTGCAACTGCGCTTCGCCCAGGCCGACAGGCTGGCAAGGGCGACCGGGCTCGACATGGTGCAGGCTGGGTGGCGGCCAACGGTCGGCAATTATCTCGGCAGGATCACCAAGTCGCGCATTCTCGAATCCGTGCGCGAAGGCGCCGGTGAACGCGCGGCGCAACTCATCGACCATATGAAAAAGGGCGACATGGCCAAGGAAGCCGAGCGCCTGCTGGCCGATACCGGCTGGTTGCCCGAACCGCTCCGACTTGCCGATGTAGAGGGTGCAATCGGGGGCGAGCCTGCCGATCAAAACGGCGCCGACGCGGCTTTGCCTGCCTTCCTCACCGATGACGGCGAGGATGACGAGGCGACCGAGGACGAAGACGCCACGGCCATCGCCGCTGAATGATCACCCTGCGCGGGGAGTGGCAAGGGTCCGCTCTCCGCGCCCTTTCCAAGGGAAATCACCATGGTTGATTCATCCGCCACAGCGCGCCGCGTGGTCTTTCAATACCTCGTGCCCGTCCACGTCGAAGTTGAAGACGGTCTCGTCACCTGCGTGACCGTGATCGACGAAACGCCCGTCCGCGATCCGATCGTCGTCGAAGGCGATGAAAGCTATCTGTCAGCCGCGGTTGCCGCCGCAGATGACGGGCAAGACTGGCCGTCCTGGCAGTTCGGATACTGATCCACCCCTTGTATCCATCACCACGGCCCGATCACGTCCGCGCGGCGAGTCCCCGCGCGGCGCCGGGCTTTTCCTGTCGGAGGCCCACATGGCTGACTATTTCACCCACTTCTCGTGCCTGCTCGATGTCGGCACGCCGGCGAACGCCGCCCGCGCGCTCGATCTCTACAACGCCCTGTCCGAGGCCGGCGCTTCGGAGGAGCCGCCTTCCGACGGGTTCCTCCTTTCGATTCAGCCCGAGCATGGCGGCTCTGCGCTCTGGATGCGCGACGACGTCACCGGCGATCCCGAGCGCGTCATCCAGTTCGTGAAACGCTGCGCCGCCGAGTTTCGACTCACCGGCCGCTGGGGGTTCCAATACGCGAACACCTGCTCGAAGCCGCGCCTCGATGGCTTCAGCGGCGGCGCGCATGTCCTCGACCTTGGCGCCGGCGAGACAATCGCCTGGACCTATACCGATGGCTGGCTTGCCTCAGTCCTCGACGGAGGCGACGGCGATGCCTGAGATCATCGAAACTACTGTCTATGAGCTCCATGAGCTTTCCGACGCAGCGAAGGAAAAGGCCCGCGCCTGGTTTCGCGAAGGCGGCTTCGACCATGACTGGTACGATGCCGTCTACGCGGATTTCGAGCAGATTTGCGCGATCCTCGGCGTCGCACTGAAGACAAATACCGTCCGCCTCATGGGTGGCAGATCGCTTCAGGAAGCATGCATCTATTTCCGCGGCTTCTGGAGCCAGGGGGACGGCGCGTGTTTCGAAGGGCGCTATGCGCATGCGCCTCGGGTGTCTGCAAAGATCCGCGAGCACGCGCCGCAGGACGCCACACTTCACCAGATCGCTGACGCCTTGCAGGCCATACAACGGCGCAATTTCTGCCAGCTGCGAGCCGATGTCCGCCATCGCGGTCACTATTATCACGCGTATTGCATGGCGATCGACGTCGAGCGCGATGGTCCGACCGGACAGGACATGACCCAAGGCGCCGAGAGCATCGTGACCGAAGCCTTGCGCGATCTGGCGCGCTGGCTCTACCGGCAGCTCGAACAGGAATACGAATATCAGACGGCCGATGAGACCGTCGACGAGGCCATAACCGCCAATGCCTATACTTTCACTGACGTAGGTCGGCGGTTCGGCTGACCTTCACAAGCGCCCCGCCTAAACGGCCGGGCGCTTTTTTCATGTCCAAACTTGAGAGGAAGAGGACTGCCGGAACGGGATGAGACCCGTGCGGCTGAGAGAGAGCGGCGCGCGGGCTCGTTCCTTCCCGCCCTCCTTGAGGTTCCTGCCCATGACCATCCTCGTTCCCGTCGCCGAGGCGTCGGCGTCGCCGCTGCTGCGCCACCCGTCCTCCGCCATTCACGCCGCCGCCAATCTTCTGCTTCCCAAGCTCGAACAGGGCCAGCGTGTCGAGGCATCCCATCTGCGACGCGCCATGGAAGATGCGTTCGGCGCCTCCGACGCATCTGGCGCGTGGGACTGGAAAGACGCCTATGACGCCTGCGAAGTCGCGACGGTCCTATTCCTGCGCAAATACGGAAAAGCCCTTTTCCGCAAAGCCGCCTCTCCGACTTCACGCCTTTGCGTGCTGGAGAAGATCGCCGCGCTACTGCCAACGCACACGCGCCGTTCCGAGGAAAGCCAGGCGTTTCAGCAATTCTCCACGCCGATTCCACTCGGCCTTGCTGCACTGACTGCGGCTGCGATCATGCCGAGCGACCGTGTGCTGGAACCCTCGGCGGGCACCGGCCTCCTTGCCATCCTCGCGCAGACCATTGGCGGCTCGCTGATCCTCAATGAACTGGCCGAAACCCGCGCCGATCTGCTCGGCCACCTCTTTCCGGCCACCGCCGTCACCCGCTTCGACGGCGCGCAGATCGACGATCACCTCGATACAGATGTGATCCCGACCGTTGTGTTGATGAATCCGCCGTTCTCAGCCTTGGCCAAGGTCGCTGGAAGAGTTCAGGATGCCGGTTTTCGGCACATTTCATCGGCCCTCGGCCGCCTCGCGCCCGGTGGCAGGCTAGTCGCGATCACCGGCGCCAATGTCGGACCAGACCTCCCGGACTGGCGCGACACCTTCGTCGCATTGCAGGGCCGCGCGCGTGTCGTGTTCAGCACTGCCATTGCCGGTTCGGTCTTCGCCAGGCACGGCACCAGTTTTCCGACGCGGCTGACGGTCATCGACAAACTCCCGGCGGAAGATCCGACTGCGTTCCCGGTCTCTCCGGACGTGGCCCCTGATGCGGGCACGTTGCTCGACTGGATCGAAGCGCACGTTCCGCCGCGACCGGCTGTCGCGCTCGCGATAAGCGCGACGCCGATGATCGCCACGGCGCCCAAATCGGTGCGCGGCTACATCGCCTGCTCAACGCTCACCCGTCCGGCCAGCCACGTCGCCGCCAATCCGGAAGCCATCGGTCTTGTCTATGAAACCATCGATTGGGCGCCGCCCCGAAGCGACCAGATCAGCGATGGTCTCTATGAAGCATATGCGCTTCAGTCGATCCGCATTCCCGGATCTCAGGCCCACCCCACCAAACTCGTGCAGTCGGCGGCCATGGCCTCTGTCGCGCCGCCCAAGCCCAGCTACCGACCGACGCTGCCAACAAACATCCACATGCTGCTGTCCGACGCTCAGCTCGAAACCGTGATCTACGCTGGCGAAGCACACGGCGATTATCTCGGAGGCTCTTGGACCGTCGATGAAACCCACGACCTCGTTCAAGCCGCACCCCAGGGTGCAACTCACACGGTTCGGTTTCGGCGCGGCTTCATGCTCGGCGACGGCACGGGCGCGGGCAAAGGACGCCAGTCAGCCGGCATCATCCTCGACAATTGGCTTCAGGGCCGTCGCAAGGCCGTATGGATCAGCAAGTCGGACAAGCTAATCGAGGACGCGCAGCGCGACTGGTCCGCGCTTGGCATGGAGCGCCTGCTGGTCACGCCGTTGTCGCGCTTCCCGCAAGGCAAGCCGATCTCGCTTTGCGAAGGCGTCCTGTTTGCAACCTATGCCACGCTGCGCTCCGACGAACGCGGCGAAAAGGTTTCGCGGGTTCGGCAAATCGTTGATTGGCTAGGCGCCGATTTCGACGGGGTGATCATTTTTGACGAGAGCCATGCCATGCAGAACGCCGGCGGCGGCAAGGGAGAACGCGGAGACGTCGCCCCATCACAGCAAGGGCGCGCCGGACTGCGTTTGCAACATGCACTGCCCGATGCCCGCGTCGTCTATGTCTCAGCCACCGGCGCCACCAGCGTTCACAACCTCGCCTATGCCCAGCGCCTGGGTCTCTGGGGCAGCGACGATTTCCCCTTCGCCACCCGCGCCGAATTCGTCGAGGCCATCGAGGATGGCGGTGTTGCAGCGATGGAAGTGCTGGCCCGCGACCTGCGTTCGCTCGGCCTCTATACGGCCCGTTCGCTCTCCTATGACGGCGTAGAATATGAGCTGGTCGAACACAGGCTGACCGACGACCAGCGCCAGATCTACGACGCCTATGCCGGGGCCTTCGCCATCATCCACAATCACCTCGACGCCGCGATGGAGGCAGCAAACATCACCGGCAGCGACGGCACACTGAACCGCCAGGCCAAGTCCGCGGCCCGCAGCGCCTTCGAGTCGGTGAAGCAGCGATTTTTCGGTCATCTGCTGACCTCGATGAAAACGCCGACCCTTATCCGTTCGATCGAGCGCGATCTGGAGGCCGGCCACGCCGCCGTCATCCAGATCGTCTCGACTGGCGAAGCGCTGATGGAGCGGCGTCTTGCGGACATCCCGACCGAGGAATGGAACGACGTGCGCGTGGACATCACGCCGCGCGAATATGTTCTGTCGTATTTGCAGCACTCCTTCCCAGTGCAGCTGTATGAGCCCTACACCGACGGTGAGGGTAATCTCGCCTCGCGGCCTGTTGTTCGTGATGGCCAGCCGGTCGAATGCCGCGAAGCCGTCCGCCGCCGCGACGATCTCATCGAACGGCTCGCCGCCCTGACACCCGTCCCGGGCGCGCTCGACCAAATCGTTCAACGGTTCGGCGCCGATATGGTGGCGGAAGTTACCGGACGGTCGCGGCGCATCGTTCGCAAGGGCGAGTGCTTCGCCGTCGAGAACCGCGCCGCCAGCGCCAATCTCGCCGAGACGGCTGCCTTCATGGACGATCTGAAGCGCATCCTGGTCTTCTCGGACGCAGGCGGCACCGGGCGCAGCTATCATGCAGACCTGTCGGCAAAGAACCAGCGGCTGCGCGTCCACTACCTTCTCGAACCGGGCTGGAAAGCCGACGCCGCGATCCAAGGCCTCGGACGCACCAACCGCACCAATCAGGCGCAGCCGCCGCTTTTTCGTCCGATCGCAACGGACGTGAAGGCCGAGAAGAGGTTCCTTTCGACGATCGCGCGGCGGCTCGACACGCTGGGCGCCATCACGCGCGGCCAACGTCAGACGGGCGGACAGGGCCTGTTTCGGCCCGAAGACAATCTTGAAAGCCCATACGCTCGCGCCGCGCTGCGGCAGCTCTACTTGCTCATCGTGCGCGGAAAAATTGCGGGTTGCTCGCTCGAACGCTTCGAGACCGCCACGGGCCTCACGCTTATGGATTCAAACGGCTTGAAGGACGAACTTCCGCCGATCACGACGTTCCTCAACCGCCTGCTGGCGCTGACCATTGAGTTGCAGGGCATTCTCTTCACGGCTTTCGAGCAACTGCTCGACGCCAAGGTGGCGGGCGCCATCGCCGGCGGCGTCTATGACCTTGGCCTTGAAACGCTGACGGCAGAGAGCTTCGTCGTCACCGACCGGACGCCGATCTATACCCATCCCGCGACCGGCGCGGAAATTCGCCTACTCGCCATCACCCAACGCGAGCGCAATCGGCCGATGTCGCTTGGCGACGCTCTTGCACGGTTGGACGACGGCCATGGAAAGCTGGTGGTCAATGCCAAATCCGGCCGCGCCGCAGTGCAGGTTCCAGCGCCGTCGCTCATGCTTGACGATGGCGAAATTGAGCGCCGTATCCGGCTGATCCGCCCGATGGAACATCATCACGCTTCTCTGGCCACGATGGCGGAAAGCCATTGGGAAGAGGTGGATCGGCAGGCCTTCGCCTCTGCGTGGAATCGCGAGTTGGACGATGTGCCGACCTTCACCGACAGCACGATCCATATCGTTGCGGGCCTTCTCCTCCCAGTCTGGAAGCGCCTGCCCAATGAATCAACGCGGGTCTATCGCCTCCAGACCGATGACGGCGAGCGCATCATCGGTCGCCGCGTCTCTCCCGCCTGGGCCGCCAACGTCGCTTCGGCAGGAGTCACCAACCTCAGCGCTGCCGATGCCTACAACGCCCTGATCGATGGGCGCAGTATCATCGATCTTGCCGAAGGCCTCCAACTACGACGTGCCCGGGTCATGGGCGCCAACCGGATCGAACTGACGGGCTTCACCGAGGCCATGCGCGAACGCCTGCGCGCCTATGGGCTCTTCACCGAGATAATTTCGTGGAAGCTGCGTTTCTTCGTACCCATCGATGCAAACGGCGCCAGCGTTCTCGGCCGTTTGATCGAGACCTATCCGGCCCTGCGCATATCAGAGCGGGAGGCCGCCTGATGACACGGCATGATGCTGGAGATCTTGCCCATCGTCTCGGTCGACAGGCCGAGGCGGTTTGCCGCCGTTACCTCGGCGCCGGGCGCAGACAGGGCCATTACTGGCTGGTGGGCGACGTGTACAATACGCCGGGCCGATCCCTTTTCGTGCGACTCAAGGGTTCACCCAAAGGCCCGGCGGGCAAGTGGCAGGATGCCGCGACGGGCGAACGTGGTGATCTGCTCGACGTGATCCGTTTGGCCTTGGGACTCGCTGACTTCGCCGATGTCGCCGAGGAAGCCCGCGCCTTTCTCAGTCTGCCACATCCCGAACCCACATGGTCCCAGCCGAAATCGCCACGCGCATTGTCAGGCTCGGCAGAGGCGGCAAAGCGGCTCTTTGCTGTGTCGAAACCGATCAGCGGCACACTCGCGGGCACGTATTTGCGTCGCCGCGGCATTACGACTTTGCACGGAACCGGAAGTCTCCGCTTTCATCCCCGCTGCTATTATCGGCCCGATGAGCATGAGGTCACCCAGACATGGCCGGCGTTGATCGCCGCCGTCACGGACGCCAGTGGTCTGATCACGGGCGTGCATCGCACCTGGCTCGCACCCGATGGCAGCGACAAGGCGCCGATCGACACGCCGCGAAAGGCGATGGGCGACCTCCTCGGTCACGCGGTCCGCTTTGGGGTGCCCGGTGAAGTGATGGCAGCCGGCGAAGGCATCGAAAGCGTGCTGTCCGTTCGTGAAGTGGTGCCCGACATGGCCATGGCGGCAGCCCTCTCGGCGGCGCACCTCGCCGCCATCCTCTTCGCAGAACCACTGCGGCGGCTCTACATCGTTCGCGACAATGACCCGGCAGGCGACGGCGCACGAGATAGCCTGGTCGAACGAGCCGATGCGGCGGGCATCGAGGCGATCGTGCTTTCCCCCACGCTCGGGGATTTCAATGAGGATTTGCGCGAACTCGGCGTTGAGGCACTTCGGGCAAGTATCCGATGTCAACTCGCGCCACAGGACGTCGCCCGCTTTATGCGCGCCGCAGCATAGTCGGAACCGGAGAGATTGCGGTGAGCAACGCCGTCACAGTGCCCGCAGGCAAGCGTCTCGCCATCGAAAGGAGGACCGCGCCTCGGCCTTCGAGAGGGCGATAGGCCCACAAGCGGTCTGGCCCGGCAATGGCGGCGGCAGGCTATTTTCCGGCGGCGCGCATCGCGCCTTTCCATCGCGAACCAAAATAGCCTGCCTCTGCCATCCTCCGCTGCGCTCCGGCCCTTCGCCATGCTCCGGGTTCAGGGCCATTCCGCCCGTGGGCTTCTTCGCCATGAAGGCCGCGACGGTCGCGGTCCAATCGATGGAGAATACCATGAGCGGGCACGATGATTTTGAGCCTCACCACGACGCTTCCCCGACCGACCACGTTCTGCGGGAACTGCAACTCTACGGCTACCGTCCCTTCGCTGACGAACCCGATCCTCGGCCACTGCCCGAAGGCGACCGTGTCGCCGGCGCCATCGCTGACATTTTCGATGCCCTGATCTCTACGCTGGACGACACCCGCCTCGAACCCGACCTCGACGATCTCCTCTGGTCGACCGTCAATCTCTTTCATCGCGCGACAGAGCGGATCGAACGCGAACTCGACGACAACGAGCAGGCGCAGCGGCGCAGCCAACGCGAGCAAGATGGCAGCGAGGTGAAGTCCGTCGAACTGGAACGATTGATCGCCGAGGGCCAAACCCTTCTCGAACGGCGCGATGCTTTCGAGCTGATGCGCGACCAGGCCGCCGATCACTTCGAGCGACAAACCGGATCGAGCTGGCGCCCCCGTTCCGGCTCCAAGGTCAACCATCGCAATATGACCGCGGCGATGATCGACAGCCGCGATTTTCTCGCTGCCAAGCGCCGCGCCGAGACCGAAGTGCTCATGCCCGCCGGGCCAAAGATCGCCTTCTCCGGCGGTGACAGCGCCGATCACAAGCTGATCTGGGCTAAACTCGATCAGATCCGCGCCAAGCACCCCGACATGGTGCTGATGCACGGCGGAAGCCCCAAAGGCGCCGAAAAGATCGCCGCGCGCTGGGCCGACACACGCAAGGTGCCGCAGGTCGCCTTCAAGCCCGACTGGACCAAGCACGCCAAGGCCGCCCCCTTCAAGCGCAACGACCAGATGCTGGGCGTCATGCCCATCGGCGTCATCATCTTCCCCGGCACGGGCATTCAGGACAATCTCGCCGACAAGGCCCGCACGCTGGGCATTCCGGTCTATCGGTTCGGCAAAGGCGGCGCGTGAGCGCCGTCAATCCAGCTCAACTCCCCAAAATCCCAGAACGGAAAGCACTTCATCTTTGGGGTAGTGGAGAAGGCTGGCATTCGCGAGGTCAGCCTTCCACTTGTCTTTTCGCTTGGATATTTCACGTTCAATGCGTTCGCCGAACGGCGCCGTCCCAGGTGGAAATATTCCAGGACGATCTGGGCTTGGCCAAGACCGTGGATAATCCTCGGGGATCCAGCCGCTTTTGACTTTGTCTGACTGCGCGGTGACAGAAGGGTGTTCACAAACCCAGCCATACAGGTGAAATGCGCAGACTCGCAGCATGGCCTTGATCTCGGGCAGCGTGTCCGTGAATCCCTTGAGAGGTGTTGGCAGCCAGACCATATTGGCCACACAGGAGAAGTAGCGTGGATCTTGAACTACGCTGCTTTGCTGCGCGAATGACGGATCGTCATATCCCCAGATATGGCAGACGGTCCAATTTTTTGGTTTCGGTGAGGCCACGTCAAGGGCGGCCACCAGCGCATTCAGCGCGGCAACATTGCCTTCGAACTTCTCTGCGGTGATTTTCGTCGCCCGTCGGGTGTTCGTGTAGCGCCGCAACCATCCAGCGTCATAGAGCGGTCGACCACGCGCCGTATGCGGCGCCCACACAGGCAGCCGTCTGAAAGTCTCCGGATGAACCCAGCGCGCTGTCCGCTCGATCAACTCGACGACCGCAGGGATGTCGTCACGGAGAGCCTCGTTCCCGTCTGGTATGTGAAATCCTACCGCCATTGTTCGCCCGTATCCCGTCGCCCTCCAACGCGGCCGACCGAGACATGGCCGGACTCCAACGCAGCGAAGCTTTTGACAACTGATCTTAGCATCCAGCGAATGACAGACCACCCCCCGCGATCCATCGCGCTGACCCTTGGTCCGGCCGAGAGCCTGACGCCATCAACCCCTAAAGGGTCGGACTACGCATGCGCGTGCCGCCGCGCCGGCTGCGCCTTCGCGGTGATTGCAGCCCACGGCCGAACACATCGGGCGCCTGTCAGCGGGGGATGGTCCTCCGCTTCGCACAGGAGCCGGATCGATGTCCTTCAACGACGCTCACGCCTTTGCATTCAGCCTCGCCACCACCCTCATGGCCGCCATCGTGGTCTTTCGCGCCGGAGACGGCACGTTGTCGGTCACTCCCGCCGCAGAATACGACGGCGACGACGCCGCGATCGTCCGCGAGATTGATCCTTTCGCCCCATGACGGGGCGAAAACCGTCGCGGCCGTGGAGGAAACCTCCACGGTTTCCACTCCCATCGGCGTTCATCTTTTGCTATATTCAGCCTCGTGCCGTGGTGGTGGTGGAGGCGCGACCGTCAGACCTTTTCTCACGGAGACCACCACCATGATCCTTTTCGCGATCCTTCTCTCCATCGCTGCCATCGGCTTGTTCTGCTGGCTGCTGTTCACGCTTGCTACATTCGCCCTGCCGCTCTTTATGGGCGTCTCCGTTGGCGTGTGGGCCTATAATGTCGGCGCTGGCTGGCTCGGAGCAATCCTCATCGGTTTGATTGGCGCAGCCATGGCACTCGGCATTGGCCAAATCCTGCTCATTGTCGTCCGACCGACCTGGGCGCGGTTGCTGATCGCAATGATCTTCGTGGCGCCCGCTGCTATCGCCGGTTACCATGCCACCCACGGCATCGTGAAACACGCCATGCCGTCTGAATCCTGGCAGATCGCATTCTCGATCATCGGCGCTCTTGCTGTCGGCATCACGGCATTCCTGCGCGTTGCGGGCTTGGCCGCCGCCCCCTCTGGCCAGGGGCTTGCTAGGGCCTGACATCTGCACCGGTAGCCGTTGGCCACCCAGAACGAACAGTGCCGCCATCACCGTGGTCACGCGGATTGCGGCTGGAAGTCCGATTCGCACGATGCGGCCAGCGCCCGAATAGATTCGGCCGTCGTTGGGGTGACGACCTTCGGCATCGATGATCGAGGTCGGACACCCCTCTCGTGTCGAGGCTACGCTGCTGGAACGGGCCGGGCCGGGGTAGGAAGCGCGAAGGGCCTGCCGACAAAGAACGATGGAAACCGATCGTCACTCTGAATGGACTTCTTAGGCCCTCAAAGGGCCGCCATTCATCTCCTGAAAATCCGTCGCCGAGCGCTCCAAACGACCTCTCCAATGGGCTGATCTGGCCGAAGGGCGGCTTTGCCTCGACCGCCTATGCCGCAACGGCGCGTCGCGATTTTCTTCCCCTGGGTTTCACCCATTCCTCGCGAAACAAGAAAATCGCGCCCGCGCCATCCTCCGCTTTGCTTCGGTCGCAAGCGATGCGTCGTCGGTCGCCTCCGGCCGGTCGATCGCCATCGAGGCCGCATGGTGCGGGCTCGAAACGGAAAATGGAGATTTCAACATGGCGACCATCGGCACCTTCAAGAAGTCCGGCTCGAACGAGTTCACCGGCGACATCGTCACCCTCAGCGTCCAAGCCAAGGGCGTGCGCATCATCCCCGACCTGCGCGCCACCGGCGAGAACGCCCCCAGCCACCGCGTGGTGGTCGGCCGCGCCGAGATCGGCGCCGCCTGGTCCAAGCGCTCCAACGAGGGCCGCGAATACCTCGGCCTCAAGCTGGACGATCCCAGCTTCAACGCTCCCATCTACGCCAACCTCTTCGACGACGAGGACGGCGAAGGCTACTCGCTGATCTGGTCCCGCCCCAACGGTCGCCGGAGCGACTGAAGCCCCAGAGCAAGGCCCCGGCCAGACGGCCGGGGCCTTTTGCCCACGGACGACCGAATCAGTTCGCTCAGCTGGAGGAACCGACCCTCGTTTCAGAGCCCCGGCAACAAAGGTTTTGGCTAGCGCCGCGCCCAAGAACGACTAATATAGTCGTAGTTCTGGCGTGCGCGTTCGTGCCGGTGGGAGGTGATCATGCATGATCACCGCTCGACAATCGCGGGCCGCACGCGCGTTGCTGGGTTGGACACAGGAGACGCTCGCTGACAAGGCCCAAGTATCCCTGACCGCGCTCAAGCGCCTCGAATCCGAAAGCGGGCTCGATGTGTACGAGACGACGCGGGATCAGGTGCGCAGGGCGTTTGAGTCGGCCGGCATCGTCCTCCTGTCCACCGACAAGGGCGAGGGTGTTCTGCGGCTCCATGAACCAAGCGATCGATCTGCCAGGCGCTAGCCGCCAAACTCAATTTCACCTCACCTGGCGTATTTCTAGGCTGATCTGTCACGGATCAACGACAGGAACGGATTTTGCGTACACAAATGCCGTTGGGCATTATGGTTACCGCTGATGGAGCGCTCTACACCGCCATTCCTGGATGAACCGCCGCAAGGCCAGAAACTCACGTCCTATGATCGTGAGCATATGACGCTTTATCTGCGCCTCCTCGATGCCGACCGGGACAGCGCGGATTGGCGCGAGGCCGTGCAAATCCTGTTCGGACTGGACCCCGATCACGACCCTCAAAGGTGCCGCAAAGTTCACGCTGCTCACTTGGCGCGCGCCAAGTGGATGTCCGAGAGCGGCTATCAAGAATTGCTGCGTAAAGACCAATCCCACTGACGGGCGATGCCAATAGGGCATCACCTGTTGCCGAGATTCTGACTTCCAGCGATCAACCCTTCCGGGAATCCTGATTCTCCCGCAATCGATTGATCTGGGGGAGGATGACAATGATGCCCGATGCGTCACATTGGCGATCTTCGGCACGTTACGACCATGTCGAGAAGCTGACCGCGTCGGGCCTTGCATGGGAATGGCTTCGCCGAAACGAGACCTACAATCAGGACTTCGAAGCATTGTCCGCGAGGGACGCGGACCGGGCCATGTTGACGGAAAAAATCCGTCAGCGCTGGAGGTTGCGATTTCGCGGCAGATCCGTATCTCGATCAACCGACGCCTTCGGTCTTCTGGTTACCGCAAGACGACACCAGTGTCGTTGTCTTGACGTCGGCGCCCTCTGCCCTCGTCCAAGCCGATGACAGCCAGCCTTCGCTCCATGGCGGGGCGGAGGAAGTTGACGAGCAAGGCGTCCATTCCATTTTTCAGCTTGGCAATGGCGAGCAGGTTCAGCTGCTCACGACCGGCTCGGCGCCGGTAGCGGCCGTCATACCGCTCGACCTCGAAGGTTTCGACAGGCTTCAAGCCGTTCATCGTCTGCTCGCGGGACTCTATGGCCGCGCCATCCCGCCTGACACCCGGATAACGCCCCAGCAGCGCGCGCGGGCAAAGCGCATGTTGCGAACATTCGACGGCGTTCGCGATGGCGCGACGCAGCTGGACATTGCGCAAACTCTATTCCGAACCGGCGATCTCGACCGCGACGAATGGCAAGCCTCTTCGGCGCGCCATGCGATCAAATCCCTGTTGCGCGATGCCCGCGGCATGATCGCGGGCGGCTATCGACGGTTGCTTCGCCACCATCGCCGGTCCTAGCCTCGTCCATCGCCCTGCCTCCAGTGGGCGATTTTGATACCCCCCAAATTCGCCCTGCAACCCGCCAGTTTCGCTTCGCCATTGTGGCCTTCGTCCGCCGCCGTTCATCGGCAGCCCCAACGAACCCACGAAAGGCCGAACCATGCGACCCGATCTCGCCGTCCTGCCGCCGCGCTTTCTGCGCACCAAGGAAGCCGCCGAATTTCTGAGTCTCTCGGCGCGCACCCTCGAAAAGCACCGCACCTACGGAACAGGGCCTGACTACAAGAAGCTCGGCGGTCGCGTCGTCTATGCCGTCGACGACCTGCAAGCCTGGGCCGAACGCGGCGCCGTCACCTCAACCTCCGACCCGCGCGGTCTGGTCCTGCCGGCAAAGCGCCACCCGCTTTCCGCCGTGGCGCAGTCCAGCCGTTACGCACGCTGACCGCAGGCGATTGCCCCGATGGCGGTGCGACATCTCTCTCCATCAGAGCGTGGGCAACTCGATCTGTTTCGAGCGCTGCCTGGTGACTTCGCACCCCGAGATGCGCAGGATCTTATGGCTTATCCGTTCTTTTCCCTCTCCAAGACCCATCGCGTCGCGCCGATAGATTTCGTCTCCGGCGCCGTGTCGATCCGCGTCGAGGCCGTCCCAGATCACGGCATGGCGACCATATGGGACGCCGACATCCTGATCTGGGCGGCCAGCCAGATCGTCGAGGCGCGCGACGCAGGGCTTCGCACCTCGCGCCTGATGGTGGCGACGCCATACGAGATCCTGAAGTTCATCGGCCGCGGCACCAGCATCCGCGACTATCAGCGCCTGAAGGCGGCGCTTGACCGGCTCCAATCCACGACCGTCTCCACGTCCATCCGCCAACCCACCGAAGGGCGGCGTCATCGCTTCTCCTGGATCAACGAGTGGAAGGAACGCACAGACAGCCAGGGTAAGCCAGACGGCATCGAGATGATCGTGCCCGACTGGTTCTACGGCTGCGTGCTCGATAACGCACTCGTCCTCACTATCGATCGCGCCTATTTCGACCTGACTGGCGGACTCGATCGCTGGCTCTACCGGATCGTTCGCAAGCATGGTGGCCGCCAGCGCAATGGCTGGCGTTTTGACTTCCGCCATTTGCATCAGAAATCCGGCGCGCTCTCCCCATTCAAACGCTTCGCCTTCGAGCTGCGCGACATCATCCGCCGTCAGCCGCTGCCGGGATACACCCTCTTCCTCGAAGTTGAGATCGGCGGGCGGACACTTCTCGCTTTCGAGCCGACTCCGCCCTGTGGAAAACCTGTGGATTGCTTCGTGCCATTGGGAACCCGAGGGCGCGTGCCATCAGGAACCACCCCCTCGTGCCATGGGGAACCGAAACAGCGCTTAACTCACGACAGCAAAACGGAAATTCGCGCCCTTAACTTAGAATCTAACTCAGAATCTAACTTTGAAGAGGGCGCGCGGGATGTGGAAAGCCTCATTCAGCACGCGGCTGACGCCCTCAGCTTGACCGGCAAAACGCGCCGGCGGGCCACGAATGGCGGCCAAGAAAAGGCCCCACGGCACGATGCGCGGGACGCACAGCAGCTTCCTCTCCGAGATCATTCGGGGGGCACCCGATGATACTGGCGCTCCTCAACCAAAAGGGTGGCGTCGGCAAGACGACGTTGGCGCTCAACCTCGCAGGCGCATGGGCCGCGAAGGGAAAGCGGGTGACGCTGATTGATGCCGATCCTCAGGGCTCGGCGCTCGACTGGTCCCAGCAGCGTAGCCGGGAAGGCCTGCCTCGCCTGTTCGGCGTCGTCGGCCTTGCGCGTGACACCCTGCATCGCGAGGCGCCAGAACTCGCCCGCGACGCCGATCATGTCGTGATCGACGGGCCGCCGCGCGTCGCCGGCCTGATGCGTTCGGCGTTGCTCGCGTGCGACTTGGTGTTGATCCCGGTGCAGCCTTCGCCATTCGACGGATGGGCGTCCGCCGAAATGCTGGCGCTGGTGACAGAGGCCCGCATCTACCGGCCCGAACTGGCGGCGCGCTTCGTGCTGAACCGTTGCGGCGCGCGCACCTTGCTCGCCCGCGAGACAGCCGAGGCGCTCGCCGATCACGACCCACCCGTGCTTGCCGCGACCATTGGCCAACGCATCGCATTCGCCGTCACCGCGCAATCGGGCCGACTGGTTTCCGAAATGGACGGCGACACACCCGCCGCGCGCGAAATCGCGGCGCTGGCGGACGAGATCGAACGTCTCGGCATCAAAAGGCACGCGCAATGAGCGAGCACGTTACCCGAAAAAGCTTCGCTGCCCGCCCGGCTGATCCTGAGCGTTGGATCAGGACTGCCGATGCGCCTCAGCGCGACGGTGAGACCGGCGGCTTCACGGCTCGGCTCACCATCGACGTGACGCCGGATCTGCGCGGCCGCATCAAGATCACTGCGTTCCAGCGCGGCGTCACCGTCGCCGACATGCTGCGCGATTTACTGGCGCGTGAATTTCCCAAAACCGAAGGAGACCCATCATGACAGGCGCCGCGGCTCCCCGCGTGCGCGGCGGCCCCGTGCCGATCGCGCAACGCTCCGATAACCTCACCCATGTCGAACTGACCTGGGTGGAAAAGCGGATCGAGAACTGGATCAGGTTCGGCCGCGAAGCGCACGAAGAGACCATCGATCGACGCCGCCGTGTGCTCTCCTTCCGGGCTGGCAGCACATTTGCCTTCGTTCGCTGGGCCGCCAATGACTTCGGAACGATCCTGTCGCGCATCGACATCGTGCGCGCCGTCACGCCCGGCGAGACCTACCAGACGCTGCCGTTCGTGCGTCCTGGCGGCGAGATTCTGCTCAAGATCGAAGGTTGGCCGAAGGTCCAACAGGTGCTGCGCCACATCGACTCCGCAGAAGACGCCGGCGTCGACGCCTCCGACGTCTCCCCCGATCACTGGCGGCACGTCGCCAACCGGTTGAGCGCCGGTCAGGAACCTCGCGCCTACACGATGGAGCGCCACCAGGCGTGGCTCAAGCGGCGGGAGATCGAGCGATGACCCGCTTCGGCTACGTCATGGTCACGTACTTCGCCACGATGGGCGTCACGGTCGCCGCGTTCGTCTCCCTGCCAACGGAGCTGCTCTGGAACGCCTCCGCCAGCACGCCCATCGGCTTCTATGACCTCCACCCGCCGCGCGACCTGAAGGTTGGCGATCTGGTTGCGGTCAGGCCCGACAAGCCGCTCGCCGACTTCATGGTGGAGCGCGGCTATATCGGTCGTGATGTGCCGCTCCTGAAGCATGTCGCCGCGCTGCCGGGGCAAGAGATTTGCCGTGTCGGCCGCAGCGTCACCGTTGACGCCGTGCCATTCGGTGATGCGCTAGATCACGATCATCTGGGGCGGAATCTGCCGGTCTGGCGTGGCTGCCGTCGCCTTGCGAACGGCGATCTCTTTCTCATGAACCCTGCCGTCCAAGACAGCCTGGACGGACGCTATTTCGGCCCGCTCCCGGCGCGCGCGGTGATCGGCAAGGCGACGCCCCTCTACACCGACGAAGCTGGCGATGGCCGCTTCATCTGGCGTGCGGCGACGCGCTGATCGCCGC
>Ga0209698_10003401_pt1 | contig 17802 bp, 17 predicted proteins | sample LitLauG_LLR_2012_FD_187203 | JGI IMG/M metagenome (GOLD analysis project Ga0209698, IMG submission 187203) | Freshwater sediment microbial communities from Pennsylvania, USA - Little Laurel Run_MetaG_LLR_2012 (SPAdes) (version 2) | ecosystem: Environmental > Aquatic > Freshwater > Creek >...
GATCGCTTTTGCAATAAAAGTCGGATCGTCGCCTGCCTCTGCCAATACCGCCTCGAGATAAAGCGCGCACTCCTCTGGCGTCTGCAGATGGTCTTGCACGTTCCAAGGTACCGTTTCAATTGCCATGCCTAAACCTCCTTTGCCATGGCCTGTGCCATCGCAATATCGTCGGTCTGCGAGGATTTGTCCCCGCCAACCAGGAGCAGGATGAACTGGCCACCTCGCTCTGCCCAATAAACCCTGTAACCAGGTCCGAAGTCGATCTTCAACTCCAGCACACCACCGGCAAGTTGGCGATGTTGTCCGGGATTGCCTTCCTGCAAGCGGCGGACGCGGGTAACGATCCGGGCCTTCGCTTGACGATCGCGCAAGGCTTCGAACCACGCACGGAATCGAGTTGTTTGGCGGATCTCGCGCATGTCGTTAACTATAGATTACATATCGAATACTGTCAACCGCGGTTCACATAGCGATAATTTTGCTTTCACATGCGGTGCATGGCAGTGGGCGGAACAGCTGCCCCGTGAGCGGTTGCAACGATTGGATTGTTCGCTCGGCTTGAAGCCCTCCTTCGCTAAAGCTTCGGAGGGCATCCTTCTTCGCGCTTTAAGGATGAAATCCTGCGTAGCGCGCCAGCGCGAAGCAGGATGGTGGGCCTCCCTGGAGTCGAACCAGGCACCAACGGATTATGAGTCCGCTGCTCTAACCAAGCATGAGCTAGAGGCCCCTGTGGAGGGTTTCCCGTGCGGAGACCCTCACCCCAACCCTCTCCCGGAGGGAGAGGGAGTACTGCGGTCTGCGGAAGAAAACGCTATTCCAGGAAACTCTTGAGTTTATCCGAGCGGCTGGGGTGTCGCAGCTTGCGCAGCGCCTTGGCCTCGATCTGGCGGATCCGCTCGCGCGTGACATCGAACTGCTTGCCGACTTCTTCGAGCGTGTGGTCGGTGCTCATCTCGATGCCAAAGCGCATGCGCAGCACCTTTGCTTCGCGCGGCGTGAGCGAATCCAGCACTTCCTTGGTCACGCCCGCCAGGCTCGAGTACTGCGCCGCATCGGCGGGCGCCACCGTGGTGGTGTCCTCGATGAAATCGCCCAGGTGGGAATCGTCGTCGTCGCCGATCGGGGTCTCCATCGAGATGGGTTCCTTGGCGATCTTGAGAATCTTGCGGATCTTGTCCTCGGGCATCTCCATCTTCACCGCCAGGGTGGTCGGATCGGGCTCCTGCCCGGTTTCCTGGAGGATCTGGCGGCTGATCCGGTTCATCTTGTTGATGGTTTCGATCATGTGCACGGGGATGCGGATCGTTCGCGCCTGGTCGGCGATGGAACGCGTGATGGCCTGGCGAATCCACCACGTGGCATAGGTGGAGAACTTGTAGCCGCGGCGATACTCGAATTTGTCCACGGCCTTCATCAGGCCGACATTGCCTTCCTGGATGAGGTCGAGGAACTGCAGGCCGCGGTTCGTGTATTTCTTGGCAATGGAGATCACCAGGCGCAGGTTGGCCTCGGTCATCTCGCGCTTGGCCTTGCGGGCCTTGGCTTCGCCGGTGGCCATCTGCTTGTAGACCTCGCGCAGGTCCTTGAGCGGCAGCACCACGCGCTTTTGCAGCGCGCCAAGCTTGCTTTGCAGTTCGTGCACGGCCGGCAGGTTGCGGCGCAGCACCTCCGCGTACGGCGCATCGCTTTCCGCCTCCCGCGTGACCCAGCGCGAGTTGGTCTCCGCGCCTGGGAAATGCTTGAGGAAGTGCGGACGGGGCATGCCGCACTTGTTGACCATGATGTCGTAGATCTTCTTTTCGATCCCGCGCACTTCCTCGACCTGGCTGCGCAGCGAATCGCACAGCTTCTCCACCATCTTGGCGGTGAACCGCAGCGACATCAGCTCTTCGAGGATCATTTCCTGGGCCTTGGAATACGGCTTGGACTTGTAGCCCTCCTTCTCAAAGGCGACCCGCATCTTTTCGAAGAGCTTGCCAACGCGCTCGAAGCGCTCCAGCGCGCGTGCCTTGAGCTCATCGAGCTGGGCAGCGGTCATGCCGCTGGCGCCGATGTCGGTGTTCTCGCTCTCTTCGCCCTCTTCTTCCTCGGAATCGGATTCGGCAGCGGCGGCGGGGAATTCCTCGGCGTCGGAATCGACCAGTCCGTCGACGACCTCGTCGATGGGGATCTGGCCGCCGCTGATGCGCTCGCCGTGGGCCAGGATCTCGGCCACCGTGGTGGGACACGCCGAAATGGCCATCACCATGTGCTTGAGGCCGTCTTCGATGCGTTTGGCGATTTCGATTTCGCCCTCGCGCGTGAGCAGTTCCACCGAGCCCATTTCGCGCATATACATGCGCACGGGGTCCGTGGTTCGGCCAAATTCCGCATCGACCGTGGACAGGGCCGCTTCGGCCTCTTCCTCGGCGTCGTCGTCGGTTGCGGCCGCCGGAACGTTCTCGTTCATCAGCAGCGTTTCCGCGTCGGGCGCCTGGTCATAGACCTGGATACCCATGTCGCCGAACGTGCTGATGATGGAATCTATGGCTTCGGCATCGACAAGGTTGTCGGGCAGGTGGTCGTTGATTTCCGCGTAGGTGAGGAAGCCGCGTTCCTTGCCCAGCTTGATCAGGGCCTTGAGCTTATTGCGGCGGGCCTCCAGGTCTTCCTGCGATCCCTGGTAGCTGCGCTCCAGGGCTTCCTTGAGCGCACGTTCCTTGGCACGCCGGTCCTTGGCGCGCTGCTTGGGATTCATCTTCTCGGCGACTTGTACGCCGGGATCGACGCCGTCGTCACGGGCTTCGGGAACGGCATCGCCACCGTCGGAGGCGCCGGGATCGCGCGCCGATTTTGCCTTGACGCCAGCGGCCTTGGCGGCCGATTTGAGTGCGGCCTTGGGCGCGCCCGGGGCAACAGCCTGGGTCGCGACGGCCTTGCCATGGGCAACGGCCGGCTGCGCGGCTTCGGCCTTGGTCTTGCCGGCAGGACGCGCGCTAGCCACGGTCTTTTTCGCAGCGCTTACCGTCTTTAACGCGGAAACCTTTTTCTTCGGCACTACCGGCTTGGCTTTGGTCATCTAGCGGTCCCCAATGGAAATCTACGGTTTGCGGAATGCGAAAAAACAATGCGATCTAATGGCGCTACGGGCTCGCAGGAACCGCAGGCGCCGAAATTCAAAAAAATCTTGGTGCTGGTGGTTGGCAGGCGGCACGGGCAGGAAACGAGTGCGAACCTGGGAACGCACCAAAATTCCGGCCCCAAGGTCAAGATGACTGACCGCGGCAGCGAAATTGATTCCGTGCGCGCCGCAACCCATGCCCTGCTGAACTACCAACCTAGCTGATGCGCCGCTACTGGGCGCGCGGGGAGGCTCAGGCCTCCTGGCAATTCGCGCGAGGGCGAATGCGATTTGAGGCAGGATTGTACCAGAAAACAGGCGCTTGCGTAGCCTCCCCCCTTCCAAAACACCCATGCGCGGGTGCCTTGCCGGCTTGGTGCGCGGCCGGTGCCGCGCACTTCAGGACGCGGGCTTGCGCGCCTGCTGAAGCTCAGCCCGGCGTGCCGCCAATTCACGGTAGCGCTCGCGGCTGGCCTCGGACATGTCCTCGCTCGCGATGCGGTCCATCTCGCTGCGCACGCGCTCTTCCTCAATAGCCACGAATCCGGCACGCAGCTCCTCCTTGGCCAGTTCCTCGTCGTCATCGCCGTGCAGGTCGCGCGCCGCCAGGTTGCGGTATTGGGCAACGTACTGGCTCTGCGACAGCGCCTCCAGCACGGATCCGCTGTGGGCCGAAGCCGAGCTGGTTCCCGCCCGCCACACCTCGGCCAGCTGGCGGTCGAGGTCCGAATCGCCGTCGACCGCCAGGGCGGCGATCTGGGCATTGAATTCGCGCGCCAGCCCCGGAAACGCCAGCAGGCGCTGCAACAGGCGTTGCTTGAGGCTCTCCACGGGCTTGGCCGTCCGCGTGCCCCTGGCGGCGTCATCGCGGGCGGGCGGCAGGCGGCGCCAGGGCGCCAGACCGAACAGGGTCTCGATGTCCTGCGGCGGGGTTTTCGTCGCCTCGCCCAGTGCCCGCACCAGCTGCATGCGCAAGGCGCCCGTGGGCATGGATTCGAGCAGGGGCTTGGCGGCCGATACCATCGCCGCGCGGTCCTCGGGCTGCTCCAGATCGCGCCCTTCGCCCACGCATCGCAGGAACCACTGCGACAGGCTCAGGGCACGCGCGATCTCCGATTCAAAGGCAGCGCCGCCATGGTGCTGGATGAGGCTGTCGGGATCCTCGCCCTGGGGCAGCAGCACGAAGCTGGCGCGGCGATCGTCGCCGATGACCGGCAGCGTTGCCTCGAGCGCCCGCCGCGCGGCCTTGCGGCCGGCGGCATCGCCGTCGAACGAAAAGATCACGTGGGACGTCAGTCGGAAGAGCGCTGTCACGTGATGCGCGGTAACCGCCGTCCCCAGCGCCGCCACCGACTCCCCAAAGCCGGCCTGGGCAAGCTGGATGACGTCCATGTAGCCCTCGCAGACGATCGCGCGGCCGCGCTTGCGTATCGCCTCCTGGGCTTCATAAAGTCCGTAGAGCTCCTGGCCCTTGTGGTAGAGGGTCGTCTCGGGAGAATTGAGGTACTTGGGCTCGGAACCATCGAGCACGCGCGCACCAAAACCGATGACACCGCCGCGGCGATTGCGGATCGGATACATGATGCGGCCGCGGAAGCGGTCGTAACGCTTGTTCTCTTCCCCCGTGATCACCAGGCCCGCATCGGCAAGCCGCGGGTCGTTGTAGTCGTCGAAGGCAGCCTTGAGCCCCTGCCAGGTATCGGGCGAATAGCCCAGCGCATAGCGGGCAGCCGTGGCGCCGGTCAGGCCGCGGGCCTTGAGGTACGCGATGGCGAGCGGCGCATCCTTGAGCTGGCGCCGGTAGAACTCGGCCGCCGACTGCAGCACTTCCGCAAGCCCGCGCGTCTTCGCGGGGTCGGGACCAGCGCCCGACGTTTCCTGGGGCACCGTGAGCCCAGCCGACTGCGCCAGTTCCTGGATGGCCTCGACGTAGCCCAGGCCGCGGTGGTCCATCAGGAATCCCACCGCTGAACCATGGGCACCGCAGCCGAAACAATGGAAGAACTGCTTGGTGGGACTGACGGTGAAGGAGGGGGATTTCTCGCCATGGAACGGGCACAGCCCCAGATAGTTCTGGCCGCCCTTCTTGAGCGTGACATAGCGGCCGACAACATCCACGATGTCGACGCGTGCCAGCAGATCGAGAATAAAGCCCTGGGGAATCACGCTGGCTATTATCCGCCTGCGATCCGCTGGTGGTCCTGCCGGCACCAGGCCCGGGGAGCCGGGCGGCAGGCAGGTCGCTCGCAGGCCGCTAGGCGCCGATGCGTGCCTTGACCAGACCGGATACCTTGGACATGTCGGCGCGGCCGGCCAGCCGCGGCTTGAGCAGCGCCATTACCTTGCCCATGGCGCTGGGTACCAGCGCGGCACCGCCGGCAATCTCGGCGACGGCAGCATCGATGGCCTGGATCACCTCGGCCTCGCTCAGGGCCTGCGGCAGGTATCCCTGCAGGAGCTGCAGTTCAGCGGTTTCCTTCTGCACCAGGTCATCGCGTCCGGCCTTGCCGAACTGCTCGATGGAGTCCTTGCGCTGCTTGATCAGCCGCTCGACGATCGCGATGACAGCCGCATCATCCACGCTGACACGCTCGTCGACTTCCTTCTGCTTGATGGCAGCCAGCAGCATGCGGATGGCGCCCAGGCGCTCGGATTCGCGCGCGCGCATGGCCGCCTTCATGTCATCGGTGATGCGGTCCTTCAGGGACGTGTTTTCGCTCATGGTCACTTTTACCGCCTCGTTTCGTGTGCCGCAACGTTCGCGCCGCTGCGGCAGCCATCGTGCCTCTGAAACAAAAAACGCGCCTGCCGGCGCGCTTGTTGTTGCCTTCCCCCAGCCAGCGGTGACACGCCACCGGTAGGCAGCGCGGCCGGGCCGCGCGGTTTCTCAATACATTTTCTTCGGGAGCATCTGGCTGCGCAGGCGCTTGAAATGGCGCTTGATGGCTGCCGACTTCTTGCGCTTGCGTTCGGTCGTGGGCTTTTCGTAGAACTCGCGGGCCCGCAGCTCGGTCAGGAGGCCGCTCTTTTCTATGGTGCGCTTGAAGCGGCGCAGGGCAACTTCAAAGGGTTCATTTTCTTTGACGCGAATTGTCGGCATTAACGGCTCTCAGGAACGCTCGTTCAGTCAGGTTTGGCAGGCTGCCGTCCTTGCGCAGCACCGGTGCAGCCACGGCACCCGCGTGGCGCCACTCGCGGCCCGGACCTGCCAGCGCCACCGGCAAACACAAGCAGCGCAGGAAAGCCGGCGAGTATATCCCAAGCGATCGGATGCCGCCAAGGCCGGCCACAAAAAAGGGGCATACCTGGCTGGCCCATTTCACCTGCCGGAATAACGTCTGTGCGGCGAGCCAAATGACACGGCTGCCGATCGTCAGATCGCCGCCGCGACCGCGGAGCCCGGCACCGCTTGCCGACGCGGTCTATTCTCCGGCGTCGTTTCCGCGAATCAATGTCAACGGGCACCCCCGGGGGGCCGGACCAGGAGCTGCCAGCCCATGAGAACCCGCGCGTACCGCCAGATCGACGTCTTCACGGACGAAGCGTACCGGGGCAACGCCCTTGCCGTCGTGATCGACGCAGCAGACCTGGACGCCACGCGCATGCAGCAGTTTGCGCGCTGGACCAATCTGAGCGAGACCTGCTTCCTGCTGCCGGCGACCGATCCGGCAGCCGACTACCAGGTACGCATCTTCACGCCAAGCAGCGAATTGCCCTTTGCCGGGCACCCCAGCCTGGGCAGTTGCCACGTCTGGCTGGGCCAGGGTGGCGTGCCCCGCCAACCGGGACGCATCGTCCAGCAATGCCCATTGGGTCTGGTGGTGCTGCGGCCGGAGGGCGCCGGACTGGCTTTCTGCGCGCCGCCCATGCAGCACGCTCCGGCGCAGCCCCGGCTGCTCGAAACCGTTCTGGCTGCGCTGGGGCTGCCCAGCACCGCCGTGCGCGCCGCGCAGTGGCTGCAGAACGGCCCGCGCTGGCTGGGGCTGTTGGTCGATGACGCCGAAACGGTGCTGTCGCTCGAACCCGACCACGGCCGCCTGCGGACGCTAGCCAATGTCGGCCTCATCGGGCCCTACACCGCCGGGGGTCCGGCCGATTTCGAGGTGCGGGCCTTTGCCGATCCGGAGAACATTCCCGAGGACCCGGTAACAGGCAGCCTCAACGCCGCCCTGGGTCAATGGCTGATCCCCGAGGGCCTGCTGCCGCCGCGTTACCGCGTCTCGCAGGGCACCCGCCTGCAGCGCGCCGGCCGGCTCACGGTTTCGGCGCAGGACGGCGATGTCTGGGTGAGCGGCAGCAGCATCACCTGCATCGCTGGCACCGTAGTCATCTAGCCGCCATGCGGGCCGGCGCCGCTCACCTCGCCGGCGCGGGTGCTACTCGGGCCAACCGCGGGTCGGCGCCGTGCCGCCCCGCTACACTGGCAGCATGCGCGTTCTAGGAATTGAATCCTCCTGCGACGAAACCGGCGTCGCCCTCTACGACAGCCGCAGCGGCGCGCTCGTGCACGCCCTGCATAGCCAGGTGGAACTGCATCGGGCCTATGGCGGGGTGGTGCCGGAACTGGCTTCGCGTGACCACGTGCAGCGCCTGCTGCCCCTGATCAACGAAGTTCTGCAGCGTTCCGGCTGCCAGCGCCGGGATATCGACGCCATCGCCGTAACTGCCGGCCCCGGCCTCGCTGGCGCCCTGCTCGTCGGCTGCGGTGTCGCGGCAGGCCTGGGCTTCGCGCTGGGCAAGCCCGTGGTGCCGGTGCATCATCTGGAAGGCCACCTGCTCTCGCCGCTGCTTGCCGATCCGGCGCCGGCGTTTCCGTTCGTCAGCCTGCTGGTATCGGGCGGCCATACGCAGCTCCTGCAGGTGATCAGTCCGGGGCAGTACGTTCTGCTGGGAGAAACCCTGGATGATGCGGCAGGCGAGGCCTTCGACAAGACCGCGCAGATGCTGGGCCTGGGATACCCCGGGGGGCCCGAGGTGTCGCAACTGGCGATGGTGGGCGCGCCGGGCACGTTGCGGCTGCCCCGTCCGATGATCGACAGCGCGACCCTGGATATGAGTTTCAGCGGCCTGAAGACGGCCGTGCTGACAGCGGTACAGCGCATCGATCCGGCCAACGCTTCGGCCCGTGCCGACATCGCGCGCGCGTTCGTCGATGCCGTCGTGGACGTACTGACGGCCAAGGCCGTGCAGGCCCTGGCCCGCACGGGGCTGAAACAATTGGTGGTCGCCGGCGGCGTCGGCGCCAATGTTCAACTGCGCGCCGGACTCGATCAGGCCGTCACCGCACGTGGCGGCCGCGTCTACTATCCGCCGCCCCAGTTGTGCACCGACAACGGAGCGATGATCGCTTACGCAGGCTACGTGCGCCTTGCGCGCGATGGGGCCGGGGCTACCCGGTCGGGCGCGCATCCCCTGCGGGTGCACCCACGCTGGGATCTGTGCGATCTGGCTGCGGGCTAAGGTTGCCGGTCGATGGCGCCGGCAACCGGGTTTTCCGGCGCCGCTGCCGCGCCGTCCGGCGGCGCACCGATCGGCGGCGGCCCCTGACCAATCTTGGATTCCGTTCCCTTGAAGAGCTTGCCGATATTGGCACGGTGCCGCCAGACCACCAGTACGGCCATGACCGTCACCGCGGGCAGCACGGCGGGCGCCCCGCCCACGCGCGAAAGCGCCAGGGACGCGGCGGCCGCGCTCACCATGGAAGCGACAGACGAATAGCGCGTGAGATAGGCAACGGCCACCCAAAGCAGGCAGGTGGCAACGCCAACCAGCGGCGCCAGAGCTAGCAAGGTACCCAGAAACGTGGCCACGCCCTTGCCGCCACGAAAACGCAGGAAAACCGGATACAGGTGGCCGGCAAAAGCCGCAGCTCCGGCCCAGGCCGCCGCGGAGGGCGCCAGACCCAGCGGTTCGGCCAGTGCACGGCACAGCAGGACCGCAACGGCGCCCTTGGCAGCATCGCCGAACAGGGTCAGGGCTGCAGCGGCCTTGCTGCCCGTGCGCAGGACATTGGTGGCACCCGGATTGCCCGATCCGAAGCTGCGCGGATCGGCCAGCCCGAATGCGCGGCTGACCACCACGGCAAATGGGATGGAGCCGATCAGGTACGCGGCCAGCAGCACCGGCGTCAGGCTGATCGCCAACGCAAGCGTGCCGCTGCCGGCGCTCACGTCGCCGTGCCTTCCTGCGGAGCGTCGGCCCCGCGCACGGCCGCGCCTCCACCCAGGCCCTTGGGAAGGGGAAAGACGATGTCCTCGATGACGCCATCGATGGTGCGCACCGAGCGGGCGCCCAGTTCCCGCAGGCGCGCCGCGACCTCCTGCACCAGCAGTTCGGGTGCCGATGCACCCGCGGTAAGGCCGACGCGCGCCGCCCCTTCGAGCCACGCCGGGTCGACGCCGGCGGCGCCGTCGACGAGATAGGCCGGCACCCCCATGCGCTCGGCAACTTCCCGCAGGCGGTTGGAGTTCGAACTCGTGCTGCTGCCCACGACGATCACCACCTGTACCTGCGGCGCGATGACCTTCACGGCGTCCTGCCGGTTTTGCGTGGCATAGCAGATGTCGGCCCGCTTGGGCTCGACGATCGCAGGAAAGCGGGCTTTGAGCGCCGCGATGATGGCGCTGGCGTCATCGAGCGACAAGGTGGTCTGGGTAACATAGGCCACGGTTGCGGGGTTGGCGACTGTGAGCCGCGCCACGTCCGCAACGGTCTCGACCAGGGTGATGCCGCCATCGGCCTGGCCCATGGTTCCCTCCACCTCGGGGTGTCCGCGGTGGCCGATCATGATGATTTCGCGACCCTGGGCGCGCAGGCGGGCAACCTCGACGTGCACCTTGGTCACGAGCGGACAGGTTGCGTCGAAGACCTGCAGGCCACGGCGCCGGGCGTGTTCCTGTACCGAGCGCGCCACGCCGTGGGCCGAAAACACCACGGTGGCGCCCTCCGGAACCTCGTCCAGGCTCTCGATGAAAACGGCGCCCTTGGCACGCAGGTCCTCGACGACATAGGTGTTGTGGACGATTTCGTGACGCACGTAGATGGGTGCGCCGTGCATGCGCAGGGCGCGCTCGACGATCTCGATCGCGCGGTCGACCCCGGCGCAAAAGCCCCGCGGCTGGGTGAGCAGTACTTCCATATGAGAGCCTTCCTCCCGGGCGTTGCCGCCCCATTTGCGCCGTGCCGCCCGCAAGCACCGGGCCGCGCGATCAGAGAATGCCGATAACCGCCACGTTGAGGCGCATGTCACGTCCCGCCAGCGGATGATTGAAATCGACCACTGCGCTGTCGTCATCGCAACGGGTGAGTATGCCGCGCACCGGCAGTTCGCCCATGAATTGCAGTTCGACCGGCTCGCCCGGGGCGTAAACCAGCTCCGATCCGCACTGCTCCTCGAGCTGCTCGCGGTCCAGCGTGTAGACGAGTTCGGGATTGTGCTCGCCATAGGCCTCGGCCGCGGGGATAGCCACGTCCAGCGTCGCGCCTTCGGCAAGACCCAGCAGCCGCTGCTCAAGGTCGGGCGACCATTGCCCGACTCCCATTTGCAGCGTTGCCGGCGCAGCCTCGAAGGTATTGACTAGCTCGCGTTCCTCGCCATCGACCAGCACTGCCATGCGGTAATGCAGCGTCACATGGGAATTGGCACGTATGGCCGCCCGGCCATTGGCCGCGGCGGTGTCGCGGCCGGACGGGCCGCCGGTGGATACACGCGGGGTTTCGTGGCTTGTCATTACCGAATTCTATCCAAGGCGTGCCCGCGTGCTGCGGGAGCGGTTGCCGGCAAAGGAAAATCCCGTCATGCCCATCAAGGACTGGCCCGTATCGGAACGGCCGCGCGAACGGCTGCTGGCCCAGGGCGCCACGGCATTGAGCGATGCCGAACTGCTTGCCGTGCTGCTGGGCACCGGCACAGCAGGAAGGTCCGCCCTGGACAGCGCGCGGGCCGCACTGCAGCAACTGGGCGGCGTACGCGCCCTGCTCACGGCGCCGCCCGACCGCGTTGCCGCACTGCCGGGCTGGGGCATGGCCGGCTACGCACGGCTGCAGGCCGTGCTGGAATTGGGCAAGCGCATGCTGCGCGAGGACGCGCGCCAGTTCAGCCCCATGGGATCGCCGCAAAGCGTGCGCAGTTACCTGTGCATGGCATTGGCGCAACCCGGACACGAAGTGTTCGCCGTGCTGTTTCTCGATGCCCAGCACCGGCTCATCGCCTGCGAGGAAATGTTCCGCGGCACACTGACGCAAACCTCGGTCTATCCGCGTGAAGTGGTCAAGCAGGCGCTGCGGCACAACTGCGCCGCCGTTATCCTCGCCCACAATCACCCGTCCGGGGTGGCCGAACCCAGCCGCGCCGATGAAGCGCTCACCCGCGCGCTGCAAAGCGCCCTGGCGCTGGTGGACATCCGCGTCCTCGACCACATCGTCGTGGCCGGCCCGCGCAGCGTGTCCTTTGCCGAACGCGGGCTGCTGTGAGGCGGCGGCGGGGCGGTGCATCCGAGCAGCAGGCCTGTGGCTCCCGGCGCAGCGGGCCGCGACCCTTGTTCCTGGCGGCCCGAAGGGTATTTTCGGCCGACTCGCGCGATGGTCGCCGGTTGGACGGCACGTAATGGGCAGGCCGTCCCGGCGCTAAACCGCAACCATCACGGGCAACCACACCGCCGGGTCCCCGCGCCGCCCGAACCGGGGGAAAATCGCCTGGGCAGCGGGCGCTGGAAATTATGTGGCGCTTAGGCTAAAATCGCAGGCTTTGCATTTACCGGCGCAGTCCAGGCAGGCACAAGACGCTTGGAATTGTCGGGTCAGCCCGAGCCCTGCCCGAACCCGTGCTGCTGGCAGCGCAGTGTGCAGCGCGGCTTGAATCGCAGGGTTGGCATTGCATACGTCTTGCACAGTCGATTTACGTCAGGGCGCTGGGAGACAGCGCCGAAGGAAACAATATGTCCCGCGTCTGTATCGTTACCAAAAAGCGTCCCATGGTAGGCAATCGCGTATCCCACGCGAACAACAAGACCAAGCGCCGCTTCCTGCCGAACCTGCAGTACCGGCGTTTCTGGCTGGAAGACCAGAAGCGCTGGATCCGCCTGCGCATCACGAATGCGGCCCTGCGCACCATCGACAAACTCGGCATTGAAACGGTCCTGGCCGATCTGGTCGCCAAGGGCGAGATGTAAGCATCGCCGGCTGCGCGCAGGCGCGCAGAGCAGGCGTGTCCGGAAGCCCCAGCGGGTGCCGGCGAAATTCACGGCGGAACCACTAAGCGGAAAGCTCCGCAAGAGGAACGGAAATGGCAAAAGGCGGACGCGAAAAGATCAAGCTGGAGTCCTCGGCGGGCACCGGCCACTTCTACACCACGAGCAAGAACAAGCGCACGAAGCCCGAGAAGCTCGAACTCATGAAGTTCGACCCTGTCGCGCGCAAGCATGTCGCTTACAAGGAAACCAAGCTCAAGTAGCCGGCCCGCCCTGCTTCGGGGCCGGCAATAAAAAATCCCGGCGTTGCCGGGATTTTTTATTGCTGCCGCCGACCTGTTCCGGCCGCTCAGGCCGCAGTGGGCTCGTAGCCGCGGATGCGCGCCGCCACCTGCTGCAGGCTGCGGATGCCGCTGGCCTCGGCGCGGGCGATCCAGTCCTGCAAGCGCGCCAGCATCTGCTCGCGAGACACGGTGGAATGCTGCCAGATGCCCGCCAGTTCGGTGCGCATTTCCACCACCGTGTGCAGCATGCGGCTGCGCGATAGCAGGTCCTGCAGGGTGTCCTTGTGGGGCGCCGGTATGGCCGCAACGTCCTTGCGCAGCCAGCGCTTGAGACCGGCAAAGCGCCGCTGATCGGCCGCCGACAGTACCGCGCCCTGGCGCAGCTTGGCCACTTCCTCGAGGAATTCGCGCTGCATTTCACGGGCGAAGCGCGCCAGCAGGTCATAGCGATTGTTGATGAGGCTCTGCAGCGTATGCAGGTCGATCTGGCGCTGACCGGCGTCCCCCGATGCGACGCGGGGCACGGGCGCGACGCGCAGCACCCTGGCCAGTCCCAGCGCCTCAAGGCCTCGTATGTAGGCCCAGCCGATGTCGAACTCGAACCACTTGCTCGACAGCTTGGCCGACGTTGGATAGGTGTGATGGTTGTTGTGCAGTTCCTCACCGCCGATCAGCAGGCCCAGCGGCGAGATATTGGCGCTGGCATCGGCGCTGTCGTAGTTGCGATATCCCCAGTAGTGGCCAATGCCGTTGATGACGCCGGCCGCAAAGAAGGGTATCCAGATCATCTGCACGGCCCACACGGCTATGCCAGCCACGCCGAACAGCACGAAATCGGTGATCAGCATGACAGCGCAGCCATGCCAGACAAAGCGCGAATACAGCCTGTGCTCCATCCAGTCGTCGGGCGTGCCGCGGCTATAGCGCTCCAGGGTCTCGGAGTTGGCCCGCTCCGCCATGTAAAGCTCGGCACCGGTCCACAGTACCGCTCGCAGTCCGCGGGTCTGGGGGCTGTGCGGGTCCTCGGCCGTCTCGCATTTGGCATGGTGCTTGCGGTGCACGGCAACCCAGTCACGGGTCTGCATGCCGGTGGTGAGCCACAACCAGAATCGGAAGAAATGGCTGGCGATCGGATGCAGGTCAAGGGCCCGGTGCGCCTGGGCACGGTGCAGAAATATGGTGACGGACGCGATGGTCACGTGGGTGAGCAGCAGCGTCACCAGCACGAGTTGCCAGACGCCCAGGCCGAGCAGGCCATTGGCCAGAAAATTGATCAGACTTTCCATCGAGACTCCACAAATCGGGCGCAGGCGGGAAACGTCTACCCGTTATTTTCAGAACTGCAGCCCGGGTGGGCACATTGTAACCGCGCCATCGCGCCAGCCAAGGCATCGGCGACATGCGCCGCGCGACGCCGACGCTACCGGCACGCGCCGGCGGACGGCGCGAAACCCAGCACGGCCTTACGTGCCCTTCTGCGGACTTTCCGGGGTTCGTTCCGGACCCGCCCCCACCACGGCGGGGACCGGCAGCGCGCGGAGCGGTTCCGGCGGGGGATCGGGAATGCCCGGTGGACCTGGCAAGCTGGATGCCGCAAGGGCGTATTCCCCGCGCGCCACCGCCAGCGCAATGCCATTGGCCCGTAGCAGCCGGTGAATGGCGATGGCCACGTCCGAAAGGATGTTCTGGCGGCCGTTCTGCGGGTCCCCTATCCAGAAATCACACTCGAGCACCAGGTTGCCACCCTGGAACTCGCGCAGCAGCGCCGCCGGCGCAGGCGCAGCCAGCACCCGGGGCTGCGACGCAGCGGCCTCGCGCAGCAGCCGCAACGCCAGATCGAGGTCTTCCTGCGGCCCGATCGTGACGGTCAGCGAAAGCGTGATCCTGGGATCGCCCAGCGTGGCGTTGACCACCGGCGACGAGACCAGCATCTCATTGGGTATGACCGCCTCGGTGCCGTCGGCGGCCCGCAGCACGGTGTAGCGCGTGCTGATTTTCGTGACCTGGCCGCTGTACTTGTCGACGGTGACCACGTCGCCGATGCGCAGGCTGTGGTCCAGCAGCAGGATGAATCCGCTGACGTAATTGCTGGCGATGCGCTGCAGGCCCAGGCCCAATCCCACGCCCAGCGCGCCGCCGAATACGGACAACACCGTAAGGTCGATGCCGGAAAGACCCAGCGCCAGCAATACGGCGAACACCAGCAGCAAGGCGCGAGCCACGCGTCCCAGCACGGTGCGCAGGTTCGGGTCCATTGCGGTTTCGGACGCCAGCCGGTCTTCAAACAAGGAGCCCAGCCACATCGCGGCAAGCAGGGCGACCAGGGTGGTGCAGCCGCCGACCAGCACCGACCACATGGTGACGTGGCTGCTGGCACCCAGGGGAATCTGGGTGCCTTCGAGCCAGTCGACCACGTCGCCAAGTACGCCCGTCAGGTAGAGGCCCGTTACGAGCAGCGCGCTGGCGCCGATGACGCGCTCGAAGCGTGTCATCCAGGTGGAGCTGCGAAAGACGCGGCGCAGCAACGCCAGCAACACCCGCACCACGGCCAGGGTTCCCAGTAGCGAGGCGGCCAGCCGCAGCAGGCGCACGTCGCCTGCGCTGGCCACGATATGGGCAAGGCGCAGCACGAGCGCGCCTCCCGCAAGCAACAGCAGCGCCACCACGGGAAACAGCAGGCGCCGCAGATGTCCGGGATCGGCGGGCAGGCCAGCCTGCGCCAGTGCCGGGGGGCGGCGCCGCGCGACGGCGACGGCGGCGACGCGGGCCAGCAGCATGCCGCCCAGCAGCGCCAGCGCGATCACCAGCGCCTCGCCCACATGGCGCGGCCGCCACAGGCCTTCGGCGATAGCCTCTACCAGGTCTCCGAGGGGCGTCGGCGCCGTCATCGCGGATTCCGCGGCTGGCTCATGCGAACGCCAACGCGGCGTTGCCCGACCCTGCCATCAGCGTCGGCGTTCCAGCACCGCGGCGAAAAATCCGTCGCTGGCATGCAGGTGGGGGAGCATCACGAACCAGGGCGCAAAGCGCGCGGCATGATCGATGATGATGTCCTGGGCGGCCAGTACGGGAGCCGCTTCGACGATGCAAAAATCCGGATGGGCCGCGAGGAACTGCTCGACGATGCCCTGGTTTTCCTGCGCGAGGACGGAACACGTGGAATACACCAGGCGTCCGCCCGGTTTGAGCATGCGCGCCGCCCCGCCCAGTACCGCAAGCTGCACCCCATTGAGGCGCTCGAGCTCGGACGCGTCAAAACGCCACTTGAGATCGGGATTGCGCCGCAGCGTTCCCGTTCCCGAGCACGGCGCGTCAACCAGAACCCGGTCGATCTTGCCCGAAAGCCGCTTGACGCGCAGGTCGTTCTCGCTGGCGATTGCCGCCGGATGCACATTGGACAGGCCGCTGCGGGACAGGCGCGGACCCAGGCCTGCGAGCCGGCGCGCGTGGACGTCGAAGGCGTAGATGCGGCCCGTGCTGCGCATCAGCGCGCCCAGCGCCAGCGTCTTGCCGCCGGCGCCGGCGCAAAAATCCACCACCATTTCGCCACGCTTGGGCGCCACCAGCCGGGCCACCAGCTGGCTGCCCTCGTCCTGCACCTCGATCAGCCCATCCTGATAGAGGGGCCAGCGCGTCAGGGCCGGCTTTTCCTGCAGACGTATGGCATCCGGACTATAGGGCGTCGCGCGCGCCGGCAAGGGCGCGTGCAGGCGCGTGGCACTGCACAGCTCGGTCAATACCCCGGCCCGGTCGGCCTTGAGGGTGTTCACGCGCAGGTCCAGTGGCGCCGGCATGGCCAGCGCCGCGAAGAGTTCACTCGCATCCGGATACTGCGCTGCCACCTTGTCGAGCAGCCATTGCGGCACTTCGGCCTGCACCGCCGCCGGCGCGTGGCCAAGCTTGGTTTCCAGGGCGCCCTTGACGGCGCGCTCATCGCCGCGCAGGGCGCGTGGCGCAATGCTCTCGACACCATATTGGCGGGCCAGCACGATCAGCGCCGCAAGCCGCGGCGCTCGCGCCGGATCGGCGGTCTGCATCACCCAGCGCAGGCTGGCCAGGTGGCGCAGCGCGTCGAATGCGGCCTCGGCGACAATACTGCGGTCACGGCTGCCCAGCTGGCGGTCCGCCTTGAAATGCCGCGACATGATGGCGTCGGCGGGTCCCTCGAACCGCAGCAGCTGGGTGAGCAACGCGGTCAGGCTGTCCACCACCTGGGAGGTGACGCGCGCGTAGGGGTCGGCGGTGGCGCGCCCGGGCGCCGCGCGGGCGGCGCTGGGTCGTTGGCTGGGGCTGCGCGCCGGCGTCCTCATGGCTCCACCCGCAACAGCAGCGCCGGATCAAAACCGCTCGTGACCACGCGCCGATCCTCCAGGCGTACCCTGCCCTCGAGCATCCAGCGGATGCAGCGCGGCAGCAACTCGTGCTCGAGCGCCAGCACGCGGGCCGCCAACACAGCCTCGGATTCGCCCGGCCTCACGGCCAGCGCGGCCTGGGCGATGATGGGACCCGCATCGAGCTCGCCGGTGACAAAATGCACCGTGGTGCCATGGACGCGCACGCCCATCTCGATGGCGCGCGCGTGGGTATGCAGGCCGGCAAATGCCGGCAGCAGGGACGGGTGGATATTGATGAGCCGACCCCGGTACCGCGCGGCAAAGTCCGGCGTAAGGATCCGCAGAAAGCCCGCCAGCACCACCAGCACCGGCTCGTGGCGGTCGATCAGCGCTGCCAGCGCAGCGTCAAATGCCTCGCGGCCGGGAAATTCGCCGTGGGCCAGCACCCGCGCCTCGACACCGTGATCCGCTGCGATGGCAAGCGCGCGGGCGTCGGCGCGATTGGAAATTACAGCGCAGACACGCGCGCCAAGCTGGGCTGCCCACTGCTGCTCGCGCTCGGCGCGCAATATGGCCTCAAGGTTGCTGCCGCGGCCGGAAACAAGACAGACGATATTTTTCATGAGTGCGGCGATTGTACCGGCCCGGCGCCCAGTGCCCGGCGAAAGCACCGGAAAATCAATATCTTCCGTACCCGATCGGTATAATGGCCGATTGTGCGCATGGCGCTGCTCGCCGAGGCCGCCGTCCGGCATTGCGACCACCCGGGTGGTCGCAATGGCGCTGTCCCAAACGGCAATTGCGCGTCGACCGCCTGCAACGATGTTTCCGAATCCACCCGTGCCTCCCGCCGCCACTGACGAGCTCTTCCGCGGTTTGCCGCCACCGGCCAGACG